>Ga0209487_1000325_pt1 | contig 43280 bp, 31 predicted proteins | sample Poulit2012_FD_187524 | JGI IMG/M metagenome (GOLD analysis project Ga0209487, IMG submission 187524) | Agricultural soil microbial communities from Georgia to study Nitrogen management - Poultry litter 2012 (SPAdes) (version 2) | ecosystem: Environmental > Terrestrial > Soil > Agricultural land... | reverse complement strand
GTGGTAGCGAGCAGAACCCAAAATCACGCCCACATAAGTACGGTAGGGTGTGTACTTGCCTTGGGTGTCATTGCGTTCCCACCATACTTGGCCAGACCAGTTAGGGTGGAAGCGAACACCTGCTTGAATACCAGGTAATGTCACTTCACGGAAACGGTTGTCACCGTGTTTATCAAACCAATACTCACTTACGTGAGCACCAAAATAGCTATAGGATTCTGGTACTTGATGCCCAGCATCAGCTGTGGCAACAGACCCAGTAAATAATACTGCAGCCCCTAGCGCAGAGGAAAGCAGGAGACTTCTTGTCTTCATAATGACACCTGTCCGACTTTTGTTAGTAGAAAGCAACTTTTTGCTGTAATGGACCACCGCATATGTTTAGCAATGGCAGGTGCTTATTTAGCTAAGCATATTGCAAAGTATTCCATTACATAGGGGCTAATAATGTATTGTTAATTGCTTAATTGCAATTGCTGCAAATTCACTATGCGTAAAATTAAATGCATTTTTAATAAAAACTATAGATTGTGAGGCGCTTTGCCTTAAATGAGGTGCATGTTTTTCGTATAAGCGGTATACTTCGCTGCCGGTTTGGCAACTTTGATTGTGCCAACCGTGTTATCGCCCAGCAGTGGTGATTTTCAGTCCCGTTTTCAGCCCTCCTTCCTTATCTAAGAGAGATACGGCTCGGGCTTCCGCGGGAAGCCTCACTATCGGTGTGTAGTCTTCATCCTTAAACGATGAAAAGTGAATCCGGTGTATCTATATATATGCGCCCAGCGTAGCTGTGGTGCTGCAAGGTGAAAAATGTCAGAACAAACAGAAGTTCAGTCAAGTTTTGAAGACTTGGCCCTCGCCCCAGCGTTGCTGGAATCTATTCAACAGCTTGGTTATCAAACCCCATCTCCTATTCAGGCAGCCATTATTCCTCATGTGCTGGCAGGAAAGGATGTTATTGGTCAAGCGCAAACCGGCACTGGTAAAACCGCAGCTTTTGCTTTGCCTTTATTATCGAGATTTGGCGCCCACGCAGCCCAAGAGGTGCAAGTATTGGTGCTTGCGCCCACTCGTGAGTTAGCACTTCAAGTTACAGAGTCGTTTGAGCAGTATGGCAAAAACATGCCAATGCTGAGCGTGGTATCTTTGTGTGGTGGTATGGAATATCGCCAGCAAATCAGGGCGTTGCGTCGCGGTGTTCAGATTGTGGTGGGTACCCCTGGCCGCGTAGTGGATCATTTAAAGCGTGGCACATTGCAACTGAATCATTTGCAATGTTTGGTTCTTGACGAAGCCGATGAAATGCTACGCATGGGCTTTATCGAAGATGTGGAATGGGTGATGGAGCAAGCGCCAGAAGACTGCCAAGTGGCATTGTTTTCGGCCACCATGCCGGCGCCAATTCGTAAACTAGCCCAGCGTTATTTACAAGCACCGGAAGAGGTTACTGTGGCTAGCAAAACTGCCACAGCACCAGCCATTCACCAACGTTATTTATTTGTGCATCAGCGCAATAAATTAGAAGCTCTGGTGCGCGTGCTTGAAACAGAGGTCTTCGATGGCGTGATTTTATTTGCTCGCACAAAAGAAAGTACGTTGGAGTTAGCGGAGCATCTGCAGCGCGCTGGCTTCCGCGCCACAGCATTAAACGGTGATTTGGCGCAAGCGCAGCGTGAGCAAGTAGTGGACCAACTTAAAGAAGAGCGTATCGATATTTTAGTTGCCACAGATGTTGTTGCGCGCGGGCTCGACGTGCCACGCATTTCGATGGTGCTGAACTATGATATTCCCTTTGATGGTGAAACCTACGTCCACCGTATCGGTCGCACGGGGCGTGCGGGTCGCGAGGGTAGTGCTATTCTGTTTGTGACGCCGCGTGAGCGTCGGATGTTAAGTAGCATCGAAAGAGTGACGCGCCAACGGGTAGAAGAAATGCCAATGCCCACTGCCGAGCAAGTGAACGCAGTGCGTCGTGAGCGTTTTAAGGAACAAATTACCAAAGCGTTAGGCGGTAACCTCAATGACTTTTATGAGCTGATTAAAGAGTATCAAGAAGAAACACAGGCAGATCCGCTAGCCGTAGCTGCGGCATTGGCCAAGGTGATGCAAGGCAGTAAGCCTCTTTTTGCTTCGGATGATGTGTTGCAGCGTCCTGCTAAGCGTGAGCGACGCGAGCGCAATGAGCGTGGGCCACGCGGCGGCGGTGAGCGCCGTGGTAACAGCAGCCCAGAAGCGGGCATGCGTCGCTACCGCATCGAGGTGGGCCACGCCCATGGCGTTAAGCCGTCTAATATTGTGGGAGCTATCGCGAATGAGGCGAACCTTAACAGTCGGGTTATAGGGCGCATTGATATTTTCCCTAAATTCAGCACTGTGGATTTGCCCGAGGAAATCCCCGCAGCCACTATCACTCATTTACAAAATGTTAGAGTGGCGGGCCGTCAATTAGAGATAGCGCCAGATAAAGGCGGGCGAGGTGTTCGTTCGCGCCAGGGCGGCCCAAGGCGTCGCAAGGCCTCGTAAGAAGCGAATTGTACAAAGCCCGAGAGCCCTAGGTTAAGGCTCTCGGGTTTTTTATTAAAGATTCTCGTAGCGGTTGATATCAAAGATACCCGCCTGTAGTGGGTCCTGAGCTTTATGCCAAGCGGTAATATCTGCGAGGATTTCCCAGAATCCAGGGTGGGTGCGGCGAATTCCCCATTTCAGCACCACTTCTTCAAAGTCTTTTTTGCTTTCAGCCTCTGTAAGAGCTTCAACAAACCATTTTATTTCGTTGGCTTCCACTGAGAAAATAAAATTAGGGTAGCTGCCGATGATTCCTGGGTAGAGAGTGAGCGTATCGTTTTTCGGCTTATGCCGACGTTTTTCCCCCATTAAAAATGCTACGTTTGTGTGGTGACGGTTGCGGATCATGGTGTATAGGGTGCGCTCGCCTTTACGCGTCACACGCAAAAACGTGTTTTCAGGTAAATGTTTCAGCCCTTTGAGCTCTTTAAAGGGAACATTGGTGATGGTGGCAAGCTGGCGGTCAACTTCAGTTAGCCATGGCGCTGCATCGTCTCGGTCGCAGTGCTTGCCTGTGCAACGATTCAGATAGTCCTTATTCATGGCATTGATGGAAGCAAACCGTTCAAGGGCCAATTGTGCTAATTCAAGTTTTGGATCCTCTGAGGTAAGTTCCTCTGCGGAGGGGAAACTTGTGTCAATGGTTTGGTAGCTAATAGCTAGTTTGATCTTTCCGAGTTTCTGATACCAGCTGTCCAATATGTTTTGGCGGTGCTCTGCTGGCATTAGGCGTAAAAAGCTTTGCTCAGCGCCATTACGAATAAGATCAAAATATAAGCGGGTTTGCAGTTGGTGAGCGACATTACCGAAAACATCAAAATTTACTACGAGCTGATAGTAGGCGCGTTCAAATAACGGGTAGTCCATCCACCAAATAGTTGTTGGAATGGCGCCGATCCAGCCGCGTTGCACAGAAGCATTATCGTGATGCCTGAAAATGGTCAGTAAAGCATCTTGGTTGTTGCCGTCACCATCCCATACATCATCAAGGCTTGGCCCTTGAGGCTGGATTTTTTGATAGCTTTGCTCGCGCAGCGCAAGGTAGCGGTTGCGGTCGCGCTTATAGGAACGCCATTCTTTACCAGCCTGTGTGAGTTTGTCGTTTTGGCCGGCAAGACCCAGTAGGGGGGCAGCTTCTCGGTAGTGCTCAGCGTCCATGACAAATGCGTCTTTATCGGGACTAATAAAAAACGCCCAGAAGTGATCACGAATTACATCGGTGGCGATTTGACCGCGGCATACGGGGCCGCGAATAAAAGTACGAGTGAAATATTCAGCATTATCAAGCATCACTTGGTAGCGAGCGCGAGCAGGAATGGCTTCAAATGTAACAAACGGATTGGCTCTTTCGTCTGCGCTATAGCCAGGCAGTTCGCTTAACTCCCAAGGTTCCGCAAAAAACAAATCCTCGAATCGTGCTAACCGTTCTTTACTAACTGGGTAGGTGATATGGCGCTTGTGAACTATAGTTTCATCCATGATACGCAAGCGATAATACACCGGACCCTCTGGATCGTCGTTAGGGCGAACCGTTGGGATAATTTCGATGGGCTCGTCGCTTGGAGTACGCGAACGCACTAACTCAAAATAATTGTCAGAACCATCAATGTCAGTGAAGTGCAGATGAGCTAAAAAGAGGTGCTCGTAAATCCAACGGGACACTAGCTGCTGTTGTTTGTTATCGCGATTTAGCCAGGCTTCCCACTGAGAAATCGCTTGTTTTTCCGCTTGGGAAAGCTCTATGTGGCGCGCCTCCACCTGTGCCCCTTGATTGATCCACGCACTAAAAAGAGCATATTCGCTATCGTTTAATCCTGTGGTGCCCAATGGCATGCCTTCTAATGGATGCTTGCGAGCGTACTTTTCAAAACCTGCATCACCCCCGCAGGCATCGTTGCGCTCTAGTCCTAGTTTAATCTTTTTGGGTAAGCGGCTATTGGGTTCAAATTCGTTTTGTTTGCCTAGTTCTAGCATGCGCATTAATACAGGTTGCTGCTCGCTTTGCGCTTGCAGAACAGAATAAAAGCCCTTGTTGCGCCATTCGCTTTCTGTGTGTGCATCTATGCCTAAGCGAGTGGGAGCCAAGCTTTTTAAACGAGCGCCATTGTATACAGGATCGCTATGCGCGCCGCGTATTAATGCTTCGGGGGTTTCAAGCTTTAATTGGCAAGGAGCATCGTAACAGCCGTGGCATGCTAAACATTTGGCCTCAATGATGGGTTCGATGTGATCACGGTAGCTAATTTCCATGTTAGCTGGCTTGGGCACAGTGTCATGGTGCGTAACGTTGCTGTCTGAGCAAGCGGTTATTAGCCCGGCTAGCAAACAAAAAAAGAAAAAGGGGAAGCGGCTTATGGTCAGCATATTTTATCCTATAACGCTCATGCTTTATCGCTCTCTGCGCCAGGCTAACAGCATAGCCGTGGAGCTTAAGAGGGTTTGGTGCAAGCAAAGTGAGCTCTATAGTAACAAGCCACATTTAATGGAGCCACAGGGCATTATTGATTGGATTAAAGCTAGGCATAAAGTGTTAGTGGCTAGCGTAAAATCATATTTTTGCGCCATGTGAAAAAAGAAACGACTAGGTATATTGCTAGGGCTTGTTTGAAAACTATACAAAGTTAGTGAGGGCTGTGCGGCTCGTATGGCGATAGACGATGGGGAGGTAGTTGGATATCCACTAGCTGAGCTCCTACGGTGTAAGCCTTGCCGGGGTAACGTTCTTCGCCAGTGGTAGTGAACTCAAAGTGCCATTCTCGTTTGAGCGACTGCCATCCTTGGCGCCAACGAAAATGACGCTTTGCGAGAACCACTGTTTCATCGAGCAGTAGTAGGTCACGCTTTTCGCAGTAACGTCGTACCGTGTTAATGGTGTGAACGCGCAAATGCTGAGCCTTCCAAGCAATAACAAAAATAGTACTAAGTACAAATAAAAATAAAAGATTAAACAAAGGCCCGTGCTCCAAAAATTTAAGGCTGTGTTAAACAACAACGTAAAACTTAAAAGACTTTCGCTAATCACAACAACAATAGAAAGGGTTTAATTATGCTGCATCAAAAACCAACCAATCACAAACAAAGCGCTGCTTTTGTGGGCTTGGCTCTTCTCGCTGGGGTTTGCGCCAATCCTGCCACAGCAGCCATGGGGAATATTGCAACCACCTATGGCTTATTGCCAGGAGATATTGCTTCTGCACAAGCGCTTTCTATGTTTAATGCTCAGGCTTCGGCTGTGTATTACAACCCAGCTTATTTGGCCAAGGATTCTCGCGGCGAACTCACATCTGGGATCTTGCATGCAGATCATGATTTGCGAGGTAAAAGTGTCGGAGGGGATGCGCCTTTACTTAACCGCAAAAGCGATACCATTTTAAATAAACCCTCTCAGCATCTAGTGCTTGGGATGAAAACCAACCTTTCATCCTTAAGTAAAATGGAACACCCGCTTTATTTCGGCGTTATGCTGGGGGTGGAAAAGTATGGTAGTGAAATGATGGCGTTTTCTTCTGAAACCTCTCCACAGGGTCAGTACGTGGAGTATGGACGTCAGCCGCTCTTTATGACTTTTGGGTTTGGCACTAAGGTGTGGCGTGGTATAGATGTGGGGCTGTCGTTACGCACTACCTTGCATGCAAAAGCACAGCTTAATGCCTCGTCAGAGCTTGATGGTTCTACCCATCATGAAACCATGAATGTATCTGCCACCCCTTCCATGAAAGCGATCGTTGGGGTTAATTTTGACTGGGGCGACACTTTCTGTATTAGGGATTGCTGGTTGAACGGCTTTGAAACCGCAGTAAGCTACCGTCAAGCCTCTAATACTCATGCAGTGGTGGATTCCAACATTATTATTCCAGGCATGGTGGAAGCACCGGGCCTTAATCTGAATATTTTAACGTTAGATTCTTATCAGCCTGATATTACTGCTGTGGGTTTTTCGTATCGAGGAAAACGTTGGCAAGCAGCGGTGGTGGCAGAGCATCAGGCGTGGTCTCGTTTAGAAAAAGAGTTGAAAAAAGACACCATCGGCAACCCAGCGATGACGGCGGATGGCAACCGTGAGGCAGCCAAATTCAAAGATATTGTGATTCCGCGCTTGGGTGGGCAATTTAATATCACTGAACATTTCGCCGTGCTAGGTGGCGTGGCCTATAGCGAAACCCCTGTGGATTCGCGTAGCTCCATGGATATGAATTTCCTTGATGGTGATAAAATCATTGTCGGTTTGGGCCTTAGAGCTGAATATCCTAAAACCCGATTTTTATCTTTCCCGGTGCGCTTTGATGTGGGCTATCACTATCAAAACATAAGAAAAACAGAGTTTGATCTTTACTCAAGCGCTTACAAAGACGGTAAAGAGTCCTATGAAACCCTTGAAGCTGGTGGCGATGTGCACGTGGTGACCGGCTCCATGACGTTAAAATTTTAAGGGGGCAACATGAAAAAGCATCGTTTACTTTTATGTGTTGTAACCGCGTTACTTGCCGCTTGCGGTGGCGACAACAACAAAATGACTCATGCCGAGGCCCAACAAAACTGGCATCAGCCCGAGTTGTATTACAGCTTTCCTTACAAAGGGCAGGCTAACTTATCGCTTAACACGCCTTTGGTGCTGCGTTTTGCTGATGCCCTAACCGAGGACTTTGATGCAGAACAAATCAAGCTGTACTGCGAAGCGGGTGTGTGTAAAGAGGAAGTGGGGCAGGAGCTGGTGAACTGGTCGGCGGATGAGCCGAACTTAATCGATGATAGGCGCGGCGTTATGCTCAAACCCGCACGTGAGTTAATCGCCAACTCCACCTATTGCGTGGTGCTAGACGAAGTGCCAAGTGGCAAAGGCAGCGTGGTTGATATCGCTGACTTTTGTTTTGACACTGCGATTGCTGCCACCAAGCGAGGAAGTTTAAAGGAACTAGGGGTTGCCGATGCGCTGACTGTCGTGGGTATGATCCCAGATTTAGCGCAGCCAGATGCGTTGCCGATTATGGATTTCAGTACCTATCGCTTGCGCTTTAACGAGCCCTTAGATGCGCAGGCCATTCGCTATGGCGAGCATGTTCAGCTGCTCGAAAATGGCGAAGAAGTGAAAAACGTGACGCTCATTGCAAACCATAACGTAATGACGGTGCACCCACCTAAACTATTGTCACCAGAGAAAAGCTATGAGTTGGTGCTAGATGAGGTACCCGCTTTGTATGGCTCGCTAGGGAATGATGAGAAGAAAACGTTCTCCGAGACTTATTCCTTTAAGGTCTTGGATTCTGAGCCCAGAACGATTTTGATTCAGGATACGGTGCAGGCTAGTGCGGCGACAGAAGATCCGTGTGCGCCAAGTAATGAACCCTTGTTATCTCCACTATCGGATCAGCCTCTTAACTGCGTGCCGTTGGACTCGCTGGTATTAGGCAATAAAGATTCGACTATGCAAAGTGGTGATGTGTTTGCGGAACTGGCGTATTTGCCACGTTACCCGGATGTTTCCCCACTGCGGGTGCCGCGAGGGAGTTTGTTGTCGGGCACTAATATCAAAGTGAAGTTAGCCGGATCTGTGCCTGCCGCTACCGATGGCTCCATGGATACGGGCGAAGTATCGGTGAGTTTCTTGTCTGATGCAGTGGGCTATATTTTTCCTAACCCTTATAGCACAGACCCAAAAGCACCTAAGCAAGTCCGTTTGTTTATGGATGTCGCCATGACAGCAGAGGGCGCTGTGCCTAATGCTGCGCTTAGCCAAAACTTGCTTCACGTAGAGCTTAATGGCATGGCTAGCCTCGAAGGTAAAAGCATGCGTATAGATGCTCTTGGTGTAGTAGAGCCGGATGTGCTTGGGGTTGAAAAAGCTTTTGGGTTTTTAAGCTTTCAAATGAAATCCTATGAGCAAGATGAGTTTGCTGCGTTGTTCGAGGAGCAAAAGCAAACCATTATTGATGCGCCCAAAGTCACTACTCGCTTCCCTTACGTGGAAAATGACGGTGATGAAGCGCCGAGCTTTCAGCCGGGCGATGCCATCACCATTAACTTTGATAAGCCACTTGACCCGCGCACCATTCGTTATGGGGAAACGCTTTTCTTGGCGAAGGATGGGGCAGAGTTGCTTGCTGAGGAAGTGCATTGGTACATGGATGGCGCTAGCGTGGTAGTAAAACACGTAGGCGGCTTTGAATCGGAAGCGGAGTACCAAGTCAGGCTTACCGAAGAAATTACCGGCTTACCTAAAGCCAACATCATTAAAGCCGATAATAATAGTGAGAACGGTGAAGATGATGGTTGGCGTGGGCGCCACTATTTTGCCGAAGAAGGTGAGCCAGGCACAGGTGCGCCCATCGCTGAAGAGGTGTTTAGCTTTACCTTGCCGCTTTATGATTCTGCAGAGGCGTTTGATCGCGAGTACGCAGGTGGGCTAGCTAAAGAAGATGCGTTTCCCTTCTTCCGCTATCCCGTGGTGCTGGCGGCTAACCCTGGCTACCCCTGCGCTTTATCTGAGCCAGATAGTAATGGCGAAAGCGTGTGCCTTGGTGATGAAGGGCAAAATGGCAATGCCGCAGTTAAGTTTAAACCGCAGCATATACCTAGTAATCGTCCTATCACGCTGACCTTTTCAAAGGCAATGCAAAGTATCCCGCAAGGTGGTTTTGAAGTATTCAAAGTTGCCGAGAGTGGGGATGTTCCCGTGAACATTGAGATTCAGCAAAATGAGTTTGGCCTTACCGCTATTCCAGAAAAACCATGGGAAGTCGGGCAATTGTATAAGTACGTAATGAAATCTGGTTGCGGTGAAGGCTTATGCGGCAAAAACGGCTATCGCTTAATGACAGCCCCCCTTGGTGTACAAGAGGGCGATGAAACTAACGCTTTCCCTGATAGTGTGGTGTATTTCCAAGGGGTAGAGAAACAAGAAACCGTCTTTCTCACTCTGCGCAATACTCCCACGCTAGATACCGCAGGCGTGATGACCTATTACCCTGAAATGCTTGAGAACGCTATCAAACGTTTAACAGCGGCAGTTAAAGCTAAGCCTGAACAGGAACCCGATGGTTGGATTGGTGAAGAGAATCCCAAAATTCCTAATTCTGCCTACCTTGAAGTGGGTGGCGTCAGCGGCATAGTGACTGGCGCTGAGCAACCGCGTTGCCAGGAAGAGGGCTGTGATCAAGGCCGTAAAAATGCGTTTGCTTATCTTAATAAAGTCGGCACATTAAGTACCGAAATGTTTGGTAGCGCTATTTATCGCTGTGTCTATCAAGAAAACTCTAATAAATGCGGGGACGAAGATACAGGTGATGTGGCTTTACTCGTGGGCATTTATCCCACGGTGATTATGGCAGGCTCTGCTGATTTGGTTGCCACTGTATTGGGTGTGGTTGAACTCGCCACGCCCACCGGCTTGCAAACCTTGCGTATGCAGCCTGGTGAACCCGACGCGTTTGCCAAGCTGCTGGCTGAAGGTGATCCGCTATTAGAGCATCCACTCATTAAAGATAACCCAAATGGCTTGATCCCTGGCTGGATTCGCTTAGATAAAGTGACGGGCAAGCCCGTGTTTGAAATTAAAACCGACATTTATTTAGATGCACCCTATTTGGCCTTGAGTTTAGAAGAAATTGTGGATTCAAGTGCACAGGATTTGGTTGGTGATATTCCAGTGGTGGGCGATTTGGTCAATTTAATTTGTACCATTCCAATTCCATTACTGTGTAAGACGGATGGCAACCCCGTGAGTGATGCGGTGGGTGCTTTGGTGGGAGCGGTGGAAGGTTTGATTGGCATGGCCACGGGCGGCGAGGCTCTAGGTCATAATCTGCGCAATTACCCGCTAAAAGACTTGGAGCTGATTGGGCCTGTGGAGTTTATGGAGGATGGCCGTATCTTAATCCATCAATCCAACCTGAGTGAAAAAGAAATTAATGTTTCCATTAAGGCGGCAGTTCTGGAGGGTGCAGGCGTTATTTCGCTTAGTTTGCCTCCTCATGGGGTGTATTTGACCTACGAAGGGGAACCCGTGAAAAAGTGAAGTTAAACACGCAAGCAGCCAGGGCTGTTTGCGTGTTTTTTTACAAAAATAATAAAAAAGGAGAATAAAAAGTGGGGAAGTTTGCGGGTTCGTTATTATTGATGGTGGCGTTGGCTCTTGTTTCGGTTGTTGGCGTTTCCGCTTCAGAAAAATGGGAGTTTTCTGGCATGGTTTCCTACGTAGATCCAGACAGCGAACGCTGGGATAGCGATTATGGTTTGGGGTTACGCTTAGGTTTGCTGCATCATTTATCCCCTCATTGGGGGATAGAGCTATCAGCTTATGGCAATGCTTTAGTGCGAAACACGAGTGGCGAGCATTGGCAATATGGAGCCAACCCTGAGTTACTGGGTTTTTTGACCAAAACAGGATGGCGCCCCTATGCCGCAATGGGTGTAGGCCTCGGTGGTATTAATACCGATATCAATGACAGAGACTTCGGAGCCTTTTGGAACGGTGGAGTCGGTATATTCAGCCCGCCGTTGCTGGGCAGGCTCAAGCTGCGTGCTGATGTTCGTTATCATCATGAGTTTGCTAAAGATGGTAATGAGCAAGAGCCCTATGGTGACGTACGTTATCACCTTGGCTTTACTTTACCTCTTGGCAAAAAACGGGTGGAACCAGAAGAGCCGCAAGTGATTGTAGAAGTGCGCGAAGTTATTGTGGAGCGTGAAGTGGTGGTGGAAAAGCCGCCCGAGGTAAAAAAATCCGAGGTGCTGCGTGGTGTTAACTTTGAGATTGGCTCAGCGAATCTCACTGCCAATGCGCGCACCGTGCTGCGTGAAGTGGCAGAACGCCTCAAGTTTCACTCCCATATCCGCGTAGAAATCGCAGGGCATACGGATTCCACGGGCTCTGTTCAACTGAATGAGCGTTTGTCCCTTGAGCGTGCTGAATCAGTGAAAGCTTTTTTGGTACAAGAAGGTGTTGAGGCAGAGCGTTTAACCACTGCAGGTTATGGCTCATCGCAACCAGTGGCCTCTAACGACACGGCACAAGGGCGCGAAGAAAATCGCCGTATCGAGATCCGCAGGCTTAACGATTAATCAATTTGTTTTGCCATAGTGTTTTATCAACCCTAGAAGTGCGAGCTTCTAGGGTTTTCTTTTGTCGTTATCATGCCTTCCATTATCTAAAACTGTGACGAGCATTGTGTAAAAGTGAGCTTGGTTAATTATAGTTCATTGCTAGTTTTGCTGTGCTTGTATTGATGACTTTTGTAAAGCCATGCAAAAAACAGAGCCGCTTCACAGGGCCAAGTATTGAGTTGGTACATTTGTTCTATGCTTTATGGGACGGTAGTGCTACACTTTTGTCGCGTGAAATAATAAAAACGATTTCTTTGCAAAAACTTAAAAACAACAACATTTAGTAGGATTCTGCTATGCCCCAACAGAAACTTTTCAAGCCATTACTCCGTCATATTTGTGTAGGTATTCCGCTCGCCATGAGTTTGTCTTCGACCACAGCGTTGGCAACCATGGGTAATTTAGCGACCACTTACGGACTGCTTCCTACTGATATTGCTACAGCACAAGCGCTTTCTATGTTCAACACTCAAGCCTCGGCGGTGTACTATAACCCAGCGTATTTAGCTAAGGATTCCCGTGGCGAACTTACCTCGGGCCTCATGCATGCGGACCACAGTCTAAAAGCCAAAAGCTTGGGCGGTGAGGCGCCGCTTAATCGCAAAAACGACACCATCCTTAATAAGCCTTCTCAACACGTGTTGCTCGGCATGAAGACCAACTTGTCGAGCATGTCTAAAATGGAGCACCCGCTGTATTTTGGTGTCATGATCGGTGTGGAAGAGTACGGTGCCGAAATGATGGCGTTTTCATCTGAAACCTCAGGACAAGGTCAATACTTAGAGTACGGGCGCCAACCTTTGTTTATGAACTTTGGGTTTGGCACCAAGGTGTGGCGCGGCATTGATGTGGGGCTCTCTTTGCGTACCACCTTGCATGCAAAAGCTGAATTGAACGCCTCCTCAGAGTTGGATGGCTCCACTCACCACGAATCTATGAATGTGTCTGCTACCCCTTCGATGAAGCCCATTGCGGGTATCAACATTGATTGGGGTGAGACCTTCTGTAGCAGCAATGATTGTTGGTTTAGTGGTTTAGAAACAGCCTTTAGTTATCGCGCTAAATCCAATACCCACGCGGTTGTGGATTCCAATATTATTATTGAAGGTATGCTGCCTGACCCTGGTATGAAGCTAAACATCCTAACCTTGGATTCGTATCAGCCCGATATTATTTCGGCGGGCGTTTCGTATTCAGGTGAACGTTGGCAGGTGGCAGCAGTAGCTGAGCACCAGCGTTGGTCAGATTTAGAAAAAGAGCTTAAGAAAGACACTATTTCTAGCCCCGCACTAGAGGCCAGCGGCGATCGTGAAGCCGTAAAGTTTAAAGATATTGTGATTCCCCGCCTGGGCGGCCGCTACAACCTAACCGAGCACTTCGCAGTGAGTGGCGGCGTAGCGTACAGCAAAAGCCCCATTGATTCTCGTAGCTCCTTGGATATGAACTTCCTGGATGGCGACAAGCTAATTGTGGGCTTGGGCCTTACGGCTGAATATCCTAAAACCCGCTTTTTAGCCTTCCCTGTGCGCTTTGATGTGAGCTACCAATACCAAAACGTAGATAAAAAAGAGTTCGATCTTTATCACACGGGTTATCAAGCCGGCGCCGTTTCCTATGAAACTGTAGAAGCCCATGGCGATGTGCATGTGTTTTCTGGCTCCATGACGCTTAAGTTTTAAGGTGATACCAATGAAAATAAGAAATTACCTCTTGGCTAGCAGCGTGGCTCTGTTAGCCGCCTGTGGTGGCGACAACAACAAAATGACCTCGGGAGAGCTAGCGGAACAATGGGCGCAAGCCGAGTTGTTTTATAGCTTTCCTTATCATGGGCAAGAAAATGTATCTCTCAACGCACCGTTAGTATTGCGTTTTTCAGACCCCATTGCGGGGGAGTTAAGCCCGAGCAATATTCAGCTTAAATGTCAGGAAGGGCCTTGCGAAGATAATACCACTGGCCAACAAGGCGAAGTAGTGCAATGGCGCACAGGCAAGCCTGATATTGTAGATGGCAATCGTGGTTTAATTTTATATACCGCCCACGAACTCATGGCGAACTCAAAATATTGCGTAGAGTTTGAAGGGCTTACACTCACACGTGGCGGCGCCAATACACCCGCAGAGGGCTTTTGCTTTAACACCCGCGTGGCTCCTGATAAACGCGGCAGTTTAGCGGAATACGGTGCCTTAGCAGATACGCTTGAAATCGTTCGTACGTTTCCAGCACTTGATGGCACTAACACTGAGCCCGTAATGGATTTCAGCACCTTTAGAGTGCGCTTTAATCAGCCCGTTAAAGACACCCAAGTACGCTATGGCGAGCATGTGGTCTTAAAGCAAGGTGATGATGAGGTTGAAGCTACCTTATTGGTGAAGCGCAACCTGATGACCATAGCACCCAAGCAAACCTTAACCGCGGGCAAAGAATACACCTTAACCCTTAAAGGATTGAAAGGGCTGTATAACGATGTAGCACTTGGCGAACCCGTGGAATATACCTTCACACCACAAGACTCGCAGCCACGCACCATCCTAGTGCAAGACACAGTGGAAGCACGCCCATTAAATGAGGGTAATGCCCCCGACGGGTTAACCAACCACTGCGAAATCCAAGAAGGCATAGAGGACCCGATTAAATCGGTACTTACCGACCAAGCCATTAACTGCGTGCCTATGGAATCTGTGCTTTTGGGCGATAAAGATTCCACCATGCAATATGGCGATGTGTTTGCTGAGTTGGCTTTCTTGCCTAACTTCGTCGAAGTCTCCCCCTTGCGTGTACCGCGCGGTAGTTTGCTGGCAGGGACTAATATTGATGTGCGTGTAGCAGGCGTTATTCATCCTAATGGTGACAAGGAATACACTGAAGAAGAGGCTGCAACCACTGCTGGTATTATGAAAACTGGAAAGGTGTCCGTGTCTTTTATTTCGGATGCCACTGGCTATCTCTATAGTAACCCCTATAGCACAGACCCTAACGCACCGAAGCAAGTTAAGCTTTTTATGGACTTAGCTATGACCGCAGAAGGTGTTTCGCCGAATGCGTCGTTAAGCCAAGACTTGCTGCACGTAGAGCTTAACGGCATGGCCAGCCTTGATGAAAAGAGCATGGTGATTGATGCCGTGGGTATCGTAGAACCTGATGTGCTTGGCACAGAAGTGGCCTTTGGGTTCTTGAGTTTCCAGATGGCATCGTACCCTAAAGCAGAAATGGCAGAGCAGTTTGCTAAGCAGGTGGATGCACTGAAGGCGTGGGAGGCTGAAGACGGCCCGCAAATGCAGTCCATTTTCCCAGCAGAAAATGAAGAAACCATGTTGCCCACCGATGCGGTAACGGTGCACTTTAATGCGCCCTTAGACCCAAGCACCATTAAAGTGGGTGAAACCTTACTTTTAACATCCAACGATGATGAAGAGCTTCAGAATGAAGATGTGGATTGGTACCTAGATGGCGCCAGCTTAGTGGTGAAGAAAAAGGGTGGGTTTGCATCAGGCGCTAATTATGGCCTTGAACTCACTAAGGAAATAACAGGGTTACCTTTCCCTGCCATTGATGAAGTTACTGAAAACGGTGCAAAGCGCCGATTTTTCCTAGAGCAGGGCCAAGGCAAGAGCATCTCACCCGTAACGCATACGTTTAAAGTGCCCTTGGTAGATGACGGCGTCACAGCTGACAGTCTGCTAAATTACGCTGGCCATATTGATGACGGCAAGCACGAGCCAGAGCCTTTTCGTTATCCTGCAGTATTAACTGCCTACCCTGGCTACCCTTGCGCGGTGGAATGGATTGTAGGTGTGGGTACTGAAAAGGTGGGTTATTGTAAAGGCGATGTGGCGGGTGATCAATCTGAGGTCATTATTCGTCCGCAACACTTACCCAGTAACCGACCGATTCGCTTAACTTTCTCTAAGCCTGTGGCTGTGGGTGAGGGCGCTTTCCTAGTGTTTGAAGCTGACAGTAACGAGCCAGTGAAGGGTGAGCTGATAGAGAATGGGTTTGATATTAGCTTCATCCCTGAGCAGCCGTGGAAGCCCGGCGTGCTCTATAAGTACGTGATTGAAACGGCTGAGAACGGCGATTGCTCGACGATTATTTGTGGCACAAATGACAAGCCGTTGATGACGGCGCCCTTAGCGGTGCAAGTGCCAGCGGAAGCTCCCATTATTGAAACCCACGCTTTTGTAAAGAGCGAAATGTTCTTCTACGGTGCGCATAAAACCAAAACTGTGTTCCAAGCTCTGCGTAATACCCCGACTCTCGATACCGCAGCAGTGATGACCTATTACGATGATATGAACGAAAAAGCACAAGCTGTGATTGCGGAGCAGGGCGATGAGGCTGAGTTTCCGAATTCGACGAGGCTTGAGTTTGTAAACACAGGGGATGGAATTATCAAAACAGCTAAGCTTGGCTGTTATGAGAGTAACAATGACAACTTTGATACTTGGGGTAAGTGTCCAGAAAATCACTTCATTCACCTAGCTGGCAATTTAAACTCAGAAATCTTTGGTCCAGTACAGTGGCAGTGCCTGTATAAGAAGGATGACGGGTCAGATAAAGATTACTGTACAGATGCTACGGAAATGGATCGCAAGGCTGCAGGTGTGGATGAATTAACATTGGACACTGGTGAAGCCCTTGCTGTGGGCATTTACCCTACCGCTATATTAACTGGCTCAGCTGATGTGTTTGCTCGTGTTAGTTTGATTCCCGGCCTAGAACTGATTTTAGATTGGTTGGTTGATCTTATAGCTGGCACAGATAATGGTTGGTTGCCGTCGCCCACTGGCGTGCAAGTCATGCGTATGCATCCAATGACTTCATTGGTGGAACCAGAAGACAATAATCCATTAGCGAGCCACCCGTTATATAAAAACAACCCAAATGGCCTGATTCCTGGTTGGATCAGGAACACCTCTGAAGGGCCTGTGTTTGAGTCCCAGGTGGATCTGTACCTTGATGCGCCTTATTTATCAGTGCTGGATGGCCAAGGAACTCACAACCAACGAAATTATAAACTGAGTTTAGATCTACGTGGCCCTGTGGAGTTTTTAGGGGATGGGCGCATTCAGATTCATCAGCGTAACCTCAATGAGGCGGCTGTTAGTGTAGAGCTTGATGACCTAACACTAAGCACCAAAGGCAATATTAACTTAAAAATCCCGCAAGGCGGCGCCTACATGGTGTACCAAGGCGAGCCAGTAAAAAAATAACAACTTGTAGATAAGGTTGAGCAGCGGCACGGCCGCTGCCAAGGGGAATAAAATGATGATCAGAATTTTATTGTTTGCAATATTCGCAAGCTGGTTAGCTGCTTGCGAATCCTCGGGTGATGGGGCTTCCACTTCAGATCCTAATGGTAAAACACCTGATGAGTTTAATCTCAGCGATGCTTGGGCTAACGATAGAGATAGTCTGCCTGAGCTTGGAGGCTATACGGATTTACGCCCTAATAGTGTGATTGATCCGCAAGCAATTAAAAACTATGTGCTTGAGCCTGTAATGCAGATGAACCGCCGCATGGGCCAAGCTATTTATAACAGCCCAATTTTAAATCGACTGGCCCAAGAGATTGAAAGCGGAGACGCGGCTGATGCTGCAAAAGACTTGTATGAGCGTTTATTTAAGAAGGTAAGCACAGGTAATCAAGTGCGTTATCAGAAACAACTGAAATGCTTAGCCGACATCCATGAAGTAGAGCTAGGCATGCAAAGCCTTTTGGCAGCTGCTCATGACCCAGCTTTGAGAGAAGGCGTGTTTAACGCTACTGCGTTGGAAAATCTTGAAGCCATAGATGAGGAAGAACGGATAACATATTTGCTTGAAGAACTCTGGCAAATAGAAGATGGGCGATCCGACCTTACGAATATGTGGCAGCAGTACCGCAATAAAGTGGCTGCTTTCTTAGTGCTTCCCTTTGGTGATGAGCAAGTATATTCAAATACGTGGGCTTGTAGTTTGAAGAATGATTCTTGGGAGCAATTTGAATCAGGCCCAAGCTTTGTTGCTGACGTTCGGGATGCGTGGGAAGGTTGGCAGAATGCCGATAAGTTTATTACCAAGGAAAACGTTTCTGCCCAACTAAAGGCTTTAATTGAGTTAGTGCAAGATGCTACAGGCGCGACAGATCTTAATAGCCTTGACCTTGGATTAATGAACCGTGTGGTTTTTGAAAATGCATTAACGGAAGAGCCTGAAGATAATGATGATTCCCATGAAGGCTCTCTGTACCGAATGGCTAAACTAGTATGCAAAGGCTTTTGGGGCGCAGAAGATACAGAGGCTTTGTGTGCCGAAGGTGATAAAAGCTTTGTTGGCACCTATCAAATTACCCGCGATGTGAGCGAACAAATCGCAAGTAATGCCAGCAATGCATTGCGCTGGATTGCTTATGATGGCGGTTTGGCGCGTGAGCTGTATAAAAAATACAATGGTGATAGAAATGCGCGGGCGCTAGTTAATGCCATTCTTGAGCTAAAAGAAAAACGTTTAGATCCTCTGCCTCAGAGAGCGTTTTACACACAGCAAGAAGGTGGCGGAAAAGCCGGCGGATGTGATGCAACAGGGCTTTGCGAGCGCTCCTTATTAATCTCAATGGTAGATGCAAATAATGAGGAACTTGCTATTAACGAGAAAAAACCAGGAATAAATTCGGGTGAAGGCAACACTGCATTTCCTATTGATGCTGGCAATAAAAACGTCCTGCGTCATGACCGCGTACAGTACGTAATGGATCAAGTTGACGACGGCATAGAAGATTATCTAACAAATGTAGATGAAGCCGTTGAAGAGCTCCTTGGTGCATGGAACCACCTCATCACTCTTCTTCTCATCACCTTCGGCGGGTTGCGCTTGCGCAGCCGCCGTTTGGCATAGGGGGAGCGGATCATGAAAAAATATGCATTTGCTCTCGCCGCTACGCTAGCGTTGCCCAGTATCGCCGCCGCGGAAAGTGCCGAGGGCGATAAGTGGGAAATCTCTGCTATGGCAGCCTATGTGGAGCCCGATAATAAGCGTTGGGACAGTGATTATGGCATCGGTTTGCGTTTTGGTGCTTTATACCATCTGAACCAGCGTTGGGGCTTTGAAATAGCGGCTCATGGTAACGCCTTGCGCCGCGAATCCAGTGGTGATCATTGGCAATACGGGGCCAACCCAGAAGTGTTGTTTTTCTTCACCAAAAAAGGCTGGCGTCCTTACGCCACTGTGGGTGTGGGTTTGGGGTATATCGATACTACCCTTAATGACAGGGATATTTCTGCCTATTGGTCGGGCGGGCTGGGCTTGATTAGCCCCGCGTTTCTAGGCAATTTGCGTCTGCGTGCCGATGCTCGTTACCACCATGAGTTTGCTGATGATGGCATAGGCCGTGAGCCCTATGGCGACATGCGTTTTCACCTGGGTGTGATGATGCCCATCGGGCGAACTAAAGTGGAAGAGAAGGTGCAGGTTATCACCGAAGTGCGTGAAGTGATTGTGGAACGCGAAGTGGTTGTTGAGAGACCCGCCGAGGTAAAAAAATCCGAGGTGTTGCGCGGGGTAAACTTTGAGATTGGCTCAGCGAATCTCACTGCCAATGCGCGCACCGTCTTACGTGAAGTAGCTGATCGCCTCAAGTTTCATTCCCATATTCGGGTAGAAATAGCAGGGCATACGGATTCCACGGGCTCGGCGGAGCTTAATGAGCGCTTATCTTTAGAGCGTGCTGAATCGGTGAAAAACTTTTTGGTCCAAGAAGGTATCGAAGCAGAGCGTTTAACGACAGCTGGGTATGGCCCTTCGCAGCCTGTGGCCTCCAACGATACAGCACAAGGGCGCGAAGAAAATCGCCGTATCGAGATGCGCAGACTCGATAAATAAGATAAAAAATTGCTTCTTTTGGCTGGGTCTTTGGCCCAGCTTTTTTTACGTAAATTGGTAATTCATTCGTTTATTGGCTATGGTTGTGCCTCGCAAAAATTAGAAACCCAAATAAATCAGAGGGTTATGGTTTTATAGATTAACGGAGGAATTTTGTTATGCGCCCTGTTACGGCAATCGCCGAAGCGCCAATATCGATCCCATCTCTATTTTCTGCACACAGTATCTTTAGACCCACATAAGATTCCGACGCTTTTCGCTAGTCAGGCACTGCCCATTATGAATGGGTCGGTGGTTTGTTTTTTTAAAAAAGAGAAAGGTTATGGAATTTTATCAATTTTCCACCCCTGTGGTGCTGTTAATGCTTGCTGCTTTTTATGGTGGCACTTATTTAATGACCCGCATGATCCGAAAGGAAGAAGAAAATACCGATGCCTATATGGTGGCCAACGAGAGTTTAGGTATTGGTTTCGCTTCTTCTAGCATGACTGCCACTTGGATTTGGGCAGCGTCATTTTATGCAGCAGCCACCTCGGGGTATAAATACGGTGTGTCGGGCCCGCTGCATTATGGGTTGTGGGGCGCCTTGATGATTTTATTTATTTACCCTTTTGGCCAACGCTTTCGTAAGCTAGCGCCTAAAGCGCACACCTTAGGCGAATTAATCCACGCGCGCCACGGCTCTTCAAGCCAGCTGATCCTAGCGATTTCCAACGTGTTAGGCAGCACCATTAGCTTGATGGTTAACTTTACCGCTGCGGGTGCCTTAGTGGCGGTGTTATCCCCCTTGTCGTTCCAAACGGGGGTGATTATTGCGGGAGTGGGTGTGCTGAGTTACACCTTATGGTCTGGTTTTAGAGCCGCAGTATTCACTGATTTTGCGCAGCTAGTGGCGTTAATGGCGGTGGCTGTGGTGATTGTCCCAGCGGTGTTATTCGCCATGGGCGGGCCAGAAACTTTCGTGGCAGGGCTTGGCAATCTCACGAGTGAGCAACAAAACTTCTTTTCCCGCGAAGCTATTTTAGAGCAGGGCGCACCCTACTTTTTTGCCGTGCTTGCCTACGCCATCGGTAACCAAACTATTTCACAGCGTTTATTTGCAGTGGACGAAGCACACATTAAGCCCACGTTTATTACTGCGACGTTAGGTTATGGTGCTATTGTTATTGGCCTGGGGATGATTGGTTTGTTGGCACTAGCCGCGGGTATACAGCCTGTGGATGGCGATACCAATAACTTAATTCCGCAAGTGGTTTCTACTTATCTATCGCCCGTTATGGTGGCGCTCTTTTTTGTATTGGTGATTGGTTCTTTATCCTCCACTGCAGATTCTGACTTGTGCGCCTTATCCGCCATTATGATGGCGGATGTGTATGGCAAGAACATCGCCAAAGATAAGCCCAACCCTGAGCGCATGCTCTTAATTGGTCGTATCACCATGATAGTGGCCACTATGGTGGGCATTATTTTTGCTAGTTTTAAACTCGATATTCTGGTGATGCTCGTGTTTGTGGGCGCCCTGTGGGGCACCATTGTCTTCCCGGTTATTGCTAGTGTGTTTTGGGACAAAGTAACGAATATGGCATTCACCTGGTCGGTGGTGGTTGCCATGGTGATGTTCTGTTTAGTGCGCTTTGAGCTGTTGCCCATGACAGGTGCTGTGGCCTATCTCTTTGAGGTAATAGGTGCTCTTGGCGCTGCTGTAGTGGTAGGGCTAATGGCGTTTGCTTTCTTAGGGGTGCATTTGGGTATTGTATTTGCGGTTATTGGCGGAGCTGTTGCGCTTTATATCAATCTTGATTTCATGCGCGACTACACCGTTTTGTTGGCCTCGCTAACAGCGTTTGGTGTGAGCACTTTGGTGTGTACAGTAATGAGTTTGCTAAGTAACCAAGAGCGTTTTGATTTCAGCACCATTGGCCAAGAAGTACAAAGCTACGATAGCTAAGAGGAGTGATTGTTATGGATGCTAAAACAGCATTTTATGCGTTTTATATTTTAATGTGGCCAGCACTCACCTTGGGTGTGTTGGTGTATATATGCCGAGCGGTATGGAAGGATGCCAAGGCCGCTAAGGCAAATAACGAAGATCTAGTTTAATGATACAGGGCCCGAAAGGGCCCTTTTTTTGCAATGTGAACAAACAAAAATATCTTATGGTTAGCACTTACTGGCCAGTTTGGTAATGATGCTAGCGCTAATTTATTAGTTTTTTTCTCATTTAAAAGTCTTTGACTCTCCTTGTCTTTGTTTACTGTTTTTTACTGTAAAAAGCTCAAAATTTAATCGAAAAAAGCGCTAAATAGTCGAGTGGAATGCTAGTGTACGCACGCTTCTAATGATGTGTGTGGGTACTTACTTGCTCTGTATCCATTGCCAATAATAAAGCTAAAAGGACGCAGAACATGAAAACAAAAAAACTATCTCAGTACGGTATCGGCATTGCTCTGTTGGGTGGTTTGTTGCCAACGATAGGCTTTGCCAGTATGGGTAACCTTGCTACCACCTACGGCGTTTTACCCAGTGATATCGCTTCGGCTCAGGCTTTTTCTTTATTCAATGATCAAGTGTCTGCGGTGTATTACAACCCAGCAGCGTTGGCGCGGGATTCGCGTGGTGAACTCACCGCTGGGCTCTTGCACGCAGATCACAGTTTAAAAGCTGAAAGCTTGGGTGGTGCGGCACCACTCAATCGCCAAGGCAAAACCCTTTTGGATAAGCCGTCTCAGCATTTATTGCTCGGCATGAAAACCGATCTCACCTCCATGACGCAGTTTGAGCACCCCTTATTTTTTGGTGTCATGATTGGCGTTGAAGAATACGGCAATGAAATGATGGCGTTTTCTTCACAAACGTCTCCCCAAGGGCAGTTTTTTGAGTATGGGCGCCAACCGTTGTTCTTAAACCTAGGGTTTGGTACTCAAGTGTGGCGTGGCATTGATGTGGGCGCTGCGCTACGGGTGACGTTGCACGCCGAAGCAAAGCTCCATGCCACCACAGAGCTTGATGGTGCCTCTAGCCATGAATCCATGAATGTGTCGGCAACGCCTTCGATGAAGCCCATTGTGGGCATGAACATTGATTGGGGCGACACCTTTTGCGCATCTGATAATTGTTGGTTTAGCGGCTTTGAGACCGCGCTGAGCTACCGAGACGAATCCAATACCCACACAGTGGTGGATTCTTACATCACTATTGATGGCATGCTGCCTGACCCTGGTATGAATTTGCGTATCTTAACCCTTGATTCGTATCAGCCCGCTATTACTACCTTAGGCACGCAGTACCAAGGTGATAATTGGCGTTTGGGCGGTGCAGTGGAGTATCAAGCTTGGTCAAAGCTCGGTAAGGAAATGAAGAAAGACACTATTGCAGGCCCTGCAGCCGAGGCGGATGGCGAGCGCCCTGCATTAGCGTTCCGAGATATTGTTGTGCCGCGATTGGCTGGTGAATACAACATCACCGAACACTTTGCCGTTACGGGGGGTGTTGCCTATAGCCGTACTCCGATTAAATCCCGTGGCGGTTTGGATATGAACCTACTCGATGGCGATAAAGTGATTGTGGGGTTGGGGGTATCGGCTGAGTATCCGAAAACACGTTTTTTATCTTTTCCCGTACGGTTTGATTTGGGTTACCAGTATCAAAACGTGATGGACAAAGAATTTGATTTATACAGCGCACGTTACGAGGACGGCCAGCAACCTTACGAAACCGTCAAAGCCTCTGGCGATGTGCATGTGATTGCCGGTTCCATGACGCTTAAATTTTAGGAGAAATGCCATGCGTAAAATACTTATTTTTACGGCTGCCACCTTACTTTTAAGCGCTTGTGGCGGCGATGATCACGACATCAGTTACGCTGAAGCCGAGAAGGATTGGGGTAAGGGTGGTGTGATCTATAGTTACCCTTATCACGGCCAAGCTGATGTGTCCTTGAAAACACCTATAGTATTGCGCTTTGCCGATGCGTTGGGGGACGATTTCCCCGCTGAAGACGTGGCGTTGGAATGCCAGCTAGAAGGTTGCAACGATGTGCCTTGGCGCACTTTTGAGTTGGTGGGTGATGGCCAAAGCGTGGTGCTAATGCCCGAAGTTACCTTGCAGCCTAATGCAGAATATTGCGTGGTGTCTGGCACGGTAAAGCTGCCCAATGAGAGGTTGTGTTTCCAGACTACCTTGGCTCAAGAAAAAAGAGGCAGCCGTGCGGATATGGGCGCCAACCAGGCATTAAAGCTGGCGGCGAGTTTTCCTAATTTAACCGCTGCGTCGGAACCAATCGTGGATTTTAGCAACTTTCGTTTACGCTTTAATCAGCCGCTACAGCGCAATGCGATTCACTACGGTGAGCACATAGTATTGCGCGATGCAGCCGGTGACGTTGTGGCAGCAAGCCTGCTAGTGGATAGGCACCTGCTGACGTTGTCGCCCAAACAGCGATTAATACCCGATGAAAAATACTCGTTAGAGCTTGCAGAGGTGCCAGCTCTGTACGGTGGCGAGTTTTCAGAAACGTTTACATTTACGCCTCAAAGCACCGAGCCGCGCAGTATCCTGGTGCAAGAGACTGTCAGTGCGAGTGATGCCGACGCGCCTTGCGTGCCAGCAGCGAATCCTAAAACCTCTAAGTTAACGGGGGCAGCGCTTAACTGTGTGCCGCTGCAATCGGTGTTGCTCGGTAGTGAAGATGCCACCATGCAGCAGGGAGACGTGTTAGCTGAGCTTGCTTTTTTACCTAAGTTTGCCAAGGTGTCGCCTTTGCGCATACCACGCGGTAGCTTGCTGACTGGGACGAACATCGATGTAAAAATTGCCGGCGCAGTGCCCGCGGCAGTGGATGGCAGCATGAGTACCGGTGATGTGTCTGTTAGCTTTATCTCTGATGCAGTGGGCTATATTTTCCCTAACCCCTATAGCAGTGCGGCGGATGCACCGCGCCAAGTGCGCCTGTTTATGGATGTGGCTATGACAGCGGAAAATGCTACGCCAAATGCTGCTCTGAGCCAGGATTTATTGCACGTTGAACTCAACGGTATGGCAACTTTGAACGGCAAAAACCTTGAAATAGATGCGCTAGGTGTCGTGGAGCCAGAGGTGCTTGGCACAGAAGTAGCATTCGGCCTATTAAGTTTTCAAATGAAATCCTATAGCGCCGATGAGCAAGCACAACGCTTAGATAAGGTAACCAGAGAACCGATCAAACCCGAGTTGCAATCAGTGTATCCCTTGGTGGAATCAGGCGCAGAGGCGGAAGCTATACAAGCCTCAGATGCCATCACCTTCAATTTTAGTGCGCCCATTGATCCTGATAGCGTGGAGCTCGGGCGGAGTGTGCAAATAACGGAAAATGAGCAGCCTGTGGATGAGGCCAAGGTACGCGTGGAAGGCGCCAGCATTATTGTTGAACTCAGCCAAGGGTTGCGCTCTGAAAGCAACTACCATGTGGCGTTGACGAGCGATATTACAGGGTTGCCAATTCCCGTGGTCAAACGCGATGGCGGCGTGGAAGAAGGGTATCGTTATTACTTTGCTGAGGCCACGGATCCACTCGCGCAGGGTGCGCCAATAGATGCGCTTTCCCATGATTTTACTACTCCAGTGTTTCACGAAGAGGGGCTTGAGTATGCGGGCCATGTGGAAGCCAGTGAGGCACCGAGTATTTTTACTCACCCTGTTATTCTCACCGCGTACCCGGGCTACCCTTGCGCCATGACGTGGCACAATGAAGGCGGCATTTGTGTTGGTGATGAAGGAGAGAATAACCCCGCCTTGGTATTGCCACGGCAAAAGGTGCCAGCTAATCGCGCGTTGCGCCTAACGTTCTCCAAGCCCATGCAAAGGCTGCCTGAAGGGGCTTTTTATGTGGAAGATGAAGAAGGTAACGAGGTAAAAGGAAGTATTAGCCAGCAGGCGATGGGGTTGGTGTTTACACCCAACGAGCCTTGGCAAGCAGGGAAGAAGTATACCTATTCTCTTTACACTGGCGATTGCACCAGCGGCCCTTGCAGTGTTACTGAGCAGCCCTTGCTAACGGCGCCTCTTAGGGGTACCGCAAATAATGCCTTCGTGGATTTTGTGGTGGAGTTTGAAGGTGCTGAAGCCACCACTAATGTTTTCTTGCCTTTGCGTAATACACCCACGGCTGACACGGCGGCAGCGTTAACTTACTACCCAGCATTGAACCAAAAAGCAGAGGCAAGACTTGCTGCAGGCGAAGGAATCCCGAATTCCACTAAGCTCGACGTTACGGGTTGGGACGGTGTGCTCACCCATGCGCGTGTGGGCTGCGCTGAGGGAGATTGCCCCGCGTTTTCCTATATCCACTTGGTGGGTAATTTGGATACCGAAATTTTTGGTGCGGGTGAGTACCAATGTTTGTTTGTGAAGGATGACGGTACGCCTGATGATAATTATTGCCCAGAGGTGGAGCCCGGTGAGCAAGCACTGGCCGTGGGGATATATCCCACAGCGATTATGGCGGGGTCTGCTGATGTTTTTGCAGAGGCCACAGCATTAATTAAATTGCCTGCCCCCACCGGCGCACAAGTTATGCGGATGCATCCCGGTGGTGCGTTTCCCGAGCAAGCCGAAGGGCATGCGTTGGCACAAAATGCGCTTTATCGAGATAACCCTAATGGCTTAATTCCTGGCTGGATTCGTCAAAGTGAAGAAGGCCCTGTGTTTGAAACCAAAGTGCAGCTGTATCTTGATGGGCCAAACTTGGAGGTGCCGCTTAATGGTAAGCACAATTTGCACAATTATCCGTTAACGTTAAATCTGCGCGGCGCGGTGGAATTTTCAGAAGATGGGCGTATGCGCATTCATCAAGCAAATCTTAACCCCGAGCATGTGGATGTGAAGCTGAGAGAGTTGCTAGGGCTGCTTAGTAGTGGCATCTATCTTGGTATTCCCGAAGGAGGGGCTTATTTAACTTACGAAAGCCAACCGGTTAAGTAAGTCTAGGTTTAGGCGCTGATATGCGGGAGCTTGCTCCCGCTTTTTTATGCGCCACAAGAACAGAGATAAACCTTTATAATGCAGACTTTTGCTCATGTGGATAAAGGGGGCTTTATGCCTATTGTTTTGATTACCTTCGCCGCCTTGATGTTTGGTTTATACAATGTGTTTATCAAGCTCTCTGCTGGGCACATTAATGCCGTGCTAGGCGCCGTGGTGCTGCAGTTTGTTGCTGCTTTTTTGGGGCTGGCGTTGTTGCTTTACCAGCAAGCGGGTAGCTCAGAACCGTTAGCATTTAATCGCGCAGGTATTGGGCTTGCCATCGGCGCAGGGGTGGCCATTGGTTTGGTGGAAATTCTTACCTTTGTGATTTATGGCCGCGGTGTTCCCGTGGCCGTGGGCAATCCTTTGATTGTGGGCGGCTCTCTAGTAGTCACCACTCTTGTGGGTATGGTGCTACTTAAAGAAGGTGCGAGCTTAACGCAAATAGGCGCTGTTACCATGATTATTGCTGGAGTTTTTGCTTTGGCTTGGGAAGCAGCATAGAGACGTATCGATATCAAACACTAATATCATCAATAGCTAAAGTTTTATTGTTTTGCAGATGTTATTGTGTTTTTCTATAACCATATAAAACTGCTGCTAGTGTGATATTTATCATTGGGGCGTAGGCGGCAGTGTGTTTGAATACTTTGTTCATTATTTGAGGGATATGTAAATGTTTAAGCGCTATTTTTCATTGGGCAGTTCTGCTGCATTGGCTGCGAGCTTATTGCTAAGTGGTGTGGCTAACGCCGATACTGAAAAGCTACGCGAGCGTGCAAATCAATTATTTAAGCCAGTGCCAACCGCGGAAGAAATTATTAAGGAGCGTAATCTAAACGCTGACCAAATCGAGTTGGGCCGCATGCTGTTCTTTGAGCCACGTATTTCTAAGAGCCACATTATTACTTGTAACACGTGCCACAGCTTAGGCACGGGCGGCGCGGATAATGTGCCGACTTCTATTGGTCATAACTGGGACGCTGGCCCACGTAACTCTCCCACTGTGTTGAACTCAGTGTTTAACGCCACTCAGTTTTGGGATGGTCGCGCCAAAGATTTGCAAGAGCAGGCTGAAGGCCCCATCCAAGCTGACGTGGAAATGAATGCCACGCCTAAAATGGTGGAAGAAGTGTTAAACAGTATTCCTACTTATCAGGAATTGTTTGCCAAAGCCTTCGCTGATGATAAAAAGCCAGTGACGTTTAAAAACGCTACCGAAGCCATCGGTGTGTTTGAGAAGACGCTAGTAACGCCCAATGCACCGTTTGATAAGTTCTTAAAAGGTGAAGATGCGCTTAATGATGAGGAACAAAAAGGCTTAGCCTTATTTATGGATAAGGGCTGTACGGCTTGCCATAGTGGTGTGAACTTAGGCGGTCAGAGTTTCTTTAAGTTTGGTCAAGTGCAAGCGCCGGATGAAAAAGTGCGCCCCGCAAGCGATAAAGGTTTAGCTGATTTAACCGGTGATGCTAACCAGGAATATTTCTTCCGTGCTAGCCCTTTGCGTAACATTGCCCTGACAGCACCTTACTTCCACAGCGGTGTGGTTTGGAGTCTAGAAGAAGCCATTGATATTATGGCGAAAGCTCAGCTTGGGCAGACGTTAGAGAAAGATGAAATCAGTGCTATTGCTGCTTTCTTGCACACCTTAACGGGTGAGCAGCCCAAGGTAGAATATCCTATCTTGCCTGCCAGCACGGCGAAAACCCCTAAGCCTGATAGCAACTAGTTTGTTATTTAGTTAGGTAAAGTAAAGCCGCTAAGTGCTAACACTTAGCGGCTTTTTTGTTTGCCAGCGGGCTTGAACAGAGAAACCCCGCTTGACGGGGGCTCGGTAAGCTAGCGGTCAATTCGCTTATATTTAGGACGACGGGGCTGCAAGGCATCTTCGCCGAGCTTTTCACGTCGATAGGCTTCGTATTCGCTGTAGCTGCCTTCAAACCATTCCACTTCAGAGTTACCTTCAAAAGCCAGAATGTGCGTGGCCACACGGTCGAGGAACCAACGGTCGTGAGAAATTACAATGGCGCAACCGGGGAAGGCTAACAGGGCTTCTTCCAAGGCACGCAAGGTTTCTACGTCGAGGTCGTTGGTGGGTTCGTCCAGCAACAGCACGTTGGCACCTTGTTTTAACAGCTTGGCTAAGTGTAAGCGGTTACGCTCGCCCCCTGATAGCTGGTTCACGTGTTTTTGTTGGTCACCGCCTTTAAAGTTAAAACGGCCTAAATAAGCGCGAGAGGGCACTTCGTAGTTGCCGATTTTGAGAATATCGTTGCCTTCCGAAATTTCTTCCCACACGGTTTTGCTGCCGTCTAAGTCTTCGCGGCTTTGGTCTACGTAGGCAAGCTGTACGGTTTCACCAATCTCAATGGTACCGCTGCTCGGCTCTTGCTCGCCCGTTAGCATGCGGAAGAGGGTGGTTTTACCCGCACCGTTAGGGCCGATAATACCCACGATGGCGCCCCGAGGTACGCTAAAATTGAGGTTTTCATACAGTACGCGGTCATCAAAGTGTTTGCTCACATTATTGAAATCAAACACCTTTTCACCTAGGCGCGGGCCGGGTGGAATATAAAGCTCTTGGGTGGCGTTGCGCTGCTGAAACTCCACGCTCGCCAATTCTTCAAACGCAGCAATACGTGCTTTGTTTTTGGCACGGCGGCCTTTGGGATTTTGACGTACCCACTCCAGCTCGCGTTCCACGGTTTTGCGGTGGGCACTTTGGCTTTTTTCTTCTTGCTCAAGGCGTGCTTCTTTTTGCTCAAGCCAAGAGGTGTAGTTGCCCTGCCAAGGAATACCTTCGCCTCGGTCGAGCTCCAAAATCCATTCACAGGAATTGTCGAGGAAATAGCGGTCGTGGGTAACGGCTACCACAGTGCCTTTGAATTCGTGCAAGAAGCGCTCAAGCCACGCCACGGATTCCGCATCCAAGTGGTTAGTGGGTTCATCCAGCAAGAGCATGTCGGGAGCAGAAAGAATCAAACGGCAAATGGCCACACGGCGGCGCTCACCTCCGGATAGATGCTCTACCTTGGCATCCCATGGTGGCAAGCGCAGAGCGTCTGCCGCAATTTCTAAGTGGCGCTCAATATTATGCGCATCAGCAGCTTCGATAATGGCTTCTAAGCGGCCTTGTTCCTCAGCGAGTTTCTCGAAATCCGCATCAGGTTCGGCGTAGGCGGCATAGACAGCCTCTAGTTGCTCTTGCGCATCACGGATTTCGCTGATGGCTTCTTCCACCACTTCGCGTACGGTTTTGCTGTTATCTAACTCAGGTTCTTGGGGTAAATAACCAATTTTAATGCCCGGCTGTGGCCTTGCTTCACCAATATAATCTTGGTCAACGCCTGCCATAATGCGTAATAGCGTGGATTTACCCGCACCGTTTAGGCCGAGCACACCAATTTTGGCGCCTGGGAAAAAAGATAAAGAAATATCTTTCAGAATATGTTTTTGCGGTGGCACAACCTTGCCCACGCGATTCATGGTGAAAATATATTGAGACATAGCACCTAACGTTCTAACAAGAGGCCGAAATTGGCCGTTCTACGGGAAGGCTCTACGTTAGTGCAAAGTGGCGTAGGTTGAAAGAGCTGAAGAGTTAAAATGGCCAGTTTACCGCTGTTGCTAAATTCATATCCCTTATGAGTGCTTATCATGTGCTAATACGTAATAAATTAGGTAGAATGTGTTGCTTTTACAACCACGGCAAGTTTAGCCAGTAACCTGAAGGGCCTACCATGTTCGTTAAAACCACTCTTGCAGATTTCGATCCCGAAATTCAAGCCGCCATTAAAGGCGAAGAACAACGTCAAGAAGAGCACATTGAGCTGATTGCTTCCGAAAACTACGCTTCCCCTATGGTAATGGAAGCGCAGGGTTCTGCGTTTACTAACAAATATGCTGAAGGCTATCCAGGCCGTCGCTACTATGGTGGTTGTGAATATGCCGACGTAGTAGAGCAGCTCGCTATCGACCGTGCTTGCGAATTGTTTGGCGCCAAGTACGCCAACGTACAGCCCCACTCGGGCTCACAGGCGAACGGCGGTGTTTTCTTAGCTTTGCTACAACCTGGCGACACTGTATTAGGTATGAGCTTAGCTCACGGTGGTCACTTGACCCACGGCGCAGCGCCTAACTTCTCTGGCCGTACTTATAACGCCGTTCAGTACGGTATTAACACAGAGACCGGTTTAATCGATTACGACGAAGTAGAAGCCATGGCACTTGAGCACAAGCCCAAGATGATCATTGCTGGTTTCTCTGCTTACTCACAACATTTGGATTTTGCGCGTTTCCGCGAAATCGCTGACAAAGTGGGTGCTTACTTATTAGTGGATATGGCCCACGTGGCAGGCCTAGTGGCTGCGGGTGTTTACCCAAGCCCTGTTCCCTACGCACACGTTACCACCACTACCACCCACAAAACCCTGCGTGGCCCACGTGGCGGTTTGATCATGACTAACGACGAAGAACTCGCTAAGAAAATTAACTCAGCGATCTTCCCTGGTATTCAAGGTGGTCCTTTAGTACACGTTATTGCTGCGAAAGCCGTGTGCTTTAAAGAAGCCATGGAGCCAAGTTTTAAAGAGTACCAGCAAAAAGTGATTGATAACGCCCGTGCCATGGCAAAAGTGTTTGTGGATCGCGGCTTTGATGTGGTATCCGAAGGCACTGATAACCACTTGTTCTTGCTCAGCCTAATTAAACAAGACATTACCGGTAAAGATGCGGACGAAGCCTTAGGCCGTGCCTATATCACAGTGAATAAAAACGCTGTGCCTAACGACCCACGTTCACCCTTCGTTACCTCTGGCTTGCGTATTGGTACCCCTGCGGTTACCACGCGTGGCTTCACCGAAGAGGATTGCGCAGAGCTAGCTGGCTGGATTTGCGACATTCTCGATAACATGGGCGATGATAGCGTGATTGATGCAGTACGTGAAAAAGTACTGGCCATCTGCGCTAAGCGTCCTGTTTATAAAGGTTAATATTCCGTGCATTGTCCTTTTTGTCGTCAAGAAGAGACAAAGGTCGTGGATTCGCGCTTGGTGGCCGATGGCTACCAAGTGCGCCGCCGCCGCGAATGTTTAAGCTGTGGCGAACGTTTCACTACCTTTGAAACCACAGAGCTAGTCATGCCGCGGGTGATTAAATCCGATGGCACGCGGCAACCTTTTGATGATGAAAAATTACGCGCAGGCATGCTTAGGGCATTGGAAAAGCGCCCCGTCAGTATGGAAGCTGTAGAGAGCGCCATGCACCGTATTTCCCATCGTTTGCGCGCCACGGGTGAACGTGAAATACCGGCCCGTGAATTAGGCGAGTTGGTGATGGAAGAATTGCGTGAGCTTGATGATGTGGCTTATGTTCGTTTCGCATCGGTGTATCGTAGCTTTCAAGATATTTCTGATTTTCGTGCTGAGGTGGAGCGGCTGGAAAAGGCCGATAAAAACAGCTCAAACGAAAAGTAATCCTACCGTTTTGGAGTGGTGTGATGAGTGAGTTGTCGTCTGCAGATCGCCACTTTATGGTGCACGCCATTCAGCTTGCCCGTCGCGGCACCTATACCACTACCCCAAACCCTAATGTGGGTGCCGTATTGGTTAAACATAACCAAATCATCGGTGAAGGTTGGCACCAACAAGCCGGCACACCCCATGCAGAGCGCCACGCGTTAGCCGCCACGGCAGATGCTGCGGGCGCTACTTGTTATGTAACGCTTGAACCCTGCAGTCATCAAGGACGTACTGGCCCATGCGCCGATGCCCTGATTGAGGCGGGTGTTGGCCGTGTGGTAATCGCTATGCAAGATCCTAATCCTCAAGTGGCTGGTCAAGGTATTGCCCGTTTGCGCGCTGCGGGTATTCGCGTAGAAGTTGGCGTACTAGAGCAAGAAGCACGAGCGCTAAATCCTGGCTTCATTAAACGCATGGAAACAGGCTTGCCTTGGGTGCGTTTAAAGCTCGCCATGAGTGTGGACGGCCGCACTGCCATGGCTTCGGGAGAATCCCAGTGGATTACCGGCCAAGCAGCACGAGAAGATGTGCAGCAATGGCGCGCCCGCTCTTGTGTAATGCTCACTGGCGTGGGCACGATACTTTATGATGACGCAGCATTAACCGTGCGCCCCGAACAATGGCAATGGCAACCCGCTTATCCGAGTGATAACGTGCGCCAACCGATGCGTGTGGTGCTCGATCGTCAGTGGCGTACTCCCACCGATGCCAAGGTGATTTCGCAGGGAGAAGGCGCTTGGTTGTTAGGCGATAAAGCTACACTTACCACTGAACGCCAAGCACAGCTCGAAGCGGCTGGAGCCAAACTAAACCCCATGGGTACAGAGCCTAAAACAGTGTTGGCATGGTTGGCGGAGCAGGGCCATAATGAGGTGTTGCTTGAGTGCGGTGCTGAGCTGGCGGGTAGCTTTGTTGCGGCAGGCATGGTGGATGAGCTAATTGTTTATATGGCGCCTATTTTAATGGGGCATGCCGCACATCCTTTATTACAGCTGCCAGAGATTGCTACCATGGCGCAAGTTAAGCCTCTTGAACTGCAAGACGCCCGCCGCTTTGGTCCTGATTGGCGTTTTATATGGCGCTTAGCAGAGCAACGTCCTACTCAAGGCACTTATTAACGAGGTCGATATGTTCACAGGTATTGTTGAGGCTATGGGCAAGGTGCAAAACCTTACCCCCAAGGGCGAGGATATTATTTTAGATATCCACACCGGTGACCTAGATTTAGGTGATGTAAAACTCGGTGATTCTATCGCAGTGAATGGTGTGTGCTTAACGGTCACAAGTTTGCCAGGGCAGGGCTTTACCGCGGATGCTTCCGCAGAAACTTTACGCAAAACTTCTTTAGGCAGCTTGTCACAAGGTTCGCCGGTTAATTTAGAAAAAGCCTTAACGCCCACCACACGTTTGGGTGGGCACTTGGTGGCAGGCCATGTGGATGGTTTGGGCGAAGTGGTGGCCATGTACGATGAAGCCCGTGCCACCGTGATTGATATTAAAGCGCCTGATAATTTAGCCAAATATATCGCTAAAAAAGGGTCTATTACGGTGGATGGTATTAGTCTCACCACCAATGAAGTCAAGGGCGCTGTGTTTTCACTTACTATTATTCCCCATACTAAAGAAGTAACCACCATCGGTACTTGGCGTGTGGGGTCTAAAGTGAATTTGGAAGTGGATCTGATAGCTCGTTATCTTGAGCGTTTGCTGTTGGGTGATAAAGCCGCTGAACCTGAAGCAGAAACAGGTATCACCCTGTCATTTTTAGCAGAAAATGGTTTTCTGAAAGGATAATTGCATGTCATTAAATACCGTTCCTGAGTTAATTGAAGACATACGCCAAGGGCGTATGGTGATCCTGATGGATGATGAGGATCGTGAAAACGAGGGCGATCTCGTTATGGCAGCAGAGCACTGCACACCAGAAGCCATCAACTTTATGATTAAGCATGCTCGTGGTTTGGTGTGTATGCCCATGTCCCGAGAGCGTTGCGAGCAACTCGAGCTGCCACTTATGGTGCAGAATAATAGCTCTGGTTTTGGCACCAAGTTTACTGTTTCTATTGAAGCCACCGAGGGCGTTACCACAGGTATTTCTGCGGCGGACCGTGCGCGCACAGTGCAAGCGGCAGCGGCCCCCGATGCCAAACCGAGCGATATTGTTCAACCTGGGCATATTTTCCCCTTGATGGCGGAACCCGGTGGTGTGCTTCACCGCGCAGGGCACACTGAAGCAGCCTGTGATTTGCCGGTATTGGCAGGCTTAGCTCCTATTGGTGTGATTTGCGAAATTATTAATGAAGATGGCACCATGGCGCGCCGCCCAGATTTAGAAGAGTTCGCGAAGAAGCATGACATTAAAATTGGCACCATAGCGGACTTAATTGAGTACCGCATGAAAAATGAAAAAACCGTTGAGCAAGTGAGCGAACAAGCGCTTACCACTGTATACGGTGATTTCAAAATGGTGAGCTTTAAAGATGCTGTGGATAATTTAACCCACGTGGCCTTGGTGAAGGGCGAGCCTTGCGAAGAGTCCGTGACAACGGTACGGGTGCATGTGGTGGATCCATTAAGGGATTTGTTTGGCGCTAAAATTGACGGGTATACAGGGTGGAGTTTATCCCAAGTGCTCGAGGCTATGGCGGGCGAAGAGGCAGGGGTAACAGTGGTGCTCGGTCAAGAGCATCCCCCAGAGCACTTGCAAACGTTGATGGATGATTTCGCGGCGGGTCGTCGTAAACCCGCGTCAGAAAACAGCCCAGCTTACCGTAATATAGGTATTGGCGCGCAAATTCTGCGTTCTTTAGGGGTGCGTCGTATGCGCTTGTTAAGTTCGCCTATGCGTTTTAATGCACTGTCCGGTTTTGATTTAGAAGTGGTAGAATGCGTGCCCGCACCTAAACGTTGAGTTTGGTGCTTGATGCTTCTGCACTGAGCGTAATTTGCTTTAAAAAAGAGTAGGTGAAACATGAAAGATGTAACCGTTTTAGAAGGCCGCTTCGATGATGTGGATGGCCGTTATGCCTTAGTTGTGGCACGTTTTAACAGCTTTGTGGTAGAGGCGTTACTTGAGGGAGCCATTGATACCTTGGTGCGCCATGGTGTGAGCCGCGAAAAATTAACCATCATTCGTGTGCCTGGTGCATGGGAGTTGCCGGTAGCGGCCAAGCGCCTTGCGGATAAGAATGAATTCGATGCCATTATTACCTTGGGCGCTGTGATTCGTGGTGGTACCGCTCATTTTGAATATGTGGCGGGCGAAGCGGCTAAAGGTATTGCAGCGGTACAAAATAGCACAGGTATTCCCGTGGCGTTTGGCGTGCTCACTGTGGATACCATTGAGCATGCCATCGAGCGCTCGGGCACCAAGGCAGGAAACAAGGGAGCAGAAGCAGCACTTTCTGCTATGGAAATGGTTAGCCTACTGAAGCATATTTAAATGTCCTCTAAACCTTCTCCTGCGGCGCGCCGAAAAGCGCGCCGTTTTGCGTTACAAGCTCTTTACCAATGGCAGCTAGCAGGTGATTTGCCTGGCACTATCGAGGCCCAGTTTCGCGTGGATAATGATATGCGAAAAGTGGATGTGGCTTTTTTTCATGAGCTATTACATCAGGTGCCAGCTCGGGTGGAAGAGCTAGATGCCTTGCTAGCGCCTGCCCTTGATCGCCAAGTTAAGGAGTTGTCTCATATTGAGCGAGTCATTTTGCGCATGGGCACTTATGAGTTGCTAGCGCGCATTGATGTGCCGTATCGTGTGGTGATAAACGAGGGCATTGAGCTCGCCAAAACCTTTGGTGCTGAGGGCTCGCATCGCTATATCAATGGCGTGCTCGATAAAGTGGCACGTGGATGCCGCCAAGTGGAAATGCGCGCACGCCGCTAATTCAATGAGGTATCCATGGATGAGTTCGGTGTAATTGAGCGCTTTTTTCGCCATACGCCACAAGCAGAGTCTGTGTTGCTTGGGCCGGGCGATGATGCCGCTGTGATTAAACCGACCCCTGGCATGGGGCTTGCCATGAGTATGGATACCTTGCTTGAAGGGCGCCACTTTCCTGTGGGATTTCCTGCTGAGTATGTGGGTTGGCGTAGCCTCGCAGTGAATTTGTCTGATTTGGCTGCCATGGGCGCGCGTCCGCGCTGGGCCTTGCTAAGTTTATCATTGCCGCAAGTGGATGAGGCGTGGCTTGATGGCTTTTGCCGTGGTTTTTTCACCTTGGCCGAGCAAATGGGCGTGAGCCTAGTGGGCGGCGATACAGTTAAAGGTCCCTTAAGTATCACGGTGCAAGTCACTGGTGAAGTACCCGCTACGCGTGCTTTGCGCCGTAGTGGGGCGAGGCCGGGAGATAAACTATGTATCACGGGCCCTGTGGGGCTTGCAGCTGCGGGGTTAGCTAACTGGCAAGCAGGCATTACCACTGGGGCCTTGGTTCAGGCATTTGCTCAGCCCATACCCCAATGCCAAACTAGCTTGCGTTTACAGGGGTTAGCCACTTCAGCCATCGATATTTCAGATGGTTTGCTTGCTGATTTGCAGCATATTCTTACAGCCAGCGGAGGGATTGGCGCCGATGTGCACGTGGAAGCACTGCCCTTAACTTCAGAGTTTTTGTCTTGGGGGGATGGAGCGCAACGCCAACAAGCACAGCTTTACGGTGGTGATGATTATCAATTGCTCTTTACCTTATTAAGTCATGTGAATGTGCCGCGTGGATGTGTGCAAATAGGGCGTATCACTTCGCGGCCAAGGATTCGTGTGCAAGATTTTCAAGGGCAATGGCACGACAATATGGCCATTCGTGGCTGGGACCATTTCACTTCTTAGGATTATCCATGAGCACAAAACCCACAGATAAGTTAAGCCTAGCTAACCCAGTGCATTTTTTAGCCTTGGGGTTTGGGTCAGGCCTTGCCCCTAAAGCGCCCGGCACTTTTGGAACCTTGGCAGCTATCCCAGTGTGGTGGCTGTTGGCTCAAGGTGGCAGTTTGGTGTATGTGTTGGGCACCTTGCTTGCTATCGCTATTGGCCCTTATGTATGCGGCAAAGCAGCGCGCGATATGGGCATTCACGACCATGGCAGTATTGTGTGGGATGAAGTAGCAGGCTATTTAATTACCATGCTATTGGTGCCTGTTAGCTGGGTATGGGCGTTGGTGGGTTTTGGTTTGTTCCGTTTCTTCGATATTTTAAAGCCGTGGCCTATCAGTTGGTTAGATAAAAAAATGGCAGGCGGCACCGGCATTATGGCAGATGACATTTTGGCCGGAGTATTTGCCGCCTTGGTGATGCAGCTGTTGCTGTGGGTGTTGTAGTTTATGGCCGAGGGGCTTGCTCCAGCCGTAACTCAATCTCCCATTGCACGCGGTTAAACTCGATGTCGATAATCTCGCCCACTTGCGCCGCTTCGATGCGTTTCACAATGCTAAGCAATGGTTCTGCATCTTTGCTAGGTAAATCCACATAATCAATTTTCTTAGTGGAGCGTATCTCACCACTCGTGGGGTTTACATACGCTTTCACACAGGATTGTGCATCGCAGCTTTTGATTTCCCAGGTGTTTTTATCAAGCTCTGCTTCGGTGAGGGTGCCGGGGTACTTTTCAGCAACGGTTTCAAGAATAGTCGACAGCGGTGTGTTAGCAGCAAGGGCAGGTTGCCAAGATGCTAACAAACCAGCGGTGATAAGAGCGGTACTTAATAAGCGCATATTCATCTCCTAGTGAAGTTATGAATTTGCGCCAGTCTTTTTAAAGAGTCAATTATTTATTTGGCATTCTCACAGGCGGCAATAATGCCAGCTGCATCTAAGCCTAACTGGGCCAGTAAATCTTCACGCTTGCCATGATCAATAAATTCATCGGGTAGGCCTAGGTTTTTGATGCGTGGATTAAGCCCTTCTTTATTAAAGAACTCGTTAACCGCAGAGCCAGCGCCTGTCATGATTTGGTGGTCTTCCACGGTGATGAGCAAGTCGTGTTCAGCAGCCAATTGGCGTAACAACTTTTCATCGAGGGGTTTTACCCAGCGCATGTCTGCCACGGTGGCATCTAGAGTTTCCGCAGCCTCAAGGGCAGCTTCTAACATTACTCCAAAAGAAATAATGGCCACATTTTTACCTTCGCGCATGAGGCGGCCTTTGCCGATGGGTAGGGCAGTAAACTCAGCATCGATGGGATGGTTGGGGCCAGTGCCACGGGGATAACGTACCGCAGCTGGTCCTTCGTGCTGATAGGCCGTGTAAAGAAGCTGACGGCATTCGTTTTCATCGGCGGGCGCGGCAAGCACCATGTTGGGCAGGCAGCGTATATAGCCAATATCAAAAAAGCCCCCATGGGTGGCGCCGTCTTCGCCCACCACGCCGGCCCTGTCGATGGCAAAAGTTACATCCAAGTTTTGCAGTGCCACATCGTGCACGAGTTGGTCGTAACCACGCTGTAAAAAGGTGGAATAAATGGCCACTATGGGTTTTTGTGCTTCGCAAGCAAAGCCTGCCGCCAGGGTCACCGCATGTTGTTCACAAATGGCCACATCATAAAATCGTTGCGGGAAGCGTTGGCTAAACACCACCATACCTGAGCCTTCGCACATGGCAGGGGTGATGCCCACAGCACGCGGGTCTTGCTCAGCAATATCACACAGAAACTGGCCAAATACCTCTTGGTAGCGAGGCCCTTGCGTTGCCTTTGGTGCGGCTTTGGGCTCTTCCACCTTGCTAATGGCATGGTAGCCAATGGGGTCTTTCTCGGCGGGGGCAAACCCTTTGCCCTTGGTGGTGTAAATATGCAGAAGTTGCGGCCCTTCAAGGTCTTTCATATTGCCAATGGTGTGCAGCAACTCCTCCACATTGTGGCCATCAATGGGCCCAATGTAATTAAACCCAATGGCTTCAAAGAGGGCATCAGGGCTCACCATGTTTTTCATGCTTTCCTCGGTGCGACGTACAAAGTCCCACGCTGCGGGCATGGAAGAAAGCACCTTTTTGCCACCTTCACGCAGGGCAATGTAGGTTTTAGAGGCCCAAATGCGAGCGAAATAATTAGCTAAGCCTCCCACGTTGTTGGAAATGGACATGGTGTTATCGTTCAGAACCACCAACATATTGGCCTTGGTGTGTGCTGCATGGTTTAGTGCTTCAAAGGCCTGGCCTGCGGTCATGGCACCGTCGCCAATAATGGCGGCTACTTTGCGCTCATTGTTGGCCATTTTGGCGCCAAGGGCCATGCCCAGAGCGGCGCTAATGGAGGTGGAAGAATGCCCCACGCCAAAGGTATCAAACTCAGATTCGGAACGCTTAGGAAAGCCCGAAAGTCCGTGTTGCTGACGAATAGTCAGCAAAGCATCGCGGCGGCCTGTTAATACTTTGTGGGGGTAGGTTTGGTGCCCCACATCCCACACTAAGCGGTCTTCAGGTGTGTTAAAGAGGTAATGAAGCACCACGGTGAGCTCCACCACGCCCAAGCCAGCGCCAAAATGCCCGCCCGTTTGGCCTGCCGCATACAGCAGATAAGCGCGCAGTTCGTTCACCACTTGCAGCAAGGCAGAGCTTGGCAAACAGCGCAGATCTGCAGGGGTTTGGATACTGTCTAAGAGCGGCGTTTGGGGGCGCTCTAAAGGAATTTCGGTAAATGTTTTAGCCATGTGCCACTCTGTGTTCACTAAGCCGGTGCCCAACATAACAAGGGCAAATTAATGGGTTCGAGCAATAATGTAGCTTGCTAACTGCTGCAAGGTGTTGGCGTTATCGCCAAAATCAGAAAGGGCTTCTTGAGCCTCTAAACAGAGCTGTTTAGCTCTCGACTCACTTGCCCCAAGGCCGATAAGCCCAGGGAAGGTGGTTTTGTTATGGCGTTCATCAGAACCCTGGGTTTTGCCGAGTTCCTCTGTGGCGCCAATAATATCTAACATATCATCGCGAATTTGAAAGGCGAGACCTATGTTATCACCATACACTTTTAATGCGCGACGCTGTTCTTGGTTCGCATTGGCAGCAATGGCGCCGAGCTCCAACGCCGCCGTGATAAGGCGTCCTGTTTTTAGGTAATGCATGTTTTCTAACCAAGCTATGTTAGCATTCAAATCTTCCCCTTGAATATCTAACATTTGCCCAGCAGCCATGCCGCTGACACCAGCTGCTTGGCTCAAAGTTTGAATCATGGCCACACGCTGCTCAGCACTATAGTTGCCTGCGCTTGCTAATAAATCGAAGGCTAAAGTATGTAGCGTATCGCCTGCTAAAATGGCCGTGGCTTCATCAAAGGCAATGTGACAAGTGGGTTTGCCACGACGCAAGTTGTCGTTGTCCATGGCCGGCAAATCATCATGAATAAGAGAGTAAGTATGTACTAACTCAATGGCAACCGCAGGGATATCAGCCTCGGTGATTTCTGCATTACAAAACATGGCACCTGCATAGACCAGTACGGGGCGAATGCGTTTGCCACCAGCAAGGGCGGCATAATGCATGGCTTCCGTCAAACGTGGCGCAGCTGAACTAGCAACGGGTGGTAGTTTTTGTTGAATCAAGGAAGCGCTACGCTGCTGCAGTTGTGACAACAGCTCATTTAACGCTGAAAAATCCGTGGCGCTTGGCATGAAAAACCCACTATTAAAAAGTGAAAAAATGAAGCCGAGGCAAAGCTGCAGTTTAAGGCGCAGTCATTGCAAATATAAGGGTGCAAGGATAAACGAAAACACTCCGTTTGGCACCTTTGGCTACATAAAGAAAAGAATCAGAAGGGCAGGTCGTCGCCTTCCTCGTTATCGTCCAATTCTGTTTGTTTGATTAGGCTTTGTACTTTATTCTCTGCGGCTTTAAGCGCGGATTGGCATTGTTTGGTTAGAGCGATGCCTTGCTCAAAAGCATTTAGGGACTCTTCCAGTGATAAATCACCAGCCTCCATTTTTTCCACAAGAGTTTCGAGTTGGATGAGAGTGTCTTCAATGGATAGGGTTTGCTTGCTCATGGTGGCTCCTGATTAGTCACAGCAAGAAGCTAATAGAGCAAGGGCGGGGTGTCAACTTTAAAGGGCTCAGAGGCAAAGATGATGTGGCAGCAAAATACTGGTACAGCAGCGTTATATGCAGAAGGCGCGCTAGTGTTGGCGCCCATGGAGGGCGTGGCGGATTACTGGTTACGACAAATACTCACTCAGGTGGGCGGTTATGATTGGTGCGTCACTGAATTTGTGCGTGTGAGTGGGCGCCTGCTGCCGCCTTCGGTGTTTTATCGTTGGTGCCCAGAGCTTAAACAGGATGCTAAAACTTTAAGCGGCACCCCTGTTCATGTGCAACTATTGGGGTCTGACCCTGCTTGCATGGCTGAGAACGCCGCTCGCGCTGTGGAATTAGGCGCACCCGCCATTGATTTAAACTTTGGTTGCCCCGCCAAAACCGTGAATCGCCACAGTGGCGGTGCTGTGATTTTAGATACGCCCGAGTTGTTGTATCGCATTACCCACGCCGTACGCCAAGCAGTGCCAGCACACTTACCCGTGTCAGTAAAAATGCGCTTGGGAAACACCGATAAAGCAAGTGCGCTTGCCAATGCTATAGCCGCACAAGAGGCCGGCGCCGCCTGGCTCACAGTGCATGCACGCACCAAATGCGAGGGTTACCGTCCGCCTGCTTATTGGGATTTATTAGCGCCGCTAAACCAAGCGCTAACCATTCCTTTGATTGCCAACGGTGAAGTGTGGCGCCCAGCGGATGCTGTGCAATGTGCGCAGGAAAGCGGCACCCCTCATTTAATGATTGGGCGTGGTGCTGTCACCAACCCCTTTCTTGCCCAGGAAATTCGCGGAACCCAACAAGCCACTTGGGAAAAAGTGTTCCCTTTGCTGCAGCAATACAGCCAAGCCCTGCTAGGCACAGGATTGCCCAAGCAAGAAGCAGGGCGTATTAAACAATGGCTTAATTATTTACGCCGCCAATGGCCTGTGGCAGAAACCTTTTATCATGAATTAAAACGAGAAAGGACCTCTGAGGCCATCGTGGGGGCCCTAGTGCCGGGCGGGCGAGTACGCGGAACCGCGTAGGTTCCCGCTACCGAGAGTTCTTAAAAACCACTGTGCCAAGCAAGCTTGCATAAATGATTTCCTTCAGCGAAAACCATGCTGAAGGAAACCATTTATTCCAGCCTATTTACCCTAGCCTCTAAGAGAAATCGGGTACGGGTGGGGTATGAGAAAGATTGGTTTTGTGCGAGGTTGTTATTCAGAGCATAAAGCTAAGTTCTTGCGTAAGTCTCACTTAGTGGCACCAACATCCTCCCATTTCCACCAACCCGATTTATCTTAGAGCCACCAGTGGTAGGCACGGAGAAACCACTCTTTCTTTTGCGTGCTCTTCCGCAAAAAAAGAGTGATTTCGCAGTGCTTGCTAGCGATGATGTTAATTTAGAACCCGTTGCGTGGCGCCAACCCGGCGCTAGGGCAAACCTACGCGGTTCCGCGTATCGGTGCTAGGGCTCCGATTATGGCACTCGTCAGCCGCCTCAACTCCTGCGGCTTAATCACATAGGACGGCATCACATAAATCAGTTTGCCGAAGGGGCGTATCCACACGCCTTGCTCCACAAAATATTTTTGTAGCTCGGCCACGTTCACCTCGGCTTTCATTTCCACCACACCAATGGCACCGAGCACGCGGACATCAGCCACTTGAGGCAGGGCTTTGGCGGGTTCGAGTTCAGCTTTGAGCTGGGCTTCAATGGCGTTTACGCGTTGTTGCCAAGGGGAGTCAAGTAGCAGCTTGAGGCTGGCGAGGCTCACGGTGCAGGCAAGAGGGTTTGCCATAAAGGTGGGGCCGTGCATGAGTACACCGGGGTTGCCCGCACCAATAGTGTGAGCCACTTTTTGGGTGGTGATGGTGGCAGCTTGGGTGAGATAACCGCCGGTGAGGGCTTTGCCGATGCACATAATATCTGGTGTGATGTGCGCCCATTCGCAAGCAAACATTTTGCCGGTACGCCCAAACCCTGTGGCGATTTCATCGGCGATGAGCAGCACCTCGTATTTATCACAAAGTTGCCGCACCGCGGCCAAGTACTCAGGGTGATAAAAACGCATGCCACCTGCGCCTTGCACTATGGGTTCGAGCACGAAGGCGGCAATATCCTGATGATGTTGTTGTAGGGTCTCTTCTATGGGGGCGATTTCGGCGGGGTTAAATTCGCCACCAAAAGGGGAGTTTGGCGCTGGCACTTTGAGCTGGGCGGGTAAAAAGCCTGACGAAAG
>Ga0209487_1000324_pt1 | contig 43295 bp, 49 predicted proteins | sample Poulit2012_FD_187524 | JGI IMG/M metagenome (GOLD analysis project Ga0209487, IMG submission 187524) | Agricultural soil microbial communities from Georgia to study Nitrogen management - Poultry litter 2012 (SPAdes) (version 2) | ecosystem: Environmental > Terrestrial > Soil > Agricultural land... | reverse complement strand
GCCATCCCTGCTCTACTCTCTCATCCAAAGGCACTCGATTCCATTGGCGCATAGAGGGTAGAAGCTAGGCTGCACTTGGAGGAGTGTCAATCAGTTCGGGCTAGGGCTGGGGTGGTGCCGTGGTAGCCTCTGGTACTTCCCATTCTGGTGAGAGGAGTACGGCATTGTCAGCACTGAAGACATACCCCTCCTATGGGAGTGAGGTCTCATCCAGACGGCCTCTCAGAGAGATTGATCCCCGGTCCAAGTGGTTGTGCTGTCACGGGTTGTGGCCAATGAAGGGAGGCGCCCGGAGGCAACTCAGTCGTCGCTGGTCCCCGGAGTGGTGAAGATCTCATCTGCTAGTGCCTGGCGGCTCTCGGGATCGAGCATCGTCGCAGCGGGATCGTAAGTATCATCGTCGGGACGTGCTACAGGACCCTCCTCCGCCCCCGTCAACTCCTCCACATCTTGGCCGGCGGGGCTATCCAACTCGGAGAGGCCGACATCGAAGAGGTCCGCAATCGAGACGAGACGGGACTCGATCTCGGCTAGGACGCCTGAGGCATATCGCAACTGTTGAGAGGTGATATCTTGGAACTGAAGGCTACTGATCAGGTGGAAGAGTTCATCGCGGAGCTCGGTCCGGATCTCACTCGCGTCCTGCTCGTCCCCATTCCCCTCTAGTGCGGAGTCGGCGGTCGAGTCGAGCCTATCGATCAGTAGGAGGGCGCGGTCGAGACCGTCGAGCATGTCAGTCGCGGCCTTCTCGGTCGCTGAAGAGACCTCCTGGAGATTCTCCTGTGTTCGCTGAATCCTATCGAGTGTTGCTTTTTCGAGAACACCGCGCGATCTGCGGAGAGTCTCGAGAGCACCTCTGATCTCAGAATAGGCGCGGAGTAATATCTCTGGGAGTTGAGCCAATGCACTCGGTGAGGTGGACACGTTCTCGATCACGCCAGCGATGCGTTCGCTCTCGTCCTGCACTATTTCATCCCCCTCCCGCAGATCATCCAAGAGGGCGTCGACCAGCCGAAGGGTGGCCTCGGAGTCTCCCAGTAGTTCTTCAGGGAGTTTGGTCTTCTTATCCACGGTCAACCCGTCCCTGAAAGAGTGGCCAATACTTGATCGATCTTCTCTTTGAGGACCTGCGGTGTGAATGGTTTGACGACGTAGTTGTTCACACCCGCCTCGGCGGCGGCGAGGATGTCCTCTCGGATACTCCTCGCTGTTACCATCAGGATCGGGATCGTAGCGCCGTCGGGTCTCTCGCGCAACGCTTTGACGAAGTCGAGCCCTCCCATATTCGGCATATTCCAATCTGTGATGACGAAGTCGATCTCAGGCGAGAACCTCTCGAGTGCCTCGACTCCATCGCCGGCCTCTACACAATCGGTGTATCCGATCCGGTGTAGTGAGTTGATGATGATGCGTCGCATGGTGACGGAGTCATCGACGACCAAGAACTTCATATCTGCGCTCTCCTCCAACTACCGGCAATCAGTCGGTTATCCGAGTTCGAGATCACCGCGCGCTAAGATCTTGCGGGCGACATCTTCGATTACCTCTGGCGTGTCGTAGGCCCCTTCTGCGATCTTTGCCCGGATTGCCTCTACCCATTCGGGTGGACTCGTCTCAGTGCCCTGCGCCTGATCGAGTCTCGCAGCGAGGAGCCTTCCCTCATCGGAGATCTCGACCCGGTCTGCACGGCTAGCTACATCTTTACCCCTTACGACTGGGGTTCCCTCTCCCTCTGTACGGTACGCACCGCGCGCGGGACGAGGGTCCGGTGAGCGGATCGGATCGGGCCCAATTCTATCGATTGGCATAAACACCTCCCTCTCGGAGGTAGTATCGGCAGGTGCCCCTCAGAACTTTAATCAGTATCATCCTGAATCGCCATATCGAGTCTAGCCTCTCCCATCCCCTCGGCCTCGAGGTAGCGGCGGATTGCGGTCTCTCTCCCATGTAGGGTATCGAGTTCTGTTCTGACCTCGGCGATCCTCTCAGTGAGGCGCCGCTCGAGGAGCTCGGCTCGTTCGTATGCCACTGCCAGGATCTGGTTTGCCTCCTCGAGTAGTCGTTCACCTCTCCTGGCACCGGTCAGATTGGGGGGCGCTCCGATCTGGTGAGCGAGCAGGTCCCGCGATCTGGCGAAGTCAGCGACTCGGACCAGGTCACCACCTTCGAGTGCGGTGAGCTGTGCCTCGATGAGATGACTGTACTCTCGGAGCTGCTCGATCCAGGTAGCGATCTCCATTCTCAAGCCCCCCCTTGCTCAGGGTCCTGGCCCTGCGCCTCAGCTGCCTTCTGCCAAGCCTGGTGGAGGGATGCGACCATCTCCGTCACCCTCCCTAGACGCGGCCCATCCATCTTCCGACCTGACTCATTGATCTCATTGATGAAGAAGGCATATAGTGCGGCCAATCTGGAAGCGAGTTCGCCCCCCTCATCGAAGTCGAGATTCGCGAGGAGCTCGAAGACGACCTCACCGGCCATCCCGAGGCTCTCGGCCTTGCCGGCAATATCCTTTGCCTCGATCTGTCTTTCTGCGCGCCGGAGGTAGACTAGGAGTCGCTCGTAGAGGAGTGGCACGAGTTGCTCTGGCGAGCTACTAATCACCTGTGTCTCCCGGTACGCCGCCGCGCCCCCATACCCGGCGGCACTCGGACCATATCTCATCGTCATCCCGTCATCTCTGGCCATCATCGCCCCCGTCCCGATCTCCCTCAGCCCATTCCACCGAGTGCGCCGATCTGCAAGCTGAGCCAGTCGAGCTGCGACTGCGAGTGGCTGAGGATCTGTTCCAGTGCTGCGTACTGGCGGACCAGCTGCGCATGTTTCTGTTCGAGTCGAGCCTCCATCTGCTCGATCCTACGGCCTACCCCACCGATCTGCTCCCCGATACGATCGGTGATCGAGGTGATCGATCCAGGCTCGGTTCCGAGGAGTGAGCGCGCGATATCCTGGAGTGCGACTGCCACCCCTCTGACTTCGCCCCCTCCTTCGAGCTCCTCCTGGAGTCCGAAGAGGCGTCGTACCCCATCGGGCTCCTCGGCCAGTGCGCCCTCTAGACGGGCTGAATCGATAGTGAAGCGGCCATCTCTGCCGATCTCTACCCCAATCTCACCGAGACGCCTGAGCCCACCCTCTCCATCGTCAGGGAGTTGGGCCTGGAGTGCATCCCTGAGTTGGGCCCGCATCGATTGGACGAGGAAGTCCCGACCGATCCCCGAGCCCGAGATGCTCGAACCCTTCGACTGGCTCTCGATGAAGTCGACGATGTCATTGTACGACTTGACCAGACTCTTGATCTGATCGGCTGCGGGCCCATCGTTCCTCCTGACATTTGCATCGATAGCGAGGCCGGGCTCAGCGCTCATGAGGTTGAGCACGAGGCCGGGAACAGCATCATCTATCGTATTTGACGCCCGGACAATGGTTTCGCCATCGATCTCGACGATCGCATCGGCCCCAGGGGTAATGACACGCGCCTTCGAACTCCTGAGGATCCCGAGGGCCTCTAGGAGGCCACCGTCGTCCTCGAAGGAGGTCGTTCCCCTGATCTGTAGACGATAGCCGGTAGAGTCCCCAGCACCATCGGTGACGATCTCGGCAGAGATATCGCTATCTTCCGCCGCTGCGGCCTCATTGATCTTCTGCGCGATCGTTTCGAGGGAATCGGTCTCGAGATCGATCGCGACAGCGAAGGAGTATCCCGGAGGGCCGAGGGTCAGATTACCCGTAGGTGGGGGGTAGGTGAATCCGACCTCAGGAGCGAGGGGTGCGGTCGGATCCGAGACCAGGTCGGTGAGAGCGCCCTCAGCGCCACTACCTGGATAGGGATGCCTGACCTCCGTCTCCGCGCCTAGGAGCCCTAGCTGGCGTAATACCTGCCCAGGCCCATCGCGGAGATCGATCCCCTCAGCGCCGAGCTCCTCGCTGGTCAGGATGAGCCTGTAAGCGCCATCATCGACCCTGATCGTCGTCGCACCGACACCTGTCCGATCTCTACCCCGATTAGCTGTGTTGATCGCCTCGATGATATCCTCGAGGGAATCGGTACTCTCTACCTGTATCGTCTGGTCATTGACACGGAACTCGCCCTCGATCCCGAGAGCAGCGGTTCGCGACTCGAAGAGGCTACCACCGAGCTTCTCAGCGCTAGCGAGTTGGTGGACCGTGACCTGGTAACTACCTTCCACCACCTCCCCCGTCGCGGTGGCAGAGAAGGGCGCACTCTGGCCTGCCGGCACTCCTCTGAGAGATACGGTATAGCGCTCGAAGGCTTCACCATCAGCAAGGGCCTGGGCAGCATTCTGGAGTTGCTCGATACGGCCCCTCAGGAGCCCCCAGGCAGAGGAGCGCGCCTGTAGACTCTCGACCTGCGACTCGAGCCGCTCGACGGGTCGACGCTCGAGACGCATCAATTCATCGATCAGGTCTTGCCACTGTATCCCACTTACCAAGCCACCTATGGTCACATTGCTCATCGGTAACTCTCCTGCGACAAAGCCCGGAGCCGGTCAGACCGGCTCCGGGACGGTGTCACCAGGTCAGTCAGATCAGCCCAGGAGCTGGAGGACGCTCTGAGGCGCAAAGTTCGCCTGGGCGAGCATCGCCGTAGCCGCCTGTTGCATGATCTGGTTGCGAGTGAAGTTGACCATCTCGAAGGCCATATCGGCATCTCTGATCGCCGACTCCGATGCCGAGTAGTTCTCGACGGTCGTCGCGATATTCGCCGCAGCATACTCGAGACGGTTCTGGGTTGCGCCGATCGTGCCGAGGAATGAGTTCACGGTATCGATCGCGCCATCGATCGCGGTCAGAGCCTCCTGAGCGCTCTCATTGTTGCTCAGGCCGATCTCTGCGAGCCCAAGGTCGGTGGTACCGAGGCCGCCCATCGACTCCTCGATCGAGAAACCTTGGCCCCAATCGGTTGGAGCACCGAAGTCGTTGGCTACTGCGAGGGTGGCGACGTTATCATCTGCACTGGTCTTGAGGGTTATCTCCTCACCAGCCTCCCCCGTGCCTGTGGCAATGGTGGTCCCATCGCGGGTGATCTCGAAGGTGAGATCAGTGCCGCTCGTGCTCACACTGATCTCGTAATTGCCTAGGTCTGCGTCGGCGAGGAAGTCTGCATCCCAGACCAGGGAGTCGATTCCCTGCAGATCGCTGGCCTCTAGGTTGGCAATCTTGGAGGCGACCCCATTGTTGAGGCTGATCCCGAGCTGATCATCGCCATCGTTGGCCGCACCGATCTGGAAGGTGCCCTCGAAGGAGCCATCGAGGAGTGCTACCCCCTGATAGTTGGCCGAGCCGACGATCCTGTCGATCTCGCTCTTGAGGTACTGGAACTCCTGATCGAGTTTGTCGGTCTGGCTCTCTGCATTGTAGGAGGCTGCCTGAGTGGCGAGCTCCTTCATCCTGCTCAGGATATCACTGATCGTGCTCGTATTGCCCTCAGCGACCTGGAGCATGGCATTGGCCTCGGTCGTGTTCTGCTGAGCGACGCGTAGTGAACGGACATCGGCGCCGAACCGATTTGCGATCGCAAGACCAGCGGCATCATCCCGGGCCGAGTTGATCCTGAAGCCAGACGAGAGCCGCCCGATCGAGCGAGCAACCGAATCATTGGTCTGTGATAGGATTCGGTGCGTGTTGAGCGCTGAGACGTTGGTGTTGATACGCATGGGTTTCTCCTTCCCTGAAGAGTTTCTGGGGAGCCTCCCTGCTCCCCCCGGGCCAACTTCCCTGTCGGCCTCCGTTATACATTATCGACCAATCCACTGAGAACTTTAATCTCTGGAGGGTTGCGCCCAGCCTAGGGACCGGTCCATCTTCGTCGTACCTCTCCCCCTCACCTCTCTCCAGGTATCTTTGAAAGATGAAACTCTTGATCGTCCGACGACCGGTCTTCGGGCGCGACCAGAGGGTGCACGCCTACGATCTGCGTTGCCGTCCGGAGCCGTTAGATGAGGTCTTCTCTACTGAGCCTCCACTAGAGGTCTCGATGGAGACCCGAGTCTCTTCCCTCCTCTCACTGGGTCTCGATCGGCTGAGCAATGGACTCCCTGCGATCCTGCAACCCCCTGTCGAGCTCCTCGAAAGTTCAGTATTGGAGCATCGTCCTCCTGTTGGGCTCATCATCGACATCCCTCTCTCAGAGTTGGAGGCTCGTGATGAGTTACTCAGTGCGTGTCATCGACACCGTGCGCTCGGGTACCGCTTCGTCCTCTCCGGCCTGCCCGCTCTCATGCTAGAACCTGCTCTCCCAGCCCCAGAACTCCTCAAAGCCTTTGAGCTGATCAGGTTCGACCTCTCGGACCATACCGAGGGCGAGTTGGAGGCTCTGGTGCGGGAGGCCAGCTCGCAGGGGTTAGAGCCGATCGCAGTGGGTGTGGATACTCCCGAGCTCTATGAGTTGGCGAACCGAATCGGCTTCGACCTCCTCGAGGGAGAGTACTATTGCAGCCCCGAGGCTCTAGCTCGTCCAGAGCACGCGGTCCGTCAGCTCAGTATCATTAGGGTCATGGGGCTCCTCCGCGATCCCAATGCCGCACTCACAGAGTTGGAGGAGGCCTTCGAATCTGACCAGGTCCTCGAGAAGAACCTGATGCGGATAGCGAATTCGGCAGCTTATGGAAATCTCGGGATCGATACGATGGCCCGTGCGATCCAGTTCCTCGGTAGAGAGCGGCTCTACCGCTGGCTTGCGATCTTCCTCGTCACTTCTGTTGGAGAGGGGAGCGGGATAGACCGGGAACTGGTGAGAAAACTCCTGATCCGAGCCCGTTTCTGCGAGTTACTGGCCGATTCATCTAGGCCGCGGTCGGCTAAGACCTCCCTCTTCATTGTCGGTCTCTTCTCCCTCCTAGATCTGATCCTCGACCGACCGATGGAGGAGATCGTAAAGGAGATCCTGGTTACAGAGGACGCCGCGCGAGCCCTCCTCTCGAGGGAGGGGGCACTCGCACCGATCCTGGAGCTCGTCGAGGCATATGAGAGGGCCGAGTGGGAGAGGGTAGAATGGTTGGCTGAGAGGGTTGGGGTGCCACTCGTCCTCCTCCCCGATCTATATATAGAGGCCCTCGGGTGGACCAAGGAGCAGCTCGACGCCCCCGCCGTTTAGGCTAGTGTGGTGGTTGCCACTCAGTCCCCATAGGCGCCGAGGGGTGGCGGTAGGATGAGGGGTTGGATGACCTCGATCGCCCTCGGGTCGCTGAAGGGTAAAAGGATCGTCACTCTCCGATTAGAAGGATCGCGAGGATCCGCGGGATTCCGGAGCTCACGGTCGGCGTAGCCCCGTACCTCGATCACTCGATCCGGATCGATACCATTGACCTCGAGGGCGCGCCGTGCGGCATTCGCCCTATCGGCCGAGAGCTCCCAATTCGTGTACCCTGGCCGGCTATACTGCCTAGAGTCGGTGTGCCCCTCGACCTTTACCTCATTTGGCAGATCACTCAGCGCATCTCCGATCTCAGCGAGTGCGATCGCTGCGGGGGGTGTGAGGAGTGCAGATCCTATCTCGAAGAAGGTCGACCCACTCTCTCCCTCGATGAGTTCGATCCGGAGCCCATCGTCGGTGACGATCATCTCGACCTGACCGCTGATCGCCCGGAGGCCATCGGAGTCCTCGAGTCTACGCAGTATCTCGTGTCGTGCCTCTTCAAAGCGTCGCCTCTGCTGCTCACGTGCCAAGAGGGCTAGACGGGTCGCATCGAAGCTGACCGGTGAGTTCCCAGTCCCCAGGATATTTGCGCCACCGCCGCCCTGTTTATAGCCAACGGGGTTGTTGAAATATCCCTGGATGAGAGCTCTGACCTCTGGGTCCATCCCGAGGATCCAGAGGACGAGGAAGAAGGCCATCATTGCGGTGACGAAGTCGGCATAGGCGACTTTCCAGGAGCCCCCACTCTGATAGCCACCCCTCCTCTTCCTCTCTCTGACGACGACTATGACCTTTTTTTCCTCCTCCCGTGCCATCGTCTAACCCCTTCTTCTCGTCAGTTCCTCGAGCTCGGCAAAGCTCGGCCGGTCGGCTGGCTCGATATTCCGCCGTGCGAACTCTACGGAGGTGATCGGGGGGTCTCCACGGGCGAAGGAGAGGAGTGCAGTCCTGATACAGCGGAGGTAGGCGTGCTCGGCTCTGACCCTCGTCTCGATTGCCTGTGCGATCGGTCCGAAGACGCCATAGGCTAGCAGTACACCGAGGAAGGTCCCGACGAGGGCAGCTGCGACACTGGCACCTACCTCGGCGACTGCGCCACCGATCCTGCCCATCGTAATGATGACGCCGAGCACTGCGGCGACGATCCCGAACCCCGGCATCGCATCACCGACCCTACTGATTGAGTCGGGCACTACCATAGCCTCCTCATAGTATTGGTCGAGATCGAGGTCCAATATCTCGGCGAGGTGGTGGTCCTCGACGGTCCCGGTCAGGAGGACCTTCATCGTATCGGTCAGAAAGTGGAGTGCCTCCTCATTCTCACTAAAGGTGGGATACCTGCGAAATAGCTCACTCGTCTCTGGCGACTCGATATCGGACTCGATCCCGACGAGACCGTCCCGGCGAGCGGTATAGAACACCTCATAGAGCACTTGCAGGAGTTCGGTGTAGGCCTCCCTGTCGAAAGGGTTCTTCTTCACGAGGGAGAAGGTCTGTGCGAAGATCTCTCTGACCACCGCGGGCTTGTTACCGACGATGATCGCGCCCAGCCCTGCGCCCCCTATGATGATGAACTCGGAGGTCTGCATCAGGACAGCCATATTGCCGCCGTGCAGGATGTAGCCTACGACGATACTCCCGAAGACGACGAGGAGCCCAATGATTATAGTCACGTTGCCTCAGATTCCCCGGCGATTCTATTTGCTATCGTTCTCCTGTCTTCATAGTATCGGCCGGGTCAGTCTTTTTCTGGAGTCGGGGGGGGACACTCACCACTAGAGCAGCTGAGGAGGCAGAATGGCAGAGGAGCCCCAGGGATCGACTAAGGCGGAGAGTCTCGACCACTCCTGGGAGTCAGTCAGCGAGGAGATCATCGCGGGAATCGGTCACGATCTCAGTGACCGCCTCTCGAGTCTCTATGGTATCGTACAGTTGGGTGAGCTGGAGCAGTCGATCGAGGGGGGTGTCGGCGAGTCGATCAGATCTGAGCTGGACCGGGTACTCGAGCTGATCGAGCTCCTACGTGCTATACCGCGCCCGCGAGCCGAGGAGATCGAACCGATCCGACTGACTGACCTCCTCCCCACTATCGGTGCCCTCCTCGGTCGGCACCGGGGGCTCGAGGGGACAGAACTCAGGAGTGAGGCAGTAACCGATCCACTCGTAGCGGGAGTCTGGACCGACATTCTACGTCAGTTGCTCAGGACGGTATCCAGTGTGGCGCTCAGGGCCGGGGCCGATGGGGGTCAACGCACCATAAGACTCGATCTGTGCGAGAGGGGCGCGGAGGTGATCGTCACCATCAGCGCCAGCGGGGTCAGGGAGGTGCTTAGCCTCCCAGCCTTCGATAGCGCTGGAGTCTAGAGTGGCTCAGGGGGATCAGGATCGACTATCACCTGGTCTGGGGAAGGGTGGGATACCTTTGGGCCAGGCTCGCTCTGCCCTATCCCGGGCGGCGGCATCGAGCGCCCTCCGGTTCTCGTCGGCGATCTCATCTACGATCTCCTCCCGGACGATCCCGATACTCGATGGCGCCTCGATCCCCAGCCGAACGCCCCTCTGATCGCACTCTATAACAACGACACGGATCCCACCATCGATCAGGATCGCGTCGCCGGGGCGTCTACTGAGGATCAGCATGAGATCGAAGTCAGATATTGAGTAGGGTGTGTAACATCTCGTCGACGGTAGTGATGACTCGTGCGGCAGCCTGATAGGCACTCTGCGCCTGGATCAACCTGACGAGTTCCTCATCGGTCGAGACCCCGCTCACACTCTCCCGTCTCGTCTCTGCCTGCCGGGCGAGGGTCTCGTGCGCGGTCGTACTCGCCTTCTCCGATGCCACCTTAGCACCGAGTCCGGTCACGATCCCCTGATAATACCCACCGATCGTCTTCTCGCCAAGTACACCACCTGTGCTCGGCCTCTCTCTGAGCTGTGCTATCTCACGTGCGATATCGTTGTTACCGGCCAGATAGATGAGATTGCCAGCTTCATCGATCTCCCCGCGACCGATTGCGATCAGATCTATATCACCAGCGATCTCATCGCTGAGCCGGAGGTTTCCAGCGTGCAGATTTGCGAGATCGCCCTCGGGCAGATAGAAGAAGTCGAGGCCGGTCGTAGGCTCACCGGTCGCTGGATCGATTGGTCTGGCCACACCCTCCCGATGCAATTCATTGACACTCTGTGCGATCCCTCGAGTCAGTTCATCGAGTTGGGTGCGGAAGTCGGGCAACTCATTGTTGAGTAGGTCGACGAGCGCACCGATCTGACCCTCATCGGTCTCGAGCCGGGTACCACTATGGGTCTGGATGACCGTGGTCCGGTTCGGGGTGTGAGAGAGACTGAGTTCTCTGCTCTCGACATCGTCTACGATAGTGAGTCCTCCGACTGCGACCCCGACCCCACCATTCTCCCTCTCGATGACCTGGAGTGGTACTAGCTTGGAGAGTTCATCGAGTGCGAGGTCACGGCGGTCACGGAGGTCGGCAGCGGTACCGCCTCCCGCCTCTGCCGAGATGATCTGTCGGTTGAGATCCGCGACCTCAGAGGCGAGACGATTGAGGTCTACGACTGCATTGTTCAGCCTCTCCCTCGTTGCCTCGGTGACCTCTTCGGTCCTAATAGCGAGTTGGCCGAGGTGTTGGGCTACCTGCCTACCGCGCCCCTGGATCATCGTGCGAGCGGCCTCATTTCCCGGGTGGCTTGCTGCTTCACTCCAAGCATCCCAGAAGGCGTCGAGTGTTGCCCCAAGTCCCTCCGGGCCGAACTCTAGGAGTGCCTCCTCGAGTTGTTCGAGGGTCTGGTAGCGGAGCCGGTGCCCCTCCAGTGCAGTCGTCTCATGGCGGACAGTCCGATCGAGGAGGCCATCTCGTGCCCTCGTGATATCGGCCACCCTGACTCCTCCCCCTATCGTCCCATGCGGTGTCTGGAGGGGGTGGGCAGCCTCAAGTCTAGCGCTCTGCCGAGAGTAGCCCTCGGTCAGGGCGTTGTTGATATTGTGGCCGGCGACCTGCGTCGCTTTCTGGTGCGCGTGCAGGGCCCGGGCCGCATTCGAGAGGATATTTCCGAGAGTCGACATATCAGACCTGCCGGTTGAGTATCAGCCCACTCTGCCCACTATCGTCGACCGAACTCGCATCGGCGTCGTAGCTGAGCTGCTGTTTCGGTGTTCCTGTCAGGGTACGAAGTTGTTCATCCCCCGATCGAAGCGCATCCTGTATGATCTGCCTATTGATGGCTATCTCTTGCGATAGCACCTGGGCATTCTCCTGGAGTCGGTCGCGCGCCTCACGGAGTTCAGGACTCATCCTCAATCCGAGCGCATCATCGAGTTGGTCGAGTGCGATATCCTCGGAGCCGACGAGTCCCTGCAGGAGCGCTCTCCGGCGGAGTCGTGCCTCGCCGATCGTGCGGAGGAGTCGATGCGCGCCAAAGACACTATCATCGACCCGTTGCACATCGTCGGTCGCAACGCCCTCCCTCTGATGGTAGACGATCCTGGTCAACTCCGCCAGCAGTCTAGCCTCATCGTCGAGGGCCCTCGTCAGCGCAGCGAGGGTCACCCCCGACTGGGGACTAGGGGGGACAGAGCGGGTGAGCCCGGCTTGTCCCGTAGGTTTCGTCCGCCCTTCGAACTCCCGGGTCGGTATCATGATATCGAACCTCCTGGTCCTCTGAGCTGGCGGTAGAGTGCAGCGCCGAGTCCCTCATCGAGTCGTCCTGCGGCGAGCTCGGAGAGATGCTGATCGAGGAGGCTTGAGAAGATTTCCTCTCCTATGCCACCACTAGCTAGCCCACCCTCAGGCACTGTCTCGCGGAGTGCCTTCATCAACTCTCCGAGGAAGACCCCCTCGAGCTGGGCACAGAGTTCTCGAAGCCTCTGGTCTTCGGGACCCAACTCCGAATTCGTAAGCGCCCCTGCCTCGATCCCACTCAGAGTGATGGGCCTCATCTTATCACCACCTCTGCATCGATCGCCCCGACCGAGCGGAGGGCCTCGAAGATCGCACCGATCGCAGAAGGTCGGGCCGCGACGGCATGGAGTGCGGCGGCTACCTCCTGGACACTCGTACCTGGGGCGAGTCGCAGATCCCCAGGAATGATCATCTCTAGCTCATCATCACCGTCCGGTACGGTGGGTAGCCCACCGATCGTAAGGGTCATGCCCCCATGGCTGACGACAGCCTCACGAACTCTGAGATCGCCCCCGGCGACGACGGTGCCATCTCTCCCATCGATCAGGATCCTTGGCCGTGTGTTCGGTGTGACAGTCAGGTCACCGATCAGATCGAGGATCCCTATCCCCTCACTCTCGGGCAGATCTAGTGCGATCGCACCAGGGTCCTCTACCCTAGCTGTCGCCTCACCAAAGGTATCGTTTATGACCCGAGCGATACGCATCGCCGTCCCCAGATCTGGCTCTCTCAGGACCAGGAGTGGGGAGGGCGTGAACTCTGGGCGCGCGAGGTCGTACTCTAGGACTCCTCCATCTGGGAGCCGAGCAGAGGTCTCTACACCTGGTCTACCCCACCGGCGAGAGGCGAGCGCTCGGGTATCGTCACCATCACTCATCACGATCTGTCCCTGCGCGGTCGCGACCGGAGTTCCACCTGCTTCGGCGATGAGTGGCGTCGTCCAGAGCATCCCACCCCTGAGGGAGGTTGCGTCCCCGAGGGAGGCGACATTGATATTGAAACGTCCACCGGGGCGGAGATAGGGTGAGACCTCGCCGGTCACTAGGACGGCGGCGACATTCCTCGTCCTGAGGAACTCCTCTGGGACCTCGACTGAGAAGTTCCGGAGCAGGTTTACGACCGAGCGGACGGTGTGGGTTGCGCCATGTCGTCCCATCGCCCGATCGCCGGTTCCATCGAGTCCGACGACGAGGCCATAGCCAACCAGTCTGACAGGCACCTCGCGTCCTGTGATCGTAAGGTCGCGCACCCGTGTCTCCTGCGCGAGTCCAGGCCTCGTGGGGAGTAGGAGTGAGAGGAGGACGAGGGCGTAGAGCCAAGGTCGTCTTCTCAGAGCCGAAGCCGGGTATAGTATCATCTGAGTCATGGCCAGAAGAACCCGATGATCCTAGAGATGATACCACCTCGTGGTCGGTCGAGTGCACCATTGGAGCGGTAAGAGATCTCGGCATCGGCTAGGCGCCACGACTCGACGACATTTCTAGCTGAGACATCCTCTGGTCTGAGGTAGCCGGCGAGGATGACCTCCTGCTCGTGCTTGTCGATCAACATCTTGCGCTGTCCCTCGACGCGGAGGGTCCCATTCGGTTCGACGGCGACCACCCTCACCGTCATCTCGGCGGAGATACGATCTGATCTCGTCGTCTGGCCACGCTCCCTACTCTCTCCTCTATTCCCCGAATCATACCTAGCGCCAGCGCTCTTCTGGACTCCCCGCCCTGCATCGAGTGTCCCCCCGACCGATGAACGGCGCTGGTTATCGCGCAGTGCCTGGGAGGATTTGTTGGCCGAGGCGAGGGTATACTCATCGATGAGGATGGTGATGACATCACCGACCTCGAAGTGTCTTCTATCGGAGACCCAGTCCCAGCGTGCTGCTCGGCGGTGGACTGTCTCCGCGCTCGTGCCCTGGTCTGCGGTCTGTGCTTGCGCTCCGCTGGCGGGGAGGAGCACCATGATGAGCCCGAGGAGGAGGGTAGTCAGAGTCGCCCCCGTTCTCAGTCGCCTCTCCCTCTCTCCTATCTGCCTCGATCTCTGTCTCATTACATCACCTCCGGCGGTGTCTCGATCTCGACGATTCCGGTCTCACGTGCGATTCCTTCGAGTCTCTGGCCGGTCTCGGTCCTGACCCTGATTCGTTCGCCTACTCTCGCGCTCCTCTCGGCCTTCGCTCTGAGGGTGAGGAGGATTCCAGGTCTCTTCCAATGCACCTCTACCCACTCTCCTGACCTGACGGCGGGTGGTGGTACGACGAGGGGCTCTCGGAGATTCTCTCCTGCCCCTATCCTTCGTTGTGCGATCCACCCGACCAGATCGACCTCCTCCACTCGCCTGACCCTATCCCACCTGATTATGCTGGTGGTCGTGATATCGGACTCGGAGAGTATTTCTCCCCTCTCGATATCATGTGCGGCGATTGGCACCTCGACCTCGACTCCAGCTCTGAGCCAGACTCGGAAACTCGAGTGGCCATTGTCTGTGGTTTGGAAGGCTACTATCCAGTTGCCTCCGGCCCCATTTCCGATCAGCCTGAACTCAAGCCCTTCACCCGATAGATCGTGCCTCCTGGTCTCACCCCACTCGAGGTGGATCCGTGCTGGCTCGATCCCCCAACGTCTTCCTATTTCGGACCTGATCTGTGCCTCGAGTTGGGCGGATGGTACCCACGACGAGCGCTCACCCCTCTCAGCTAGCTGTGCGTTGAGGGGCTGAGTGATGAGCCAGAGGAGGCTCATGAAGAGTATGATTGCGCCCGTCGTCGCCCTCATCGATCAACGAACCATTGCATTGGTGACATCTGACATCTGCTCGCCTACCTGTACTGCCTTCGAGCTGACCTCGTAGGCACGGAGTGCGGCGATCATATCGACCATCTCCTGGACGATCTCGACATTACTCGCCTCTAGGGCTCCCTGCAGGATCCGTCCGAAGCCATCCTCTTGTGGGATCCCCATGATCGGCGGTCCCGCGGCTGCGGTCTCTGCGTAGAGGTTCTCGCCTAGTGCCAAGAGTCCAGGCGAGTTGGCGAACCGGGCGAGTTCTATCCGTCCGAGCTCGACTGGATCGGCCTGGTCATTCAGGATCGCGGTCACGATTCCAGAGCGGGAGACACTCAGTTGGCTCGCCTCTGGTGGGATGACGATCTCGGGCACTAGGCCGTATCCCCCACTGGTTACGAGGATCCCCTGGTCTGAGATCGAGAAGCTTCCATCCCTAGTGTAGGCAATATTCCCGTTCGGGAGTCTGACCTGGAAGAAGCCATCCCCCTCGATCGCCAGGTCGAGTGGTCGCCCGGTAGTCTCGACGGGCCCCTGGCTATCGATTCTCTGTACCGCCGAGAGTCTGGTGCCCCGCCCGATCTGGACAGCCGGCAGTGTCTCTGCATCGGGCTGTCCGAGGACTGAGGCGCCCTGGACGGTCTGGTAGAGGAGGTCCTCGAAGTGGGCTCTACTCCTCTTGAAACCAGGTGTATTGACATTAGAGAGGTTGTTGGAGATGACCTCGACCCTTAGCTGTTGGGCGATCATCCCTGTGGCTGCGGTCCTCAACCCAGGTCCCATCTTCCACCACCTTTCATCGGCACATTAGGCATAGCAGGTATAGGGGTCCGGCCTAGTGCTCAGCCGGTCCTTCCAATCTGATTCACGATCGTGTCGAGGACGCCATCATTGACGAGGACGGTCCTCTGGACTGCGGCGAAGGAGCGCTGGATATCGATCAACTCGACCATCGACTCTATCGCACTGACATTGCTCTCCTCGAGGTAACCCTGTCTGATCCTTCGTTCGATCGGTGCGATCGGGGTAGGCTCGACATCGGCCAAGAATCGGCCTGCCCCCTCCCGTATCATCTCGGTCCCCGGGGGGACCGTCTCGACCCTTATCCGGTCGATCTCCTGACCGTCGACAGTGACGATGCCCTCGGCATCTATATCGAGATTACCAGCGGGCACGAAGATCTCCCCCCTCTCCCCAAGGAGTGGGTTGCCGGAGGGATCGACTATCCGGCCGATTTCATCGAGCCGGAGTGATCCGCCCCTGATCAGACGCTCACCGAGATCGGTCTCGATGACGAAGAAGCCCGGCCCCTCGAGGGCGAGGTCGAGAGTACGACCGGTCGGGGTCAGCTTCCCCTCACTGAAATCGGTCTCCGTCTCGGCGGCGACATAGCTCTCCTCTATCAGTCGCGCGAAGACTCGCTCTGCCTTGAACCCACTCGTTTCGACATTAGCGAGGTTGTGGGCCGCCACCTTCTGGCGGTTCTCCCAGTAGTGTAGAGCGTGCGCTGCGGTGTAAAGACCGTACGGCTTCATGCGGCCTCCATCATCGTCGTGTGTAGGTCGGCACTCCTACTTGGGGCAACCTCCATGCCGGGCACAGCACCTGAGACACAATCAGCTCAAAGAGCGTCGTCACAATCAGTTACCACGCTCTTTCCGCTCAGAGAGGATTCTGGCATAGGGGTTCTTGGGCCGGCAGAAGGTTCCGGACCCGGCACCTTCTGCCGGGTCCGGCGGTCCCTCTCGCCTACCTCTCTGATCTGCGCCTCTCCCTGACTCGAGGATCATCTCGATCGCGTCCTGTGAGAGTCCGGTCTTCCTGGCGATCTCCTCTACCGTAGCCCCATCCTCGGCGAGGGTCCTGACGGCCCAGACCCGGGAAGCCCCCCTCCGACGGTGAACCCGGGGCCGGGTCCTCCGATCACCTTGCCCCTCGTCCCCCCTACGTCTGATCGTGATGAGGAGGACGAGGGCGCCGAGTCCTGTGAGTGCCATGGCGAGGATAGTCCGTCTCCCTATCGTCCTCTCCCCCTCGGGCTTGGCTGGAGCGCCGGGTCCTACCCCGATCTCGGGCTCACCTCTGGGGCCCGGCTCGCTCTGGGGTTCGGTCGGTGGTTCGAGTTGTGGCTCGGGCTCTGGTTCTGGGGCTGGCCCAGTTTCAGCGTATCCCCTACTAGTCGTCCATGGCGTGAACTCGCCGTCGGGGTTCTCGATCCGTAGGATGACCTCATCACCGCGCTCGTAGATCATATATGGTGAGCTCTCTATGAGTCCGACCCTGATCTGTACGGTATCTCCAGGTAGCTCTCTGACCTCGATCTTCCTGACGCCTCCCCTCATGATCGAATCGAAGCTCCTCTCCTCGAGTCGGTAGCTCGCCTTGGAGAGAACGATCGTGAGCCTCGGGTCGGTAGGGTGTACGAGTCGGTGGAAGAGCCGGTAGTCGGCCTTGCCCCTGATCTGCGCAGCTATCTCGGTATGCGACCCGAGTGGCCGGACGGTGATTCCCTCTACGCCCCCTAGATCATCGGGGCGAGCGGTGAGCTGGGTCGTATAGGTCAACCCAATGATCAGGGCGAGGAGTAGAGTGACCCTAGTCATAATCCCTCCCTTATCGGCCTGAGGCGTTCACGGAGGGTCTTGATCGCCTTCGACCTGATCTGTGAGATCCTCGACTCGGTCAGCCCGATGATCGTTGCGATCTCATGGAGCTTTAGGTCTTCGTGGTAGTAGAGGGTGAGGACGAGTCGCTCCCTCTCGGGGAGGGCCATGATCTCCCTCTGGAGGATAGCGACCTCTTGTTCATGTCCGATCCTCTCATCGGTCGAGATGCCATCATCTCCTATGAGGAACTCGAGTGGTCTCTGGGCCCCATCTCCTGGCGCCCTCTCGATCGGCTGGTTGAGTGAGACCTGGATCGCGTTGAGGGTCTCTGTCTGCCAGCGCCAGAGGGTCTCGATATCGATCTCTAGCTCATCGGCGAGTTCAGAGTCGAGGGGCTCGCGGTCGAGTTCGGTCCTCAGCCTCTCGCGTGCGCTATTGATATCCCTCTGTTTTCGCCTTACCGAGCGCGGCACATGATCCCATCTCCGGAGGTCGTCCAAGATCGCGCCTCTAATCCTCGGGGCGGCGAAGGTACTAAAGGCGAGCCCACGCGAGGGGTCGAAGTTCTCGATAGCATTCACTAGTCCGATCGTGCCTGCGCTGACGAGATCGTCGAACTCGATATCGCCACGGAGAGCACGGGCCATCTGACGGGCGACATGGTGGACAAGGCGCAGGTGGTGTGAGAGGAGTTTCTCACGGGCGGCCCTGTCACCATGTTCGCGGTACTCTTCCCAGAGTGTAGCGGTATTCATCGCTCACCTCCGGCCTAACCAGGCACCACCCGCCGGGTAGGTGGGTGGGCCTCGATTGGTATGATCTGGGCTCTGAGCCCACTTACTAGGGCACTCAACTCGGTTCCGGACGTTGCCTCCGGTATCGGCCTCCCTTCATCGAGGGCCTTGGTGATCTTGGTGTCGGTAGGTAGTGCACCGACGAACTCGAGCCGCCGCGAGAGGAAGCGATCGACCCCACCCTCGAGGATATTGAAGGCGTTCCGCGCCTCTCCCTCCTCACTGCGGTTGAAGAGGATCTGTACCGGTGCGTCTATCTCCCGGGTGATAGAGGCTTTGATGAGTGCGTGCGTCGCGGCTAGTCCGACCCTATCGGTCGTGCTGAGGGCAAGGAGGCGTCGCCTCCCGAGGCTCTCGGTAGCACGTAGTCCATCGAGCCTCGATCCGGCATCGACGATCAGGTAATCGAACTCGGAAGCAAGTGAGGTGAGCCGGCGGATCAGTGGTCCCCACTCAGCTGCTTCTGGTCTCGATTCGAGTCTATCAGTCGGTGGCGCGCAGCTGATCAGCCCCAATCCGGGGCCAGCCTCGACGACGAGTTCATCGGCTCTCAGACCATCGCGCAGCGCTCCGAGACCCGGTCCTGGTTCGGTCCCGAGGAGTAGGTGTTGCACACCCAGGTCCCGGTCAGCATCGATCAGGAGAGTTCTCGCGCCCTCTTCAGCGGTGGTGAGGGCGAGGAGTGCGGTGATCAGTGATGTCCCGACCCCGCCCTTCCCGCTCCCGACGATCAGGGTCTTCGTCCCGAATCCAGGACCAGGTGGTGGTGTCCGTCCACCGAGGAACCTGCGGAGTGAGGCGAGTTGGGTACTCATACTGCGATCCCCCTCCCCGACCTAGCCGGCTCGCTCTGGCGCCCGAGGGCAGCTATCAGGCGAGGTGCGGCTAGGTAGAGGTCGAGTGGTATCTCTTGGCCGGTCGTGACCCAGCGGGCCGGGAGTCCGAGCTGATCTGCGAGTTCGGCCACACCGGTCTCGCCTGGAACCTCGTCCAATTTGGTGAGTAGGGCGTGTGTCGGACCGCAGAGCACGAACTCTTCTCTGATCGCGAGGGCAACATCGGTCCTGAGCCCGGCGGGGATGACGAGGTGTACCTCATCGGGTCTGAGGCCACGAAGTAGGTTTCTCCAGACCGGCCCCTCTGGCGCCTTGGGCCCCCGACCGGGTGTATCGATGAGGATCAGGTCGAGTTCGCTCAACCTCTCGAGGGTATCGGGTATATCCTCTATCGTATAGATCACCTCGAGTGGGAGGCCTGCGACCTCGGCGTAGGTCTGGAGTTCTTCTATCGCTCCGACCCGATAGGTGTCGAGGGTGATGAGTCCTACCCTACTCTCGCCGTAGGCCTCAGGGTGCAGTGCCACCTTGATCGCACTCGTCGTCTTCCCCGCTCCCGTTGGCCCGACGAAGGCGACCGTATAGGGCCGCTCACCTCTCCTCGTATGGGCGAGTCGAGTTGGTGCGCGCTCGAGTCGGGCACGGAATCCCTCGAGGTCAGCTCCCGTCGTCGCGACTACCTCGACGAAGGTGTCGGGGCCTGACCTCACACTCTGGGTCCGGAGGATCAGGGCATCCTCACCGAGTCTAGAACGGACGAGGGCGAGTGCCTCTCTAAGATCACGACTGCGAAAGGTTTCATGAAGCATCGGAGATCTCCCAGGTTGCTACGCTCTGGAGGTTGACCTGAGGTGGTAACTCGGCCAACGAGAGTACTGGTATCTGTGGCATGACTGGTTCGATGAGGCGGCGTACACCGACCCTGAGTCCAGGGGGTGTAATGACCGGTAGGGGGCGTCCCTCGCCGCCATGCTGTCGCGTCACCTCATCCAACCGGGTCAATAGTTTCGTCAGGGTATCGGGGTCCAAGATCCCTGCGCCCCGATCCTGGCGCGGGGAGAAGAGCCCCATGAGGGCGACCTCGAGTTGTGGTCCGATAGTGACCCCATGGATCGTCCCCGTCTCATCTTGATACTGTTCGGCGATCACCTTCCCGAGAGCGCGCCTGACATGTTCGGTCAGGGCCTCAGGGTCCTGCATCTGCTCGGCGACATCGGCGAGCGCCTCGAGGATCGTCACGAGGTCACGAATCGGGACACTCTCCCGGAGGAGCCGCTGCAGGACCCGGTGCAAGACCCCTAATGAGATCTTCGCCGGGACGACCTCTTCGACGAGGGCTGGATAATTCTCCTTGAGGGCATCTATCATCTCCTGTACATCCTGGCGCCCGAGGAGCTCAGCAGCATGCCTCTTCAGGGTCTCCATCAGGTGTGTCGCCATGACGGTCGTCGGCTCGACGACGACATAGCCATTAGCCTCTGCCTCGACCCTTCGCTCCGTCGTTATCCATCGCGCCGGCAGGTCGAAGCTCGGATCACGGGTATCGACCCCCTCAACTGGTGCGATCACACTCCCAGTATCGAGAGCGAGGAGGAGTCGCGGCATGATATCGCCCCGGGCGACCTCTGATCCCCTCAACTTGACTACATACTCATTCGGAGGGAGGCGTACATCGTCCCTGATCCTGATCGGTGGGATCAGGACCCCGAGTTCGAGGGCCGCCTGACGACGGAGGAGTCTGATCCTCTCGAGGAGATCGCCGCCCTGTCGCTCATCGACGAGAGAGATCAGGCCATACCCAACCTCGAGCTCGACTGGATCGATCTGGAGGAGATCATGTACAGGGCTATCGGGGACGGGGTGGACCTCTTCCTCTGGCCCAACAGTAACTGCAGCGGCCGCTGCCTTGGCCTCGGCCTTCTGTCCTGCTAGCTGTGCCAGGAATCCCGTTGCCCCTGCGAGGGCGAAGAAGGGTATCATCGGGAGACCCGGCACGAGGCCGAGGAGGGCGAGAAACCCAGAGGCGACCCAGAGGGCACGCGGATGGTCGCCGAACTGCTCGACGAGTACGAAGCCGACCCGTGCTCCACCTGCCGAGTGAGTTACCATGATACCAGCGGCCGTACTGACGACGAGAGCGGGTATCTGGCTTACTAGACCATCCCCGATCGTGAGGATCGTGTAGAGGGAGGCGGCGCTCCCGAAGTCCATCCCGCGCTGGACGACACCGATGAAGATCCCGCCGAGGATATTGATCGCGGTGATCAGGAGTCCAGCGATTGCATCGCCACGGACGAACTTCGCGGCGCCATCCATAGCACCATAGAAGTCGGCCTCGCCTGAGATCTCCTCGCGGCGACGTCGTGCCTCGACATCATCGATCAGTCCGGCGTTCAGATCGGCATCGATCGACATCTGCCGGCCTGGCATCGCATCGAGGGTGAAGCGAGCGGCGACCTCGGCGACCCGACCCGCCCCCTTGGTAATGACTATGAAGTTGATCGCGATCAGGATCAAGAAGATCACGATCCCGACCGCGTAGTTCCCACCGATGACGAAGGAGCCAAAGGCCTCGATCACTCTCCCCGCCTCGCCTCGACTCAGGATCAGTCTCGTGCTCCCCACATTCAGCGCGAGCCGATATAGGGTCAGAATCAGGAGTAGTGTCGGGAAGACACTGAACTCTAGAGGGTCCTCGGTATAGAGTGCGATCAGGAGGACGACGAGGGACGAGGCGATACTCGTCGCCAGAAAGAGATCGAGGAGCGCGGGGGGTAGGGGGATGACGAGTAAGAGGACGATCAGTACGATCCCCGCGACGACCGCGAGCTCGGCATTCGCACCGAGCCTCAGGAGCCGAAGAAGACGGTTCTCACTCATCCCTCACCCCTTCCCCTCTGCCGGTAGACGAAGGCGAGGACTTCAGCAACTGCGACATAGAGATCGACAGGTATCGGTAGTCCCAATCGGCCTGTTGCCAGGAGTGCCCGGGCGAGTGGCTTGTTCTCGACTACGGGTACGCCGGCCTCATGGGCGAGGGCGCGGATCCTCTGTGCGACCTTACGCTGCCCGAGGGCCACCACGATCGGTGCGTCGGCGAGCGCAGGATCATATTTCAGTGCAACAGCGATCGCGGTCGGGTTGGTGACGACGACATCAGCGGTCGTGACCGCTTGCATCATCTCTCGTCGGGCTAGGGCCCGGCCCTGGCTCCTCCTTCGGGCCTTCATCATCGGGTCGCCCTCGGTCTCCTTGACCTCCTCCTTGACCTCTTGGAGACTCATCTTGAGTTGCTTCTCATGCTGCCAGAGTTGGAAGAGGTAATCCGCGACTGCGATCCCTAGGAAGGCAAGGCCTGCCATACCGAAGAGTCTGACTGCCGTCTGGCGTAGGAGGAGGAGGAGTGCTATCGGTGTCTTCTGGCTCGAGGCTAGGATCTCGGGCCAGACCCTCCTCAGAGCGAAGTAGACCACTATCCCGACCAGTACGAGTTTCAGTATGGCCTTGAGGAGTTCGGCTATCGAGCGGACTCCGAAGATCCTCCCAAGGTTGCGCTTGGGCGATATCCGGCCCCAGTCGGGCTTCATCGGCTCCCAGCTGAGAACGCCCTGTGCCTGTATCGCTGCGGCTGCGGTTGCTAGCCCTGATACCCCTAGCACGATCGGGGCGAGTGCAATACTGATCTGCCACCCGACACTTCGTAGCATCCCCACTGCTCCCTCGACCCCGACCGGTGGTGCCGATGCGCTGAGTGTACTCTCTGTGAAGATTCTCGAGAGTGCACGGGCTAGTCCCGCGCCTCCCAGGTGGATCACACCGGCGGCGGCGAGGAGTAGGAGTGCGGTTCCGACCTCCTGGCTACGGGGTATCTGGCCCTTCTCTCGCGCCTCCCTCCTTCGTTTGGGAGTAGGCGCCTCAGTCCGCTCCTGGAAAGACTCCTCAGCCATCGCTCACCTTCCGAAGGCAGAGAAGATACGTGAGAGCACGGACTCGTATGCACTCGGCCAGGCCACGAAGTAGGTCGCTATCAGTGGGATGGTGAAGGCGAGGGTAAAGACCCCGACGCCGATCTGTACTGGGAAGGCGACCATCAGGATATTCAGTTGTGGTGCGACCCGTCCCAGGATCCCGATCGCGAGGTTACTTATCAGTACTACGGCGATCACTGGTGCAGCAAATCGGATCCCGAGTGTGAAGAGGGTCCCACCGACGAGGACCATCTCTCGGACCCCCTCCCCCGCCACTATCCCTCCCCCTACTGGTATCAGTTCTAGGCTCGCCGCAATGGCCTCGAGCATGACGAGGTGTCCATTGGCGGTAATCAGTAGGGTGAGGGCTAAGAGTTGAGTGAACTGTCCGAGTGAGGGCATCGACTGCTGGCTGACCGGGTCGAGTACACTAGCGCTCGAGAGTCCGGTCTGGAAGGCGAGCGCATCGCCAGTGAACTCTGCGGCAGCGATGAAGATCGCGGCCCCGAGTCCGATCGAGAAGCCGATGATCAGTTCGGTCAGGATCGTTGCTGGCTCGAGTTTAGGCGTCCCTTCGGCATTGGCCAGCGCCGCGGGCAGCAGGACGATGAGGAGGAGGACCAGGAGCGCGGCCCTGAGCATCATCGGCACCGTGCGCGCTGAGTAGAGGGGTGCGATCAGGAGCAAGCCACTCAGTCTGATACTCCAGAGGACGAGGAAGGAGATCGCCCCAGGCGCGGTCGGATCGAAGTCTAAGGCGCTCATGGTACCAGCCCCGGTATCGAGCGGAAGAGTTCGGTCGTGAACTTCACCGCTGTCTGGAGGAGCCAGGGCAGTGTCAGGAGGAAGATCGCACCGACGGCGAAGATCTTCCCCACGATCGTGAGGGTCTGCTCCTGGACCTGTGTGACCGCCTGAAGGACACTGATCAGGATCCCGACAGCTAGTGCGACGAGTAACATCGGCGCTGCGAGGAGTAGTGCTAGCGTCAGTGCGCCTCTGGCCATATCGACAGCGAGTGCGTATGACATCGTCCTCCCCCCTACGAGAAACTCGTGACGAGGCCCTGGACGACGAGGCTCCACCCATCGACGAGGACGAAGAGGAGGAGCTTACAGGGGAGTGCGATCATCGCTGGTGGAAGCATGAACATCCCCATACTCGTGAGCACCGCTGCGACGACGAGATCGATCACGATGAAGGGCAGGAAGATCGCGAATCCGATCTGGAATGCGGTCCTGAGCTCACTCGTTGCAAAAGCCGAGATCAGGACGGTGAGTGGCACATCCTCCGGCCCCTCGAGCTCGGGGCTCTCACTCAACTCGAGGAATGTCCCGAGATCGCGCTCTGGCGTCTGCCGCAGCATGAACTCACGGAGTGGGACGACTGCGGCCCTAAGCATCTCCCCTTCCTCTAGCTCACCATCTACCCAGGGCGCGAGTGCGACCTCATTCACCTCACTCAGAGTCGGCGCCATCACGAAGCCAGTGAGGAGCAGGGCGAGGGCGGCCAGGAGGTGTGCAGGGGGCGCACTCTGCGTCCCAAGCGCCTGTCTCAGGAAGTGGAGGACGACGAGGATCCTCGTAAAGCTCGTCATCAGGAGGAGGAGTGTCGGGAGGAGGGTCAGGAGCCCGATCACGATCACTGTCCCGACCGTACCCCTGAGCCGAAGCCCCGATTCCTCCCCATCCCCACCGAGTTGCAGATCGAGCCGGGGGAGGAGTGCTGATACTATATCATCGGTTGTCTCCATCCCACTCCCCGGCTCCTGCGGTAGCTGTGCAACCCTCAGCATATAGAGTGGGTCCGCTCCCCTCGTAGCCGGGGCGGTGCTCGCCTCTAGTGGAGTGACTGGACCGAGGGTGGCGATGAGCCCCCCGAGGACGATGACTAACGCGAGTGCGCCCTTACTGATCCTCTCAACGAGGCGGTGGAGCGCGGTGGGGCTATCGCCTACACTCTTCTTGAAGATCTGTTGGAAACTGGTCTCTGCGGCGGGCTCGTCCTCGATCCCGATCTCGGCACATTCCTCGGGTGTGAGCTCGAGGACTGGTCTGACCCCACCCTCGCCGATCGAGACGATGACACCGCGCGTCCCGACCCTGACGAGGGCTAGTCCCTGACGGGGACTGATACCGACGCGTCCGAGGACCTCGATCCTGAGCCGGCCCGCTCTGGCACTCATCCCACCCGTATAGCGGCGGAGTGCTCTGACTGCGAGCCCTAGGAGGGTCACGATCAGCCCTAGTGCGGCGGCGACGCCGAGGAGTGCTCCGAGGCCCACTACTCAGTTCCCTCCCCGATCGGTCGTGCGAGGACCCTGGTGATTCGGACCCCGAACTTCTCGCCGAGGACAACGACTTCGCCTTCGGCAAAGCGCCGGTCACCAACATAGATATCGATTGCCTCACCGACCATCCGGTCGAGTTGGATGACAGATCCCCGAGTCAGGCCGAGGACCTCCTGCACGGTCATCCTCGTCCTCCCGAGCTCGATCGAGATCGGTAGGGTCAGGTCGTAGATCATCGAGATATTCTCGACTCCCTTTCTAGCGACCCCCTCACCGAGTTCGGCGAACTCGGGTCTCGGCTCATTTGGGACCTCAGTCCACCCCTTCTCCTCGTGCGTATCACTCATCGATCCCACCCCAGATCATTTCTCAGTTGACGACGTCGTCTCACTCTCTTCGATCCCCTTCGAGATCCTCTCATCGATCTGCACCGCTAGATGTCCCCCTGCCCTGCCAGGTACTACCCTGTACCTTGGTGTCCCCTCGATCAGGAGATCGAGGTCGGATCCGACTGGTATCCCCGTCTCGAGGATACTCCCAGGACCGAGCTCGAGGAGCTCTTCGAGTGCGAGTTCTATCGTAGGGAAACGGACAGAGAGTTCCATCTGTGCCGATCTGACAGTCTTTTCTATCGCCTCGAGATCGGCCGCGAGTTCCTCTGGGCTACCAGGTGCGACTGCGACTCTCCGCATCCCTGAGCCGGTGAAGAACTTCTCGAGGACGGCGAAGGGCAGGCAGATCAGGACATTGCTCCTGAAGTATTCGACGCTGACCTCTACATTCGCGACGAGGACCGGATCATCTCGGTTCGCGATCTGCAGGAGATCGGGTACCGATTCGAAGCGGACAATCTCGAGTTGGAGTTGGATATGCTCCTTCCAGACCTCGACGAGCTCCTCGAGTACCGCATCCCCAGCTATCCTAACGACCATCCTCTCTAGTGGAGTCAGAGCCCGATCGGGGATCGTGATAGGCCCATTTCCACCGAGGAGACGGTCGATGAGGAGGAAGGAGAGCTCTCGGCCGAAATCAACGACGCCCTGGTGTCCACCGGTCCCGCTGACTTCGAAGACATATGCGTTGCAGGGGGTCGTCAGCGAGAGTACGAACTCACCAAGGGTGAACTGCTCTACAGCGAGGAGTTGGACCTCGAGGTGGCTACGCACACGGCCCACGAGCCAGCTCTCCAGCGACTTCGAGAGACGACCATACATCGCCTCGAGGGTACGCTGACGGTCCTTGGAGATACGGCTCGGACGGCGAAAGTCGTAGACCTGGATATCTTCAGTGGGTGGCCGCGTCGTCGGCCGGCGTGGCTCAGCGGTCGCCGTACCACCGAAGAGAAGGTCGATCTCCTGCTGCGAGAGGCTCTCCGAAGAGGTCATCGGCTCACTGGATCACATATTGGGGGAGATAGATACGCCGCACACCACCGACCCCTATCACCTTGCGTAGTGCTTCGGCGAGTTCGGCTCTCAGCGAGTCGCGAATCCCGATATCTGAGAGCTCGACGACTGTCTTGCTCCCCAAGAGGTCGATTACAGCGTCGCGGGCGGCAGCCTCACGCTCCTCAAGGGCCGAGGCGATCTCTTCCGTGTCGAGTTCGACAGCGAGGGTCGTGACGAGGAACCGGGTGCCCTGGCTACCCGCAGGGTTGACGATCAGATTCTCCAACTCGTAGATCACACCTGGATGGGTCGGCGGGATCTCGGCTGGAGTCTCGACGGGTGTCGATCCCCCGGCCTCTCCACTACTGACGGTAGCAAGACGCGCTGCTGTCATACGCTGAGCCATCATCGGCCCAACTCCGAAGATCCCGATGACACCCCCAGCGGCGAGGCCAACCAGTAGGGCCAGGATCGCCAGGAGGATCCCCCCCCCAGAACGCCTCTCATTAGATTCGACGGTCGACACTCTCCTCGCTCCCTCACGCGCCAACTCGCGTCTTCACGATTGAATGGTCTCGGCCAATCTCGATTCAGATAGTCTGCCGCCCACCTCTGTTGCAGTCTGTGTGCCAATGGCCGACCGAGCCACCCAACCGCCTAACGCATTGGGACGCAATGATTTCCCGCCCACCCTCGGGCGAGCACCAGATTCTAGAGAGGGAGAGAAATGGTTGAACCCGGAAAACCCTGCCGGTTAATGACCGGCCGAGTTTTCCGGGTAGGAGGGTAGGATCAGCTACTCAGAGCCGGGATTACCTCTTCAGGTTGACGAGCTCTTGTAGCATCTCATCGGTCGTCGAGACGACTCTTGCATTCGATTGGAAGCCGCGCTGGGCGGTGATCATATTCGAGAACTCGAGGGCGAGATCTACATTAGACATCTCGAGCGCGCCAGATGTTATCCTCGACTGGCTCCCCGCACCAGCGTAGCTGAGGACTGGCTCCCCTGAGTTGGCGGAGACGGCGTACATATTATCACCGACCCTGAGCAGTCCACTCGGATTGTTGAAGTCGCCGAGGATGATCTGTCCTAGGACGAGTGTTTCCCCATTGGTGAATGAGCCTGTGATCGTCCCCGTCGGGTCGATTGCGATATTCTGGAGGTAGCCCATTGTGTAGCCATTCTGTTCCCGGAGTACGACCGAGCTCGGGCTCGCAAATAGTGAGAGCCCATCGATCTCATCACTCGTCCCGAAATCGAGTACTACGGGCTCATCGAAACCGGCGTCGGAGATATGGAGCTCGAGGGTCTCCGGTGAACGGAGAGAGCCATCGCTATTGAATTCGATGGTCTGATCGAGGGCCCTGAAGACCCTTGCGCCCTCATTGTCAAAGATCTCGATATCGAGGCTCCACTCGGTCGCGTCCACCTTCTTAAAGGTCGCTCTCAGCTCATGTTTGATCCCCTGCTCATTATAGATCGAGATCGAGGTCTCTCTCCACGATCCAGGTGCGGGCTCACCCGCACTATCGTCATAGATAGGGGCCTCGGCGTTGAGGTTGCCTCCTATTAGTGCTCTAGTCGTAGCCTGTGCCCTCGACTTCTGGCCGAAGGGTAGTGTGATGTCTCCCACCTTATCGGAGAGGACACCCTTGTGGGCGAGGCGCCCCTGTACGACATAGCCATTGGTCGCCGAGACGAGGCGCCCATTCGCGTCGAGCTGGAAATTGCCCGAGCGAGTGAAGAAGCGCTGTTGGCCATTCGAGACGACGAAGAAGGAGTCGCCCTCGATCGCGAGGTCGGTCGTATTCCCTGTCGCCTCTAAGCTGCCCTGTGAGAAGATCAGATCGATACTACTGACATTCATCCCGAGTCCGACCTGGATCGGGTTGACACCACCACTGACCGAGGAGTCATCTCCCGGTGGGCGGCTTGCGCCCTGTAGAATCTGCGCGAACCCCTCCTCGAAGGTCACCCTACTCGACTTGAAGCCGACGGTATTGACATTGGCGATATTGTTGCCGATCACATCCATCCTGACCTGATGATTACGCAGGCCAGAGGCGGCGGCAAATAGTGATCTCATCATCGTTGGTTCCCTCCCCTTTTTTGGTATCTTTGATTGGTACCGGGAATATCTTCCTAGCGATTAGAACTTGCTCGCATCACCTCGACGACCGCCGAGAGTGGCACTTCCAATTCTCCAGCGACGAGTACGGGTCCGGCGCTCCCGTACCTGATCCCATCGATCTCGATAGTCATTAGATTTTGTGAGTGGACCAACTCTCCCTCTTCGTCCTGTACCTCGAGGCTGTAGCTATAGGCTCCAGGTGGGAGATCTTTCCCCTTGCCCAGGTCGATCGAGTGTCGGCCCCCTGCGAGGAATCCGAGTTCACGGGTCCCGACGAGGTCACCTTCGGCATCGTAGAAGTTGATCGTCGCGGCTCCACCCTCTCCATCGACGCTAAACTCTGCGGTACCGGGATCGCCTGCCGGCAAGATGACCTCATCGACCTCTGCAACGATAGTTGCCCCGAGTACACCCAAGGCGGCGGTCGTATTGATCCCCTGGGCGAGTGCATAGATATGGCTGATCTGCGAATCGAGTCTCGTATTCGCATCGATCAGCTGTTCGAGGCTCGAGAATTGGGCCAGTTGGGCCGCGAAATCCTCAGCCTGCATCGGGTTGAGTGGGTCCTGATGCCTCAACTGGGTCACCAGGAGTTGGAGGAACTCATCCTTCCCCAGTTCACCACCAGCCTGCGTGAGTGGGCTCGACGGGCCTGCCCCCTGGTCTCGCGGGATAGCACCAAATCCGTATATATTCATCTCCTCTCCTCCCCTTTCTGCTCCTGATCGGAGCGCTCCTGGTCGAAGTCCATCCTCCGCCCTTCGTCATCCCAGTCTTCTGGGCCATTATATCTTTCGTTCCCCCGTCCACCATCGGTCATTCCTCGATCGTGATATCCATTCATGAGGGCCGATTCTCGGAGCCCTTCGACCATGACTCTTCCCGATTCGAGACCGTGTCGCTCTAGGGCATGAGCAAGCTCCTCTAGGCGGAGGCTCAAGCGCTGCGCGGCGAGGTGGTCATTTGGTCTGATCTCCGCATCGACTCGTGCGCCTCTCAGATCGAGTCTTATCCTCGTGTCGACGCCATCCTCACCCTCTACCCTGAGTATGACCCGGGAGTTAGGTCGGGCGGCGAGCTCCTCACGCAGTTCAGCGATCTCTGCGACACGGGTCGAGAAGTCGGAACGAGTCGTCTCAGCTCTCTCCCCGAGAGGTTGCCCCCCTGGTTCAAACCTTTCGTTCGCGGAGTCTGTGACCTGGCCCCACTCCTGCCCCCCTCTATCCGGCCGAGCCGCACCTTCGGCTCCCTCGAGATCCCCCGCTATAGGACTCCCCGGTCGGCCAAGGTGAACCTCACCATCCTCGGGCTCGTCGGTTAGGAGTTCGAGTCGCCCGGTCAGGACATCCTCCTCCACCTCAGGTGAGACTCCCTCCTCTTCTGGCTCAGGGGTGAATTCTACCTCTAGCCCGATCTGGTCGGTCCGGTGGATCCGCCTGAGTCGGGAGAGGAGGTCGACCAGTCTGGAGCCGAGTTCGGTAGAGACCATCCCCTGACGTCCCAACTCGATCTCGAGGGAGACCGAATCGGGGATCGCGCCCTCCTCAAGGCCCTCCTCAAGGCCCTCCTCAAGGCCCTCCTCGATGGGGACTGATCCAGGGTATGTGACTAACAGTCGATGTTGGCCCAGCCTTCTCGCGCCAGGCTCTGCGCTGAGCTTGGTACCCTCCTCGCTGAACTCCCAGCCATCGGTCGACCTCACCTCGATCAGTTGATCCCTCTCCGGAAGAGATTTGCCAGGTTGGGGGATCATCTCCCAGGCGCGGGCTCCAGTCATCTGTGGTGATTCAGCTAGTGACGGAGGAGTCGACCTGGTCAGGTCGGGATCTCGCAGCGCAGTAGCATCAGGTCCTATAGTCTGCTCAGATCTGTCCGTGCCGGTGGTAGTGGTCTCCCAGGGACTCGCACTACTCAGGGCCTCTCCCTTACTGGTTGACAGCACCAGTCCTTCGGGCTCCTCTCCCACGAGTTCGGGGGAATCGGCACTACTCGGCTCGAAGCCAAAGTCGAGGAGGGCGGCGAGTACGGCTTCGAAGGGATGTGTCTCGTCATCACTCTCATACTGGGCGCTCTCTCCTACTATCGTCCTGTCGGGATGAGGGGAATGAGCGGGATGAGCCACTCCTGGCTCACCGCCTATCAGGCCTGTGAGGAGCTCACCAAGTACCATATCCAGTCTGATTCCGAACATCACTTCGTCCCCTGTAAGATCAGGCTCCTACTCACCTCAGCAGCCCTCGTCGGATCGAGATTCCCGAGGATCTCCGCCGCCTTTCGGTCGGGGATATGCCGGAGGATCGCGCGTACCTCTGTCTCGGTCAGCTTCTCTAGGACCCGCGCCGCGTCTGCAGGTCGCATCGCACCGAAGATACGAGCGAGGCGTTCTGACCCATCGGTGATCGTGTCGACCTCGATCCGCGCCTCGAGGTCAGGAGCGAGCACCAGTTCATCCTGGGGTAACGGCTCGGGGGCCGGAGGGTCAGCTACCTCTTCGGTCTCTGCGACTTCCTCGTCCTTCTCCTCCTCTACCTCCCCTCCATCCTCTTCCTCACCGAGTATCTGCTCGATCGTCGTCGCGGTACTCCTTACCATGATCACTGACCCGATCGTGACCCCTGTGAGGAGTCCGGCGAGGGCGAGTACGATCCAGAGGGTGCGAGGTGGGAGGGTGTTGAACATATCGATCACCCATCCTCATCGGGCTCGAAAGCTGACTCATTCCTGGTGAATCTCGTCAGGGCGACCTCATCGAGTTCCTTCCTTTCGGCCTCATTCTCCGCGCGGCGATTCCTCTCCTCATGGCGCTCGCGGAGCTTCTCGAGGATACGCCGTTCCTGGAGGGCCTCGGTATACTCGGCGAGTGAGCTCTCGACATGTGCGGCTGCTATCTCATGCCTGTCGGTCGCCTCGTCGATCTTCTGGTCGAGCTGGCTCAGGACGACCCGGAGGTTCTGTAGCTGGCCGACGGTCCCCCCGGAGCCATGTGCTCTGGCGATCTGCTCCTGTGTCGCGGCACGTACCTCATTCAGATTCTCGAGTACCTCGGCGGCCGCTTCCATCTCTAGTCGTGCGGCCGAGAGTTTGCCCGCGCGTTCCTGTTCCTCCCAATGCCTCAGCTCGAGGACCCTCTGGAGTCTGAATTCTGACCTGCTCATTCTCCTCACCCCCTAGCCTCGATTGGTGCCTCTGCCGCCTGAGCGAGTGCTAGGAGGCGATTTCTCGTCTCATCGAAGGGAGTATATTCGTCGGCATCTTGCTGCAAGAAACCGAGGATAGAGTCCCTGAGTTCTATCGCCCGATCGACCGTCGGGTCACTCCCCTTCTGGTAGGCACCGATCGAGATCAGGTCCTCCTTCTCCTGGTATGCTGCCATCACCCGTTGGAGAGTGTTCGCTGCCGTGCGGTGTGTCTCGACGATGACATCGTTCCTGACCCTACTCGCGCTCTGGAGGATATCGATCGCTGGGAAGTGACCGAGGGTTGCGAGTTGGCGCGTGAGGACGATATGCCCATCGAGGATCGAGCGCGCGGCATCGGCCACGGGCTCATTGAAATCGTCCGCCTCGACGAGGACGGTATAGATTCCACTGATCCCCCCACTCTCCCCATTACCCGCCCTCTCGAGGAGTCGCGGCAGGTTGGCGAAGACTGAGGGTGGGTACCCCTTCGTAGTCGGCGGCTCACCGACGGCCAGTCCGATCTCTCGCCATGCCATCGCGACCCTCGTGACCGAATCGACCATCAGCAGGACCTGTTTACCCTCATCGCGGAAGTACTCAGCGATCGCGGTCGCGACCAGTGCTCCGCGCGCTCTGACGAGTGCTGCTTCATCGCCAGTTGCGACGACGACGACCGAGCGAGCGAGACCCTCTGGCCCCAGTGAGTGTTCGAGGAAGTCTCTGACCTCGCGGCCCCTCTCGCCTAGGAGCGCGATGACATTGACATCGGCGGCAGCGCGCCGGGCAATCATCCCGAGGAGTGTGCTCTTTCCGACCCCACTCCCCGCGAAGATCCCGACCCTCTGGCCCCGGCCGAGGGTGAGTGGCCCATCGATCGCTCTCACACCAGTAGCGAGTGGCTCATCGATCATCTCCCTGACGAGGGGATTGATAGGATCGGCGGTAAGGGGTATCCTCCTCGTCTCGCCCAGTGAGCCGCGTCCATCGATCGGTTGTCCAAGGCCGTTTAGTACGCGTCCTAGTAGACCTGGTCCGACATCGACTCCAAAGGAGCGCCCGAGTGGTTCGACGATACTTCCCGGGTGGACCCCTTCGAGTCCACCGAGTGGCATGAGTAGGACCCCTCGGTCATGGAATCCGACGACCTCGGCTAGTACGGTGCTCTCCCCTGTCAGGCTAGAGATCCGGCAGAGCTCGCCTAGTCCGAGGTCGACCCCACTTGCCTCGATCACGAGTCCGACGACACGTGTAGCCCGGCCATAGATCGCGTAGCGCGGTACCTCTTGGAGACGTTCGAGCATAGACTCAATCATCTACCAACCTCCGATAGATCCTTTCGAGGGCCCGATCGAGCCGTCCATCGACGACCCGCTCGGTCCCCTCGACTATACAGCTCCCCGGCTCCAGGTTTGGATCGGCTAGCCAGCGCAGGTCACGACCAGGTGCGATCGGGATCGCCTCACCACCTGGCTGCGAGAGGGCCGCTATAGTCGAGAGGTCCTGCGGATTGAGCCGTATCCGCAGGGGTTGATCGATTGGGAACTCGACGAGTGCACGGCGGACGAGATCGGCGATCGCATCGGCATCATCCCTCAACTCCCGTCCTATGATCTCCCGTGCTATCGCGACTGAGAGGGCGGCCAGATTACTCTCGATCTGGCTCAATCTCCCCTCCTCCGCGATCCGGACATCGAAGAGTGCCTCTTCCAAAGCTCCGATCAGGGAGCCGAGTCTCTTCGTCTCCTCTCTGCGCCCCTCCAGGTGCCCCTCCTCAAATCCCTCCTGCCTCCCCTCAGTGCGACCGGTGGCGAGGCCCTCCTCCCTCCCTTCGGCCAAGCCCTCGTCGTAGCCACGACGGTAAGCCTCCTCGAGGGCAGCCTCCCACTGGCTCTCCTCATCGGCCTCCTCCTCGTGCTCTTCCCACTCAGGTTCCCCAGCTGGGAGCTCGGGCTCGACGAACTCATCGAGTTCCCAGGGCGCCGGAGCGGGGCCGGTGCGCTCTCCGTGCCATCTGGGCTGCGACCGGTCAGACGATAATGTCATCGCCACCCCCACTGATCGTTATCTCACCCTGCTCCTCCAGCTCTCTGACCCTCTCTACGATCGCTGCCTGTGCGGCCTCGACATCCCGTAGCCGGACAGGTCCGAGGAACTCGATCTCCTGATCGAGGGTGTGGATCGCCCTCTGTGACATCGTCGCTCTGATCTTCTCCTTGAGCTCCTCACTTGCGACCTTGAGAGCGAGAGCGAGTTCCCTCGTCTCGATATCGCCGAGGATACGCTGCAGGGCACGCTCGTCGAGGGTCTTGATATCCTCGAAGACGAACATCAGGCCCTTGACCTCCTCACAGAGTTCACTGTCTTGGCGGTCGATCCCACTCAGGAGCTCCTTTTCGAGGGAGCCGGGGAGGAGGTTGAGGACCGCTGCTACCGCGGCCGGACCACCTGCGACCCTCATATCTTGTGTGATCGAGAGGGCGGTCTCGAGGCTGAGCGAGCGGTCGACGACCTGGAGGACGTCGGGGTGCACCTTCTCCATCCGGGCGAGTCTGAGTAGGGCCTCGCTCCCGAGCTCGGGGTCGAGGAACTTGACGACGTCGGCTACTACGCCCGTGTTGAGATGCGCAAGGATGAGTGCGATCGTCTGTGGGTACTCCTTCCCGAGTACCGATGCTATCTGCTGGGGATCGGCGAGGCGTAGGTTACGAAAGCCCTCGGTCTCGCGGAGCTCCTGTTCGATCCTCTCTAGTACCTCAGCCGCCCTCTCTGGTCCGAGCGCTGCCTCGAGGATCCGTCTAGCGGACTCGACGCCGCCCTGGGCGAGTGTATGTGCCGCGCGCTCGGTCTCGCGCCACTCATCCAATACCGCCTCAGCGACCTCGGTCGGGACATACTCGATCCTTGCGATCTCGAGGGTGATCCTCTCGACCTCCTCTGGGGTGAGGAGTGAGGTGATCTTCGCGGCATGCTCTGTCCCGACAGCGAGGAGGAACACTGCAGCCCGCTGGATACCCGTCAGATCCTCGACCTTCAACTCGCGGCGTCGTACGGCAGTAGTGGTGGCAGTCACTCAGGCCTCCCTCAGCCAAGCGCGTATGACGCGGACGGCATTCTCGGGTCTCTCGTCGATCGTCGCCTTGATCTGCTCATGGCCTATCAGACCTGTGGGGACGAGTGGTCTCAGATCGGCGGGTTCGATCGCCTCTTCCTCCTCCTCCTCTTCGTCGATCCCCGCCTCTAGTGCTGGTGTCTCCTCGGCCTCGAGTGCTGGGACCTCGAGCTCTTCGGGCTCCTCACCCCGGAGGATCCTGATCAGCCGGAGGGCGACGAGGAAGACGAGGAGACTCGCGATAATGGCGAGGAGTGGTTTCCATGAGGTCTGGAGGACGACGGCGAGCCCAGTCCGATCCCCCGGTTCACCGAGTCCAGGCCTCAGATCGAATGGTATCCCTACGACGGAGATATCATCGCCCCGGGTCGGGTCGAGGCCAACGGCATTCCTGACGAGGGTCTCCACTCTCTGCAGCTCCTCGGTGCTCCTCGGCTCGTAGTGCTGCTCCTCACCCTCTCCGACGAGGCGGTCATTGATGAGGACAGCAACGGTCATCCTCCGGAGGTTGCCCTGTCCACCGGTGAACCTCTCGATCGTCCTCGAGACCTCGTAACTCGTGTTCTCGATCGTCGAGGTCCCACTCGGTGAGCCCTCGGGTGGAGTGATCTCAGATCTCTCCTCCCTGAGTGTTACCTGCTGGTCGGGGTCGACGAGCTGAGTTGTCCGGTCGACCTGGTCGAAGTTGAGGACTGCGGCGATCCGGACCCTGACATTCTCCCTCCCGACGACCTCGGCGACGAGATCCTCGGCCTTGGCCTCGAGGTAATTCTCGATCTCACGTTGGAGGGCGACCTGCCTCTTCGTCAGGCCACTAGTCACTCCGGGCTCGAGGGCTGCGGATAAGATCCTACCACTATCATCGAGGACGGTCACATTCTCACTCGCGAGGCCATCGACACTACCTGCGACGAGGAAGGTCACTGCCTCGACGAGCTCAGCTCCTGGTCTGAACCCCGAGCGGAGACGGAGGAAGACAGAGGCCTCCGACTGGCGATCGGTACGTCTGAAGACCGAGCTCTCCTGCATCGCGAGGTGGACCTGCGCGGACTCGATACCTCTCATCTGGGAGATCGTCCGCTCGAGCTCGCCTTCGAGGGCCCGGCGGTAGTTGATCCGCTGGGTGAAATCGGTCATCCCCCAGGAGGGTTGATCGAAGAGCTCGAACCCCGGCCGTCCCTGTCTCGGTGTACCCGATTGGGCCAGTGCGACGCGCGCCCTAGCGAGATCGTCCTCTGAGACCTTGATCTCAGAGCCCGCTCGTTCGAGGCGGTAAGGTATCCTCTCCTCATCCAGGCGAGCAGTCACCTCTGCGACCCCACCCAGGTCGAGGCCGGGCATCAGAGGTACCCACTCTGGACGCGTCGCCCAGTAGCTGAACCCCCAGATCAGGAGTGCCGATCCGACCCCAACGGTGATGAGGACGAGTCTCCGATCAGAGCGGAGGCGTTCTAGCAGATCCCTCAAGAAGCTAGGCATCTTCGCCTCACCAACCCCTTAGCTCTGCATACTGATGACGGTCCGATACGCCTCGGCCAACTTGTTCCTGATCTCGATCAGGAGTTCGAGTGCGATACCGGCCTCCTCGACTGCTGCCATCACCTGGTGCACCTCGACTGGCTCCCCCCTGACGAATGATCCGATCAGGTCGGCCGCATCCTCCTGTAGGTCGCCGACCTCACCGAGGGCACGGGTCAGGGTCTCGGCAAAGGAACCACCATCCCGGAAGGCGTCGACCCTGATCCCCCCACTATCGAAACCTGGCCCCTGCGTGCCACCGATCTGACCGATACCACTGAGAGGTGTAGACATATCAGACCTTTAGATCTAGTCGGCCGCCTAGGCCGATCGATTCATGTGCTGAGACGACCTCACTCCGCCCATAGGTCAGGGGGCCCAATGATTGTGCCCGTGCATAGTAGGCACGCTCCTCGGTCGTGAGCACACTCCAGAGCTCTGGATCGGTCCCTGGCGGCGCCTCTACCGGGAGTCGACCCCTCAGCGCCGCCTGGGATGGCTGGGCGCCTACCCGGGATGGGTGCGGGTTCTCGCCTTTGGGTTCCGGCCGACTTGCCTCGACGCCACCTTCCGTGGTGGGACCGAGGATACTGGCCCGGTCTAGAGCTGGGATATTCCCACCACCGATTCCACTTATACTCATCTAGATCCCTCCTCAGATCTCTATTGCGCGCCGGAGCATCGCCTTTACCGCCTGGAAGACACTCGCATTCGCCTCATAGAGTCGTCGAGCCTCCAGGAGGTGGACCATCTCATCGGTTATATTGACATTGGGGTACTGGACATAGCCTGCCTCATCGGCATCGGGATGGCCTGGGTCGTAGACGAGGGGTCCCTCACTCTCATCCTCGACGATCGCGGTCACCTCGACCCCACCGAGCGCCTCGGGCGCACCAAGGATATGACCCGGAGTCGGGTGGGTCACCCTAGGTTGCTCGGGCATCCCCTCGGCAGCCATGAGCCCGAGCCCGAGGAATTCACCAGTTGGGGGAGCCTGCCGGGGCGCCATCTCGACTACACGACGTCTGTAAGGACCACCCTCTGGGGTCCGTGTCGTCTCGGCATTTGCGATATTACTCGAGATGACATCGATCCTCTGCCGCTGAGCGGAGAGGCCACTCGCTGGTATCGCCAGGCTACGGAAGAGAGGCCGGACGACCTCCCGGATCTGGATCATCGGGAGTCCAGGACGATTGATCGGCATCGTCAGCGCTCCCTCACACTCGAGCGGACCTGCGCGTAGATCTTCTGGAGCAGGACCGCGGTCGCATCGAAGCGGAGCTGTTCATCGGCTAGGGCGACCATCTCGACCTCGAGGTCGACATCCTCGGCACCAGCCTCAGCGAGGAGGTCGGCGAAGGCACCGGTCGTACCACCACCAGGAAGGGTCGCATTCGCGACTCTATGTGAGATGATACGGGTGCGCTCTACAGAGGCGTCTAGCCCATCCTTCAGATCGGCTACTGGAGTCGCCCGTCCTATGAGTCCCTTGAGCATGGCAGCTTCACCCTCTCTCGGCGCCATTGCCGAGTCGAAATTGCAGGATTCCGCTCCTCTTTGTGGCAAGGGGCGTTCCAACGCGGTGTGCGGCGATCCAAGAGGGGATATCAGCGAGCTGGGAGCGGATCAGCCACCCCCCCTAACCAGTTGTGTCTATGAGTGATAGCTCGGGACAGGCTCTAGATGCGTCGAGAGAATCACGACTCGGCCTCCGCGTACTGGGTCGGGGGGTAGTAGCAGGTCGAGAGGGGAGTGAACCGGCAGGAAATGCCGGGTCGAGGGGGACACCTTTTCCGGTAGGTAGCTGGCAGGTCAGCCTAATTTCGAGTGTTCAGCTTGTTACGCAGAGTCCTGACACTTATCCCGAGGAGTTCGGCTGCCCTCGTCCTATTCTGACCGGTCTCTTCGAGTGCTTTCTCGATCAGGATCTCCTCGACCTCGGCGATATTCAGAGTATCGAGGGATACGAGTGAGCGCTCACCCCCGCCGGTCGGAGCGTCACCAGCGGTTCCGATAGTATCTTCGTCGACGGGCGAGAGGTCTGGAGCCGGTGCTAGTCCGAAGGCACGCCGATCGAAGGCCTCGGGCTGCAGGATCGTGCCGGGACAGAGGATGACGGCCCTCTCGATAGCGTGCGCGAGCTCACGGACATTGCCTGGCCAATCGTGGGCCCTGAGCATCTCGATCGTCTCCGGCGCTATCCCAGTGATCTCCTTCCCCGTCTCTCTTGCGACTCGCTGTACGAAACGCTGGGCAAGGAGTGGTATATCGTCGAGCCGTTCACGTAAGGGTGGCACCCTGATCGGCACGACGCTGAGCCGATAGTAGAGATCCTCGCGGAAGTTACCCTGTCGGACCTCTTCGGCGAGATCACGGTTCGTCGTGGCGACGATTCGTACATCGACCCGTACGGTACTAGTGCCTCCGACTCGTTCGAACTCCTGCTCCTGGAGGACACGGAGTAGCTTCGCCTGGAGGTCGAGCCTCATCTCGGAGATCTCGTCCAGGAGTAGGGTTCCTCGATTCGCCCTCTCGAATGCGCCCCGATGTTGGCGGACCGCGCCGGTGAAGGCACCCTTCTCATGTCCGAAGAGCATACTCTCGACGAGGTGCTCTGGCATCGCAGCGGCATTTACCGAGATGAAGGGCCCATCTCTCCGGTCGCTGAGTTGGTGGAGGGCACGGGAGAGGAGTTCTTTCCCGGTCCCCGACTCGCCTTCGAGGAGGACTGTCGCCCGTGTCGGTGCGACGGTCGCCACAGTCTCGAGGACTCGTTTGAAGGAGGGGCTCTCTCCGATCAGCTCCCTCTCGCTCCGGAGCTGGCTGACCTCCTCCCGCAGCTGGGCATTCTCTCGTCTGAGCCGGACGAACTCGAGTGCCTGATCGACGACTAGTTCCAGCTGAGAGGCACGGAGTGGTTTGGTCACATAATCGATCGCACCTGCCTTGATCGAGGCGACGGCGTGCTCGATACTCCCATACCCGGTCACCATGATGAGGGGTATATCGTAGCCCTCCTCACCTAGTCTGGTCAGGAACTCGAGTCCGGTAGCACCGGGCATCCGATAGTCGGAGATGATCAGATCGATCCCACCACGTGCGAGGACATTGAATGCAGCATCTACATTGTAGACTGCTGTGACCTCATGACCGGCCGCCTCTAATATGCCCTCGAGGTGGCGAGTAGCTGCTGGTTCGTCATCGACACATAATATGTGGGCCATATCGTTGATCGGGAGAGTACCTTCCACACCGGCCACCGGGCTCTTCCCTTCCTCAGAAGCTGGCCTCGGGGCGACCGACCTGCTAAACTCTAGTCGGGCCAATGCCGATACTGAGTGACAAGGTACCTAGCTCGGTCGGCACTCGCAATGTCCCGGCCCTTAGGTATAACCATTGGCATGACCAGTACCGTGCGAATAACGAACAGTATCCTCCAGCGAACGACCCTTGCAGGCATTCAGCACAATCTGCGAGAGATCCAGCGAGCGGCGGATCGGGTAGCGAGTGGCTCGCGGATCGGTGCTGCATCGGATGACCCTGGTGTAGCGGGCACGGTCCTGCGTACCGATAGCCAGCTCCGGGCACTTGGTCAGTACCAGCGGAATATCAGTTCTGCGCGAACCCGGCTAGAGTTGGAGGAGACAGTCCTCGATCAGTTGACCGATCTCCTCTCTCGGGCACGTGAGATCTCGATGCGTGAGGGTAGTGCGAATGCGACTCCTGAGACGAGGAGGGCCGCACTAGCGGAGGTCGGTCAACTCAGGGACATGGTCGTAACCCTTGGTAACACGCGCCTTGGTGGCCTCTACCTCTTCGGTGGCCTCGAAGCTGACCAGGCGCCCCTCAGTAGTGATTCTGGGGGGTCGATCCAGATCGAGAGGGTGAGTGGTGGTGCGGACCAGATCGAGGTAGGGGCGAGCCAGATCGTACGCGCCAACCACAATGCGGCCGAGATCTTCGAGGATACCGGATTGATCGATTCGATCGAGGCGCTCTACACCGCACTCGAAGGGGGTGAGGCCGATGCGGTCGCTGAGGCAGGCCGTTCGGCGAGTGAGGCCCTCGACGAGGTGCAGGCCCTGATCGGTGACCTCGGCGCCAGGATGGTCAGACTCGATATCGCGGAAGCGAATATCGATGCCTTGGAGATCAATCTCCAGACCTTCCGTTCTGATCTGACCGAGGTCGAGTTCGAGGAGGCCATCACCGAGTTGATCGGTAGGCAGACGGCACTCCAGGCCGCACTGGTAGCGACCTCCCGGATCTTACATACCACACTGACAGATTATCTGAGATGATCGGAACCGCCCGAGAGATGAGTGATTCGAGTCGGGACCCTGGTGGAATCGTGGCTGAGCCTGGGGAGGAGAGGCGACCTACGGTCATCACCTTTCCCGAGGGGATCCTGGGATTCGCAGAGGCAGAGGCGTTCGCCCTCCTGAGGACAGAGGCACCGAGCTTCTTCTGGCTCCAATCACTCGAGCATGAGGAACTCGCCTTTCTCCTCATCGATCCCTTCCCCTTCTTCGAGGGCTACTCGGTCGAACTCGAAGAGGCCGATGTCGGCGCACTCGAGGCGGCGAGTGCGGGCGATGTCGCGGTCCTTGCTATCGTCACCCTCCCCTCAGAGCCTGATGAGCCCTGTACTGCAAACCTCCTCGGTCCGATAGCGGTCAATCTCGAGAAGGGACTGGGCCGTCAGGTGATCGTCAGGGATGGAGGGTACGGGGTCCGTGCAGTCCTCGATCTAGAGGGTGCCAGTACCAGCAGTACCACCTCAGATCGCTGACCCCCCTCACCTGACCGAGAGTTCGTCGAGAGTCTCCAGCAGTATATGGAAGTCGACCGGCTTTCTGAGTACAGGTGCCTCCAATTCTCGTGCGATCTGACTCCCCTCGATCTGGGATGGATCGGCAGTCACGATCACGACCCGGCGCGATAGAGCGGGGAAATCTCGGGCTATCTCGTCCAGGAGCCACTGACCCGAGCCATCCTTCATCTTCAGTCCCGTTATCATGAGTTCTGGCGGCTCGCCGGAGGTGATCTCTGCAATTGCACTTCGGCCACTCCACGCCTCAGCCACCCGATATCCCACCCTTTCGAGTAATCTACGGAGGAGCGATCTGATCGAGGGGTCATGGTCGACGACGAGAACCGACCTCGACCTACCGAGCATGAGGGGCGCCATCCTGAAGGAGGGGGTCGGCGGTGGTGGCTCACTCGGGAGTTCGAAGGTGACTGTAGTCCAGCCATCGGTCGATCGGGCGGCCCAGATAGTCCCGCCATGTTCCTCTACGATCCCCTTTGCGACCGCGAGGTCGAGGCCTAGGCGACCCACCTTTGTAGTGAAGAAGGGATCAAAGGCATTCTCGACCCAATCATCCCTCTCGAGGGGCGCATTGTCCTGGCACCTTACGACGAGGCGCCCCCCCCTTACGAATACTGTGAGGACTATCATCCCTGAGTCCTGGCCCTCGAGAGCCTCACGTGCATTCTCGAGGAGTATCCGAAGTACAGCGACGAATTGGCGGGTATCGAGGTAGAACTCTGGTAGGTCCTCAGCGATCGAGGTCGTGATCTTGATACCACTCTCAGCGAGGAGATACCTCTGCTCGGCTAGTGCCTCATCGATCAGGGGCTCGACCTCGACCTTCCGACGTGTGACCATCGGGTCTCGGGCAAAGGCTCGGAGCCCCGAGAGGAGACGGTCCATCTTCCTGATCTCCTCTCCGAGTCGCTCGCCCGGCCCCCCGGTCACCTCATCCTGCTCGATCTCGGTCGCGATCTGGTCGAGCCTAGTGAGGGGTTGTTCGAGTTCGTAAGCGATACCGACCGCCAGTTCGCCGATATGGCAGAATCTCTTCTCTCGCTCATGCTCGTCCCGGCTCTCGAGTTCCTGACTGATATCCCTCCCGAGGATGAGGGCCCCGACGATCGTCCGTGCCTCCCGGCCTTGGTAGGGTACCGCGTAGAGGTGGAATGGGACCTTGACCTGGTCAGCCCTCCTGAGCCAGATCACCCCGTCCCATCTCTCTCCACTGAGTGCCTGCCGGAGGAGCGCTTCGTAGCGGGGTAGATTCTCCTCCCTCTCGGCAAGTAGCTCGGTGAAGTTGCGGCCGTAGAACCCCTCGTCGTCGTACCAGAGTGTCCGTGCGAGCCCACCTGAGTAGGTCAGTCTCCCACTTGGCTCGATGATCGAGACGAACTGGCCGGGGACGATCTCGAGGAGGTCCCGTATCTGTTGCGCATCGTCCCGGGCATAGACCTCGGTCTCAGTCTCTTGTAGGTAGACGACGATCGGAGCTGTCCGATCCCGCACTGAGAGGGAGGCAACCCTGAACTGGGCGCCCCGAAGTGCACCATTACCCCTGATGATCCTGGCGGTCCACTCTACTGTCCTACCCCGGAGCGAGTGAGTGAAGTGTTCCCGCGCCCGATCACGATCGGCGGCATCGATCCAACGTAGGATCGGGGTATCGACGAGTGCGGAGACTGGGCGTCCGAAGAGGGCCGAAGCAGCAGGGTTGCTATCGATTATTATCCCGTACCGGTTTATCAGGACAGTCGGTACCGGAAGTACTCGATAGAGTCGCTGAAGACCCTGATCCGATATCATTGTCTATGTGCCAAGGGGCGAAGTAGACGAGAGAATAGAGAACTTTGCAATCTACCGATCGGGGGATCGCCTCGCAAGCGGACCGACTCACCCCGTCTCGTACAGCCTTATCCTCTCAGCGTACCTCTCCTCGAGTGCGCGCCTGAAGGGTCGGTGCTCCTCGAGTGTGAGCTCTGGATCCCGTTCGGTGACCCACTCTGCGAGTCGTCGTGCGCGCTCATTGAGT
>Ga0209487_1000323_pt1 | contig 43336 bp, 38 predicted proteins | sample Poulit2012_FD_187524 | JGI IMG/M metagenome (GOLD analysis project Ga0209487, IMG submission 187524) | Agricultural soil microbial communities from Georgia to study Nitrogen management - Poultry litter 2012 (SPAdes) (version 2) | ecosystem: Environmental > Terrestrial > Soil > Agricultural land... | reverse complement strand
CAGCATCCGGCTGGTCCAATATTTCCCAAAAGTAGCAAGAAAAATTTATGTCAAAATCGTCTTCTCGGCGCAATAGTCGCCTGACAACACCGGTGATGGTCACCTTCGGCGTCGTAGCGGCCCTGCTGCTGGCGTTAACGATTACTTCGGTGGTCAAAGCCATGACCCGCGGTGATGACCCCGTGGTGGTGAACGCCGTGTTGACCGGGCAGTCCATGGAAGTAAATCGCACAACCGGGCTGGATGTGATCCGCTTTCAAAGCGTTCGTTCACCCCTGCCCCAAGATGAAGACGTGGACGACACCCTGGACACTTGCATGGCCGCTGAAGCTCGCGAGCACCTGGAGAGTCTCGCCGGTGAAGGAACCTCGTTGGACGTCGAAATTGAGGCCTACGCGAATGCCCCCAACGGGGAGCTGTGGGCCAGGATCTTGCACGGTGGCAATGACCTCGCGGTGAAAATGGTGGAAGCCGGTTATGCCGTGGTGGATCCAGCGTCTGTGGATGATTCACAAAAACTTGAGGCAATGCTGGCGGCTCAGGAAAAGGCCCGACAGAATGAACTGGGAATTTTCTCCCGGGATGCCGATTGCACGCTTCCATCCCAGGTCAAACCAATTTTGGACATGTTTGATGATCTGCCAGCATCCCCGCAGGCAAATGACGTCACCGACCTGACCAAGTACATCGGTGAAATGAACCGCATCCGGTCCAAAGCACAACAGGCTGTGGCCATGTTGTCGGCCATTCCGGATACCGAAAATGATGACTCCGTCGCGGCACTCGCCTGGGGTGACGCGAAGCAAGAATATATCGACACCATCGAGAGCCATCTCGATGAAATCCGGGGCCTCATCGAAGATGCGCAAGAAAAACGTGCCGACCTGCAGGGCGTGAACCTTCCAGAATCTGAGTCTGAACCGCAGGCTGAGGACGAAGACGAGGAAGAACCCGAACCTGAACCGGAGCCTGAAGAGGAAGAACCGGCACCAGAACCCTCCGACGAGCCCGCTGAGGAACAGGAACCCGAGGAGGAGGAAGCGGCAGTGCAGGAAGTGCCCGAGCCGGAAGCTTCTGAAGACGATACCGAGGTCGCCTCAGAAACCCTCAGAAGCGAGTAGTAGCTCGTATAATCGCCCGGCTGGTGTAGACCAGCCGGGCTTTTCTTTGCCCAGATGTTGAACACGGCGTCCATACACCCGCAAACTCTTGCGCCTAGTGACAGCCACGACGTAGGCCTTCCCAGGAAATTCGCAGTATTTGCAAGGTTTTCTTGCCCGGTCGCTGTGTTAGATTGACGCGTAATGAGCCCTGTGCTGTATCGCACAATAGGAGGCACACCAGTGACCCACAACATCTTTGTTCTCGGCTTGGACGAACTTGGCACATTCGAGTTAGCTACCCTCCCCGATGCGGCACAGTATGAATTTCACGGCCTATTAACCATCAAAGAACTACAAAGCGGCACCATCAAATTTGGTGCACTGCTAGCCAAAGCCCAAGATCAGCTGGACGCCTTCGACGGCACCATTGATGCGATTGTGGGCTACTGGGATTTTCCGATCAGCATGATGGTCCCGATCTTATGTGCCCGCTACGGGCTGGCGTCGAAAGAGCTTGAGACCACGGTGAAATGTGAACATAAATATTGGAGCCGTCTGGAGCAGCAACGCTACATTGAAGAATATGCCGAATTTGATCTGATAGATATCCAGGACCCCGATGCCGTGCTCCCTGAACACATGTCCTATCCGGCGTGGGCCAAACCCATTAAATCGTTTTCTTCCGAGGGGGCTTTTGAAGTGACCTCGGATCGCCAACTCCAAACGGTACTAGCCCATCAGCGTCAGGCTCCGGCCCGAGTAGGACCAGCGTTCGACGAGGTACTGGCAATGCTGGAACTGCCCGAAGACATCGCCCACATCCCGGGCGGCACATATATGGTTGAGGAAGCTGCCATCGGTGAGCAGTGCACCATTGAGGGATATGTCTATGAAAACCAGGTGTATTTTACCGGCATCGTGGATTCCCTGCACTACGAAAACTCGTCGAGCTTCTTACGCTATAAATACTCATCGGAACTTCCCGCACCCGTCCAAGCGCGCATCCGGTCGGTCAGCGACCGCGTCATCACCGGCCTGGGGCTGAACACCAGCACGTTCAACATTGAATACTTCTGGGATGCGGACCACGACCATCTCGTGCTGCTAGAAATTAACACCCGACATTCGCAATCGCATGCACCACTATTTCGCTACGTGGACGGGCTGACCAGCCACGCGCAAATGGTTGATCTGGGCCTGGCCAGGAAGCCCCGCTACAGTCCAGGCCAGGGGCACTTTGCTACGGCCTCAAAATGGATGCATCGGCGCTTTTCTGACGGCATCGTCCACCGGGTGCCGACCGTGACCGAAATTGCCGCGCTGGAACAACGCTATCCGGGCACCATCATTCAACTGGGAGTCACTCAGGGTCAACGACTGTCGGATAGTTACAGCCAGGACAGTTATAGCTACAATCTCATGCAAGTCTTCACGACCGGACAGGATGACGACGAAGCGGTGGCGATTTACCACGACTGTGTAGAAGCCCTGATATTTGAGATCGAAGACTGTTAGGACTGTGATGCGAGAACTCACCTCCTTACCGGACCCCATCGAAGAATTTGAACACCTATGGATCCCGATGTCCGACGGAACCCGGTTGGCTGCCCGGCTCTGGAAGCCGGTGTGGGATGCACCCGTGCCGGGCATCATCGAGATGATCCCCTACCGGCTCCAGGACCTCACCGCAGCACGAGATTCGGTGCACCACCCCTATATGGCCGGCCACGGTTACGCCTGTCTGCGCGTAGATTTACGCGGCAGTGGCAATTCCGAAGGAGTACTGACCGACGAATATCTGGAACAAGAACTCCAAGACGTTGAAGAAGTCATCGCCTGGATTACCAGCCAGCCCTGGTGCAACGGAACCACCGGTATTATGGGGATCTCCTGGGGTGGGTTTAACGGTTTGCAAGTCGCAGCACGACGCCCACCGGGCCTGGGAGCAGTAGTAACGGTGTGTTCCACTGACGACCGCTATACCGACGACATTCACTACATGGGCGGGTGTATGCTCACCGACAACCTGTCCTGGGCTTCGACCATGTTCGCCTATAACTCCGCCCCACCCGACCCGCGCATCGTGGGCCCCCGGTGGCGCGAAATGTGGCACGAACGGCTCCGCCACTCGGGACTGTGGTTAGAAACCTGGTTGCACCACCAACACAAAGACGACTACTGGCGCCACGGGTCAATCAACGAAGACTTCTCGGCGATCGAAGTCCCGGTCTTTGCCGCCAGTGGCTGGGCCGATGGGTACTCCAACGCCGTCTTTCGGCTCCTGGCCGGTCTGGACGTGCCAACCCGGGGCCTCATCGGACCCTGGAGCCACAAATACCCGCACCTGGGACAACCCGGCCCCGCCATCGGCTTCTTACAAGAGGTCGTCGCCTGGTGGGATCACTGGCTCAAAGGCCACACGGATAACGGCGCCACGAAGAGCCCAAAACTGGCCATCTGGATGCAAGATACCGTCAAACCTGCCACCACCTACGACGAACGACCCGGACGGTGGGTGGGGGAGCACAGCTGGCCCAGCCCACGAATCACCAACGTCCGGCTGCCCTTGGGCTGGCACCACATCATGGGCCCCGATACCGAGCCACATGCCAGCGACACCAGCCCGCACATCAATATTGAATCCCCGCTGTCGGTGGGACAATTTGGCGGCAAATGGTGCTCCTATAACGCCCCACCCGATATGCCCTATGACCAACGCGAAGAAGACGGCGGCGCCATGGTATTTGACAGCGCACCGCTGGCCGAACGACTCGAACTCTTAGGCCAACCGCTGGTGGAACTCAATATTGCAGCCGACCAACAGGTAGCCATGGTGGCGGTCCGCCTGTCGGATGTCGCACCCGATGACGCCGCAACCCGGGTCAGTTACGGCCTGTTGAACCTGAACCACTACGCGGGCTCCGACAACCCCCAATTGCTCACCCCGGGCGAAAAGCACCGGGTGACCGTGCCACTCAACGGGCTCGCCCAATCATTTCCCGCCGGCAACCGCATTCGGCTCTCGATCTCTACCTCCTACTGGCCGGTCGTGTGGCCACCGCCGCACCCGGTCCGGTTGACGGTGGACCCCAACGACAGTGCACTGATTCTGCCGGTGCGCCCGCAAACCGATGACCCCGATCTGATCCCAACCTTTGGGGAGCCCGAAGGCAGCGCACCAATAGAAACCTTCCAGGTTCATCCCGGCGAACAAGACTGGCGGATCAGCCGCAACCTGGTGGATCTGACCGGCAAACTTGAGGTCATTAAAGATTTAGGAGTGGTACGCATCCCAGCAATCGACCTAGATGTGACCCGCCGCGCGGTAGAACGCTATACCTTCACCGACGTCGACGTGAACTCGGTGCGAGGCGAAACCGAATGGCACATGGGCTTTGCCCGGGAGGACTGGGACATCCAGACCTATACCAAAACGGTGCTGACCTCGACACCAGATAAATTCCACCTGTACGCCGAAATGGACGCCTACGAAGGCGAAACCCGGGTCATGTCCGAAACCTGGAGCACCGCCATCGACCGCGATCACAACTGACAGGAGCCCCGTGGAAATACTGAGCAGCCGCACCCTGGTACGTCCCACCGACCCGACACGCAGCCAAGCGTTTTATGGTGAAACCCTCGGCCTGGCCGTGTACCGACAATTCGGGCCCCCGGATGCGCCGGGCGTCGTGTATTTCTGCGGTAACGGCCTGCTAGAAGTCTCGGGTCACGCCGCGCCCACGGCCCAGCCCGGTCACGTCTCCCTGTGGTTGCAGGTGCGCGACGTGCACACCGAATATGACCGACTCGTCAGTCGCGGCGTCACCGGACTGCGACCACCGCGCACGGAACCCTGGGGACTGATCGAAGCCTGGATCAGCGACCCGGATGGCATCAACATCGTGCTGGTAGAAATACCAGCAGACCACCCACTGCGGGCCGACCAGCGCTAGGCCTGCTTGCGCAACCCGCCCTGCCACATCACGTCATACGGTGTCGCAGCCTCAATACGCTGGCTAATACCGCGGGTGACAAACTCCTTGGCGCGCTGGGCAGCCTCCAGCGCGGTGCGCCCCTTGGCCAACTCGGCGGCCACGGCTGCAGCCAGTGAACAGCCGGCCCCCGAAACCGCATGATTGCCGATCTTGGTGGCCCCCAACACCTCCAGATCGGTGCCGTCATAAAATACGTCCACGGCCTCTGGCCCATCCAACCGGACGCCACCTTTGGCCAGCACCGTAACACCCGAATCGTCGTGAATCTTCCGGGCGGCGTCCTTCAACTCAGCCAGATTCGAAATGCTCATCCCCGACAGTTGTTCGGCCTCAAAATGGTTTGGGGTGGTCACGGTGGCCTGCGGCAGCAGCTTCGACTTCAACGCCTCATCGGTGTCTTGGGCTTCACCGGGCTCCTGACCCTTACAGATCAGCACCGGATCCAGCACCACGTTCTGCCATTCCTGGGCCTGCAGGGCGTTGGCGACGACGTCGATGGTTTCCACCGAACCCATCATGCCCAGCTTCACGGTGCCCAACTGGCCGGCAAAATTTGCCTGAATGGCCTCCAACTGGTGGGCTAAAACTTCTGGCTCGACCCGGGTCAATCGGTGATTCCAGTTATCGGCCGGATCATAAGCGACAATACAGGTGAGCGCGACGGTACCGTAGGTGCCCAGTTCTTGGAAGGTGCGCAGATCCGCTTGTGCACCGGCACCACCGGTGGCCTCGGAACCGGCAATGGTCAGGGTAATCGCAGGTGAATGAATGCTATACATGCCGACCATCCTATATGGCCTAGGCCAATGGTTGCGGTTTTATGCCGTGAGATAACGCAACGTTTAGTCGCGATCTTCCGCCGGATCCACCACGTGCACAAACGCGCTGGCAGACCACCGCCCCAGCGCCATCAAAATCGCCGCCGGGAACCCGATCAGCGGAATCAACAGCGGAATCAGCCCTTCGCCACCGGAGGTCAACACAGTCAAACCGTAGAGCATCCCAATGACGGCGTAGGCCAGAATATGAATCGCATGGTTGAGCTGATGCCGCAAGAGCCAGTTGGTCAATAACGCCAGCGGTAAGCCCAGAATCAGACCGGACATCCCCACCAGAGTCAGCAGCGGTGTGAGATCTCCGACCGTATCCGATAGGGGCAACAGGTTCAGGATCACCACAATGCCCGCCATCACAATATTGGGCACCAGCCAGGCCAACAGGAAACCGTACATCGACATCGACAGTCGCGGCTTGGGGTCGGTATTTTTGCGACGCTTGGGCGCAGAATCGTATTTCTCTGGGACTGGTGTGGTCACAACGGGCCTTAAAACGGGAACGAGGAAGTACTGACGGACTTATTCTAGTGGTTTTTCCAATTCGAGGAGTAGGCTCTGAGGTTATGTCAACAACTGGATCTACGACACGGGCATGGACCGTGGTGGTCGCAACCGGCATTCTTGCCGCGATGCACGTTTGGAAATTACCATCCGCTCTCGAATTTATTCGGGCTGACCTGGGGATCAGTCTGGTTGCTGCCGGCACACTGGTGGGCGTCGTCCAGATGGCCGGCGCCCTGGGCGGTCTGGTCGCTTCGGTCGTAGCTGAACGCATCGGCTCCAGAAATACTTTAGTGCTCGGGATGCTCCTGGCCGGTGTGGCATCGGTGGCTGGCGGGTTTGCCCTCAACACCGGCTGGCTGATGACCACTCGCGCCATTGAAGGCGTCGGATTTATTCTCATCACCGTCACCGCACCCGCCATGGTGCGGGCGCTCGCGCCCCAGGATAAAGTCAACGCCGCCATGGGCTGGTGGGGCGCCTTTCAAGGCATCGCGCTGTTCTTAGGCGTGGGCATTTCAGCAATATTGCTCAATGCCACGGACATCTCCTGGAATATCTGGTGGTTTATCATGGGCGTCGCCACCCTCGGATTCACTCCGGTCATCCTGGCCAAAGTGCCCGCCGATCCACCCGCCGCACTCAACCTGCAGCGCATTGGCAAAGTGATCGTCACCTCGATCAAAACCCCGCTGCCCTGGGCGCTGGGCCTAATCTTTGCGTCCTATACGCTGCAGTGGGGCGCCGTCCTGAGCTTCTTGCCCACCATTTTTAGTGCAGCCGACATCTCCACGGGTGTGGATGTGGCAATCATTGTGGGTGTTGCGACCGCCGTGGTGGGTGGCCTCAACGGCATCGCCAACGTCGTCACCGGTGTGCTGCTGCAACGCGGCCACGCACCACGAACGTTGATCATCACCGGACTGACCATGATGGCGATCATGTCCGTGTTGGTCTTTGCCCCCGACTGGTCCCGGGTGCCCGGCAATGTGGCCTGGGCACTGTTAGCCGCCGCAATCTTCTCGTTTGTGGGGGCCCTGGTGCCCACCACCGTGACCCGCCAGGCCGTAGATATTGCGCCACCCGGCGGCTCGGCGTCGGCGGTCGTGGGACTCATCACCCAAATGTTCAACCTGGCAAATTTTGTGGGCCCCGTGATCCTGTCGGCCATCGCCGCGGCTGCCGGCAACTGGCAGATGTCCTGGACCATGACCGTCACGGCATCCACCATCGGCATCATCATGGCACTGGTGTTTGTGCCCCGCGGTGCCGACCCATTCAAAACCTACGGCAAAGTTTGATTACAATATCCTCTGAGGAATTCGACGCCGGCTGGGGCAGCAGCTGAGTACGGGGCCGCAGAGGCCGTGACACCGTCGCGAGACAACGTTGAAGGACAATCCGTGACTGACAAAACACCTGCCACCACACCCGCTCAAGGGAATTTCGCGCCCGTCGGGTCGCCCACCTATCCGGTGCTCTTTACCATCATGGCCGTGGTATTTATCCTGTCCAATATTGGTGCGGCCAAAGGGGTCCAATTCGGGCCGATCCTCACCGACGGCGGGTTCTTCCTCTTCCCGGTCGCCTATATTGTGGGTGACATTATCTCCGAGGTGTATGGCTTCAAAGCGTCGCGCCGAGTCATCTTCACCACGTTCCTCATCTCGGCTTTCGCATCGCTGAGCTACTGGATCATCATCATCCTGCCACCCGCCGAGTTCTACGACGGTCAAGAGGCCCTGACCAGAACACTGGGGCCGGTACCGCTCATCGTGTTGGCCTCGCTGGTCGGTTTTGCCGTCGGACAACTATCCAACGCCAAGATTATGGTGGTGATGAAAAACCGCAGTGGGGAACGCTACCTATTCGGCCGGATCGCCCTGTCCACCCTGGTCGGTGAACTCTTAGACACCATTGCGTTTTCGGCGATCGCCGCAACGGTGATCGGCATTGAAACTTTTGGCCAATACGTCGTCTTCGTGCTGGTCGGCTGGGTGTGGAAGACCGCCGTTGAACTCGTTTTCGCCCCGGTCACCATGTGGACCATCGCCAAAATTAAGCGCGCCGAACCCCACTACGGCGCCGTCGTCGACGCCTAACAAGACGTTCTATGTCATGTCGTGTTGCGAAGCACAGAAAAACCTGGTTAGGTAAGTCACCAGAATCACGAGTGCTGATCATATTTGCCCTGGCTGATCAGCCAGCAACCCTCTCGCCGTAGCGGGGTGCTCCAGGTGATGATTCGGCTAGGTTCAACAGTTCCTAGCAAGTATGGCGCCGCGTGTGGACAAGCTGCCGACGCCACGAATTCTTCAGGAGACCGGCATGACGCAGACGTTTGCCCCCACCCTCGACCTCAGCCCCGCCGATGAAGCGACCATCACCCACCTCTGGGACACGCTCACCCCGGTATTCGACGACATCCTGGCCACCGCGCCCGCCCGTGACGCCGCCGGCGGCATCGATCGTACCCCGATAGAAAAGCTTCGGGCCGCCGGTTTTACGCGGTTGCGGGTGCCCACCGCCTACGGCGGTTTTGGGCTGAGCCTGCCCCAGGCCTATGAATTTTATGTGGCACTGGCCGCCGCAGACTCCAACCTCGCCCAGGCGCTGCGCGCCCACTGGGCCTTCACCGAAGACGTGCTCAGCCGCACCGACGAGCAGGCCGAATTCATTCACCGCTGGCTCACCCGGCTGGGTGCCGGCGAAACCGTTGGCAACGCGATTACCGAACGTGGCAATCAACACGGCGATAACACCACCCGCCTGTCGTATAAAGCTGGTCAGTGGGTGCTCAACGGGACCAAGTTCTATTCCACCGGAACCGGTTATGCCACCTGGCTGACCGTCGCCGCGACCGGCGATGACGATGAGCCCGTCTCGCTGACCGTGCCGGCGGATGCGCCTGGCGTTGAGATTGTGGACGACTGGGATGGCTTTGGGCAAAAACTCACGGCCTCGGGCACCACACACTTCCGGGACGTCATCGTGGACGACGCAGAAATCTTTCCGCCCGGCCACGGACTGGACTCCGGGGATCGCACCGCATTCGGGCAGGCCACCTGGCAGGCCGTTCATCTGGCAACCCTGGTGGGCATTGCGAAAGCGGTGTTACGTGACGGTGTGGCATACGTTCAATCCCGGACCAGAACCTTCAGCCATGGTGCAGCAGATACCGTCCAACACGATCCGCAGGTACTGCAACTGCTGGGTGAACTCAGTTCCAAGGTCGCCGGTATTGAAACGATCTTTCGGGCTATCCCGCCAGTACTGGCCGCACACTTGGCCGCCGATGCCCGCGGTGCGCAGCTTCCTGAAACCGCCGTTGATGCACTCTACGTGCAGGTATATCAGGCACAACAGCTCATCGCCCCGGTCACCCTGGAGGTTGCCACCAAGATCTTTGAAGTCGGCGGTGCCTCAGCCGTCTCGCAGTCCCGGGCATTTGACCGCCACTGGCGTAACGCTCGGGTCCTGGCCAGCCACAACCCGTTGATTTACCGGGCACGCATCCTGGGCGATCACCTGGTCAACGGGGTCGCGCCAGAACGAAAGTACACGGTGGGCCAGGCAACAACGGCATAGACGACGTCGTGCCGGGCTGCTAGCGTTGCCCCTATGTCGCATATTGCGCTGACCCACGACACGATTCGCGCCACCGAGGTTCTTGACGCTTCGGTGGCCGACGTCTGGGAAGCCTACGAAGATACTGCGGTGCGCGCCCAGTGGTCGGTGCCCGCCGGCGAAATGCTAGTCTACGATGCAGATAATTTCACCACCGGTGGCCGGGCAACGTACCGGTGCGGCACCCCGGGCACACTGCAGTTTCATGCCGCCGTGGAATACACGCTGATTGATCCACCACGACTGGTGGTCTACACAGAAACCCTGCGCGCAGCAGATCAGCTGCTTGCAACCAGCCTGGTGACGTGGCAATTCGAGCAGGAGCCAGCCGGGACGCGCGTCGTCGTCATAAGCCAAGTGACCTCTTATGTTGGCCGGCAGATGATTGAAGGTAACCAAAATGGTCACCGGATCGCACTGGAACAACTGGCCGCACGATTTGCCGCGCGACCACAGCGTTGACGAGCAGCTGTTATTGCACGAGTTTGCCGTAGTACCGGCCCAACATGTGGTCCTTGAACTCGTAGAAGTCCCCATCGATGATCGACTGACGAATGTTATCCACCAGGCGCACGATGAAGCGCAGGTTATGAATGGATAATAGCGCCCCGGACAGAATCTCATCGGCCTTAATCAGGTGCCGGATATACGCTTTGGTGTAGTGCGCGCACGTGTAGCAATCGCAGCCGTCTTGCAGCGGCGACAGATCGGCCGCGAATTCGGCGCGCGGTAAGTTGATACGGCCGTAGTCGGTATAAAACGCTCCGGTGCGGCCCACCCGGGTGGGGGAGACGGCGTCAAACGTATCGGCACCGGCTTCAATGGCAGCAAAGAGATCATCCGGCTCTGAAATGCCCAACAGGTGGCGCGGTTTAGCCTCGGGGAGCTCCTCGGCACACCAGCCGACGATGGTGCCCAGGTTTTCTTTTTCGAAAGCCCCGCCCAGCCCATAACCATCAAAACCGGCTTCGACGCCGTCAAAGTCTGCCCGCATGGCCCGCAGATCACCGCAGGCTTTACGACGCAGGTCCTCATATTGGGCACCCTGAATCACACCGTAGAGGGCCTGATAGGGCCGATCTGCTCGGCGGTGCGTCAGGCGGGCGTGCTCATCCAAACTGCGTTGCGCCCACTGTCGAGTCCGCTCCAGCGACTCGACCTGGTAGCCACGGGAGTTATGCAGCGTGGTGAGTTCGTCAAAGGCCATCATGACGTCAGCGCCCAGCTGGTGCTGAATATTCATCGACACTTCCGGGGTAAACCGGTGGCGATCCCCGTTAATATGCGAGGTGAACCACACGCCGTCGTCGTCGACATCTGCCAGCCGTTCCTTCCCGGGGGCGACCGCGTCATCGGACCCGACCTTTCCTTGGGCCTCCGGACCGGTCATATCGATGACCTTTTTGAATCCAGATCCCAGCGACATGACCTGGAACCCGCCCGAGTCGGTGAAGGTTGGGCCATCCCAATTCATGAATTTCCCGAGCCCACCGTGCAGATCCAGCAGTTCGGGGCCGGGCTGTAAGTAGAGGTGGTAGGCGTTGGACAGCACAGCCTGGGCACCGAGTGTTTTGACCGTTTCCGGCAGAACCGCTTTGACGGTGGCCTTGGTTCCCACCGGAATATATGCGGGGGTTTGAATATCCCCGTGCGGGGTGTGAATGGTGCCGGTGCGGCCGTGTGCGCCGTCAAGACGCGTGCCGAGGGTGAAAGAAAAATCGCTGGGTTTTGCCATGGGTTTTAGTCTAGCTGGTCGGTCAGCAGGCCCCGGTCCGAAAGTGTGTCCACGACGTAGGACCAGTCGATGCGTTCTTGTTCCAAACGAGTTCCCGGATGGTCCTGCAGATACTGCAGGGTTTGTGATTCCGCGGTGGTCAGCAGTGGTAGCGTTCCGCGGAAGGGTTTGGCTTCGGTGACCCACAGGTCTTCGAACTGCTGCAGTGTCGCCAGATCCATCAGCAGCGAGGTAGTTTCAATTCCGGAGGCTCGCAGGCTGTGCAGAATACCGAATCCGTGGGTGTCCAAATCGCCCCAGTAGAACACTTGTGCCACGTGTATCCAGGGGATGCGAGCCAGGCCTGAAACTGCTGCGCCTTTGCCAAAAATCGCGACAGTATTCTTCATGGGCGGCATGGTCAACAGCGAGATGAGGTTTTCCACGATTAAGACACGTGCTGGGACCAGTTGCAGTTGGGCCAGTTGTTCGACCGGTGCGGTCAGATCTGACAGGCCATCGAACCACATCGTCTCATCGAGTAACCGGATGCGCCACAATTCAGGCAGTGGCCGTATTCCCAAGTCGGTGCGGCCCGTGTTTGCGGTGTGGAGTTGTTGGACTAACCGCCGGTGCGCTGTGACCCATTTGGTGTCAACACCGCGAATAGGTAGCTGCCGGATATACAACTGCGATTCCGGGTGCTGCGCTAACCAGCTGAGCACCGCGACCAGCCGGTGAAAGTCCACGTCCTGAAGTGCTGCGATGGCTTCGGTGTTGCGCCCTAGGGTTGCCTGGACTTTATCCGACGTCGAGTCGAGCTCTTGGCGCAGTACATTGAACCGCGTCACTAGGCTGTTCCAGTGGCTGATTTGACCGGTGAGGGCCGCAACATCGGCGGGATCGTGCACCATCAGGCGTACCGGGACGCGTTGGTTCCCCACCAGCGACCACTGACGGTTCTCCCACCGCACGTAGTCGGTAAGTTTGGTGTGGGTGCGCCAGGAGGTCACCCAGTCGATCGACGCTTGTTGGTCTTGCAACACGGTCTGCTGGGTGGGTGGATGTAACGGAAAACTTGCCGCCGGTTCGTCCCGGACTTCGGGGGAGTCTAGGTGTTGCAGTGCCCAGGCCCCGGCGTGACGACGGTAGGCTTTGCGTAGTCTGTCCAGGGCAGTGGTTGTGCTGACGCGTTTTACCATAGGCCCTCGGACTGTGCTTGGAGGCCAGCAGTCTCGGCAGCGCCAAAGTTTCCTTCCGTCGCAGTTGGTTCTGGTGCTCGCCCATTGTCGGGTGTGTCGGTGTGGGCTGCGCTGTCGACTTCCACCAGTGCCACGGATGATTCCCGGGAATCTTTGATACTGACCACCGCGCTGCCGTCGATGTAGGTGTCGAGGGTTTCTAACAGTTTCAAGGGGGTGGCTAGGACCATGTGAAAGCCGAATTCTTGGAAAATATCCATGGCCAGCCGGGTGAAACGGCTGTCGGCTTTGTCGAAGGCTTCATCCATCATGACCGTGCCAAAGCCCGGGACATCCGCATCGACGCCAGCCAGTTGGTACCGTAGTGCGGCTGCTAAACAGAAGGTCACCAGTTTTTGCTGTTGGCCACCGGACAGTCCGGCCGAGGAATCGAAGGCATCAACTTCGGTGCCGCTGCCGTCGCGTTCGCGCGCTCGGAAGCGGACGTGATGCCGGGTATCGAGCACTTGTCGCCGCCAGGTAGCGTCGGTCGGGTCGGAGGAGTCAATTTTCTGCATGATGTCATTCATGATGTGGAACCGTGACTCTGCGGCGGCATGGTCTTCGCCACCCCAGGAACCGGAGGCGATTGTGTGCAGATCGGCAAGAAATTCGCGGGCCTTTTCGTTCTGGTTATTCAGCACCACAATGTCTAAGTAGGTTCCTGGGTTGAACGCTGAACGCGCCAGTGAGGCGTTGACCGGAGCAATCCGGTCCTGTACCCGACTCAGGTTGCCACGAATCTCGGTGGCCAGGCTAGCCACATTATTTTGCGACTGGGTTCTGAGTAACTCGAAGAAGCGTTCTTCAAATCGGGGCAGACCATCGGAGATGATGTTGTCCAGTAACCGTTGATAACCGGACCGGTCATCAACATAAACCGTGAGATTTGCAGCGACCGATTCCCACCGAGTGCGAAATGCTTGCGCGAGTTCTTGGAATTTCGACGCGGCCGCATTGGCGTTGTGCTGGTATTGCTGCAACTGGTTATGCAGCGCATTGGTGACCTGCCGGGAGACCTGGTCGATCCTGTCATGGGTCAGTCGCCGAGCTCCAGCGGTTTTGGTGAACAGGGCTTCCAACCGTTGTGACAGGTCGGTGGCCAGCTCGATGTCATCAACCTGGTCTTGGAGTTCCTCGATGCTCTCGGTCAGAGTGTCGAAGTGTTGTTGGGCGGCATACATTGCTTTGAGTTTGTCATCGTGGGCAGTCTCGGCCGCGGATTTCCGTGCTGCGGCCTCGGTTAAACGTCGTTGGGCCTCAATGAGATCGGTATTGGACGACTGCAGGTCGACCAGCTTGTCTTGTAACTCCGTTAACCGCAGTTCTGCGGTGACGGTATCGATGGATTCCCATCGCAGCGTTTGGACATCGGACAGCAAATGGAGCCGCAGCTGTTCATGGTCTTGTTGCTGCTGAATTTTGTCGAGCCGGTGCGATAAGCGATCGTGTTCTTCGGTGAGTTCTTGCAACCGGGCGGCGAAGCGCTCATATTTTTCGTGGTTACTCAGTCCCATAACCCAGTGGGAGGGATCATCGACCTGGTGTCGGTCGTCTTTTTCATATCGGCTGGCACCGCGACGGACTTGTCCGGCACGCGTGACCGCGTACTGGTAATCCCCAAAGTGTTGAGCGTCCTCGACGGCTTCATAATCGTAGCGGTGAGTCAGTTGGGCATGGATCCAGGCTTGCATCGGATGTGCCGGAACGTGTATCCGGTTGACAATCGAATTCGGGTACTTGACCGGACTAGGACTCGGATCGGCGTTTGGCACCACTTCGGCCACCACTCGGGTCCCCAGATATTGGCGGTCAATAGCATCCAACACCGCGGCCCGATGAGCCTGCGGCACGAGCAGGGTGGTCGCTAGCGGCCGTACGACCCGTTCTATGGCACCGGTCCAGTCTTGATATTGTTGGCGAACCTCCACGAGTTCACCAGCAAAGGGCAAACTTTTTTCTGGGATTCCGGCGGCTTGGGCAATAATCTGTCGGGCTTGTTGGAGCCGCAACGGCATATTAGAAGCAGAAGTCTGTAACGAGCGCAGCTCGGCTTGCAACTGCCTGCGGGTGACTTCGTTTTGTCCGCGTTCCGTCCCAACGTCTAAGAGTTGTTGTCGTAGGTCATTCCGGCGCTGGGTGGCGTTGGCGATATCGTTATTGGCCTGGGTCCGCAGCTCTTCAAAGTCATGCCATGTATAGGGCAGCTCGATTTGAACGCGAAGCAATTTGTGTTGCAGATCGTGTCGTGTCTGCTGGACTCCGGTGACCTCGTGTTGCTGGTTGTCGATCTGGTCTTCCAGGGCTTGCAGTGCGCCGCCACCGGCCTCCAACAGTAACTGATTTGCCAGCTGATGGTCGGCGATGGCATCGTCGCGGCGTTGCTTGGCGATCTCATATTCGCCCTGGTGCTCGGTGAGTTGGCGATGGGCTTGTTCGGCTGCTTTCGAGACCAACTGGAATTTTGCCAGGATGGTATAATCTTCCAGCCCGGTCAACAGATACTGGTTGTCTGCGACGCGTTGTTGGGCCGTTTCATAGGCTTGGGTCGGCAGCTGCAGGTCCGTGAGCGCATCGCGTTGCTCGCGGGCATCCACGACCGTCTCATGGGCCTGCGATAATTCGTGAAACTGATCTTTAGCCGTGGTGGCCAGCTGGAAGGTCCGCGGCTCATCGAGCATGAAGGAGCGGAACAAATCGTCGAGGTTCCCCAGGGATTTGGCTGATTGGGTGCGATGTAACAGTTTCAGCGCGTTGTCACCGGAAATCTGCAACAGCCGTTTGAACCGATTGGCAAACGTGGAGTGTCGATCGGTGATCAATTCGGCGTCCGGGATTCCGCGTTTTAGTTGACGGACATTAATCCCCGAGTCAACGAATTGCCCAAAGTCAGTCAGTTGGCGATCGTCGCGCAGGATAATGCACTGTTCTTGGACGTCCGCGTTCTGCATTGCCCCGCGACGCAGATAGTACAGTTTGATCAGGACCAGCGGATCGGGGTCCACACCGTTGTCAAAGCTGAGTTTGACTGCCGAGAAGGTCGCGTCCTGGCGCAGATAGTGGCTGACGACTTCCCCGGTTTCGTGGTCGGTGCCTCGTCGGAACGCGCCGCGGATATAAGATACCAGGCTGCGGGCATGGGGGCCGCGTGCCGAGGTCTCATTTGCGGCAGCATTAAACCGGATTTCACCGCGTGGCACCAGCACGGTCGATACCGCATCCAACAGGGAGGATTTTCCCGATCCAGATGGTCCGGTAATCAAAAAGCCTTGACGGGTGATGGGCAGTTTCCAGAATCCCTGAAAAGTACCCCAGTTGTAGACTTCCATGGCGTTCATGCGCCACTGGCCGGGCAAGATCGTGGTGGTCATTGGTCGTCCTCGACATCATGGTCATCGGTGTCATCGTCTAAAGGTAAGCGGGCATCGCGCAGGTTCTCGTATTCGCGGCGGATCGCTCGAATTTCATCGGGTCCAAAAATCACCGCGAGCACCGGCGAAATTTCGTTCCGGCCCGGTGTGGAGGTTTCATACAGGATGCCAAGCTTTTCAAAGCGGGTCCACGCGGCACGCACACGCTTTTCAAATAGCGCAGGATCGGAGCCACCGACGCCTTGAAACACCGCCAGCTGCTCAAAGGTTTCTTCCTGGTCGATGATGGCTCGCGACTGGTTGGTATCTTGCATCAGGCGTTGCCGTAAGTGCAGCAATAACACCGACTGGATGTGGGTGAGCTTGGTGGCTCGAACGACTCGGGGTGCTGCATCATCGTCGACATTGCGGATGAAAGCGACCTCGCGTTCGTGATCCACCACCAACACCAAATACAGATCTGCCAGCCGGGAGCGAAGGATACGTTCATCGACCAGAATACGCGCCCAGAGATTTCCGTGCCGAGCGGCCGAGACATAGGGGCCACGCAGTAGTTGCAACAGAGTGCGTCGAGTTTCGGCGTGCAGCACACCGGTATCGGTCTCCCAGAGTTTGTGTTCTGCGACTTCGTGCAGCGGGTCGGTGGTGTCCGATGGGACGGGAAAGGTCTGGTTGGTCATTGGCCGATCCTTTCGGTGAAAATAAACAGGTCGATGCGGGCGTTGCGGTCATGCCAGTGCACAGTTTCGGTGTTGCCGCGGTACCAGACGCCGTGCTCTTGGCCCAGCACGATCAGCCCAACCACCGAGGCCATGCCCTGGGTGGCAGGAAATTCGGCCAAGACCTCACCGATGCTGGCGGTGCCGTGATCACCGATGACAGTGTTGACGTTGGATTCTAACTCGTGCATGTCGATGTCCATGCTGCGCGCCAGTTGTTGCAGCTCGGCCATCGAAACCGTCGACGTGCGATTGGTGGCGGCGATCTGCGTGACACGATAGTCGCCGGGGTTTTTTAGCCGAAGCCCCGAGATGGACGAGATCCGATCCAACCGCGACATCTGCAGGGCGACATTATGCTCATCCGTTGGGCGGACGATATCGGACAATCCCATGGCTGCTTTGAGCGCGGCCCGCAGTTCTCGATTCAGTCGGCGTTCTTCGGCGAGGCGTTGGGTTTGTACAAAGCGGCGTAGGCTGCGGCTAAATGAAGTCAGGATTTGATGGACCTCGGTGGATCGATCCTGTAACAGCGGCAGCATCCGACGCAGCGCTCGCAACTGGGCCGGCGTCAACTCGGTGGCGAACTTGCGTTCGGTGATCGTGCGTACGGCGTCTTCAAATTCCAGGCCGCGTTCCGGGTCCAGTAGCAGCTGGTAGAACCCGTAGAATGAGCGCCCGGCATCGGAATCTGCCAGCATATCGACGCCGCGGAAAATATCCTCTAAAACATCGGACCGTGAATCTTCGGTGTCGATGAGCTTTTCGCGTAGCTCGTGGTTCAGCCCTTCGATTTCTTGGCGGACGCGGGCAAAATCGGAGGGCACCTCGGTGACCAGGTTAAGAATCTCCTCGACCCGCTCGGTGGAGCGTTGGGTGTCCAGCACATCGAAGTCGCCCTCGGCCAGGCGTTGAATCTGGTCTTCCAGCCGGGTTTTTTCCGCTTCGAGGGTCGCCAGCCGCGAGGTGACATCCGGATCGGTTTCCGCCACCAGCTGGACCAGCATATTTTGGATGGTGGCCAGCCGCGACTCGGTCACGGTGCGTCGCGGCTCGTGGAGCTCATCGACAAACTGCATGGCCGCAATTGCGCCGGGAGATAGCTCGAAGGTCTCTTCACGCGACTCGGTACTGGGCCGGCGAATCAGGATCTCGGCGCGACGCCAGTCAGCAACGTAGTCTTGTGCGGTGCGCGGCAGGTCGAAGCCCTCGGACCGTAGCTCTTGGAGATCTTCGGTAACTTGTTCAAAGAATTCCGGTGCCGGGATTTGGCGTTGCTCACCGGTAAATCGCTGCTCTAAGATCGCCAGAATCACAGGCGCGTGCTGGGCGCGCAGCAGCAGCAGGGCAGCATTGTTGTTGGTGATGCGTTGATGGGCGAACGCCCGGCGAACCAGACTCATATGCCCTCTATCATAGTCGGTGCCGCTTCGTGATCGTTAGCGGGTGAGACGCCGGATGGAGATGGCAGGGTCAGCCAGCTGGGCAGGATCCACGGAGATATTGCGGCTGATGATGCGTGTTGCGGCCCGGATGATCATCTGCTCATCCAATGCCGCAGCCCCGATGAGTCGGTGGTCATCGACCACAAAGATCGCGTTGTCACCGCGGTGCACCAGGTGTTCGTGCGCCTGCGGGATGACCCGGCCAACCGCTTGGGCGTCGTGGCCGAACTGATCGGACCACACCCACTGCGGTGCGGGCGCATCCGGTTGAGTCCCCATGATCGTGTGCACCACTCGAGCTGCCGAAGCTCGTCCGTGATCCCAGTGATCGTGGCGCGGCTGACCGTGCATCCGACAGACATCGCCAATCGCATAGATGCCGTCCACACCGGTGCAATATGCCTCATCCACGACGATCCCGTCGTCAATGGTCACACCGCTGGTCTCAGCGACGGCGGTGGCCGGCTCCACACCGACGGCAGCAATGACCAGATCAAAGCGATCCAGATCTTCGTCGACGGTCAAACGGCGGGGGACCACTTCAACCTGCTCGGTCATGGCCCGATACAGCACGTCCGCCAGTTCCCCAAAGACCTCGGTGGCCGGGACCTGCGGAGTAAAAACAGTCACCTCCGCGCCGAGCGCTGCCGCGGAGGTGGCCAGTTCGGGAGCTAAGAGTCCACCGCCGGCAATGGCCACACGCACCCCGGGGTGCAGCACCTGGCGCAACACATCCGCATCGGCCACGTGTCGCAGCGTATACACCGGCTTCTCCAGTGCCAAAGTTTTTGGTACGGCCCCGGTGGCAACCACCACGTGATCGGCAGCAAACCGCTGGTGCGCGGTGTCAACCACGCCCCGTTCGAATCGCACAACCGAATCTTGGACCCAAGTGACCTCGTGTTCGATGAACCATTCGGGTGGGGCAAGTTCGAGTTGATCGTCGTCGCCGGTTAGATAATCCGTGGAGAGTGGCGGCCGGTCCAGAGGGGCGGGGTGCGGATCGATAATCGTAACCGCACCGGTATAGCCGGCATCGCGTAGCCCAGCGGCAACCGAAAATCCGGCAACGGAACCGCCAATGATGACGGTTTTAGGCATCAAATTCCGGGGTCAACATGACGCGGCCGTCCACAACCTCAACCGTGTGGGTCGGGGCGTCCTGCGTTGCGGGCAGCCCCAGGACTTTGCCGTTTGCCAGGCAAAAGCTGGATGCGTGTTTCGGGCACTCGACGGTGCCGTCCTCCACCCAGCCCTCGGACAGGGAATAGTTACCGTGCGTGCAACGGTCGTTGAGCGCATAAATGCCCTCTTCGGTGCGGAATACCGCGATCGGTTCACCACCGGTCACGTCGTGACCAATGTAGACGCCTTCTTCAATCGGAAAATCTTCTTCTGCGCCAATATCAATGCTTGTCATATTTGCCTCCAGTTTCAGCCTAGACGCCCCAGTTGGCCCATGCCATCGCTTGCGTCACAAGCTTGCCGCGGCCGCCTTCAAATTCATCTGTAACTTCGCTCGACAGTGCTTCTTCCGGGGTCAGCCAGGCGACCTGTAGTGCATCTTGTCGGGGCTGGGTATCACCGCGCACCGGCACCACATAGCACAGGGCAATGGCGTGCTGGCGGTCATCAGTGAGCCCTGAACTGGAAGCATAGGGGAAATACTCGGCCACCGTAAATGGCGCTAAGCTCATGGGCAATTGCGGCATCGCCAACGGGCCCAAATCTTTTTCCAGGTGCCGCATCAGCGCGTCGCGAGCCGACTGCATATACTGCACCCGCCCCGACACAAACGTGTACCGGAAATGGCCGGAGGCATCCGCCCGATACAGCAGCCCCACCTGGACTACACGACCAAAGTCATCAAGGCGCACGGGGATTGCTTCAACATAGATCATCGGCAACCGTGCGCGAGCCGCCGCTAATTCCGTTTCATCTAGCCACCCGGGATTCGGGTCAGGAGTTCGAACCGTCATGGCCACCACTCTACAACTCCTGCCCAACTACACTAGACCCCATGCCTTCATACCGCGCGATCCTCTCCATCGGTGACGTTCACCCAGGTCACGCTCCCGATGCCGTCATGGACTCAGCCGTCGCCGCCGTGTCCTCCATCGCCACCGTGGAACACACCGATATTCAAATTCTGTCCGGTGTCCCGCAAATTGTGGTGCGTTTTCATTGCGACGACGACGCCGGCGCCCACCGGATTGCTGCGGCCATGCATGACGCTGTCTCGGAAGTTGCCACCACCGGCCCCGGACGACTGCTCTTACGCCGTGGTGGACGCTGGCTGCCCGTGTAGTTGCCCCCGTGGTGTGAACCGTTCCCCTGGCCGCCGAGGTGCTGTCCGCCTGAGGTCTCGCGTGCCGTGCCGTATTGCTTACCCTGTTCTGGAATGTCTTCCGAGCGGGGCTTTTTCTGCGCAAATTACGACGTCGTCCTCCCGATGCCGCTGGAATCCTGTGGAGCGCGCCGCTGATTACAACATGAAACGTGAGCGCGCAACCGTGTCGCGTGAGATGTGGATAACTCCATCATCAGAATATGAGTTATCCACAAAAACATGGTGGCGGCCCCATCACAAGTTAGCCGTGTGTTATAGACAAGTCAGTTGTATTCTAAAGTATTTAAAACCCGCTTTAATGACCTTAAAGACATTGCCTTCAGCATGGTTTTCGGGTAAAATTAGGGGTAATAGATCACCAGTTTTTCCCTACATTTTGAGGTTTCGTTCTCGCAAAAAACTTCCTTACCGGATGAAAGGACACTGTCGTGGATGCCAATAAAATCCTTCCTGATATCGGCAGCCCAGTGGTCTTACACGGTCTGAAGGAAGATGACATTGACGATATGAGTATTGGAGAGCTGGTCTACGCAACCACGCTGTTGCAGCAGAAGCTTGCTCGCCGCATGGCAGACCCGGCCACCGCACATGAATTTGCTACTTTCACCACGGCAGTAGGGGCCGACTGGTCAGGCTATCGAAGCCCATCGCAAGTCAAGTGGGTCGATGGTTCAGAGGATGCGGAAGACATCAAGCAGCCGGTTCCGGGACGACAAGCAGATAGTTTGGCGCCGGCCCAGCCCGTACCTGCGGCTCCAGAGAACTATTACGACTCATTGCCGGGGATAGCCGGCATGCTACGCCAACAGCAGCATGCCACCGACGCCATCATGACGCATTTTGCTCGACATCTAGAGCCGGGCCTCGGCGACCAAGCAGTTTATCTGGGCACACCCATCGGGGTGAAAGCTTATAAAGATGGCCCAACATACTTCCGCGAAGTTCTACGAATCTCTCGGCAACAGACCAAAAAGATTCACGACAGACTGCCGTATCTAACCTGGTCTCCCGGAAAAGATCCCGAGCTGCTCACCTCACAACCAAAACTACGTTTGGTAGCCCGATCCTTTGCTGATGGAGACATGTCAGCTGAAAATGCTGATCGGATCATTGCTCTAGACCAAGACCTGACCAAATATGCGCGCAAAGTCGGTCAAACGTCGGCGTATAAGGATGAAGTGCTCCGCGCTTTCGAACCAACGCTGGTCGAGGCAGGCGAATCGGCCACCCCTGACGAGCTGAGCGAAGCCAAAAGCCGGTGGGCCAATAAAATCGCCAACGCCATTGACCCCGACGGGCCACCCGTGGCGGATGCTTTACGTAAAGAAGCCGATAATGCGATCAAAACCCAAAACTACACCGATGGATCTGGGCGGATCTGGACCCATGTCACAGCACCTGTCTACGCAGCTTTCAAAAACTTCTGTTTACACCAATTGAACAAGAACGGCACCCCAGTAAAAATCGATGAAGGACTGCTGGACTTCTTGCAAGTTTTCGACCAAGATCTTGACGAAGTCAGCTGGGACGACCCGGCCGAACAACCGTTGCATGACGAGACTGGCGAAGAACAACTGCCCGCCGTGGAACCGGCCGACACCTTCGATAACATCGACGATCAGAGCATCGACCGAGACCCTACAGCCCCGGCAGCAGAAGATGCAGCCGGCAATATCGTGACCACTGGATGCCTGGACCGGATCGAACAATTGACCACAGGCCAACGACTCGGTGCCATTCTCATTGGGATGTTTCAAAATCTCCTAGCCATGGACCCCCGTGAATCACAGATCAAAAAAGCCCACGGCGCATCAGCTCAACTGACGATCATTCAAGACATCGAAACGGCTTATCACACGCTCGGCATCGGAGCTCTCCCCGAGGCGGTCCGACGACGAAAAGGAGCGGCCGCGATCCTGCCCGCAGTGATCAAACGCCCCTACCCTGATGACTCCGACACTCCCATATGTCTTGACCAGGAGCATACGCTGGGCTATCGTTCACCGCCCTCGACGGCATATATTTCTGAAGTTTTGAATATCGGATCGTTCCACCCGAAGCACGCAGAAATCCTGTGCTGTGACAGTAAAATTGTGGGCCAGATTTGGAATGAGCACCATGAAGTACTGGATCAACGGCGGGAATACCGGATCTTCACCGCGGCACAACGCCAAGCTATCCTCGCCCGCGATCGCGGATGCCAAGCCCCCGGCTGCACCGTACCGGCCATTTACTGCCAGATTCACCATATCCTTGCATGGCTACTGGGCGGCCCCACTGATGTTGACAATGCCATCACCCTGTGCGCAATACACCATGCTGCGGTTCATAACGGCAAATGGTTGATCCGCACACACAACGGTATCCACTTCTTTCAACCAGCACCCTGGCTTGAACCAACCCAGCCGCTGCTGCGCAACCTCTACTGGAGTCTCTAACAACTCCCGTTGCAAGAATCCGCATTGCCAAGACCTCCTTCTAGAGACGATCTCTACGCCGCGTGACACGAAAGCCGAACCAGGTTACAGCCCTATTCGTCGTCGGAATCCACGTAGATCAGATGCTCCAAGGCTTGCTTTTCTGCAATCGAGATCTGATATCTACGATTTTCGGTGGCAGCCAGAATAATAAACACACCCAGCATGGCGATACCAGCCAGCAAAAATGACGAATTCTCGCCAAACAATCGCGACCCAATAACCGCCGCGATACCAAAGCTGAACCCCACCCCAATAGACATGCGACCGCGCCCGGTGAGCGTCAGCTGCGACAAGACAACCAGCACCAGCACCAGGACGACCAGCGCCCACACCAGTTCCGGAATCAAGAGCAGATCCAAAATATTCCAGGAAGCCATCGCAGTAAACAGCGTGGTGGCCGAATAGATCAGCATCCAGCCGGTAAACGCACCAATCGGCAGATCCGCCAGGGACCGCTCCTTGACCGTGCGCTCCGTATAGTTATTCAAATTTCGAACCGCTTGAGCCAGCAGAACAAACGCCAGCACCGAGGTGACCACCTCGAGCCCAAAGTCCTGGAAATGCGCCAACAAAATGGTCCCCGAGGCAAGCAGCATCGCATTGGACACATACCAGGCGGTCGCCCGGTTCCGCACCGCAGAATATTGCGACGGCGCCCACTGATACAGCGTATACACCAGCATCAATGCCCACAATAACGGCCAAGCCAACACATGCCAGGCGGCCATGGAAAATAACGACGTCGAACCCGCGTAAATCCCGTCATGGGCTTCAAGAATAGAAGGCCACGGACCCATCCACCCCAGGGCAAATAGCCCAACCACCACAAACAGCACCCAACTGATACTCAGCGTAGCCCGGCGGAACCCATCAAGCTGTTTTGGATCAGGATCATCGGTGATCGGCTTCCGAAATGGCAGCACGACCTCTTCGTCATCCTCAACCTCGGCCGGTGCTTCATCCGATGCCGGTGGTGGAGTCTGCGCCTCAATCGCCCGTGCCTTACTGACCAGCCGCTCCAAACGCTGCCATTCCGGCAGGTTCTGGCGAGCCAACTCGAGCAACTCCTCATCACTGAGATATTCGCCCTCGCGTTGCAGCATAGGACGATTCTCCGGTGCCGGAATATCATCAGATTCCAGCTCCCGAGCAGCTTTGAGCAACGCTTCAGTTTCGCGTTCCTGCTGCCGCAGCCGAGCCTGAGCAGCATACTCGCGCTCCAGCTGCGCCATTCTTTCAGCTTCACGTTCCCGCTGCGTCTCAAGCGCCTGTTTGGCTTCGTAAACTTCCTCAACTAGTTGTCGGGTGCGTTCCTCAGCTTCACGGGCTTTGCGTCGATCGTCCTGAAGTTTTTGCCAGCGAGCCTGAATCCGGTCCGGAGTATTGGCGATAGCCCGTTCAATATCATCTTGGGTCGGCCCACGAAAGGAATCCAGCCAGGCATTGAATTTTTCACCCAGCGTCAACTTCTCGGGCGCCTCGGCGGGAGCAGACGCGGCACGAGCCGCGGTGGCGTCGTCGGCGGAATCATCAGTCGGGCTGTCAGCCGGCGGGGTAGCTGCGGGCTGCGAGTTTTTCAGCCGCGCCAACGCCTCCGCTGACTCTGATGGTTCTTCAGCCACGTGCACTCCTCCCACTCAACGGTGATTCTTTAAGTCCAGCCATTTTACTGGCAGCCAGGTCATTCTACGACCTGACACGCGACGGTTCGGCCGGTGGCGACACAGCCGGTCACTTTACGGTGCAAAGCTCAGCGTGCGCTGTGAAGTGAACTCGCGCTGTGCGCCGGTGAGCGGATCAATAAAGGCGAGGGTATCGGCCAGCAGCTGCAGCGGGGTGCCATAATCATCCGGTGCGTGTGCCAAGAGCTCCGGATAGAACCGGTCGTGCAAAATCGGGTGCCCCAGGGCGGCCAAATGAATGCGCAGCTGATGGGTCCGGCCCGTGCGCGGATACAGCGCCACGTGCGCTGCTGCTCCGCCGTCGTCGGTTGACGCATGACCCAGTAGCTCGATATCCGTGATTGCATTGGGGCCGGTGGTTGGTGCGTGACTACGACGACGTTTGCCCACCCGCGGTGCCTCGATCCGGCCCGAATCGGTGGTCGCATACGCTTCGACCTGAGCGGTGATGACCCCTTTGGTTTTGGTGATCCGGTTGCGGAACGTCAGCGGCAAGCGCCGTAGATATGGTTCGGCGGGGGAGGGCACCCGCACCACGGCCTGGTAGCGACGGGTGACCTTCCGATGTTCAAAGAGTTGCTGATATGCGCCGCGGGTTTCGGGGTTGGGCGAGAATAACAACACGCCGGCGGTGGCCCGATCCAACCGATGCAGTGGCACCAGCTCGGGGATGTCCAGGTGGTTGCGTAGCCGCACGAGCGCGGTTTCCTGCAAAAATTGGCCGCCGGGGGTGGTCGGTAAAAAATGCGGCTTATCGGCGACCACCAGGTGCTCGTCGGCGTGTAATACGTCGATATCAAATGGGATGCGGGTCTCATTGGGCACCGAACGGTAGTACCAGATGAACTCGTGTGCGGTGGCCGGAGTGTGTTCGGTGATGCGGGTGCCGTCGTCGGCCACAATGTCGCCCGCGGTGATCCGCTGGGTCAGCGCCTCCGGAGCTAAATGCGGAAAGCGGGCGCGTAAATACTCCGGAACGCTGAGGTCGCTGTGGGTGGGCATGCGCAACCGGGTGGGTCCAACACCGTTGCGGACGGGCAGTGGCGGGGTAGTCATCATGCCAGTCTAAGCGCGGAACCGCACCGCGTTGGGGGCTGTGTAGAACCCGGCCTCCACCAGGTGAGAGGCCAGCGGTGTCCCGGCGATGGGATCGCCGTTGACCGTAGCGATGGCCAGTTTGCTGGTTTCGGCGCGTCGCAGAGCTTCGGCCAGGGCGGTGGCGGCCGGCCCAAGATGGTCCTCGCCAAATTGCAACAGCGTCTTGCCGCCGCGCTCCAAATACAATACGAGTGCCCCGTTGACCAACACCACATAGGCGCCAGCCGTGCGTCCGGGCCGGTGCCCTTCGGTGGCCGGCCACTCCAGGGTGGCCCCGTAGGGGTTGGCCGGATCGGTTGCGGCCAGGCCCACGGCTTGCGGATGGACGGGGTCTTGATCGTAGGCGCGCAGCGCGTCAACGGTGGCCGCGGTAGAAAACTGGGCGGCACCCAGGCCGTCGATGAAGTACCCGCGCCGAATATGCCCGGATTCTTCCATGGTCGACAGCAGCCGGTAATAGGCCGAGAACCCGCCCGGCAGTGCCTCGGCGGTGATAGCTCCCCGGGTGATCACCCCGTAGCGGTCCAGTAAGTATTCGGCCTGGGCATGCAGCGCGGTGGTGTTGTCCGCGGTGCGATCCGGCAGCAGCGACCACCGGCCCACCGCGGTTGGTTCATCGGGTTGCCGGGCCGTATTGGTGGTGGGTGCCACCCGATTGAGTCTGCGTAGCCGGGCGGTGCGCCGCGGTGCCGTACGTTGTGCACTGGAGCGCCGCGGGGCGGTCGACCAGGTTGCCCGCACCGCGGTGAAGGTGTCATTGGTGACCACCCCGGCCCAGAACAGATCCCACAGGGCGGCTAAGACGTCGTCGCCGGGGTAGTCCACCTGGGCGGTCAGGGCCTGGAAGAACCAGCCGCCGGTGTTGGTGAGGGCCTCGATGATGGCGTCGTGGATGGCCCGCCGATCCGTGCTGGGGCGGATGGGCAGGGTCAGATCCACGGTGTCAATGTGGTGGAAGGCCACCGATTGGTCGGCGGCGCCAACCATCACGAATTGGCCGGTGGCCAGCAGTTCATCCAACATTGCCGGCCGATAGTCGGCCACCCGGGCGGGCAGGATGGCGGCTTCCCACACCTGTGCGGGCGCCGCAAACCCGGTCAACTGATCTAAGACAATGGCCAGCCCATCGACGCCGCGCTCTTGTGGGCTGGGCAGCACCTGGTGTTGTTGCAGCAGGTAGCGGGCGTAGGCGGTGTGCTCGACGGGTTCGACTTCGGCGCGTAACTGGGCCAGTGAGCGGCGGCGAATCCGAGCCAGCACCTCGACATCACACCACTCATCGGTGGCCACCGGACCATCCCCGGCGGGTGGGGTCGATAAATAGGCCCCGAACGTCACCCGGTGTTGGGCGGCTAACCGTTGCAGCACCTGGTGAGCGATGACCGGGCCGATGCCTAAACGTTGTGCCACCTGCGGGGCCGTGAACGGGCCATGGGTGCGGGCATAGCGGGCCACCAAGTCGCCCAGCGGATCGGCCACCGATTCAGCGAAGGCGGCCGGCACTCCAATGGGCAACGGTATCCCCAGACCATCGCGCAGACGCGGGGCATCCTCAATTGCGGCCCAGTACTCGACCGCGCCGACGCGCACCTGGATGGCTCGTTTATCAGCGACCAATTGTTCAACCCAGGTTTGCGCCATCGGCGGGTCCACGGCTTCGTCGTGGTGGTGAAGTCGTGCGGCCAGATCTTCGGTGGTCAACGGGCCGAGCAGCCGCAGCAGATCAGCGGTGCCTTCCACCCCGGTGAGCCGCCGGGACGCCGAGGTGCGCTGCAGCTCGGCCTGTACCTGAGCAATCACGTCGTCATCGAGCAGCTCGCGCAACATATCCTGGCCCAACAACTGCGATAACAGTCCCGGATCCAGTGACAATGCCGCGGCCCGACGTTCGGCCAGTGGCGCATCGGTTTCATACATGAACTGTGCGGTATATCCGAACAGCATGGTCTGGGCGAAGGGGGAGGCCTGCGGTGTCTGCACCTCGACCACCCGCAGCACGCGGGTGCGCAGCTGCTCCAACACCTCGATCAGCCCGTCAATGTCGTAGACATCCTGGAGCACCTCGCGCACGGTTTCCAAAATGATCGGGAATTGCGGGTGCTTCGAAGCCACCGCCAAGAGCTGGGCGGCACGTTGGCGCTGCTGCCACAACGGGGTGCGCTTGGCCGGATCGCGGCGGGGCAACAGGAGGGCCCGGGCGGCGTTTTCGCGGAAGTGTGCGGCAAAGAGTGCGGAACCGCCCACGTGCTGGCGCAACCGGTCACGGAAGTCTTCGGCCTCAAACCAGAACATTTCGGCCGAGGGCGGCTCACCGTCGGTGGCTGGCACCCGCACGATAATGCCGTCGTCGCCGGCCATCGCATTGGCATCGAAACCGTACGCCTCTTTTACGCGCTCGCTGACCGCCAGCGCCCACGGGGCGTGCACCGCTTTACCAAACGGGGTGTGCAGGATGACCCGCCAGTCGCCCAGCTCATCGCGGAACCGTTCCACCACCACGGTCGTATCCGTGGGCAGATGCCCGGTGGCATCGCGCTGCTCGGTCAGATAGTTCAGCAAGTTGGTGCGCGCATTCGTATCCAGGCCGGCGGCGGTGAGCCGGGCGGTAATATTCGGATCGGCCAGTGTCTCCCGTCGGAACGCACCGGTGGCCCGCCCCAGTTCTAGGGGCCGGCCGGGTTGATCACCCCGCCAGAACGGCAGCCGGCCGGGACGTCCGAACGCCGGGGTCACCAGCACCCGGTCGTGGGTAATGTCTTCGATCTGCCAAGTGGTGGCACCCAGAATGATGGTTTCGCCCACCCGGGATTCATAAACCATCTCTTCATCCAGTTCACCCACCCGCTTGGCAGCATCGGTATCGGTGGCCAAATACACGCCAAAAAGGCCGCGATCGGCGATCGTGCCGCCCGAGGTCACCGCCAACCGCTGGGCACCCGGCCGGGCCGTGATCGTGCCGGCCTCCCGATCCCACACCACTCGCGGGCGCAACTGGGCGAACTCATCCGACACATATTTGCCGGCCAACAGATCCAACACCGAGGCGTAGACATCCAGCGATAACGTGGTAAACGGCGCTGCGCGGCGCACCACATCCAGCCACTGCTGATCCACCAGCTCATCCATGGCCGCGGCCGCAATGGTCTGCTGGGCCAAAATATCCAACGGATTCGCCGGAATGGACAGCGCCTCGATGGCCCCGGACAGCATCCGTTCGGTCACCACCGCCGCATCCACCACATCGGCCCGGTGCAGCGGGAAGAACCAGCCCACCGACACCTCACCCACCTGGTGGCCGGCACGCCCCACCCGCTGCAGTCCAGCAGCAACCGTGGGCGCGGACTGTAAGTGCACCACCGCGTCCACCACGCCCATATCAATACCTAATTCCAACGACGACGTCGCCACCACGCACCGCAGCGTGCCCGACTTCAGGGCATCTTCGACTTCGGCCCGCGCCGTGGCAGACATCGACCCGTGGTGGGTGCGCGAAAATTCCTCGTCCGCATGGTCTTCACCATCGCGTTCCCACAGTTCGTTGAGCGCTTCGGTGAGACGTTCGGCCGAACGTCGGGAATTCACAAACACGATCATGGACCGGTAATCTGCGGCCAGCTGCATGATCTTGGCCTCCACATGCGGCCACATGGAAACATTTTCTTCGGGGGAGGCCCCGGAATCCGGCTGGGTCATGTCGGTCACGGGCACGGACACCGTAATATCCCAGCGCTTCTGTTCGGCACCGTCCACGATCGTCACCGGTTGCACACCACCCAAAAACCGGGCGACCTCTTCGGCGGGCCGCACGGTTGCCGACAGCCCAATCCGCTGGGCCGGAGCATCCAAGAGCGCGTCCAACCGTTCCAGCGACACCGCCAGATGTGCTCCGCGCTTATTGCCGGCCAGCGCGTGGACTTCATCCACAATCACCGTTTCAACCCCGGCCAGCGTTTCGCGTGCCTTGGAGGTCAGCATCAAATACAACGACTCGGGCGTGGTGATCAAAATTTCTGGCGGATGGGTAACCAGTCGCCGCCGGTCACGCTGTGAGGTATCTCCGGAGCGCACCCCGGTGCGAATCTCCGGAACGTCGAGCCCCTGTGCGGCAGCGGTTTGGGTAATGCCCACCAACGGTGCGGTCAGGTTGCGCTCAACGTCAACCCCCAGAGCTTTGAGCGGGGAAATATACAGCACCTTGGTGCGATGCTTGGACTCAGCAGGCTGGCTGATGAGCCGATCGATAGCCGATAGGAACGCGGCCAAGGTTTTGCCGGAGCCCGTGGGCGCAATCACCAGCGCATGCTGACCGGAGGCAATGGTCTCCCACGCACCAAGCTGGGCTTTGGTGGGCGCTGCAAAGGAGGTCTCAAACCACGATCGAGTGGCAGCGGAAAACGCATCCAGAACAGAATCGGTCATGAACTCACACTACTGGTGATGATACGGCCGACCCGCAGAAATCTCCTGAGCGCGATACACCTGTTCGACAACCATCAGCCGCACCAACTGATGCGGAAACACCAGATTCGACAGCGACCAGACCGTATTGGCGCGCGCTCGCAGCCGGTCATTGACCCCGTAGGCCCCACCGATGATCAGCACTGGGTGGCGGGCGGTGTCAAAAAGTTGCTGCAGGTGACTGGCCAACAGCGGGGAGGTGAAATTCTTACCGCGTTCATCCAACAGGATGACGTAGTCCTGGGCGCGCAGATGTTTTTCTATCGCCGCCGATTCGTCTTCGCGGGAGCGTTGCTCCCCGGCGGTAGCGTGCGGCACGAATGTGAAGTCGACGTCATACGGTTTCTTGAGTCGTTTAATAAAGCGTTCAATCCCCTCGGCCACCCATGATTCGTGACGCTTTCCCACCGTAATAATCCGTACTGCCAAATCTACAACCTTAGGACTCGATATCGCTGTGGTCAGATCTTACCTGGTAGCTTGGCCCCTATGGATTTCACACCTTGGACTGTTCTGATTGATGCCGGGCTCATCGGCCTGCTCCTCATTATCGGCGCGGGATTGCGAGCCGTCATCCGACCAATTCAAACCCTGATGATCCCGGCCTCAGTGCTAGCCGGGATCCTGGGACTCATACTGGGCCCCGAAGTGTTGGGTTGGCTGCCATTTTCTGATCAGCTTTCGACCTACTCATCCGTATTGATCGCCGTAGTGTTCGCCGCGGTAGCTATGACGGATGATTTCGACATTCGAAAACTCAACCGCAATGTCGGTGGCTTCGCGGCACACGGTGTCCTGATGTATTCGTTGCAGGTCGCACTGGGCATGGCGGTCGTGCTCTTTATCCTCCAACCGTTATTCGATGCCCCCGATGCGCTGGGCGCGGTGCTATTTGCCGGTTGGGCCGGCGGATATGGTACCGCCGCCGCGATGGGCGACGCCTTCGCCGCCAGTAATCCGGAAATTGCGTCCTTGGCGTTCACCTCCGCCACCGTAGGGCTCATCATCGGTATTGTCGGCGGGCTGATCCAAGCCCGGATCGCCGCCAATAAGGGGCACGTCAAAGCGTTCAGCTCTATCAGCTCGCTGCCGGAATCAGAACGTACCGGTCTGATTCGTCAAACCAGTATGCGTCCGTCCATCGGGCAGCACACCTTTACCGGCTCATCCATTGAATCACTGGGCTTCCAGGTCTCCATTGTCGTGATGATCTCCGCGGCAGCATATGGGCTGTCGCTGGTGGTGGCCGGGATCTGGCCGGATCTTGCCGTACCGGTCTTTGTGCTGGCATTTTTGATCGGTCTGGTGGTGCGCACCCTCATGTCCAAGGGCCGTGTTGCAACCTATGTGGACAAGCCCACCCTGCAATCCATTTCGGGGACCGCCACCGATATCCTCATCGTTGCCGGTATCGCCTCGATTCAACCGCAAATTGTGGCCGACTTCGGGATTGAGCTGCTGTTGCTGTTCATCTTTGGGCTCCTCCTCGCACTCTTCCTGAGCCTGTGGGTTGCCCCACGGCTCATGCAGGACGGCTGGTTTGAACGCTCCATCTTCACGTGGGGCTGGTCCACCGGTGCGGTGGCAACCGGGATCGCGATGCTGCGGGTTGTCGACCCCGAGCTGAAATCCAACGCGCTCGAGGACTTTGGCATCGCTTATATTCCTGTGACCCCCGTGGAGATCTCCGCGGTCACGTTTGTTCCAGCGCTGGTCCTGGCAGGCGCGGCATGGGCCGTCGTCGGCATCTGGGGCCTTATTGCGGCCATCGCCGTGATCGCTGGCATTTTCATCGCCAGGGCCAATAAACGCGCGACAGCACAAGCCGGGTAGTCGGGACTCTCGTTGACGGGCGACACCCCGGTCTGTCGTATACATGAACCCAAATGAAATCAGGCATGTATACAGGGTTGCGGCTTTTGTGCCGCAAATCTCGCATAACTAGCCAGTTCCTGGTTTCTGTGTATACACTGAGGGTATGCGAGCCAGTGAACGAGCCTATGAAGCGCTACGCCGGGATATCCTGAATTGGGATCTACCGCCCGGCTCCGTGCTCGCCGAGGTAGAACTGTCGGAGCGCCTCGGCGTTTCCCGCACCCCCGTGCGAGAAGCCGTCGCCAAACTCATCGCCGACGGACTCGCCGACGCCCAACGAGGCCGCGGCACCGTCGTCACCGATGTGTCCCTCGACGACCTCGCCGATATGTTCGTGTTGCGACGAGTCCTGGAAACCGAATCGGCCAAGCTGGCCGCCACAAGCGATCACACCCATAAATTCATTCCCTTGGCCGAACGGTTCCGCGCCTTTCGTGACGACCCCAAAATTTTAGAAGACCCCGGACCGTATTATCAGCTCATCAACGTCATGGATGACCTGATCGATACAGCCGCCGGCAACAGCTACCTCACCGGAGCACTGGCGAATTTGCGCGTGCACCTGGTGCGCGTCCGCCGCATGGCCAAAGACAACCCCACCCGGCTGGCCGCCTCAGCGGACGAACACTTCAAGATCGCCCAGGCAATCGCAAACAACAACCCCCTGCTTGCCGGTGCAGCAACGGTCATGCACCTGCAGGCAGCGTTAGACCATATTTTGACCCATGCAGAAACCCCGAAGGGAAATTCATGATTAACCACGAAGTACGCGTCCACCCATCCGCCGAAAACCTCTCGCACGAGGAACAGCTGGCCTATCAGATTGCCAAAGTTGCCGCCGACGACGTCGCAGTCACCGACGAAGTCAAAGAGATGATCATCAACCGCATCATCGACAACGCCTCCGTGGCGGTCGCATCACTGAACCGGGCACCTATTATCTCAGCCCGCGCGCAGGCCACCACCCACGCCCCATCCACCAACGGCTCGGGTGCCTCCGTATTTGGCATCGACGAAAAAGTCTCCCCGGAGTGGGCCGCCTGGGCCAACGGTGTGGCCGTGCGAGAACTCGACTACCACGACACGTTCCTGGCAGCCGACTACTCCCACCCGGCCGATAATATTCCAGCCATCCTGGCAGGTGCCGAACACGCCGGGAAATCAGGCCACGACCTGATCCGCGGTATCGCCACCGGCTATGAGATTCAGGTCAACCTCGTCAAGGCCATCTGCCTACACGAACACAAAATTGACCACGTGGCCCACCTGGGCCCATCGGCAGCCGCCGGACTCGGAACCCTCCTGGGAGCCGACGTCGAGACCATCTTCCAGGCGGTTGGTCAGGCCCTACACACCACCACCGCCACCCGCCAGTCACGAAAAGGCGAAATCTCAACGTGGAAAGCCCACGCCCCAGCATTCGCCGCCAAGATGGCCGTGGAAGCCATTGACCGTGCCCTGCGCGGCCAAACCTCACCGGTGCCAATCTACGAGGGCGAAGACAGCGTCATCGCCTGGCTGCTGGACGGCCCCGATGCAAAATACACTGTGCCACTGCCGGAAGCCGGCGAAGCCAAACGCGCCATCCTCGACACCTACACGAAGGAACACTCGGCCGAATACCAGGCCCAGGCCCTGATTGACCTGGCCCGTAAGCTGCATAACGCCCACCCGGAGGCCACCGATCCGGCGAACGTGGAATCCATCCTGATCCGCACCTCCCACCACACCCACTACGTGATCGGTACCGGAGCAAACGACCCAGAAAAAATGGATCCAACCGCATCGCGCGAAACCCTGGACCATTCGATTATGTACATCTTCGCCGTGGCCCTGCAGGACGGCGCCTGGCACCACGTGGACTCCTACGCCCCCGAACGCGCGCAACGCCCAGACACCGTGGAACTCTGGCACAAGGTTTCCACCGTCGAGGATCCAGAATGGACCCGCCGCTACCACTCGCTAGACCTGACAGAAAAAGCGTTCGGCGGATCAGTCGAAATCACGCTCAAAGATGGCACCGTCATCACCGATGACATCGCCGTTGCCGATGCACACCCGCTGGGAGCCCGCCCATTCGGCCGCGAAGAATACATCAATAAATTCCGTATCCTGGCCGAAGGTATCGTCGAAGAAGCAGAAATCACCCGCTTCCTGGACGCCGTGCAACGCCTGGACGAACTCAAAGCTGGTGAACTCGACCAGCTCAACGTCAAAGCCAAGCCCGGCTACATCGACGCTGCCGCAGCACCGAAAGGTCTCTTCTAAAAATGCTGTATTCCAAAGTCAGTCCAGCCGATAAACGTATTGCCCTACGCCAGATGCTCACCCCGGGAGCTGCCCGGCAGTTTCCCGGTGCTTTCAACCCGCTGTCGGCGCGGTTGATCGAAGAGAAAAACTTCGACGGCGTGTATATTTCCGGTGCGGTACTGGCCAATGATCTTGGCCTGCCAGACATCGGCCTGACCACGCTGCCGGAGGTCGCAACCCGCGCCGGCCAGATCGCTCGTATGACCGATCTGCCGGCCCTGGTGGATGCCGACACCGGCTTTGGCGAACCCATGAACCTGGCCCGCACCATTCAGGAACTGGAGCACGCCGGCCTGGCCGGCATGCATATTGAAGACCAGATCCTGCCAAAACGGTGTGGTCACCTCGACGGCAAAACCGTGGTAGACATTGCGACCATGACCCAGCGCATCGCCGCGGCAGCCGATGCACGCATCGATGAAAACTTCCTGATCATGGCGCGCACCGATATCCGCGGCATTGACGGGCTGGATGCCGCAGTGGACCGGGCCAAAGCCATGGTGGATGCCGGTGCGGACGCGATCTTCCCGGAAGCAATGAAAGATCTGTCAGAATTTGAAGCCATCACGAATGCCGTGGATGTACCGGTGCTGGCAAATATGACAGAATTTGGGAAATCCGAATTATTTACCCAACAACAACTCGCTGATGCCGGCGTAGCGATGATTATCTATCCGGTGACGCTGTTGCGCAGTGCGATGGGAGCCGCCGAACGGGTCCTGGATACGATTACCGCCCACGGCACACAACAAGATAGCGTCGAAGATATGCTCACGCGAGCACGGCTGTATGAACTCGTCGCCTACGAGGACTACAACGCGTTTGACTCCGGTATCTTCAACTTCGAAGTTCCCGGGCTGAATATAGATGCCAACGCCGAAACGCTCTAAACCTTAAGGAGAATCATGTCCGAAGAGATTAGAAAAGGCCTGGTCGGCGTTGTCGCCGATTCGACCGCCATCTCCAAAGTCAATCCAGAGACCAACTCGCTGCTGTACCGGGGCTATCCGGTGCAAGAACTCGCCGAGCAGAAGTCTTTTGAAGAAGTTGCGCTGTTGCTGTGGAACGGCGAACTGCCAACCGAAGCCCAGTTGGATGAGTTCATCAAGCTGGAACGCGCCAATCGCGCCCTGGATCCAGCGGTCAAAGCCGCTATCGACCTGCTGCCCAAAGACGCCCACCCAATGGACGTCTCCCGCACCGCGGTCTCGGTGATCGGAGCTCGTCACGACGACGCCGAAAACTCTGACCCATCGGTCGAACTGCGCAAAGCCAAAGAACTCTTCGCCGCATTTCCGGCCGTGGTTGCTTACGATCAGCGTCGTCGTCGGGATCTTGATGTTGTTGAGCCACGCGATGACCTGGACTATGCACAAAACTTCTTATGGATGACCTTCGGCGAAGAATACCCGGCCGAAGTGGTTGACGCATTCCGCGTGTCCATGGTGCTCTACGCCGAGCACTCCTTCAACGCCTCGACCTTCACGGCCCGGGTCATCACCTCAACCGAGGCGGATCTCCACTCGGCTGTGACCGGTGCGATCGGTGCGCTCAAAGGCCCACTGCACGGTGGTGCCAATGAGGCCGTCATGCACACCTTCAACGACATCGGCATCGATAAGAATGAATCGCGTGCCGACGCCGCAGCACGGGCCAAAGCGTGGATGGAAGTCGCGCTGGCCGAGAAGAAGAAAGTCATGGGCTTTGGTCACCGCGTCTACAAATCCGGTGACTCCCGGGTACCGTCTATGAAGGCCGCCCTGGATAAGATGATCGACTACTACGGTCGCCATGAACTGCTGGGCCTATACAACGGACTGGAAGACGCCATGGCCGAAGCGAAGAACATTCTGCCAAACCTCGACTACCCGGCCGGTCCGACCTATCACCTGATGGGCTTCGACACCGACATGTTCACCCCGCTCTTCATTGCCTCGCGCATCACGGGCTGGACTGCCCACGTAATCGAACAGCGCGCCGACAACGCCCTGATCCGTCCGCTGTCGCGGTACCACGGACCAGACCAGCGCTCCTTATAAAGCACCCAGCGCTTTGAAAAAGCCGCGGCCCACGATTTCTTTTGTGGGCCGCGGCTTTATGCCATCTACCGGACCTGAAACCACGTTCTTGAGGTGGCGGTCAAGTCGGATCATCACCGATAGATGCGGGGGTCTGCTGCGATACGCGCCGTGCTATGTTGAGGCTGTGCGACGCATCTCACTTACGACGGTCAGCCTTGCCGCCCTGCTCTTGTCGAGCTGCTCAGTGTTCCCCGGTACTGCCGGAACGGTTTGTCCAGCGGCACCGGAGACAGCAGTAGATCCCGAGGCGATCATGGATGCCGTCCCGCCGTCATTCGATGATGTCTTGGACCCGGATTCTCTGCAGCTCTCACAGGACGGCACACAACTCGCTGCGATGCACGGCACCCAAATACTCATCTGGGACGTTGCAGACGGCGGCGCACCCCGTCACCGTATCGGCGAGGCAACACATCCGACTGGAGTTGTGCCGTTGGCTGCCACACCTGATTTCTCACAGTTCGCGATCGGTGACGCCGATGCCGCTGTGACGATCGTGTCCTCCGATGGTGATGGCCACATCATTGAACTTGCGCAGTGGCATGAACATGAGCAGGTTGAGCAGCTAGAAATCAGTCCCGATGGGCAACGACTCGCGGTGCGTGGCAGCTCCGGGCTGATCGTTATTGTTTCCATGACAGATCACGACCTCGAGACGATGCTGCCAGCCTGCAGTGACTCTGGTGGCAAGATATCTTTCAGCCCGGACTCATCGAAGCTGTTTGCTGCCAGTCGTCACGACGGTTCTCGTCTGGCGGTCAGCGCGACCGCATTCGGCCACGGCCCCGACGACCACTGGAATCTGACCTTGATGGACACCACGCAGTGGGAGAAGAATCGTATCTATCCGGAACTGTCTCCCGTCACCACGACGTTTTTCCCTGACGACGACGAACTGTTGGTTGCCGACGGCTCGACATCAATCTTACGCTGGCAGATCGGCTCCATCCCCGAGAAGCTCTCAACAAGGGTGGTCAACTATCAGGCCCACCTCGCGCCAGACGGTAGCGCCGCATATCTTGCCGACCGAGAAACGCTGGTCGCTTTTGACCTCGACTCGGCCGAAACGCTTGCCACCTACGACATCCCGGATTTCCAGTGTTCCCAGGTGGCAAATCCGCAGATCTTTGAGGAGTGTTTGTAGTCGCGGCGCATATGCAGAAAGCTCCCACATCGTTGCTGTGGCAACGAAGTAGGAGCTTTCTTAGTGGCGGTAGCGGAGGGATTTGAACCCTCGGTACGGGGTTGCCGTACAAAGCATTTCGAGTGCTTCACCTTCGGCCGCTCGGACACGCTACCGTGTGTTTACACCCGGATAACTATACCCGATGCCGCGGATAATTCCCAAAATCAACGTTTCTGTGCGAAGAACTCTCGCAGCAGGGCAGCGCAGTCGTCCGCCAACACACCGCCGATCACTTCCACCTGATGATTTAGTCGGGGCTCCCGAAGGACATCCAAGACGGAACCCGCCGCCCCGGTCTTCGGTTCCCAGGCTCCAAATACCACGCGCGGTATCCGGGCTAAGACCATCGCCCCGGCACACATCGAGCAGGGCTCTATGGTGACCACCAGCGTGCAGTCAGACAGCTCCCAGCCGGATGTGCTTAGCGCATCGACCGCATCGGCGATGGCCACCATCTCGGCGTGCCGGGTGGGGTCCGCCGATTCGCGGGTCGCGTTGACCCCGGTAGAGACCAGCTCGCCGTCGGGGGTAAATATTGCGGCTCCGATGGGGACATCATCGGTTTTCACGGCGGCTTGGGCAGCAACTATTGCCCGTTGCATCCACGCCGCCAATCGGGCGTCATCGGGCAGTGATGTAGTAGTCGAGGTAGTCACATAGGTAGCCTAGGCGATCAGGCTAAACTGGCAGCATGCATGTTCATCACATCGACCATCCGCTGCTGGCTCACAAACTGACAGTACTGCGCAAACGCGATACCTCGTCCATGATCTTCCGACAGGTGACCGAAGAGCTCGTCATGTTGCTGGCCTACGAAGCAACCCGGGATCTTGCCGTCACCGACGTCGAAATTGAAACACCGGTCACAACGACCACGGGTAAGGAGATTGCCAAACCCCGCCCGCTGGTGGTGCCCATTCTGCGGGCCGGACTCGGCATGCTCGACGGCATGGTCCGCATGGCCCCAACCGCTGAAGTGGGCTTTCTCGGCATGATCCGTGACGATGAAACGTTGAACATTGTTACGTACGCCGAGCGGCTGCCCAAAGACCTCACCGGGCGGCATGTGTTCTTATTGGACCCGATGCTGGCCACCGGCGGCACGCTGGCCGAAGCCTGCCGCTTTCTATACGAACGCAATGCCCGCCAGGTCTCGGCGATTTGCTTGCTCGCCGCTCCGGAAGGCCTCCAGTACCTCGAAGAAAACCTGGCCGAGATTGACATGAATCTATATGTGGCGGCCATCGATGAGCGACTCGACGAGAACGCTTATATTGTCCCCGGGCTGGGCGATGCAGGGGACCGGCTATACGGCGTCGCTGGCTAGGCCTTATACAGCTGTATTGGCTTTGTGGCGGCCAAGAATTCGAATGTTACACGTGATCTTGGTCACTTAAACGGGTGCAAAGTCCACATAGTGAGATCTGCATGGGGTTCCCGTTTGCGTTACGTGACTGTTACGCGTCAATGTTGTGGATAGCAGATACCGGCTCGAGTCAGGTTAGCTCGAGCGTCATCGGTGATCACCACCGTTTAGTTTGTTGAAGGACTGACTCTATGACAAGCGCGCCCCAGCAAGGTTACGTTCACATCTCGGTACGTAATGCACAACGCCGAGCAGAACGCGTACGAGCCTATCAGGAGGCGGATGAGAACAGACTGCAAGCTGTTCCTTCAGAAACGGCTCCGGCTGTTGCCGAAAACGGTGTTGTTGCCCCGGTGCATATGGAAACCGAAGCTCGTGGATTCGTACTGTACGTGGGGATGGATGAACAGGCCGCTCTTGCCGCCGGCACATCGCTGACTCGACTGGCCAATGAACTGCGCCACTACGTTGAAACGCTGGTCCCTGGTGCGGACTCTTATGCCGCCGTGGCCATTGCCCCGGCAAATGTTGCCGGAGATGACCTCGACGTCGTTCGACAAGTCACCGCAGACCCGACCATTCAGCAGGCCATTTCGCCTGAGCTGGCAGCCGCTCCGGCCCCGGTCTCCACCCGTCAGCCAGGCGTACTGATCGATCTGGCCCGCCGTGAAGTCCTGTTGGACGGCGAACCGTTGAACCTGACCTATAAAGAATTTGAACTCTTGAACTACCTGGTGGAAAACGGTGGCCGCACCGTCAACCGCGAGGAACTCCTCGAAACCCTCTGGGACGACACCGAAGAAGTACCAAATGAGCGCACCATCGACGTCCATATTCGTCGCCTGCGCGCCAAACTTGGCCGCCTGTCCGGCACGGTACGCACCGTCCGCGGTCAAGGGTACCGGTTTTATGAGCACCCCGAAGTTGTAGTCTGGGCTGCCCCAGAATATTCCATCTAGCCGGCGGTTCTTTCCCGGAGCTTAGCCCCTGCGCTCCTGGCCTGATCAGGCTAGACTTGCAGGAAAGGCTTCGGAAGGAGCAGCCGCATGGCCGTTCATGACCCACTGAAATTCTATTTAGACAAGTCAAACCCCACCGCTTGGAAAGCCGTGGTGAGACTGTCCAAAGCAGTGGGCGAAGACGCACGTGCTGCCGGACTGTCTGACCAACTCATTGAACTGGTCAACCTGCGGGTATCTCAGCTCAACGGGTGTGCATATTGTTTAGACTTGCATACCCGTGCTGCCGTGAAGGTCGGTGTTTCTGACCAGCGCCTGGGTACCCTTGCCGCATGGTCGGAGGCCGAAAGTCTCTACACCGGCCAAGAGCGCGCCGCGCTGTATTTGGCTGAGCAAGTCACCAACATTGGCGACATCGAATCGGTACAAGCCGCCCAACTGCTCTCCGCAGCACAACTGACCGAAGAGCAGTACGCCGCGGTCCAGTGGGTGGCCATGACCATGAATCTCACCAATCGGATCTCCATTCTGTCGCACCATCCTGTCCGCCCTTCGCGTGAGACCCGCGCAGCCCTGGAGGAATAGCCGTGACGAATCTAGATCCCAACCCAGAACTGATCGAGTGCAACGCACCAAAGAACTTCGCGGGGCTATCCGATGGTTTCGAAGAAAAACCAGGGACCGAATATATTGTTGAGGTCTTAGAACCTCGGGCGGTGCCCCTGGGTGGGCCGCGGGCCATGACCGTACAGCGCACCATCCCGCAACGAGCAAGATCGCTGATCGGTGCCTGGTGTTTTCTGGACTATTTTGGCCCCGACGACGTCGCAACCTCCGGCGGCATGCGTGTGCCGCGACACCCACACACCGGCCTAGCCACGGTCTCCTGGTTATTCGAAGGCCGCATCGACCACATCGACTCAGCAGGCAACTGGGCACTGGTCCGTCCAGGTGAAGTCAACCTCATGTCCGCCGGCTACGGCATCACCCACTCGGAAGACTCCACCACCGACACCACCGTATTACACGGAGTACAGCTCTGGTACGCATTCCCAGAGAAACACCGGTTTGTAGCACCACACTTGGACCAGTACCGGCCCGAGACCGTCTCCGGCACCGGATGGCAGGCAAAAGTCGCCATCGGCTCGCTGCTGGGCTCGACCTCACCGGTGGAAACCTACAGCCCGCTGTCTGCCGCAGAAATCTCACTGGAGCCACACACCACGTTAGACATTGACGTCCCTGCCGAACATGAACACGGCCTGCTCGCGGTGGAATGTACCGCCAACTTCAACGGTGCCCTCATCGAGGAAAACCACCTGGGCTACCTGGGCACCGGCGTCACCAAACTCCAACTCAGCTCCGGAGACAGCCCCATCCGAGTGATGCTCATCGGCGGGGAACCCCTGGGCGAAGACATCGTCATGTGGTGGAATTTTGTGGGTCGATCCCATGAAGAAATCGCGCTGTGGCGTGCACGCTACCAGTCCGAAATGGGATTCGAGCCCGCCACCGAAGGTTCCCCACTGGTCGGCCACTCCAACGAAGCGCCCATTGCCGGACCACTGCTAGACAGCCTGGTGCCAAATACCTACGCTGATGACACGATCTTCCCCCAGTACGGCCAATTCCCGCCCGGGCAGCCCGCACCGCTGCCGGCGCCCGAGCTGCCAACTGTGCCCATGAAACCGCGACAAAATCCTGCAACCGTCGCACGTCGCAAAACACAGGAGGATTAAATGACAACCCCGTCCGCAGAGCATCCAGAATTTGTGCACGAAGACGGCTTCACCGGCATGATCGTTGATGACTCCGGCAAGTATGCCGCCCGGGAGACCCACACCGACCATGTCACCGCCGACGGCACCAAACAGCGCGCTTTTGTCTCGACCAATGTTGAAGAAGATTACCGCGGCGCCGGGCTCGCCGGAAAAATCGTTCAATATACGCTCGATACCGCGATTGACCAGGGCTACCGGATCGTAGCCATCTGCCCGTACGTGAAAAGCTGGATCGAAAAACAAGACGACCCACGCTACGAAGCAGCACGGGACACCCCGCGACCAGAACACTTTCAGTAAGGTAACGATGGATACCCAACCGCACTGGTTTCGCGACACCGAATCCTTCGGTGTCTATAATGCCACCGGTGACGTCATCGCACGCAACCTCTACCATGATGTGGTAGCCCAAGACGGCACCAAACAACGCGTCTTTCCGGGCATTTTTGTTCACCCAGATCACCGGGGCGCGGGCCTGGCCGGGGACCTGACCAAACACTCGCTGGATATCACCATCGATGAAGGGTTCCGCGTCGTACCGATCTGCCCCTATGTAGCCCGTTGGGTCCGCGAATATGACAACGGGGCCTATCTGCAGTACCGCGACGAACCAGGACCAGAACACTTCAATGCTGACTGATACAACCAACCACAAGAGACTCATCGTGCTGCGCCACGGAAAGGCTGCCTACCCGCCCGTACCGGATCATGAACGGCCACTGGCACAACGCGGCAACATCGAAGCCCCAGCCGCCGGGCGATGGCTGGTGGAACGCGGCTTCTTTCCCGACGCCATCATTACCTCTGATGCGGTGCGTACCCGACAGACCACCACGTGGGTGATCAACGAACTCGGTGACAAAGCACCCACCCCGTACTTGGACTCTCGGCTATACATGTCACAGGCGGCCCAAGTCTTATCGGTGATCAATGAAACCGAAGAGCAAGTTCGCACGCTGATGCTGGTGGGGCACATGCCGTGGGTCCAAGAACTCGGGATGCGGCTCGCATCTGTGGGCTCCAATGAAGACGCAGTGATCAATATGGCAGAACGCTACCCAACACTGGGGCTCATGGTTTTCGACATTCCAGGCGAATGGGCCAGCCTGGATGGCCGCGATGCCGCCATGACACACTTCGTGGTGCCACGCTAACGCT
>Ga0209487_1000322_pt1 | contig 43383 bp, 36 predicted proteins | sample Poulit2012_FD_187524 | JGI IMG/M metagenome (GOLD analysis project Ga0209487, IMG submission 187524) | Agricultural soil microbial communities from Georgia to study Nitrogen management - Poultry litter 2012 (SPAdes) (version 2) | ecosystem: Environmental > Terrestrial > Soil > Agricultural land... | reverse complement strand
CCCATCCTCGCTAACCAGTTTGCGCATATTGCGTACGGCTTGGGTGGTATCGGTGGCATCATCTAAAACAATATACTCTACGGTCTGCCCGGCAATCTCGGTGGGCAATAAGCTAACCGTGTTACGCTCGGGGATACCCAAAGATGCGGCCGGCCCTGTTGAGGATACCGTGACCCCAACCTTAACCTGTGCTTGAGCCAGCAGGGGCAAACTCAAGGCAATCGCACCTGCAAGAATTGTCTGTTTAAATAAGGCAAATGGCCGCATAAGTGTTCTCCTAGAAATTGATAACAGAAGTTATATACTCGCGGCCTGTATTATGCCTTAGACCGGGTCAGGCGTCTTTAGGTGCTTACCCGCGTTTTTGATTTTTCTTGCATCTGTTGGTTGGCAGCGCTTTGTTTTACAATTAACTGTTCAAGCTGTCTGTGCAAGTACTGATATCGGTGCCCCTAGCGCTACCTGTACCCTTAGTTGACTGTCTACCTTAGTCCTATACGTCGCCTTAGCCTTAGTCACACACGTACCGTATCAAGTACCTACGCTATTAAACCCATTGCCTATCAAACGCCTTTCCTATCCAATATATCCAATACGCTCTAGCAAATTTGCCGCACCATGAGAAAATTACTTTTTGATTTATTCCCTTTAATTTTATTTTTCTTGGCCTTTCGCTCTTTTGATTTGTATGTGGCCACGGGTGTGGCCATGGCAGCGGTAGTCGCGCAGATCTTGTGGCTGCGTTTACGTGCCCGCACCATAGAAACCACCCACTGGCTCAACCTTGGGGTCATTGTAGTTTTTGGTACGGCCACCCTCGTCTTCCAAAACGATGCCTTTATCAAGTGGAAACCTACCGTACTGTATTGGTTATTTGCAGCGATTTTGGTGGGCAGCCAGTTAATTTTCAAACGCAATCTCATGATGCGTTTAATGGGGGGGCAGGTCGCCTTGCCCGAGGCCGTCTGGACTAAACTCAACTATGTTTGGGCCGCCTTTTTTGCCTTTTCAGGGGCCGCCAATTTGTTTATTGCCTTTTCAGGCTATTTTACCGAATCGCAATGGGTTAATTTTAAGGTGTTTGGCTCATTGGTTTTATTGGTCATTTTTGTCATTGGCCAAAGCATATGGTTATCGCGCTATCTCAAAGACGAGCCCCCGGCCCCCTAACCCTGTGCTAGGCACAACTTTGTTCACCCCATTGCCACACAGCTACCCGCTTTGCCAAAGCACTCTGCCCGCACCCAGCCACAACCATAAACGGTGATGGGTGCTAGGCGCTGTTTGCATTTCTTGTTTTTCACCCCGTGGCTTTAGGTGTATGGTAGGCGTGTTACGATAATCAGTTGGTAAATAAATAACTTGAGGTGTTTACCCTATGACATCTATCGTTACAGAGCGCATTCAGCAATTAGAACAACGGCTTGCTGCCCTCGCGCCCACTACTATCGAGATTATCGACGAGTCGCATCAGCATATTGGCCACGAGGGGGCCAAAGATGGTGCCAGTCATTTTCGTTTACGCATTGCCTCAGAGCAATTCAAAGGCAAAAACACCCTTGCTTGCCATCGCCTTATCTATGCACAGGTGGGCGACCTGATCCCCTTTCCTGTCCATGCTCTGGCAATAGAGATTTTGTCTTAACTCAAACACAAAGGATAACCATGAAACGCTTTGCTGCCCTCACCTTAGCTTGTGCATTTGCTGCACCGCTAGGTGCGAAAACCATGATGACCATCAATGGCCAGCCCATCGCCCAAGATGATTTTGATAGCTTTATCGAGTTGATAGTGGGTCAAGGTGCCGAGGACTCGCCCGAGCTCCGTGAGCGGGTCAAAGAAGAGCTCATCGTACGTACTGTTGCCGTCCAAGAGGCCGAGCGCAAGGGTATTGATCAAGCACCCGAGGTGCAACAAGAGCTTAACCTGGCCCGCCAAGGCATTTTGGTGCGCGCTTTGCTGGCAGACTACATCGCCACCAACCCCATCACTGATGCCGATATTCAAGCCGAGTACGAGCGTCTCAAAGAGCAAAGCGACCAGCAGGCCGACCAGCAAAAAGAGTTTAAGGTTCGCCACATACTGGTTGAGTCTGAGGACGAGGCCAAAAAGTTATTAGCCGAACTGCGCGATGGGGGCATTGACTTTATCGAGGCTGCCAAAGAGCACTCTATAGACCCTGGCAGCAAAAACAGCGGCGGTGATTTGGGTTGGTCACCCAGCGATAACTATGTTGCACCCTTTGCCCAAGCTGTCGAGAGCCTTTCTGTGGGCGAGCTTTCGGCCGAGCCGGTTGAGTCACAGTTTGGCTGGCATATTATCGAGCTCCAAGATGAGCGCGTACCCGCCTTCCCTAGCCTTGACGAGGTCAAGCCCCAAATCGAAGAGCTATTACGTCAGGCCCAGCTCAGTGATTACCAAGACCAGCTTTTAGAAAGCGCGACGGTCGAGGAAAACTAAACACTAACCATTGCTTTCGAGGTGCTGCAAAAGCTGTGCCTCATCAATTACCTCTACCCCCAGCTTTTGTGCTTGGGTCAGCTTTGAGCCGGCACGCTCGCCCGCTATGAGCAAATCAGTTTGACTCGAGACCGAGCCCGTCACTCGGGCACCCAAGGCCTCGAGTCGGGCGCGGGCCTCATTGCGGGTGAGCTGGCTGAGGGCACCGGTGAGCACAATGGTTTTACCCGTAAAATAATGTGCCTCCGCCCCCTCTGCCCCCGCCCCTACTTCAGCCGGCGGCTCGGGGCGCACCCCGTGCTGTGCCAATAGGTCCAAGACCTCGATATTATGTGGCTCGGCAAAAAAATGGGCCACTGATGCCGCTACAGTTGGCCCGACATCAGTGACTGTTTGTAGCTCATCCTCGCTGGCCTGTATTAGCTTGTCTAAGCTTTTATAATGCAGGGCCAGATTGCGGGCGGTGGTCTCCCCTACATGGCGTATACCCAACGCATAAACCAACCGCGCCAGAGGCGGCTGCTTGGCATTTTTAATGGCTGTGACCACATTATGCGCCGACTTGGCCCCCATACGTTCATAGGTGGCGAGCTCAACCTCGTCAAGGGTGTACAAATCAGCCAAATGCTTGACCCGCCCCTTGTCTACCAGTTGCGCGATGAGCTTCTCGCCCACCCCCTCTATATCTAAGGCAGTGCGGCTCACAGCATGCGCCAGACCTTGTTTGAGCTGGGCCGGGCACACCAAGCCACCCGTACAACGAGCAATGGCCTCATCTTGGGGGCGCTCAATTGCTGAGCCACACACGGGGCATTGGGTAGGGAAAACAAATAGCTCAGTGTGCTCGGGGCGCAAATCAACAATAGGTGCGACGATCTCAGGGATCACATCGCCAGCGCGACGGACCACAACTGTGTCCCCCACCCGCACATCTTTGCGGCGGATTTCATCCTCATTATGCAAGGTTGCATTGGTGACGGTCACCCCGCCCACCGTAACGGGCGCTAAACGCGCCACGGGGGTGATGGCCCCCGTGCGGCCCACCTGCACCTCGATAGCCAATAATTGAGTGGTGGCCTCTTGAGCAGGAAATTTATGGGCAATTGCATAACGTGGGGCACGAGACACATAACCTAAGGCCTCTTGCCACTCAAGCTCATTGACCTTGTACACAAGCCCATCAATCTCAAATGGAAGCTGCTCGCGCTCTGCTGCAGTCTCGTCATAGTAGGCAACTAGCTCGTTGGGCCCAGTCAAAACACGGCGGTGCGCATTAACTGGCAGACCCAAAGTCTGTAGCCAGTCAAGCATTTGAGCTTGGGTCGTATAGGGTAGGCGATCAATCTCACCCCAACCAAAGGCAAAAAAGCGCAAAGGCCGCTGGGCCGTAATACGGGGGTCGAGCTGTCGCAAACTACCCGCTGCTGCGTTTCTGGGGTTAGCAAAAGGCTTTTCTTGGCGTTTGACCTGCTCGGCGTTTAAACGCTCGAAATCAGCCCTATTCATTAGCACCTCGCCCCGCACCTCGAGCACCTCGGGCAACCAACCCCCGTCTTGGGCATAGAGCCGCAAAGGTATGGCAGCAATAGTGCGAATATTAGAGGTGATGTCCTCGCCCTCGTAGCCATCACCCCGCGTAACGGCGTGCACCAGTGCCCCCTGCTCATAACGCAAGCTCACAGCCAAGCCATCAAATTTATACTCGGCGTTATAACTAACCGCCTGCCCGGCTAAAAGCAAACCGTCATTGACCAAAGCATCGCGCACGCGCTTATCAAAGGCGACTAACTCATCCGCATCAAAGGCATTACCCAAAGACAGCATCGGCACCTGATGGGGCACCGTTGCAAAACCACTAACGGGTTTGGTGCCTACCCGCTGGGTAGGTGAGTCAGCCGTCACCCAGTCGGGGTGCTGACTTTCTATTTGGCTCAGCTCGCGCATCAACGCATCGTATTGCGCATCAGCAATCAAGGGGCTGTCTAAAGCGTAGTAGCGGTAATTATGCCAGGCAATTTCTTTTTTAAGCTCTTGTAGACGCTTTTTCATGAATGGCTCCGAAACACCTTTTTAGTGCGGCTTTCCCCCGCAATAAAACCAGCCGCCTCGAGGCGCTGATAAATAGTAAGTAACTGCTGATCGAGCTCAATATCGACCTCGGGCTGCACGGCCTGCCCTTGGGCATCGGTTAGCTCACCACCCAAGCGACGTGCCAAATCACGCCCAACCCCAGCAATACGACTAAAGGCCTGCTCGTCTTTGGGGCTGTGGGGCACATCTAAAAGCAGATTGAGTTCACGCACAGTATGCTCGTGAAAATCACTGCGGTTTTGCTCCTCGAAAAGCAAGCTAAATCGTGGCAGCCCCGACTCGGCCAACCAAGCATAGCTATGCTCGGTACGAATCAAACCCACATCGATAATGGCCTGCTCGACCCGCTCGAGGGACAACGGCTGGGGCAGATGCACCGTTAAACTCACCTGGGTATCAAGCTGGGCACAAACCTCGTCTAATTGCTGTGCCTGCTTGAGCACATCGTCTTGCTCGGGGCCATCGACCGCACCATCGTACTCTTGGGCAATGCACTCGGCTGCCGACCACAGCCGCGACCACTCAATATCGCTAAGCGGGCCTTGACGATCAGCTAGCAACACCGCAATTTGGGCCCCTACATAGTTAGTCTCGGCCTGTGGGTAGCCCTCGAGCTGCCCCCCCTCGCTTAATACAAATACCCGTGAAGGTTTGATTTTAAAACGCAAATGCCGCTTGAGGGCATCGAGCAAATCCTTGCCCGACACGGGCTGCGGAAACTGAATATCAACCACGGCCTCACAACCTGGGTCAATTTCCTCGTTTGGAAAGTCATCGATCTTGAGCACCCCCAAACGCTCGGCCACCTGCACACTGGGCTCCTTGCGTGTTTTAGGGGTTTGGGCCATCAACGGATCATCATCAGTCTGCGGAAACTGTGATTTCATCTGCCGACGCACGCGACGGTCTTGCCACCAATTAAATAGCAGCACAACGATAATCAGCGCAATACCTAATAAAATCAAACCTATTTGTAAATCACTCATAGCTCAAGACCCATAGAAAAACACCCTTGCTACCCATGAAGACCATTTTATGTGCAGATGCCCTTATTGTGGCCTGTAAAATCATTTGCGTCACCTCTTAATTTAACCAAACCCTCTAGGCCTCGGCCAACTCGGTGGCTGCCTGTATATCGACCGACACAATACGAGAAACCCCCTGCTCTTGCATGGTGACCCCAATTAGCTGCTCGGCAGCCTGCATGGTTATCTTATTATGCGTAACAAACAAAAACTGCGTCTCATCACTCATGGCCCGCACCAAATTAGCATAGCGCTCGGCATTGGCATCATCTAAAGGCGCATCAACCTCATCTAATAAACAAAAAGGCGCAGGATTAAGTTTAAAAAATGCAAATACCAAGGCCGTCGCCGTTAAAGCCTTTTCGCCCCCAGAAAGCAAAGCAATGGTGGTGTTGCGTTTACCCGGTGGCTGCGCCTGCACCTGCACCCCCGCCTCGAGGACCTCATCGCCCAACAAAACCAATTTTGCCTGACCGCCCCCAAACAACTGCGGAAATAAGGTAGAAAAATGCTGATTAACCTGCTCAAAAGTATCCCACAGCAATGAACGGGTTTCCCGATCAATTTTGCGAATGGCATTTTCCAAGGTCTCGATAGCGGTGAGTAAATCATCTTGTTGGGCGAGCAAATACTGCTCTCTTTCTTTGGTGTTCTCTAACTCTTGCAAAGCAGCCAAGTTCACCGCCCCCATCGCCTCTATCGCCTGTTGGATACGTTTAATTTCGTCATTTAACCATTTTTTGTCCTGCCAATTAGCGGATTGTTGGGCAATGAACTGATCTAAAGTCTCAAGCTCTACCTCTTTATCGAGTAGTTGGGCGCTGTACTGCTCAGCCCGTAGGCGCGCGGCCTGCTCTTTGAGTTGTAGGGCAGCGATCTGCTCTTTTAATGGGCCAATACCCTGCGCTTGGCGCGCCTCTTTTTGCTCTAATGCTTGTAAGGCCTCGTGCTGGGTTTTGAGCTGTGCTTGAGCTTGCTGCCACTGCTCTTCACAGTGATCACGGCGGGTGAGGGCCAGATCGAGCACCTCTTGGGCGGCCTCGGGTTCAAGGCCGAGCAACTCATTTTGTAGCTGCCCCAACTCAGTGCTCAGACTTTGCTGCTGTGCCTGCGCCTGGGCGTGGCTATCTTGTAAGGCGCGTAAGCGTTCACCTAAGGTGTTTTGCTCTTGTTGTCGTTGATGCATGGCCTGCTCAAAGCCTCGCAGCTGCAGACGTAAATCGCGCACCTGCTGCCCCAAATCAACACAGCGCTCATCGATTGCCACAAAGCGTGCGCGCAGCTCCTCGACAATCGCCTCGCCCTCTTCGCGCTCAAGCATGCGTTGCGCCTGCTCTTGCTCGATGGTGGCGAGCTGCTCATCAATACGTGTAAGCTCTGCACGTAAATAGGCCTGCTCTTGCTCGTATTGGTTTTTTTGCTGCTGTACTTGGGCCTGTTGCAATTCAAGCTGATGCATTTGTGCGCCCAACTCATGTACCCGCGTACGCACCTGCTGCAAGCGTTGCTGTAATGACTGCACAGACTCATGTATAGCCTGACGCTGACGGGCAGCTTGCTCGGTATGCACCTGCTCAATCTGCGCCGACTGTTTGAGCTGCCGCAGCTCTTGTTGCCGCGCAAGGGCACCGGCCTGCTCATCATGGGGGGCATAGATGCAGACCCCATAGGGCTTAAATATATGCCCCTCGGGGTGTATTAACTGCCCCGTTACCGGCAGTTTAGTGGCTAATGCTAGGCCCTGTGCCCAATCATCTACCACCCAGACCTGGGCCAATAGCAGCTCTAAAAAAGACTGCACGGCCTCATGTTCGGTGTGCAGCATCTGTAACAAAGGGGGGCAACCCTGCCATGCCGATAGCCCGTGGCGCGCACTGCCTGCTGCCGTGTCACGGGGGGCAGGAAAACTATCTTCTAATACCGTAGGCCAGCCAATAGATACCCGCTGTGGGGGCTGTAGATTGAGCTTTTGCAACGGCTGCAATTGTGCCTCAGACCAAAGCAAGGTGGTGATCTCCTCGCGCAACAGCGCCTCAATGGCGGTCTCCCAACCTTGCTCGACCTGTATGAGTGGCCATAATTGCCGCAGGGCAGATAAACCCTGCTCGTCTAGCCACTGCTGCTGCGCTACCGGCGAGCTCCATTGTTGCTGCAACTGCTCGAGCATGCGGATACGCTCGGCAAGTACAGTTTGTTTTTTTTGTTGCTCATGCCAAGCATGCTCAGCGGCCTCAAGTTCGGCCTGCTTTTTGGGTAAGCGCGCCTCAAGCTCTATCAGCTCATCTTGAAGCGCTTGGTGCTGCTGCTGACTTTGGGCATGGGCACCTGCCAGATGCGTTAAATCATCTTGTGCCAAGGGGGCATCAGCCCCCTCTTTGTTTTGCTGCGCATGTAATTGTTGTTGACGTGTTTTGAGCTGCTCAACCTGCCTGTGCGCGTCATCAAAACGCTGCTGCACCAATGCTAGCTGCTGCTCATCACGCTGCAATTGCGCCCGCAGCTCATCGCGCTGCGCATGCTCGTCTTGCAGTCTTTGCTCGGCGGCCTCGAGCTCGATTTCGACATGCTCAACTTGGGCGCAGTGCTCTTCGTACTGCTCTAAAGCCTGCTGCCTATCAGCCTCTAAACTGCTGACTTGGCTTTGGGCTTGCTCTTGTTGGCTTTGCCAGTGCTCGAGCTGCTGCTCGATTTGGCGCCGACGCTGTACAGAGCGCTTTTGATTGGCCTCTATAAAACGCAGTTCAGCCTGAGCGCTGCTCACTTGGCTATTGGCCTCGTATAAGGCTGCTTGTGCAGCCTGAACGGCCTCATTAATCTGCTCATAGTGCACGCGCTGCTCGATAAGCTGTGTTTGTACAGAACGCAGCTTGCTGTTGTGTTGTTCAATGGTGAGCTGGAGTTGTTGAATCTTTTCTTGATGTTGTTGTTGCTCTATTTGCGCCTGCTGTTGTTCGAAACGCCACAAGGCATGCTGAGTATGTTGCCCTTGCTGCTGTAGGTCTTGATAGCGCCTCGCCTGCGCGGCCTGCCTTTCTAGGCGCTTGCGCTGGGCCGCGATTTCCTCGAGCAAATCTTCGAGGCGGGTAAGGTTTTCGTGGGTATCGCGCAGCCTATTTTCGGTCTCGCGGCGTCTTTCTTTGTAGCGTGACACGCCGGCGGCCTCCTCGAGGTAAACACGTAACTCCTCGGGGCGCGCCTCAATAAGGCGGCTAATCATCCCTTGGCCAATAATCGCATAACCGCGGGTGGCCAAACCCGTACCCATAAAAATATCGTAAATATCGCGCCGCCGTACCTGCTGATTGTTAATGTAATAACGGCTGCCCTCATCGCGGGCCAGTGTACGCCGTACGGCCAACTCGCTATACGCCCCCCACTGCCCCAACAAACGTTGCCCCGTATTAGTAAAAATCAACTCGACCGAGGCCCGTGCTGCTGGCGCGCGTGCCTCAGAACCATTGAAAATTACATCATGCATTGAATCGCCCCTGAGTTCTGAGGCACGACTCTCGCCCAGCACCCAACGCACGGCATCGATAATATTTGATTTGCCGCAGCCATTGGGCCCCACCACCCCAACCAGCTGACTAGGGGTTTTTATGGTGGTAGGGTCCACAAAGGATTTGAACCCCGCTAATTTAATATGAACGAGTCGCACTATGGTTTAAATACTCAATAAAGGTCAATAATGGGCTTTTCAATCAGTACAATGCTTGAGTTTAAGTGTACCTGAGCGCCTTAAAAGCGATTTGATCTACAATGTGTACGTTTTTGCGCTATGATTTTTACTACTTTTACCCCTTGTAAAGAAAAATAATGACAAAAAATCTGGCTTAAACAAGCCCAAAGCTGTTTGTCTGCTGCCTGCTATTGTAAGCGTAGCCAGCAACAGTATAGGTTGTCTATGCGCTTTTCTTTACTAACTTTTACTGAGCCAATACATTGAATCGTGGTTTTTACCTAGTAATGGTCGCCCAGGCCTTGTCATCGGTCGCGGACAACGCTTTGCTCATTGCTGCGATCGCTCTGATTAATGATCTTCAGGGTCCCGATTGGATGGTGCCATTCATGAAGTGGTGGTTTGCCCTGGCCTATGTGGTGCTGGCCGCTTTTGTTGGTGCCTTTGCTGACTCGTTCCCCAAGGGGCGTGTGATGTTTAGCACCAACGCCATAAAAATCGTTGGTTGTGTATTGATGTTTTTCATCACCTTTTTGGCTGGTAGCACGGGGGGGCAGCTCACTTGGGTCTTTATTGCCTATACCTTGGTAGGGATTGGCGCAGCGGCGTACTCGCCCGCTAAATACGGCATCATTACCGAGATGCTCAAGCCCGAGTTACTCGTTAAAGGCAATAGTTGGATCGAGGGCTTAACCGTCTTGTCTATTATCGTGGGTACCGTACTGGGCGGTGTACTCATTCACCCCGATGTTTCGCACTTTTTGATGGCCCATATTGGCTTGGCCAAATTTGCCAACAACCGCGCCGAGGCAGCTATTTTGGTCATTGCTTTGGTGTATTTGGGGGCAGCGCTTTTTAATTTGATGATCCCAAAAACCGGGATGGTCTACCCCAAACAAGAGACCCGCCCATTTGTGTTGTTACGCACTTTTAGGCGCTACGTGATTATCTTGTGGGGTGACAAATTGGGACAAATCTCATTAGCCGTTACCACATTATTTTGGGGGGTGGGGGCCACGCTGCAGTTGATTGTCATCGAGTGGGGCGCCCAGCACCTTGGTTATCGTTTAGACCAGTCATCGATTTTAATGGGGGTAACGGCTTTTGGGACCGTGATTGGGGCCTCATTGGCCGGGCGGGTGCCCTTGCAGCGTGCCCTATCAGTACTGCCAATGGGGGTACTCATGGGGCTAATGGTGCTCTTTATGTTGGTAGTAAAAAGCACTTGGGCAGTCTATACCCTATTGATTGTGATTGGGGCCTTGTCGGGCTATTTTGTGGTGCCCATGAACGCCCTTTTGCAGCACCGTGGCCATGTATTGCTATCGGCCGGGCACTCGATTGCGGTGCAAAACTTTAACGAACAATCAAATATCTTGCTCATGCTCGGGCTTTATAGCCTGATGTTATGGCTCAATATTTCTATCTACATAATTATTGTTTTCTTTGGCCTATTGGTAACAGTGCTGATGCTGCTGTTTATTGTTTGGAACCGCCACAATCACAAGGTTAACCCCGATTTGCCCCAACTAATTGGGCAAAAGGGCTATGGTACGGCCCTACACCGTGCCGAGCAGCCTTAGCCCTAAGCCCAGTCAACAGCCTCAGTCACTAACCTCAACTAGCCCTTCATCACTGGCCTCATCACTGGCCCTCAGCCCTTAGCAGCAGGCAAGAGCTAGGTGAACCACAAGCTGCTAAGCTGACGGCTCAGCGTGCATCAGCTGACGCATCAGCAGCAGGTCTTGCCAGGCTTGGGCCTTTTGCTGCGGGCGCAAAAGCAAAGAGGCGGGGTCAGCACTCACCACAACAGGCAGGCTGTGCCCGTCTTTGGGTTGCCATTGCTGCAATTGCCCCCGCAGCTGCGCCAAATTGGCCTGCGGCCCAAATACCATCTGCACTGCCTCAGGCCCGAGCAACAATAGCCGCTTGGGCTGTACCCAACTTAGCTCTTGCAAAAACACCTGTTGGCAGGCCGCGATGCTGTCCGCACTCGCACTGCTGTGATCCGAGCGACATTTGAGCGCATAGCTACGATAAACCTGCGTATCGGGGTCTAAACCAATGCTACGCAACTGTGCCTCGAGCAGCCGCCCGGCCGATGATTGCCAGGCCTTACCCGCTGCCTCATCTTGGCGTGTCGGCGCACCCGCCAACACAAACCACTCGGGCTGGGTACTGGCCCCAACCCCTAACAGTACGCTGGCACGCGTTTGGCTACGCGCACAGGCACTACAGTTTTGTACCTGTTTTTGCCACTGAATAAATTTGTCATTAGTAGCTGCAGGCCCATCTAAATGCTGGGCCGATTGCTTGCTTGCTGCTTTAGTAGCGCCTTGGGCCACCTCAGCATGAGCTGTTTCGTGCGTGCGCTCATCGACAGCAGCCCTAGGTGTTTTGCTTGGTGCCTCAGCAGTTGTTTTTTTAGCTGCCTTAGCAGCGAGGCGTGTCGTCTCGGGCGTTGGGGCTTTCGGGTCTTTGTCTAAACTTTGCAACATAGCGAGGAAGGACTCCCGCCCTTGGCCCGCTGACCCGTGCGTGCTGGCAGATGGGCTATCAACCTTGGTAGCAAAGGCGCCTACCTCGGCTGCAGCCACCACGCCCTGCCCACCCGCCTGCTCTACTGCAGAAACAGCGCCCTCAGGTTGCCCCGAGACGCCATGCGGCCCCCGTCCAGGACGCAACCTTGCAGGCGCATAAGGGCGCAGCATAGCTGGCGCTACGCCCATTTCTTGTAGCCAACGTATTCTGGCTAGAGGTAATGTGATGGAATCCTTTTGCTCTGACACCTATTGCTCTCTTGCTGCTCAGCCTTGCCAACCTGATTGGCATTTATAATTTAGCCCGTATAGGCTCCTTAGACCTAATAAAGCTCTCGGGCAGCCAAAAACTTTTTAAGCCTTTAAGTCTTTAAGTCTGTAAACACCCACTTAGGCTATTGCCCCCCTTTGAGTTTATCTTTGCCCAACTTTTTACTATACAACCAAGCGTCTTCGGCTGCGCCCGAAGCTTTTTTATAATAATTTTTGCGCCGCCCTACCTGCTCGAAGCCAAAGGCCTCATAGAGCTTTTGCGCGGCGACATTAGTCGCCCGCACCTCGAGCTGCAACTCTTCTACCGCCTGTGTGCTTAAATGGTCATGCCAAATATCGAGCAGCCAACGCGCATAGCCGCGTTGTTGGTAATCGGGGTGGGTGCCTACTAACAACAACTCGGCCACCCCAGCCCCTTGGGTCACCCACAAAAAGGCCAAGACCTGCTCACCCCGTTGTAGCAGCCAACCGTACTGACCAGATTGCAGCCCCGACTGCCATTGCTCAAGCGACCAAGGCTGTGTTTGTAGCTGGGCATTTAGGGCGCAGATAGCGGGCAGGTGCTGCTCCTGTATGGGCTGAACGGCAAGCGGCTGCCAATCGGCACTGGGGTTGCCCCCCTGCCCAGTGGCCCGCTCTTGTATAGTAAAGGCCACCTTGTCCCGAATATAAAGGGGGGCGGCAAATTGTGCGGCAATACCCTGCCCCTGCTGCCAGCCCCATAAGCCCAACTGTGCGATATCTTTGACCGCGGGCGCCTGCTCGGGCCCAGTTGCAAAAGCAGATAAATCAATGCCCAACTCGCGACATACTGCCAAGCCGCTGCCCACTAGGTGTATAGAGATCTGTGCCCCCCACTGGCTTTGCTGCTCAGTCAGCCAAGCTAATAAGTGCTGGGCCTCGATTAAAATAGGAGCATGTAACTGCTGCCACTGCTTTAGTTTTACTGTGGGTGGGCTCTGCTCAGCCCCCTGCTGCATAGGGCGCGCGGCCACCAAAGCCAATGCCTGTGACGCAGGTTGCGGGGCATAGGCAGCCACATAAAGCTCTTGCATCCGTGCATCGGCAATAACCACCTGTACATCGGCCGTAGCCGCCCGCTGCCCCTGTGCCACCGCCAAAAGCGAGGAAACCGGCAACAAAGGTATGTCGAGGCCATAACCCATGCCTTGGGCCACCCCACAAGCCACGCGCAAACCTGTAAACCCGCCTGGCCCCTGCCCAAAGGCCACCGCGGTCAGATCGGTGGCGCGACACTGCGCCTGCCCCAAGAGTTTGTCGACCAAGGGCAAAATATGCTCGGCGTGTTGACTGCTACCCTGATGCTGCTGTTGGTAAAAATGCTGTTTGCCAGAGGGCTCAAGAACTAATAAGCCCACCCCCAAAGTCGGGGTAGAGGACTCTATAGCCAAAATACGAATGGTTGTCATAGGTTTAAACTTAAAATTGGTGGCCAAGGTCAAAAAATAGGCACTGTCTATCTTAACCCTTTTTTGTTTTGTCTACGCAGCATACTAGAAATGAATGGGCGCAGCTTCTGCCTAGAAAACGATGGTTTAAAACAGTTTTTAGCAGACAAAAAATGCGCATAAATGTAACTAAGTGTCTGATTTCACCCACTAAGAACGGGAAAAAAGATTCATTTGTAAAACTTTACTACAGTGCTGGTCCCCACTCTTTTTGCTTGTTACATTTAACTCATGACTACACATAATCACACTCCCAGAAAGATTCTCGTCGTCGATGACGACCCCCGCTTACGTGACTTGTTGCGACGCTATCTCAGCGAGCAGGGTTTCAATGTATTTGTCGCCGAAGACGGCAAAGAGATGACCAAGCTCTGGCAACGCGAGCATTTTGATTTGCTCGTGCTCGATATTATGCTGCCTGGCGAAGATGGCCTCTCTATTTGCCGTCGACTACGCGGCGGTCATGATAATACCCCTATTATTATGCTTACGGCCAAGGCCGAGGAAATCGACCGCATAGTCGGTCTCGAGATGGGGGCTGATGACTATTTGGTCAAGCCCTTTAACCCGCGCGAGCTTTTGGCTCGGGTCAATGCTATTTTGCGTCGTCGCGGCAGCGATGAGCACCCCGGCGCCCCTAGCCAAGACAATGAGTCGGTCGAGTTTGGCCCTTATGTGCTCAACCTCTCGACCCGTACCTTAACAAAAAATGACGAGGTTATCCCCATTACTACGGGCGAGTTCTCGGTACTCAAGGTTTTTGCCCGCCATCCAAAAATACCCCTGTCTCGTGATAAGCTAATGGAACTCGCTCGCGGGCGCGAATACGAGGCCTTTGATCGCAGTCTCGATGTACAGATCTCTCGACTGCGCAAGCTTATTGAGCCCAACCCATCCAAGCCAGTGTTCATTCAAACGGTTTGGGGTCTAGGTTATGTGTTTGTGCCCGATGGCGGCCACTAATACATTACCCTAGCCAATGACTACGCAGCACGCACATACACCACAGCAGCCAGCGTCCAAGCAAGCGCCCCAAAAAAAAGACAGGCCGATTAAACTCGGCCTGTTTTCGCGTTCGTTTCTGCTCCTTGCTATGCTGATGCTAGTTAGCTTAGGGGCTTGGCTGCAGGTATTTTATAGTATGGAAGAGGGCCCACGCGCCCACCAAATGGCCTTGCGGGTTACCTCAGCAGTGAGCATTACCAAGGCTGCCATACAGTACGCCCCCGATGAAAGCCGCCCCGAGCTCTTGCTCGATCTGGCCACCAAAGAGGGTTTGCGTGTGCAACCACGCGAGGCCACTGATGTGCTCGAGCCCCTGCCCCGCACTGATTACTGGCAGCATGTGGCCCAAGACATACGAGAAAACCTAGGCAGCAACACCCTAGTTATGTGGGAGGTCAACGATCTACCCGGCATTTGGGTGTCTTTTGAGCTCAATGCAGAAAAGTTTTGGGTGGTTTTTAACCGCGAAGAGCTCAGCCTAACAACTGGGCCCGAGTGGTTTGGCTGGACAGCAACGGCCTTGGTGCTGTCTTTGATTGGGGCGGCGGTAAGTGTACGCTTTGTTAATCGCCCCTTGGCACAGCTGGTGCAGGTGGCCCAAGAGCTCTCACGCGGCGAAAGCCCCATGACCTTGCCCGAGCGCGGCCCGGCCGAGATCCGCAATATGAATATCGCCTTTAATCGTATGGTGCGCGATATTCAACAAGCTGAGGCCGATAGAGAGATTATGCTGGCAGGCATATCGCACGATTTGCGCACCCCCTTGGCCCGCATGCGCTTAGAAATAGAGATGAGCCTAATGAGCGATGAGGCCCGTCATGCCATTGATGAGGATCTCGCCCAAATCAATCACAGCATCGAGCAGCTCATGGAGTATGCGCGCCCAGCCGAGCATGCCCCCGAGGAGGGGATTGCGATTAGCCCCGTACTCCACGAAATCTACGAACGCGAACGCCCCCATACTGAAAGCCTCGGTGGGGCACTCACCGCAGATATCGAGCCTAATCTATGGACCAAAATTGCTGCCCACGACCTCAAGCGCATCGTCAACAACCTGATTGAAAATGCCCGCCGTTACGGGCGTAGCAAGCACGATGATCAAGCCCGCATACACCTCAAGGCCTATCAAAACAATCAAGAGGTCATCATCGAGGTACAAGACCAAGGCCAAGGCATAGCTGAGCACGAAATACAACGCCTGCTACGCCCATTTTCGCGTGGGGAATCAGCCCGCACCGGGGTCAGTGGCGCTGGCCTAGGGCTGGCTATAGTCGAGCGGCTCCTGCGACAAGTAGGCGGTGGGTTTAATTTACTTAGCCCACCCGAAGGGGGGCTACGGGCCCAAGTTGTCTTGCCCAAAGCACGTAACCCTAAAAAGGCCTAATGCAACTAAGCTAACAACAGGCTACTGCGATGATCACAGCCCGTTACTGCCCTGGTTAAACGCCTGCATTGATGGCTGCCCTTTTAGGCATTAACGCTGCAATAACACCACCGCTTGGGCAGCAATACCCTCTTGGCGGCCAATAGGGCCCAAACCCTCGTTAGTGGTGGCTTTAAGATTGATTTGATCTAGTTCTAGGCCTAGGTCAGCGGCAATATGCGCGCGCATTTGAGGGGTATGGGGGGCCATCTTGGGTGCCTGTGCCAAAATCGTGGCGTCAATATTTACTACCTGCCAGCCCACGGCCTGCACTTTGGCAAAAGCCTGACGGAGCAGCACCCGACTATCGGCATTGTGATACTGCGCATCGGTATCAGGAAATAACTGCCCAATATCGCCCATGCCCGCAGCCCCTAATAAGGCATCAGTTAGGGCATGCAAGAGCACATCCGCATCAGAATGCCCCAACAACCCGTGACTATGCTCAATCTGCACCCCACCTATAATCAGTGGCCGATTGGCAACTAATTTGTGGATGTCATAACCTTGCCCAACTCGTAACTGTAGACTCATGGCGATAACCACTGCTCCATCAACTGAAAATCACCCGGCCAAGTAACCTTAAAGTTTTTTACCGAACCCGGTACCAACAAAGGCTGTACGCCCAAACGCTCCATCGCAGCAGCCTCATCGGTGACCACCACCCCTGCCTGATGGGCATCATCAAGGGCACGTAGTAGCTCAACCCCCTTAAACATCTGCGGTGTTTGTGCCAGCCACAACCCACAGCGGTCAACGGTTTGAACCACCCGCGGATAACTTTGCCCGGCAGCCTGCCCACCACCATCAACTGCTGTGCCCGCCTGCTTGAGGGTATCGGGTACCTCGATGGCCAATAGCCCACCCTGCTGGGTAGCCAAACAGGCATCGATCAAACGTTGCAACGCATCAAAGGGCAGACCAGGACGCGCGGCATCATGCACCAACACCCACGTATCGTCATCAGGCTGTAAATCGTGCAAAGCATTGCGTACCGTATCCGCGCGGGTGGGCCCACCACAATGGCGCCATACAGTTTTACGCAAACCCTGTAAGGCCCGCTCGGCCCAGTGATCTTCGGCGCGCACAATTGCCCGTACCTGCTCGATACGGGGCTCATCAAGCAAACACTGCACCGAGGCGCGCAGCATGGGCAAACCATGAAGCAGCTCGTATTGCTTGGGTAAATCGGGCTTAAGCAAGGCCGCAGAGCCCGTGCGTTTTGCGCGTGCACCGATCCCCCCGGCTGGAACGATGGCTATGATTTTTTCTGTCATGATCAAACACCCCTAATAAGCTTATGGCTGCATTGTAGGCGATTTACCCACCAACCAACCTAAGCAAAAGCAAAGAACCAAATACACAAATACTCAAACACTCAAATACTTAAATATTGCTGCCACAAATGGCGTTGAGCAGCTAAGGTGGCCGAATCACCCTGCCAAACCACCTGACCTTTTTCTAAAATAATATGCCTATCGGCAACGGTTAGCAGGCGTTGTAAATATTTGTCGACCACTAATATGGTTTGACCAGCGGCGCGCAAATGCTCAAGACACTGCCAGATTTCCTCGCGCACCAGCGGCGCTAAACCCTCGGTGGCCTCATCCAAAATCAACAAACGCGGGTTAGTGGACAAAGCCCGCCCAATGGCCAGCATCTGTTGCTCACCCCCCGAAAGTTGATGGCCTAAATTTTGGGCTCGCTCTTGTAAACGCGGAAACATCTGATAAATACGCTGGGCCGACCAAGGGGTGCCTTGTGTATTGCGCTGAGCGGCAAAGGCACGCAAATGCTCATCAACTGTTAGGTTAGGAAAGCACAACCGCCCCTCAGGTACAATGGCAACCCCTAAGCGGGCGATGGCATCGGGTGCCAATCTATGAATAGCTTGTTGGGCAAAATGAATCTGCCCTTGCTGCGGGCGTAACCCCCCGATGATGGTTTTGATCAGTGTGCTTTTGCCCATGCCATTGCGGCCCAATAGGGTAACCACCTCTTGCTCATAAATAGAAAAACTCACATCATAAAGCACTTGGCTACCGCCATAGCCAGCCCGTAATTGCGCACATTGCAACAAAGGGGCCGAGCGGGCACGACTATGATTAGAGCGAGAAATGTTCTTATGCACCTGCGTCATCATCGCCCCCTAAATAAACCTCTTGCACCTGAGGATCATTTTTGATTTCTTCGGGCCGCCCTGTTTTTAAAATACGCCCGTACACCAACACCGAGACCTGATCAGCAAGCTGAAAAACGGTATCCATATCATGCTCGATGAGCAAAATAGTAGCCTGCTGATTGAGCTGACGAATTAATTGCAGCATTTGCGGGGCATCTTCGGGACCCATCCCGGCCATTGGCTCGTCAAGCAATAAAAGCTTGGGCTGCCCGGCCAAGGCCAAAGCCAAATCTAAACGCCGCTGCACCCCATGCGGCAGAGTACCCGCCACATGCCCCCACACTGACTCTAGACCAAACTGCTCGGCCAAGGCATGCGCGCGATCGTATAAGGCCAACTCGCGCGCGCGACGGGCAAAAAACCTAAAGCTAGTACCTGATTGTGCCTGCACGGCTAACAATAAATTATCACGCACTGTGTCTTGGGCAAAGATATTGGTCACCTGAAAACAACGACCCAAACCCACCCGTGCACGTTGATAGGTTTTAAGTCCTAATAAAGACTGCCCATCTAGATAAATACCCCCTGCATCAGGGCGTAAATAGCCCGAGATTAAATTAACCAGGGTCGACTTACCCGCCCCATTGGGCCCAATCAAGGCATGGATCTCACCTGCAGCGATGCGTAAACACACCTCATCAGTAGCTAACAACCCACCAAAACGTTTGACTAAATTTTGCGTATAAAACAAGGCCATATTGTTATCCATAATGGGCTACTGCGTAGTTGACTGCCTAGACTGCCCAGACTGGGCGGATTGCTCAGCTCGCCCTACCCCAACACGCTGTGCAAACCAACCAGCCACCCCCTGTGGGGCGATAAAGACCACTGCCAACAACAGCACCCCCATTGGCCAATGCCAGTAATCAGTATGCATACGCAAAACCTCCTCGAGTACCAACCAAATACCCGCCCCTATGGCGCCCCCCCAGCGGTGCCCCATGCCCCCAATGACCACCATCACAATCAAGACCGCAGAATGCGTCCAGCGCATAGAAGACGGGCTGACAAAACCATCTTGAAAAGCCAACAGTCCACCCGCTAGGCCGGCAATTGCCCCCGCCCCCACAAAGGCCAGTAAACGTGTGCGAAAGACTGGATAACCCAGCGCCTGCATGCGACTTTCATTGTCGCGCGCCCCTTTGAGGGCAAAACCAAAGCGGGACTGCTCGATACGACTGTTCAAAAAATAAAGCAATGCAGCAAAGGCCAAAACCACCGCATAAAAACCATATTGCCAACTATCTAGCCAAGCGCCCAAAGTTAGAGGAAAGAAAATACTATAGCCATCATCACCGCCATAGGTGCTTAAAGACACGGCAAAATAATACAACATCTCGGCAAAGGCCAAAGTGATCATAATGAAATACACGCCCCGGGTACGCAAAGCCACCAAGCCAATTAAAAAAGACAGGCAAGCTGCACCCCCCACACTTAGTGCCCAAGCTAACCAGGCCGAGTCATGCCCCGCATCGACCCAGGCAACCAACGCATAGGCACCCACCCCCATAAAGCTTGCATGCCCTAAAGCCACCATGCCGCCATAGCCCAAAATAAAATTTAGGCTGCTGGCAGCAATCATCATGATAAGCAAACGCGAGATAAAACCAACGTAATAATCCAGCCCCCACCACTGATCAAAAACCGGGACTAAGGCAAAACCCAACAGCACTAACCATGGCAACAAAATTGCCCCTACCGAGCGGGGCACTTGAGCATTGGTGGTGAGATCTAACTGGGTGTTAAGTGATGTATTCATCTTTTTTAGGTAAAAGCCCATAACCCTATAGGCTGGGCAAAGGGCAGCTATGAGCGCGCAGGAAACAGCCCTTGCGGCCTAAGCGCCAGCACAATAGCCATCAACAAATAAACGGTAATACCTGCCAAGGCAGGGGCGATATCAGCCGCCATTGCTGGCGGCAGCACGGCACGTAAAACTGGGGGCAAAAAAGCCCGCCCGATGGTATCGAGCATGCCCACTAACATCGCGGCTACAAAGGCCCCGCGTACTGAGCCTATACCCCCTATAACAATAATGACCAGCGCGGGGATGAGGATCTTTTCGCCCATACCTATTTGCACCGCACTAATCGGGCCCATCAAAGCACCGGCCAAAGCAGCCAGACCGGCCCCAAGCACAAAGACAAAAGAAAACACGCGGCCCACCCGCACTCCCATAAACTCAGCCATCTGCCGATTAGAGGCCCCGGCACGTACCAACATACCAATGCGCGTATGATTAACCAAAAAATACAGTGCAATGGCCACAGCCAAGCCCGCACCAATTAGCAACAGCCTATAGGCCGGATAGGGCAAGCCGGGTAACAGCTCAACCGAGGTAGACAAGGCGGGCGGCATGGGTGCCATCACCGGTGCCACCCCCCAGATGGCCTTGACCGCATCATCGGCAATCAAAATAATGCCAAAGGTGGCCAGCACCTGGGCCAAATGATCACGTCTATATAAATAACGCATCACCAGCTTTTCAAGTGCCCAAGCCACCAGCATCGTAATACCGATAGAGCCGACCAAGGCCCACATCATCGAGCCACTACTGACCTGTATTTTTGCTGCCAAATAGGCGCCCACCATAAATAACGAACCATGGGCTAGGTTCATGGTGTCCATAATGCCAAAAACCAAAGTCAACCCGGCTGCAATAAGAAACAGCATCAGCCCATAGCCCACCCCATTGAGCAACTGCTCGGCAATAAAAATACCATCCATCGTTGCTCAACTACCTGCGGCACTCGTCAACATAGGCGTCTTGGTGCTGCTCAAGTACGGTGCCGACCAATTTATTGGTATAGACCCCCTCGTCATCGGCCTCAACCACCCGCACATAGTAATTCTGTATGGGGTAGTGGTTGGGCCCATAACTAAACTCGCCCCGCACCGACTCAAAACTGGGGTTTTCTAAAGCTTGTATGAGCGCATCTTTATCTGCCACCCCGTCGGCGTCACGAACGGCGGCATCCATCGCCATAAGGGTGTCGTAGGCCATGGCAGCATAAACTGATGGATAACGCCCCTCGTACTGCTCGCGGAAGGCCTCAACAAAACGCTGATTGGCCTCAAAAGGTAGGTCATGCGCCCAATGGGTGGTGCTTTGCAGCCCGGCCATGCTCTCGCCTACGGCATTGATTACATCTTGGTCAGCCGAAAAGCCTGGGGCCACCAATGGTATGTCTTGCAAGCCACCTGATACATACTGCTTGATAAAATTAATACCCATCGCACCGGGCAAAAAGAAAAACACCGCATCGGGCTTGATGCTGCGTATTTGGGCGATCTCGGGTGCATAGTCAATCTGCCCCATTTGGGTATAGAGCTCGTCAATTACCTCGCCCTCGTATAAACGCTTAAAGCCATTGAGGTGGTCGCGACCGGCTGGATAATTGGGCGCAATGATCACCATTTTTTGGTAACCCTGCTCATTGGCCAAATGCCCAGCAGCCTCGTCATAGGTATCATTTTGGTATTGACCAAAAAAATATGGGTGACACCTATTGCCCGCAAACTGGCTTGGCCCCGGGTTACTCGATATATAAGGTATCTGTGCCTTAAATAATGCAGGGGCCACAGCAAGCGCCGCATTAGAGCCAATCGGCCCAGTAAAAAAATCAATCTTTTCGCGCTGTATATAACGATTAACCAACTGGGTGGCTTGCTCAGGGCTCCCGGCAAAATCGTTTTGCAAAAACTCGGCTGGCTGCCCGCCCAACTGCCCATCTAAATGGTCTATAGCCAGATTAAACCCATCACGGGCCTCTGCCCCCAGTACAGAAAAAGGGCCCGACAGATCAAGGGCGATACCTACCTTGATAGGGTCTTGGGCACTAACCTGACCCGCAGCAGCGAGCAAAAAGCCCCCTGCACCGAGCCCAAGGGCCCGTAATAATGAGCGAGAAAGCGTAACTTGCTTCATAAATATCTCCTGATAATTATTTTTACTTAACGATGTAGTCAAAACTAATATTTAAAAAACCCCTATCATAGGGCATACTAGGCGGCACGCAAACGCTTGCGTACAATACGTACTTATTTTTAGAGGGCGTATTACCTGTTAAAATCAAGTACCTCAGGTACCAACATTATCGCCTTTCATCGCCTCATCGCACCACATAGACTCATTGATGTTTTCTCTAGACAGCACCAAGCAAACCCTTGCCTCTTTAAAAGCTGGGCACCGTTATCAACAACCTATGCCTGTCGGCTCAGCCGATGCATGGCTATTGGCACACCTTGCCCAACAAAGCAACGACCCACTGGTCATACTATGCGCCAACCCTATTGATGCCAACCGTCTTTGCGATGAGATTGCACTATTTGGCCCCACACTCAATGTCTGCCCCCTACCCGACTGGGAGACCCTAGCCTACGACCGTTTTTCACCTCATGAAGAGCTGATCTCGACTCGGCTACGCACCTTGTATGCCCTGTCGCAACAAAGTGTTGATGTACTGATCGTTCCGGTTAGCACAGCATTGTACCGCACTGCCCCACCCGCGTTTCTGGCTGCCTATAGCTTTTATTTCAAACAGCACGAGCGCCTCAACGCCAAGCAGCTGCGCGAGCAAATACTCAAGGCGAATTATACCCATGTTGATCAGGTCCGTGCAGCAGGTGAGTTTAGTATTCGTGGGGGCATCATTGATATTTTCCCCATGGGCTCGGCAGTGCCGTATCGGCTTGACCTTTTTGATGATGAAATAGAGGGTATCCAAGCCTTTGATATCGATACCCAACGCAGCATCTACCCAGTCAACGAGGTGCAGCTATTGCCTGGGCGCGAGTTCCCCTTTGATGATGAGGCACGCAACACCTTTAGAGCCCAATTTAGGGCACATTTCGAGGGCGATCCCAGCCGAGCGCTGCCCTACAAAGAGGTGGGCGAGGGCATTGCCTTTGCGGGTATTGAATATTACTTGCCCTTATTTTTTGAGCAAACAGCCAGCCTCTTTGACTATCTTAGTGACGATAGCATTATCGTTACCCATGGCGCTGTAGACCAAAGCATTGATGATTTTTTTAACGAGACCAATAGCCGCTACGAGTTTCTGCAGCATGACCCCGAGCGGCCAATCTTGCCCCCCTCGCAACTGTTTTTGAATGACGAGCAGTTTTTTAGCCGCCTTAAGTCCTTTCGTCGACTCGATTTGCGCACCCCTACCGAGGGCGACGAGCACCCTGAGTTTTCCCCCGCCCCCAATGTGGCCGTTGCCCGACGGGCTGATGACCCCTTGCATGCGTTACGCAAGCAGCTAGAAAACCCTACCGAGCGCATGATTTTATGTGCCGACTCGCTAGGGCGACGCGAGACCCTGCTGCAAATGCTCCAAGAAAACAACCTGCCCCCCGACGCCCTACCCAACAGCTTAGACGAGGCACTGACACTTGATGCGCATTTTATCTTGGTCCAAGCCTATATAGACCAAGGCTTTCATGTTAATGACCTGCAACTTAGTTTAATTACAGAAAACAATCTGTACCCTCAGCAAACGCGTACCCGTCGTCGCGGGCGCCGCGAAGAGCGCACCGACTTAGAGTCGATGATTCGCGACCTATCCGAGCTACGCATTGGCGACCCGGTCGTACACCAAGAGCACGGCATCGGTCGCTACCAAGGCTTGGTCGAGATGGATTTGGGCGAGGGCCCTGTTGAGCTTTTGCACTTGCAATACGCCGATGAGGCCACCCTATACGTACCGGTGGCACAGCTGCACGTGATATCTCGTTATACCGGGGCCGACCACGAGGGGGCACCCTTGCATCAGCTGGGCTCTGGTCAATGGGAAAAGGCCCGCCGTCGCGCTGCCAAACAAGCACGCGATACCGCAGCCGAGCTGCTCGCCCTTTATGCCCAACGTGCCGCCCGCGCGGGGCAGGTATTTAAGGTGCCACGCCAAGACTATGATGCTTTTAGCGAGGGCTTTGGTTTTGAGCCTACAGTCGACCAAGAGGCTGCCATCGAGGCGGTGATCAACGATATGCAAGGCAGCCAGCCTATGGATCGCCTTGTCTGTGGTGACGTGGGTTTTGGTAAAACCGAAATTGCCCTGCGCGCAGCCTTTGTGGCCGTAGCCAATGGCTATCAGGTGGCGATTTTGTGCCCCACAACCTTATTAGTCGAGCAACACACCCAAACCTTTGCCGATCGCTTTGCCCAATGGCCAGTCAACATTGGCGAGCTTTCACGCTTTAAAACCGCCAAAGAAAGCCGCGCTACCATCAATGGCCTCAAAGACGGCAGCATTGATATTGTTATTGGCACCCATGCCTTATTGTCTAAAAATGTGCATTTCAAAAATTTAGGGCTGCTAATTATTGATGAGGAACACCGCTTTGGCGTGCGCCAAAAAGAGCGCATCAAAGCCTTACGGGCCGAGGTTGATGTACTCACCCTCACCGCCACCCCCATCCCACGCACCTTGGGCATGTCTTTAGAGGGGATACGCGATTTATCTGTCATCGCCACCGCCCCCGAACGACGCTTAGCCGTCAAAACCTTTGTACGCCGCGAAGACTCGAGCATTATCCGCGAGGCGCTGCTACGCGAGCTCAAACGTGGTGGGCAGGCCTATTTCTTGCACAACGAGGTCGAGACCATTTTCAACCGCCGTGATCGCCTCGAAGAGCTTTTACCCGAGGCCCGCATCGCGGTCGCCCATGGGCAAATGCCCGAGCGCGAGCTCGAGCAAGTAATGCGTGATTTTTACCAGCGCCGCTACAATGTTTTGCTTTGCACCACCATTATTGAAACCGGTCTCGATGTGCCCAGCGCCAATACCATTGTGATTCATCGTGCCGATCGTTTGGGCTTGGCCCAATTGCATCAGTTGCGCGGTCGGGTGGGCCGCTCGCATCACCAGGCCTATGCCTATTTGTTGATACCCGATGAGCAGGCCATCACCCCACAGGCGCAAAAACGCCTCGAGGCCATCGAGCAGATGGATACCCTTGGTGCAGGCTTTTTCTTGGCCATGAATGACTTAGAAATACGTGGTGCAGGCGAGATACTAGGTGACCAACAATCGGGCGATATCCACGACGTAGGCTTTAGTATGTTTAACGACATGCTAAATGCTGCCCTCAAGTCACTCAAAAGCGGCCAAGATAGTGATGAGACTGATTTGCTCAGTACCTTTGATCAACAAACCGAAATCAATCTACGGGCCCCGGCCTTATTACCGGCTGATTATTGCGCTGATGTTAATGCGCGCCTAGGTTTTTATAAAAAGTTGGCCCACGCCCAAGACAATGAGCGCATTACTGATATCCAAGAGGAGCTCGTTGACCGCTACGGCCCCCTACCCACCTACGCGCATAACCTCATGCAGCTGCACCGCCTACGACTACGGGCCGAGGCCTTAGGTATCGTTAGCCTAGATGTCCAAGAAGAGCAAATGATCATCGAGTTTGATGCCCAGCCTACGGTCGACCCGATGCAGCTAATAGAACTGGTACAAAGCAATCGCGGCATACGTTTTGATGGCCCAGAAAAGCTACGTATCAGCTTTGATCAGCCCAAGGACATCGATGCACGCATACAGTACGCGCAGCAATTCTTGGCTGAGCTACGCAGCGAAGAAAAGGTCAAAAGCAAGGCAAAATAGTATTTAAGTTCTAAACCAATTGAGCACAGCATCTAGCCCGGTGTAATTCAGGGCAAAACGTGCTTGCTTTTGCACTACGGGTTTGGCCCTATAGGCCACCGAATAATATGCATGCGCCATCATAGGCAAATCATTAGCCCCATCACCGATCACAATTATCTGCTCGGGCTTGGCATCAAGTTGCTTGGCCAAACGCTGCACATGATCGGCCTTGACCTGACCATCGACAATATCACCCAAAACCCGCCCGGTCAGCTTGCCATCTATAACCTCTAAGGTGTTGGCATGGGTTTCATCTAGCTGTAAGCGCTCTTGTAAGCGCTGGGTATAAAAAGTAAAGCCGCCCGACACCAACAGGGTATAAATGCCATACTCGCGCGCCTTGGCAACCAACTGCTTGGCCCCGTTATTGAGGCTTAAACGCTGCTCATAGACCTGCTCGAGTGCCGTCTCGGGCACACCCTCGAGCATTGCTACCCGTTGGCGCAAACTATCAGAAAAATTGGTGATCTCGCCGCGCATCGTGGCCTCGGTAATACGGGCCACCTGCTCTTTGCGGCCAGCCTCTGCGGCAATCTCATCGATACACTCGATATTGATGAGGGTAGAATCCATATCCATGGCCAGCAGCTTGCATGCCCGCAGTAGGTGGATCTGCGGCAAATAAGCAAAATCAATACGGTGCTGTGCACATAAGTCATGTACCGCCTGCTTGGCGCTGCTATCTGCCTCGAGCACCCGCGCAACCGTTGGGCCAAGGGTTTGCACCCCGCTGCCTGAACTGATCGCGGCTATTTTTTCTACTGCCAAGGGGTCTAAGGTAGGGCTTTGAAGAATTAAACTCGACATAAAACAGGCTAAAACTTGTTATTAAACTGCTAAAGGCTTATTAAACCGCTATGAGCTTACCAGTACGCGGCGGCGCTTGAGTAAATAACGCAGCACAAAACCAGGGTAACCCAACACCAAAAACAAACTATAGGTGATGGCGTAGAACTCCCAGCCTTGGGGGTATACGTTGCCCAGGCTAGCCTCAAAGGCCACGCCTAATATCCCCACCAAAAAATACAACACTGTGAGCTCGATAAAACGGTCGAATAAGCTTTTATGCAACCCCCGATCAGCATTGACCCGACCCGGTATATAAAACAGCCCCCCACCTACTAGCAGCACACCAAGGGTTGCCGCCAGCAGCCCCAAAGAGCTGGAGAAAAACTGCTGACTTAGCCACAGATACGCCCCCACCGCAAGCGCGCCCAACAACAGACTAAAACCGATAAACAACAGCCACCGTTGCCATGCAGGGCGGGGTTGCTCGGCCTGTTGGGGCCAAGGGAAAAACAAAATAGAGCGTTGTAGATAAAAGGGTAGATTGGCCAACACAAATGCCAGCACAATCAACACCCAAATCGCAGCAGTTTGACTCATGAAATAACAGCTTTAGAAAAAGTTGAGCGAGTTTTGCACCACACGGATGCTAAGTTGCATCAGGCCGCCAGGCAAGATGCCCAAGACAATCAAGAGCAAGCCATTGACCCCTAGCACCCACTTGGTCACCACACCCATTGACAAGGGGTGGGTGGCAAGGCCGGGCTCGGGCTCATCAAAGTAGGCCACCTTGACCACGCGTATATAGTAGAAGGCACCGATTAGCGACATAATCACCGCAAACACCGCCACCCCTATATGCCCAGCGTGTATCAATGACTCGAGAATGCTTAGCTTGGCATAAAAGCCGGCCAAAGGCGGAATACCCGCAAGCGAGAACATCGACAGCAGCAAAAAGAAGGCTAACCAAGGATGACGCTTGTTAAGCCCCTTGAGATCGCTGATTTGCTCGCACTCAAACCCTTTGCGACTGAGCACCAAAATAATGCCAAAGGTCACCAAGGTGGTGAGTACATAAATAATCACATAAAACAATGCAGCGCCATAGGCATAGGCAGCCACTGCATAGTCATAACCCAGCATGCGCTGAATCATAGCGACTAGGCTGTTGGGGTCCTCGGCCACACTGACATCAACGCCCGAGAGCAAGCCTAAAAAGACAAAGCCCATATGCGCGATGGTCGAATAAGCCAGCAGTCGTTTAAAATTAGTCTGCACCAGGGCGGTTAAGTTCCCCACCAGTAACGAGAGGATGGCCAACAGCATCAGCATAGGCTGCCAGTCAATGGCGATGCCATGCAAGGCATCGGTAAGCACGCGTAGTGCAATCACAAAGGCGGCCAGTTTGGGTGCTGCGGCAATGATCAGGGTAACCGTAGTAGGCGCCCCCTCGTAGACATCAGGTGTCCACATATGGAAAGGCGCTGCGGTGAGCTTAAAGGCAAGGCCAGAGACCACAAACACCACCCCAAACACTAAGGGCAAGCGCATCACCTCACCACTGGCAATACTGTGACCAATGGCATTTAGGTGCAAGTCACCGGTCGCCCCATAAATCATCGACAGGCCATACAACATGACCCCTGAGGCCAATGCACCAAGGATGAAGTACTTCATAGCAGCCTCAGTGACCTTGGCATTTTCGCGCCTTAGGGCCACCAACGCATACAAAGAGAAAGACAGCAGCTCGATGCCTAAATACACCATCAACAAATGGCTGGCAGATATCATTAAAAACTGCCCAAGCAAGGCAAACATGGTGAGTGAGTAAAGCTCACCCCCTCGTACGAGCATGCCTCGGTCCTCAGCGTATTGGCGCCCGTATAACAAAGTCACCGACACCGCAATCACAGACAAAAGCTTAAGCAAAAGCGCTAAAGTATCGACCCGGAACAAGCCCCCAAAGCTCGTGCCGAGCATACTATTGCTCCATTGCCAAATAATCACTATGCCCACAATAATCAAACTGAGCTGAGTCAATGCAAAGGTGCCATGACGACCATCAGAGCGATTAAATGCATCAAGCAACAGCACGCCTGCCGCTAAAATCAGCAGCAGGATCTCGGGCAAAGCCAAGGCGAAATCAAATGAGTTTTGCATAACGTTCTAGGCCTACAATTTTGATACAGAGACGTGCTGCAACAGCGCATCTACAGAAACATGCATGACATCAGTAAAGGGTTTGGGATAAATACCCATAAACAATACGGCGATGGCCAAGAGTCCTAAAGCCAAGAACTCTTTACCACTGACATCTTTCATGTTTTGTACTTGAGGGTTTTTTATCGGGCCATAAGCTACCCGCTTGAGCATCCAAAGTGAATACGATGCACCCGTAATCAAGGCAGTGGCGGTCAGCAGACCGATCCAGAAGTTGTACTCAACCGCGCCCATAATCACCGTAAACTCGCCGATGAAACCACTGGTGCCGGGTAAACCGCTGTTGGCCATAGAAAACAGCACAAAAAAGGTCACAAAGCGGGGCATCACCTTGACCACCCCACCATAGTCGGCAATCTCGCGACTATGTAAACGGTCGTACATTACACCAATACAGAGGAACATGGCCGCCGACACAAAGCCGTGCGAGATCATCTGCATGATGGCCCCTTCCATACCGGTGGCATTAAAGATAAAAAAGCCCAGCGTGACAAAACCCATATGCGCTACCGAAGAGTAAGCAACCAGCTTTTTCATATCTTTTTGCACAATGGCAACCAAACCGATATACACCACCGCAATCAGCGACAGCGCAATCATAAAGCTAGCCAGATAGTGCGCCGCATCGGGTGCAATGGGCAAAGAAAAGCGTATAAACCCATAAGCCCCAAGCTTAAGCATAATGGCAGCTAAGACGATGGAACCGCCAGTGGGCGCCTCGACGTGCGCATCGGGCAACCACGTATGCACGGGCCACATGGGTACCTTGACAGCAAAAGCCATAAAAAGGGCCAAAAACACCAGTATTTGCGGCTCGAGCGGCAAGGGCGTGTTGTGCCAATCAAGAATATTAAAGCTACCTTGGGCGGCCTGCCATAAATAAATAAAGGCAACCAATGTCAGCAATGAGCCCAACAAGGTATATAAAAAGAATTTAAAGGCTGCATACACCCGTCGTGGCCCACCCCACACACCGATGATTAGATACATGGGGATGAGCGTTGCCTCAAAGAAGACGTAAAACAACAAGCCGTCTACTGCAGCAAACACCCCAATCATCAGGCCAGAGAGGATCAAAAAGGCCCCGTAATACTGTGGCAAGCGCGCGGTTACGCTATCCCAACCTGCTATCACCACAATCACAGTGATAAAAGCAGTCAAGAGCACAAACCACATTGACAACCCATCAACCCCTAGGTGGTAGTTGACAGCGTAGGTCTCGATCCAGGGCGCAAACTCAACAAACTGCATCTGCGCGGTATTGGGATCAAAACCCGTATATAAAGGAATGGTAATTAAAAACGCCACGATAGACCCAATCAACGCAATAAAACGTGTACGGTTGGGTCGGTCATCGCGCCCTAGGGCGAGCACCAAAAGGCCCGCCACAATGGGCACAAAAATCGCAAGCGTTAGCCAAGGAAAAGTTGAAGACGCCATATCGCTAGCCATTATTAAACCGTCAGCACAAAAAAGGTTAAGAGCGCCAAGATGCCAAGAATCATGGCTAAGGCATAGTGATAAATGTAGCCCGTTTGAATATGGCGAGAAATCGCCCCAAACCAGCCAACTACGCGGGCACTACCGTTAACAATAAGGCCATCGATAAAGCTGGCATCGCCACCTTTCCAAAGCCCTATCCCTAAACAGCGTACCCCGCGCGCTAACACCTGCTCATAAAACCAGTCAACGTAATATTTATTTTCAAGAAGGCGATAAAGCCCTGCAAAGCGGCGACGCAATGCAGCCGGTACCGCGGGATTAACCAAATACATATACCAAGCCACGACTGCCCCAGCCACAACCATCCAGAAGGGCCAAGTAGCAAAACCGTGTACGGCATAAGCCCACCAACCCTGCCAGCTCGCTGTGAGTTGCGCCATCACGGTATGCTCGGGCGCCACATAAATAGAGCCATCAAAGAAGGAGCCAAACAAAACTGGGTTGGTAAACCAGATACCGGCAAAGACCGACGGTATAGCCAGCAACACCAGCGGTAGCACAATAGACCAGGGGGACTCTTTGGGATTGCCCTCAACCCGGTGCGACCCATCGCTGCTATCACTGTCATGCATAGCCTCCGGCGGCGGATTGCGGAAGTTTTCCTTGCCATGAAAGACAATAAAGTACAAACGGAAGGAATATAAAGAGGTAACAAAGACGCCAATGTGGATGAGGTAATAGGCAAAGGTGCCCCCCCACATCCCATCGGCCGATGCAAGCTCAGCGGCCTGAATAATATGTTCTTTGGAATAAAAACCCGAAAAGAAGGGCACACCCACCAAAGCAAAGGTGCCCAATAAAAAGGTCAACCAGGTAATGGGCATGTACTTACGCAGCCCACCCATCGCCCGAATGTCTTGGTTGTGGTGCATGCCCACAATGACTGAGCCCGCGCCCAAGAACAGGAGCGCCTTGAAAAAAGCATGGGTCATGAGGTGGAAAATAGCCACCGAATAGGCCGACACCCCTAAGGCTACGGTCATATAACCCAACTGTGAGAGCGTAGAATAGGCCACCACCCGCTTGATGTCGTTTTGAATAATACCCAAAACACCCAAGAACAAAGCACCGATGGCCCCAATAACGACCACAAGCGACAGCGCGGTAGCTGACTGCTCGTAAAAGGGCGAGAATCGCGCCACCATAAAGATACCAGCGGTAACCATGGTTGCAGCGTGAATAAGGGCCGAGATGGGGGTCGGGCCCTCCATCGAGTCGGGTAACCACGAGTGCAAGGGCACCTGTGCTGACTTACCCATTGCGCCTACAAATAACGCAATACACGCAACAGTGAGCAAGTTCCAAGTGGTACCTGGGAATTGCAACTGCGCGAGGATCTCGGTCTGGGCAAAGATGTCGCGGTAATTCATGCTGCCGGTATAGGCGTAAATCAGACCAATGCCCAACACAAAGCCAAAATCCCCGACACGGTTCATCAAAAAGGCCTTCATGTTGGCAAAGATCGCCGACTCGCGTTCGTACCAAAACCCAATGAGTAAGTACGAGACCAAGCCAACCGCCTCCCAGCCAAAAAATAGCTGCAGCATGTTGTTGGACATCACCAACATCAGCATCGAGAAGGTAAACAGCGAAATATAAGAGAAGAAGCGCTGATAACCTGGATCATCGGCCATATAGCCAATGGTATAGATATGCACCATCAGCGAGACCGAGGTCACCACCACCATCATGATGGCAGTGAGGTTATCAATGAGAAAACCTATTTGCCATTTGACCCCGCCAATGACCGACCAAGTGTAAACAGCACCATCAAACACCATGCCGTCTACAGTTTGCATCAGCACAATTACCGAGCCAATAAAGGAGATCAACACGCCCAAAATAGTCAGGCTGTGTGCCCCTTTCTTGCAAACAAAGTTGCCCAGAAAGCCCGTACCAAATAACCCCGCCAGCAGCGCGGTGACTAACGGAGCAAAAGCAATGATTAGAAATAAACTAGGTGTATCCATAATGTGCTATCCCATCAACCCTTGAGCTGGTCAAGTTTTTCAACATTGATCGTATGGATGTTACGGAATAGCAGCACCAATATTGCCAGGCCTATCGCGGCCTCAGCTGCTGCTACCGTTAATACAAAAAACACGAAAACCTGACCTGCGGTATCTCCGAACCACGCCGAAAAAGCAATAAAGTTAAAATTTGCCGACAGCAGAATCAGCTCGACTGACATTAACAAGATGATGAGATTGCGTCGATTGATAAAAAAACCAAAAAGACCAATCGTAAACAAAATAGCGCCTAGCACTAAATAATGCGGCAAACTAAGAGTCATCATGATTATTGTTCTCCTGAGGGGTTCTTATCGTGCTCGCCTTTTTGTGCAGGCGTCGATGCATTATCGGGCTCGACAGAGGGCATCGACACAATACGTAAGCGGTCATCGCGATGCACACGCACTTGCTTGCTCGCATCGGTACGAATCACATCGGTACGACGACGCAGGGTCAGGGCAATAGCGGAGACCATACCTACTAGCAAAACCACCCCGCCCACCTCAACGGCAAAGGCATATTTGGTAAACATCAGCTCACCAATCGCGCGCACGTTGTTGTGATCATCAGATAAAACCACCTTGGGGCCGGCATCCATAAAAGAGCGCGTCAGCACAAAAGCCATCTCGAGTATCATCACCACGGCGATGACAATACCCAACGGCAAGTGCGCGCGCAACTCGCTACGCACGGTATCGGCCTGCCGTAGGTTGAGCAACATGATGACAAAAATAAACATCACCATGACGGCCCCCACATAGACCACCACCAGCAATAACGAGAGGAACTCGGCGCCCATCGTCATCCACATCATGGCAGCGGTAAAGAAAGCCAAAATCAAATGTAATACCGCCACCACCGGACTCGATGCGGTAACCACTCTTATGGCGGCTACCACCAGTACCAAAGCCAAAACATAAAACAAAATAGCTGCAAAAGTCATGACTGAGTCCCTGCCTTAACGATACGGGGCGTCGATTTCACGACGCTCAGCGATTTCTTTTTCATAACGGTCGCCAATGGCTAACAGCATGTCTTTGGTGTAATACAGATCGCCGCGCTTCTCGCCATGATATTCATGAATGTGAGTCTCGACGATCGAATCCACCGGGCAGCTCTCTTCGCAAAAGCCACAGAAAATACATTTTGCCAAATCGATGTCATAGCGTGTAGTACGCCGGGTGCCATCATCGCGCTCATGCGACTCGATGGTAATGGCTAATGCTGGGCAAACCGCCTCGCAAAGCTTACAGGCAATGCAACGCTCTTCGCCATTTGGGTAACGGCGCAAAGCATGCAAGCCACGAAAACGCGGTGACATAGGCGTTTTTTCGACCGGGTAATACAGGGTCACCTTACGGCGGAAAAAATACCGACCTGTTAGGCGCATACCCTTGAACATCTCTGTGAGCAGCAAACTGCTAAAAAAATCTTTAATTGCTTCCATAGTTGCCCCCGTGCCTTATTGCCAAATGTTCCAGGGCGTTTGCATCCAAATCGCAATCACGACCAACCACACACCAGTTAGGGGAATAAATACCTTCCAACCTAAACGCATGATTTGGTCATATCGATAGCGGGGGAATGTCGCACGGAACCAGATGAACATTGAAACCACGACAAAGGTCTTTAAGCCCAGCCATAACCAGCCAGGCACCCATGTAAATGGTGCGAAATCAAAAGGCGGTAGCCACCCACCTAAAAACATAACCGAAGCTAACGCCGAGAGGAAAATCATATTGGCGTATTCGCCAAGGAAAAACAGGGCAAAGCCCATACCCGAGTACTCGACCATTGGCCCGGCCACAATCTCGGACTCACCCTCGACAACATCAAAAGGGTGACGGTTAGTCTCGGCCACTGCGGCGATCACATAAATAACAAATAAGGGCAGCAGTGGGATCCAATTCCAAGAAAGGATATTCAGCCCGTAACCAGCAAATAACCCCTTGTCTTGGCCCAATACGATGCCGCTTAAGTTAAGCGTGCCCGATACGAGCAAAACCGTAACCAAAATAAAGCCAATGGCTAACTCATAAGACAGCACCTGAGCGGCCGCCCGCAAGCCCCCTAACAAGGCATATTTGGAGTTAGAGGCCCAGCCTGCCACCACCACCCCATATACACCTAATGAGGTAATGGCCAAAATATAAAGCAGCCCAGCATTAACATCAGAAAGCACCAGCTCGGGCCCAAAAGGTATCACAGCCCAAGCAGCTAATGCCGGCATGAGGGTCACAATTGGTGCAAGTACAAAAAGCACCTTATTGGCCCGCGATGGGACGATAACCTCTTTGGTTAATAGCTTAAAAACATCGGCAAAGGGTTGTAATAACCCCTTGAACCCTACGCGGTTAGGCCCCAAACGCACGTGCATCGAGGCAATCATTTTGCGCTCCCAATAGGTGAGATAGGCAACCAAAATAATTACCGGCAGGGCAATGCACAAGATTTTAATCAGCGTCCAGACCACATACCACAAGGTTGGCCCGATCAGCCCCTCGCCAAAACCATGAATTGCAGTTAGCCACTCCATATTACACCCGCTCCACAGTCAGTTTGCCAAATGCGCTGCCCAAAGCCGCAGTTGAATCAAAGGCGGTGGCCACACGGACACAACCCTTGGCCACCCGATTGTCGCATTGTACGCGTAACTGCGCCTCGCCTTGGGCAGAGCGCACGCGCACGATATCGCCTTCGACTAGGCTTAACTCATCGAGGGTGTCTTTGTGAATGCCAGCAGTCGGCGCGGCACTGCTTGGTGTCTCTTGTAACGGCCGCGAGCGACGCACCAACGCATCACTGCGATAAATAGGCACCTCGGTCACCCGCTCTAAACCGTCTAAGGCATCAACTAGGCTAGGCTCAGCCTGTATGCGATTAGAGAGCTGAGGGTTTACCCCCGCACCAATAACGGCATCACGGACGGCCTCAGAAGTCTCTTCATCAAAGCCCTCGCACTCGAACAAATTGCCCAAAACGCGTAATACCTTCCAAGCGGGGCGCGTATCACCCACCGGTGCGGCCACCCCACGGAAACTTTGCACCCGCCCCTCGGCATTGATAAAGGTGCCCGAAGTCTCGGTAAAGGGTGCGACAGGGAGCATAACATCGGCCCACTCAGCCGCCGCAGAAAAATAACTGGTAAAGGCCACCGACAAGGCTGCGTTTTTGAGCACCTCAAGGCTGCGACTGCCTGCATCGCTATCAAGCAAGGGCTCGACATGCAAGACAAAATAAGCCTGCAACGGCTCAGCGAGCATCTGCTCGGCGGTTAAGCCGCCCTGACCGGGCGTGGCATTGGCAATATAGCCCCCAACGGTATTTGCCCCAGGGGTGAAAAAGCCCAAATTAGCTTGGGCCAAATCGGCCGTTAGCTGGGCATTGGCCAAAATCACACTGGCCTGGTCAGAGGACAGGGCCATATTGCCAATCAATACGGCGGTGTTTTCGCCCGAGCTGAGGCTCTCGGCAATGCGTTTGGCCTCGGCACTAACCGGCAGATCATTAAAGGCAATGGGGCTGTCTGTGCCATTTAGCTCGGCCAAGGCTAATGACACCTCGGCCAAGGCGTTGGCAATCTGACTCGGCGCCACTGTCATCCGCGCATGCACATGCTCAAATAATGGGTCATCAGCAGCTGAATCAATAAAGCTCACCTGCGTGCCCTTTTTGACTGCTTGACGCAAACGCTGCGCCATCAAGGGATGCTCTTTACGCAGGAAAGAGCCCACCACCAATACCCTATCGAGATTATTGAGCTCGGCGATGGGTAGGCCCAACCAAGGCGTACCCGTTAGCACCTGATCGATGCGCGGGTCGGCCTGACGCAAGCGAAAATCAACATTATGCGAGCCCAAAGCACGAGTCAAACGGCTTAATAAAGAGAGCTCCTCAAGGGTGCTGTGTGCTGCGGCTATAGAGCCGAGCTGCTGCCCGCCGAATTTCTCGCGGATTGCATTGACACCGTTAACCACATGCTGCAAGGCCTCATTCCAAGAAGCCTCGCGCCAGCTGCCATCATCTTCGCGAATCATGGGCTGCTCGAGACGATCGTCGCTATATAGACCCTCGTAAGCAAAGCGGTCGCGATCGCTGATCCAGCACTCGTTGACCTCTTCGTTTTCAAAAGGCACCACACGCAACACCTTGTCACGGAAAGCTTGGATAACCAAATTGGCCCCCAAACTATCGTGCGGGCTGATGCTAAAGCGGCGGCTAAGCTCCCACGTACGGGCTTTCATCTGAAAGGGTTTGGATAGCAGCGCACCGACTGGGCAGACGTCGATCATATTGCCTGATAGCTCAGACTCGACCGCACGGCCCACAAAGGTGGCGATCTCAGAGTGCTCGCCGCGCTGAATCATACCCACCTCTTGGATGCCGCCAATCTCTTCGCCAACGCGAATACAGCGCGTACAGTGAATGCAGCGCTGCATTGCCTCGGTAGAGATGAGCGAACCCATCGATTTGGCCTTGACCACCCGCTTGGGCTCTTTGTAGCGCGAGGCAGAAGCCCCATAGCCCACCGCCAAGTCTTGTAACTGACACTCGCCACCCTGGTCACAAACCGGGCAATCGAGGGGGTGATTAATGAGCAAAAACTCCATAACGTCTTTTTGCGCGTTAATGGCCTTTTCGGAGCGGGTCTTGACAACCATGCCGTTTGTCACAGGCGTGGCACAGGCAGGTAAAGGCTTAGGTGCCTTTTCTACCTCGACCAAACACATGCGGCAGTTGGCCGCGATACTAAGTTTTTTGTGATAGCAAAAATGCGGCACGTAGACGCCCACTTCTTGGGCAGCCTGAATAACCATGCTGCCCTCGGGCGCTTGCACTTTGATGCCGTCAATGGTGAGTTCAACCATGAAATCGTCCTGAGCCTACAAATATTGGGGCACCACACACTGCTTGTGCTCGATGTGGTGTGCGAACTCGTCGCGGAAATGCTTAACAAAACTACGCACGGGGAAAGCCGCAGCCTCGCCCAATGCGCAAATGGTGCGCCCGATGATGTTATGAGCGACCTCATCGAGCATGTCTAAGTCTTCCATACGACCCTCGCCGTGCTCGACGCGATGCACCATGCGCCACAACCAGCCCGTACCCTCGCGACAGGGCGTGCATTGGCCGCAGCTTTCGTGATAATAAAAATAGGACAAGCGCAATAGAGACTTGACCATACAACGGGTCTCGTCCATGACAATTACTGCCCCTGAGCCGAGCATCGAGCCGGCCTTGGCAATAGAGTCAAAATCCATATTGGTTTCCATCATGATATGCCCGGGGAGCACTGGTGCGCTCGACCCACCAGGGATCACCGCCTTGATCTTGCGCCCATCGCGCATCCCGCCTGCCAACTCAAGCAAGGTGGCAAAGGGGGTACCCATCGGCACCTCGTAGTTACCGGGTAACTCGACATCACCCGAGACGGAAAAGATCTTGGTCCCACCCGCGCTTTCTACGCCCACATCGAGGTACTCTTGCCCACTGTGGCGCAAAATCCAAGGCACCGCAGCAAAAGTCTCGGTATTGTTGATGGTGGTGGGCTTGCCATAAAGGCCATAACTTGCTGGGAAGGGGGGCTTGAAACGGGGGTTACCACGCTTGCCCTCTAAAGACTCGAGCAAGGCGGTCTCTTCACCACAAATATAGGCCCCATAACCATGAAAGGCGTGCAACTCAAAATCAAAGCCCGAATCGAGGATGTTTTCACCCAAAAAGCCAGCCTCGCGTGCTTGTTTAAGGGCCTCTTCGAAGCGCAGGTAGATCTCGAAAATCTCGCCATGTATGTAGTTGTAGCCAACATGAATGCCCATAGCATAGGCGGCGATGGCCATCCCCTCAATAACGGTATGGGGGTTAAAGCGCAAAATATCGCGGTCTTTAAAGGTACCGGGCTCGCCCTCGTCAGAGTTACAGACTAAATACTTTTCACCGGGCAAATCACGTGGCATAAAGCTCCACTTGAGCCCACTGGGGAAACCCGCCCCACCTCGGCCACGCAGTAATGATTGCTTGACCTCGGCCACCACCTCATCGGGCTTCATAGTCAAGGCCCGTCTAAGGCCCTCGTAGCCCCCGCGTTTTATATAACTGTCGAGATCCCAGTTTTTGCCATTTAAACCAGCCAAAATCTGGGGCTTGATATGGCGCCCATGAAAAATCATGCTGCGCGATAAATCATTTAAAGGATTTGGGTCCAACCCTTGAGCTAACCGTTCAAACACACTGGTTTTACTCATACGGACTCTCCTTCTTTTCTCAGCTCATCGAGCATAAAATCAATACGTTCTTCCTGCATATGTAGACACATATGATGGTTGTTGACCAGCATCACTGGGGCATCACCACACGAGCCCATACACTCGGCCTCGACTAGGGTAAATAACCCATCTTCGGTGGTCTCACCATAATCAATATTGAGTTTTTCTTTTAAATATTCGCCCGAGCGCACCCCGTCGCGTAAAGCGCACGGTAAATTGGTGCAGACCGAAATAGTGAATCGGCCCACGGGGCGAATATGAAACATGTCATAAAAGGTCGCGCACTCTTGCACCTGTATGGGCGGCACACCGAGATAGGCGGCCACATCTTCGATGACCTCAGTCGACACCCAGCCCTTTTCCTCTTGAGCAATGGTCAAGGCAGCAATAATGGCCGAGCGTTTTTGATCGGCCGGAAACTTGGTTAGCTCGCGGTCAATACGTTGATAAGCTTGTTCGGAAAGCAACATAATACAATTCCGTCATTCCAAAAGGCCGCCTTAGCGGTCAATTTCACCAAACACGATGTCCTGAGTGCCGATGATGGTGACACAATCGGCCAACATATGACCGCGAGACATCTCGTCTAAGGATTGTAGGTGGACAAAACCCGGGGCACGAATCTTCATGCGGTAGGGTTTGTTGGCACCATCGGAAATCAAATAAATACCAAACTCACCCTTGGGGTGCTCGATGCCAGCATAGGCCTCGCCTGGTGGCACATGCATACCCTCAGTAAAGAGTTTGAAATGGTGGATGAGATCCTCCATACCGGTTTTCATGCGCTCACGCTTGGGTGGTGCTACCTTGTGATTATCTGTAATCACCGGACCGGGATTATTGCGCAGCCACTCCACACACTGGCGGATGATGCGGTTGCTTTCGCGCATTTCCTGGATGCGCACCAGATAGCGGTCATAGCAATCCCCATTGGTGCCTACCGGCACATCAAACTCGACCCGATCATAGACTGCATAGGGCTGCTTTTTGCGCACATCCCACTCTACCCCTGAGCCACGTAGCATCGGGCCAGTAAAGCCTAGGGCCTTGGCGCGCTCAGCGCTGACCACGCCCACATCGACCAAACGCTGTTTCCAAATACGGTTTTCAGTAAGTAAGGTCTCGTACTCGTCAACACAACCAGGGAAGCGATCGGTAAAGGCCTCGATAAAATCAAGCAGCGAGCCCGAGCGGTCTTCGTTCATTGCGCGTAGCTCTTTATCGCTACGATATTTGCTGGGCTTGTACTGGGGCATGGTATCGGGTAAATCGCGATACACCCCACCTGGGCGGTAATAGGCTGCGTGCATTCGCGCACCCGAGACCGCCTCGTACATGTCCATGATGTCCTCGCGCTCGCGAAAGGCGTATAAAAACACCGCCATCGCGCCCACATCAAGGGCGTGCGAACCAACTGACATCAGGTGATTAGACAGGCGCGTAATCTCGTCAAACATAACCCGTATGTACTGCGCACGCAGCGGCACCTCGACGCCCAACAGCTTTTCGACTGCCAGACAGTAGGCATGCTCGTTGCACATCATCGAAACATAATCAAGGCGGTCCATATAGGGCAGGGTTTGCAGGTAGGTGCGGTTTTCGGCCAGCTTTTCCGTGGCACGATGCAACAAACCAATATGCGGGTCAGCCCGCTCGATGACCTCGCCATCCATCTCGAGCACCAAACGCAACACACCGTGCGCTGCCGGGTGCTGGGGGCCAAAGTTAAGAGTGTAGTTTTGTATTTCTGCCATAGTTTAACGCCCTATACCGTAATCATCTTCGCGCACCACGCGGGGCACGATCTCGCGTGGCTCAATAGTGACTGGCTGGTACACCACCCGCTTTTGCTCGGGGTCATAACGCATCTCGACATAGCCCGAGATGGGGAAATCTTTGCGGAAGGGGTGCCCAATAAAGCCATAATCAGTCAAAATACGACGCAAATCGGGGTGCCCCTCGAATACCACCCCGTACAAATCAAAGGCCTCGCGCTCAAACCAGTTGACCGAAGGCCAGACCTCGTACAAAGTCGGCAACAGGGGGAACTCATCATTGGGAACAAAGGTGCGTACCCGTAAGCGCCAATTGTGCGTCACGGATAGCAGGTGAATAACCACGGCAAAACGCTGTGGAAACTGCCCTGCCCTATCGGTATAGGTGGGCGCCTGCCAAGCTGAGTAGTCAACCGCGCACAGATCGATACAGGTTTCAAAGCGCAAATCATCGTGATCGCGCAAAGTACGACAAATATCAACCCACTGCTCGGCGGGTACCTGCAAGGTGAGCTCGCCTAAAGCTCGGGTCAAATCAACCCCCTCGCCGAGTACCGTTTTTAAATGGTTCTCTAAAGTTGTAAGACGTGTCATGATTGTGCCCTTAAAGCCTTGCACTGCCTGCCTAACGCGCAATGGTATTGGTTAAACGAATTTTATTTTGCATTTGGATTAGGCCATACACCAACGCCTCGGCCGTAGGGGGACAACCCGGCACATAGATATCAACAGGCACAATGCGGTCACAACCGCGCACCACTGAATAAGAGTAGTGATAATAGCCCCCGCCGTTGGCACAAGACCCCATGGACACCACCCAACGCGGCTCGGCCATCTGGTCGTATACCTTGCGTAACGCTGGCCCCATCTTGTTACAAAGAGTGCCAGCAACAATCATTAAATCAGATTGACGCGGGCTCGCACGGAAAATAATGCCAAACTGGTCTAAGTCATAACGTGCGGCACCGGCGTGCATCATCTCGACCGCGCAGCAAGCCAAGCCAAAAGTCATGGGCCATAGGGAACCCGTCTTGGCCCAGTTGAGAAACTTGTCTGCACTGGTAGTAATAAAACCTTCTTTTAAAATGCCATCAATAGCCATAAAACTGCCCTTGTAGTGTAGTGATTAGGGTTACTCCCAATCTAACGCACCTTTCTTCCACTCGTAAATAAAGCCCACAGTCAAAATCAGTAAAAAGATCATGGCGGTCACAAAGCCGACCATGCCTACCGTGCCGTAAGCCATTGCCCAAGGGAATAAAAAGGCAATCTCGAGATCAAACATAATGAACAAAATGGCAATCAGGTAATAGCGAATGTCGACATTCATACGCGAGTCGCCAAAAGCCTCAAACCCACACTCGTAAGGGGAAAGCTTTTCCTCATACGGCCGATGCGGCCCCAAGATACGACCCGCAACAAGCAAAGCCATACCCAAAGCCGTTGCCACAATAATAAACATCAAGACGGGAAAGTAGTTTTGCAAATTCATGCTTATACCCATGTGCGATCCATAACCGACTAGATTGTAGCATTGATGCGATTTCTTTTCGGGTTTACACCAATAAAATTCTTATTGTTTGTTATAAACCAACCCAACCTACAACTTTGTGTTGAATAAAAAGTAAAAACAATGGCACTAAAAACGATAACCCCTAACCCAACACACCTACTGCACTACAGTAGCCCATACCGGTACCACACCAAGGCTGAACACAAAAAAAGCCACTCGCGAACGAGTGGCTTTTAGTTCCGTTATATATGCGTAGCGTAACTACACTAAATTAGAACTGGTGGCTGAGACCTACACCAAGTACTGTGGATTTAAGGTCAGGGGCAAACTTGACGTTCTTAGCATAGGAACCATAGGCGTACATGTTGGTGCGCTTGGACAAGGGGTAGGTGTAACCCAAGCTGTAGGTTTGAGCTTTTTTGTACTTAAACTGCTTACCACGCTCACCATTAGGTGCCTTACGGAGGTCACCCATTGCCCAAGAAGCCATGATGCTACCTGCACCAACTGGGGCACTTACACCCAAGGTGTAGTTATTGACGCGCAGACCTTTTTGACCTTCAAAAGCCTCGCCTAAACCTGTCCCGCCCCAGTATGACTGAAACAGACCATCACGTGCTTGGCCAAAACCAAGATGCAACTTAGCAACCTCAAAATCGTAACTACCCGCTAAGATCCACTCTTTGCCGGTTACGTTTTGCGTCTTGCCATCATTTGTGCCAAAACGGTCTTTATACTGGTCATAGCTAAGCGCTACCCCGATTGGGCCATTTGCGTAACGTGCTGCTGCAGTCCAAGCCCGTTTATCAGTTTTTAATTTCTCTGAAACGCCAGGACCGCTAACCTTGATAGTCCCTAGCTGAGAGCCACTTGTATTAAAGGAATAACCTAGGCCAGCTTGGAACCCTGCAAAGCTAGGCGTCTGGTACTGAATCATGTTGTCATAGCGTACAGTGTTGGCTGCACTAAAGGTCGCACCGAAGTTTGCCTGACCAAAACTGGCACCAAAGGGGCTACCAATACCGGGCACGTACATCGATGTAATGGTGGTCTGACGACCAAAGGTCAACTGACCCCAGCTATCGCCAGCGAGGCCAAAGTGCGCCTCACGACCAAACAATCGGCCACCTTGTTGTGAATCACCAGTACCAATATCAAAGCCGCTCTCTAACTGGAAGATCATGCGTAGACCATCACCAAGGTCCTCGGACCCGCGCAGACCCCAGCGGTTGCCGCGCTGAACACCGCCTACGATGCCAGTACGAGTATTACGAATTGAATAATCACGGCCTTTGCGAGCATAGTAGCCGCCCTCATCCCCCGTTACAGGATCATAATCTGCAACAGTACCCTTTATGCGCTCATAGCCAAGGCCACCGTCAACTACCCCATACAGGGTTACAGATGTTTCTGCTTGCGCGACGCCAGCAAAGCCGACCATCAGAGCAGCAGCGAGCAATGTCTTTTTCATGTGTGAAATCTCCATGGATTTTTTTTGAGTCA
>Ga0209487_1000321_pt1 | contig 43405 bp, 39 predicted proteins | sample Poulit2012_FD_187524 | JGI IMG/M metagenome (GOLD analysis project Ga0209487, IMG submission 187524) | Agricultural soil microbial communities from Georgia to study Nitrogen management - Poultry litter 2012 (SPAdes) (version 2) | ecosystem: Environmental > Terrestrial > Soil > Agricultural land... | reverse complement strand
CCGCTCGGTGTCACCCTCGCCTCCTGCGCCACCGGTGGTGGTGGCGGTGAGGAAGAGACCGACGACGGCGGCGAAGAACCCGCCGGGGACGTGGACCCGGACAACCCGTTCGGCGTCGAGGCCGACGCCACGGTGGACGCCGTGATCTTCGACGGCGGCTACGGCGTGGACTACGTGGAGTTCGCCGGGAACATCTTCGAGGAGAACCATGAAGGTTCGACTGTCGAGGTCCAGAAGTCGAACAATATCGCCCAGGAGCTCCAACCGCGATTCGTCTCCGGCAACCCACCGGACTTGGTCGACAACTCTGGATCGAACCAGATTGGGTTCAGCACCATCCTGGACCAGATCGAGGACCTGACCGATGTGGTCGACGCGCCGAACCTCGAAGGAACAACAATCCGGGACACTCTCTACGGGGGGGTGCTTGCTCCGGGTACCTACGGTGACAAGTTCGCTGCACTGAACTACGTGTTGACCGTGTATGGCGTATGGTATTCCGCTACTCTCTTCGACAAGCACGGGTGGACCCCACCGACGACCTGGCCGGAAGCCAAGGAGCTGGGTGCGGCAGCCAAGGAAGAAGGCCTCTACCTGTTCGTCTGGGGCCAGGAAGCCGCCACCTACTACCAGACGCTTGCGATGGAGTCCGCGATCAAGGAGGGTGGCGACGAGGTCCGGCTCGCCCTGGAGAACCTGCAGCCGGACTGCTGGTCTATGGACGCCATCCAAGGCGTCTTCCAGGCGATGAAGGAGATCATCGACGCCGGCTACTTCAAGCCCGGCGGTGCCGGTACCCAGTTCACCGCCGCCCAGGCGCAGTGGAGCGAGGCACAGGAAGCCCTGCTGTATCCCTCCGGTGGGTGGATCGAGAACGAGATGAAGGACCAGACGGCGGACGACTTCCAGATGAAGGGAGTCTCGTCGTTCGCCCTCACCGACAGTCCCACCATGCCGATGACCGCGCTGCACTCGACGGCTGGTGAGCCTTATATCGTGCCCTCGGACGGTAACGTCGCCAGCGGCAAGGAACTGTTGCGGATCATGCTGTCAGAGGAGTCGGCGAGCAACTTCTCCAAGGAGAAGCTCGCTCCGACCGTGGTCGCCGGGCTGGTGCCCGACGATGGCTTCGGGTCTACTGCGCTCGTCTCCCAGACAGACCTGCTCGACGCAGCCGGTGAGGACATCTTCACGATCAAGTTCGTCGACTACTACGGGATGAACCAGGAGCAGCTGCCGATCTGGAACTCCTTCCTCGGTGGCGACAAGACCGTCGAGGAACTGACCAGCGACCTGCAAGGCATCACTGATCGGGTCGCAAACGACGACACCATCGAGAAGATCGAAGTCTCGTGACTGCGGTTGTCAATGTCGTAGGCACCCCCGCCGGGCAGAAGAGTCCGTCCGGCGGGGGGCCTCGCCCTAGGCTCTCGTTTGGCCGAATCAGCTTCTTCGTGATCTTTCTGGGGCTTCCACTTGCTCTCTTCCTCATCTTTGTGATTTGGCCGTTCATCCAGGCCGCCTTCTATGCCTTGACTAACTGGTCCGGGTACAGCGACGAGTTCGACATCATCGGGCTGGCGAACTTCGAGCGGCTGGTCAACGATCCGCGCTTCATGAACGCTGTGGGCAACTCGATCGTCTTCGCGATCGTGATCCCAGCGGTCACTCTCACCACTGCACTGGCGTTCGCGGTACTGCTGACAGTCGGCGGTTCGGAGAAGGGTCGCGTCCGCGGGGTGAAGAACTCCGGTTTCTACCGGGTCGTCTCGTTGTTCCCGTACACGATCCCCGGGATTGCGATTGCCATCATGTGGCGACTGATCCTGGATCCCAGCAGTGGTCTGGTCAATGGCGTTCTCACCAGCATCGGCCTCGATCAGTTCCAATCGTTCCCCTGGCTGGGGGAAGAGTCGACCGCGATGCCAGTGACGATGTTCGTGGTGCTGTGGGGGCTCGTCGGTTTCTACATGCTCCTGTTCATCGCAGCTATCAAAGGCGTGCCGGCAGAGACATACGAAGCCGCCCGCATCGATGGTGCAGGCCGGTGGCGGACGACGATCTCCATCACCCTGCCGCTGATTCGCGACAACGTGCAGACCGCCTACATCTACATCGGCATCATCGCGCTGGACTTGTTCGTCTACGTACAGGCATTGAACCCGACAGGGGGGCCAAACAGCAGCACCCTGGTGATGAGTCAGCAGCTGTTCAACACGGCGTTCCGGGAGGGCAAGTTCGGTTACGCCAGTGCCATGGGAGTGGCGATTGCGGTCGTCACCCTGCTGTTCGCGGCAGCCGTGTTCACTGTGAACCGCCTCACCGGCGGCAAGGATGAGAAGGGGGCAGCATGAGTGTCTCGACTTCGCGCCGGACCGAGACCACCAGTAGAGGCGATCGTGTCGTCGGCGGCATCTCACACAGTGTGCTTATCGTCTGGTGCATCCTGGTGATCGCTCCGATGTTGTGGACGTTGCTGAGTGCCTTCAAGACCAGCTCGGAGATCTTCGGCAACCCGTTCGGCCTTCCTGCCGACTGGAACTTCGACAACTTCGTCAACGCCTGGGTCAGCTCACAGATCGGACTGGCGTTTGTGAACACCATCATCGTGGTCGGAGTGGCGCTGGCGCTGGTGATGCTGCTCGGGGCGATGTGCTCCTACGTTCTGGCCCGATTCTCCTTCCCGGGCCGGCGGGCGATCTACTACCTGATGCTCGCGGGCCTGACGTTCCCGGTGTTCCTGGCCATCGTGCCACTGTTCTTCGTCCTGAAGAACCTGGGGCTGCTAGGGAGCCTGCCCGGGCTCATCATCACGTACGTGGCGTTCGCGTTGCCGTTCACAGTGTTCTTCCTCTACGCGTTCTTCCGCAGTCTGCCGGAGGACATCTCTGAGGCCGCTGCGATCGACGGAGCAGGCGAGTGGCGGACGTTCTTCCAGGTGATGCTGCCGATGGCCACCGCAGGAATGTCGTCAGTGGCGATCTTCAACTTCCTCGGGCTGTGGAACCAGTTCATCCTGCCCATCGCACTGAACCCGCAGGAGAGCAACTGGGTGCTCTCACAGCGACTGGCCGCGTTCGTCGGTGCAGCCGGCTACAACGTGGACTTTGGCGCCATGTTTGCCGCGGTGGTCATCACCGTCGTCCCCGTCCTGGTCGTCTACATCATCTTCCAGCGCCAGCTCCAGGGATCGGTGAGCCAGGGCACGATGAAGTAGCACCGGTGGCAGGAGCGGTGCCGCCGCCGCGCCCGGGTGCACCAAACAGACAGGGGCCGCCCGGGCACGGCATGATGTCCGGATGAGCGACGAGACCTCTGTCTGGATGGCCATCGCCCTCTTCCTCATCGCGGTCCTCGCCCTCGGCTACTCCGGAGTCTCCAGCACCCGCACGCTGCCGGGCTACCAGCTCGCCGACCGGCGGCTCCGGGGCAGCGTGGCAGGACTGAGCGCAGGCGGGGCGGACGCCTCCTGGTGGCTGGTGCTCACCCTGCCGGCGGCGGCCTACGCCTCGGGCCTGCATGCGGTATGGATCCCGATCGGCCTGCTCGTCGGCGCCTGGTTCACCTGGACCTGGGTGGCTCCCCGGCTGCGCAGCTACGCCCCGGTCGCCGGGCAGACGTTCACAGTGCCGACGTTCCTCGCCCGCCGTACCCACGACCGCTCCCACCTGCTGCGGACTCTCTCCGCCCTGCTCATCCTCGCCCTGCTCACCGTCTACCTGGCCGCCGGGCTGCAGATCGGCGGCGCGTTCTTCGCCGCCGCCTTCGACACCGGTGAGCTGCTCGGGCTGCTCACCGTCGCCGCGGTGACCACGGTCGCTGTGCTCTTCGGCGGGTTCCGCGGGGTGGCCAACCTGCACGTGCTGCTGACCCTGCTGGTCGCCGGCGCCCTGGTGCTCGTCGGCGTGCGAGCGGTGGACGAGCTGGGCGGCTGGGAGCCGACCACTGCACTGGTCACCGGTGCGGACCCGGAGGCGATGTCGCTGGCCGCCGGCGGGGTCGGTGCCGGGCTGCTCACTGCGCTCGCCTGGGCCCTGGGCTACTTCGGTCAGCCACAGCTGCTGGTGCGGATGATGGCGCTGCGCACGCCCCGCTCCTCCCGAGCCGGTCGACGTACCGTGCTGGCCTGGATGGCGGTGTCTTTCGCCGGCGCGATCCTGGTGGGGCTGGCCACGCTGGCCTACTTCGAGCAGTCCTGGCGACCGCTGAACCGGCCCGAGGACGGTCTCAGCCGGCTCGCCGAGCTGCTCTTCTCCCCGTTCCTGGGCGCCCTGCTGGCCACCGCGGTGCTGGCCGCGATCATCAGCACCGTCGCCAGCCAGCTGCTGCTGTGCTCCTCGGTGCTGGTGGAGGACCTGTACCGGCTGGCCACCCGCAGCCAGGCACCCCAGCGGCGGCACGTGACGCTGAGCCGGTTGGCGGTGCTCCTGGTGGCCGGGGCCGCCACCTGGCTCGCCCATCGCGGCCAGATACCGAGCCTCGACCTGGTCGCCCTGGCCTGGGCCGGGTTCGGCACCACCTTCGCACCGATCGTGCTGCTGGCCCTGTTCTGGCGGAGAACCACCAGCTGGGGCGCGCTGGCAGGACTGGCCAGCGGCGCCGTCATGATCCTGCTCTGGGTGCGCAACGGCGTGGACCAGAGCCTGCACGAGCTGGTACCCGCGTTCGCGGCCACCCTGCTGGTGGTGGTCCTGGTCAGCAGGCTCAGCCGCCCGCCGGAGGCCCCGGTGGCCGCCGAGTTCGCCGAGATGACCGAGCGGCTGCCCCGCCCGGGAGTGCTCAGCCGGGCTGGGGTGAGCGTCGCAGCGCGGGTCGCGTCCTCGATGGCTGCTGTGGCCGCCGAGGCGTTCCCGGCCCCGAACGTCGAGTCCAGGCCGGAGCGCTGAGCAGAGACACGCTGGGTGTGACCAGCCCGACCCGCGGCGGGCGCCGATCGGGGCTAGACTCACCCGCAGTGGAGGGGAGTACCCCGCAAGCGGTGGTGTCGTCATCACAGTCGGCTGCGTAGCCGGCTCGGTGCCATCGGCCCGGAACCCGGGTGGGGGAGACCTCCGGTGTCCATCCTGTTCACCGGAGGTAGTGAGTGCACGTCGAACCCTGGGCCTGGATCCTGCTGGTCGCCCTGATCGCCACGATGATGTCGATCGACTTCTTCGGCCACATCCGCAAGGCGCACGAGCCGGGTCTGCGGGAAGCGTCCATCTGGTCCGCGTGCTACATCAGCGTGGCGCTGCTGTTCGGACTGGTGGTGCTCTGGGAGTGGGACGGCGACTTCGCGGTCCAGTACTACTCCGGCTACATCACCGAGCTGTCCCTGTCGGTGGACAACCTGTTCGTGTTCGTGCTGATCATGAGCAGCTTCCGGGTACCGAGGAAGTACCAGCAGAAGGTGCTGCTGGTCGGCATCATCATCGCCCTGGCGCTGCGCACGGTGTTCATCCTGGTCGGCGCGAGCGTGGTGAACCACTTCTCGTTCGTGTTCTACATCTTCGGCGCATTCCTCATCTACACCGCGATCACCCAGCTGAAGAGCAACGACGACGATGAGGAGTCGGGCGACAACCTCGTCGTCCGGCTCACCCGGAAGGTGTTCCCGACCACCGAAGGGTACGTCGAGGACCGGCTGACCACCCACGTCGACGGCAAACGGCACATCACCCCGATGCTGATCGTGATGATCGCCATCGGCAGCGCGGACCTGCTGTTCGCTGTGGACTCGATCCCGGCGATCTTCGGGCTCACCCAGGAGGTCTTCCTCATCTTCGCCGCGAACGCGTTCTCGCTGATGGGGCTGCGGCAGCTGTTCTTCGTCATCGACGGGCTGCTGGACAAGCTCGTCTACCTGAACTACGGGCTGGCCGCCATCCTGGCGTTCATCGGCGGCAAGCTGGTGCTGCACGCCCTGCACGAGAACGAGCTGGGCTTCATCAACAGCGGCCAGCCGTGGGAGGTCATCCCCGAGCCGACGACGGTCGTGTCGCTGGTCGTGATCGTCGCCATCCTGTTCCTCACCACCCTGATCTCGCTGACCTTCGGCCGGAGGCGGGCAGCGGAAGGCGCGCCGGCCGCCGGGGAACCGGACCAGGGGGACTGGGGCCCGGGAGAGCTGGACCAGGAGCGCCACGTCGATCAGCGCCACCGGCAGCACGCGAGCTCCAAGCACCTGTACCGCTAGACTGCTTGGGCGTGGAGGGGAGTACCCCGTAAGCGCGGATGTCGTCACCACAGCCTGCCTCGGTGCGGGCTCGGCGCCCGCGGCCCGGTTCCCGGGTGGGGGAGACCTCCGGTGTCACCTGTTCTCACCGGAGGTCTGCTGATGGATGTTCAACCCTGGGTCTGGGCGGTCACGATCGGGGCGATCGTGGTCATGCTCGCGATCGACTTCTTCGGTCATGCCCGCAAGGCGCACGCCCCTTCGCTACGGGAGGCCGGCCTGTGGTCGCTGGCCTATGTGGTGATCGCGTTGGTGTTCGGCGTGCTGGTCTGGTTGGGCTGGGGCCAGGACTACGGCGTGCAGTACTTCTCCGGCTACATCACCGAGAAGTCGTTGTCGGTGGACAACCTGTTCGTGTTCGTGCTGATCTTCGGCAGCTTCCGGGTGCCCCGGGAGTACCAGCAGAAGGTGCTGCTGATCGGCATCATCATCGCGCTGGTGCTGCGCGCTGCGTTCATCTTCGTCGGCGCGGCCGCGATCAACGAGTTCACCGCTGTGTTCTACCTGTTCGGCGCCTTCCTGCTGTACACCGCGGTCAGCCAGCTGCGGCACACCGATGAGGAGGACACCGGGGAGAACGTGGCGGTGCGGGTGGCGCGGCGCCTGTTCCCGACCACCGGCGACTTCGTCGGCGACAAGCTGGTGCACAAGCAGCAGGGCCGCTGGCACGCGACCCCGATGCTGGTGGTGATCATCGCGATCGGCGGCGCCGACGTGCTGTTCGCCGTGGACTCGATCCCGGCGATCTTCGGGCTCACCCAGGAACCGTTCCTGGTGTTCGCGGCGAACGCGTTCTCCCTGCTCGGCCTGCTGCAGCTGTACTTCCTCATCGACGGGCTGCTGGACCGGCTGGTGTACTTGCACTACGGGCTCGCAGCGATCCTCGCCTTCATCGGTGCGAAGCTGGTGATCCACGCCCTGCACACCAACGAGCTGCCGTTCATCAACGGCGGACGGCCGTGGGAGACGATCCCGGAGCCGGACACGATCGTGTCCCTGTCGGTGATCGTCGGCATCCTGGCCATCACCACTGTGGCCTCGCTCACTGTCGGCCAGCGGTCGCGGAACTAGTCAGCAGCGAACGGCCCGATCACCGGGTTCCACCGGCGGATGCGGCGTCGGATGATCAGCCCGGCCCGATGGAACGGGTCGGTGTCCAGCAGCGTCTCGGCGGCCGCTGCGTCCTCGGCGACGATCAGCAGCAGCGCCCCCGGATGCTCCCCGACCCACGGACCGGAGGCGAGCAGCCGGCCCTCCTCGAGCAGGTCGCGCAGGAACGCACGGTGCTCGGGGCGGATCCGGTCGGAGTCCTCGGTGCGCGCAGGATCATAGCTGTACTCGACGGCGAAGGTGCTCATGGGCGGGAGGGTACTCCGGGCAGCGTGGTCACCAGCCGCGTGCCCGCCACTCGGGCAGCGCCGGCCGCTCGGCGCCGAGGGTGGTGTTGTCCCCGTGCCCGGGCAGCACCACGGTCTCGTCCGGGTAGACGTCGAAGATCCGCTCGGTCACGTCCGCCAGCAGCTGCTGGAAGTCGGTGGCCGACCCGGTCTTGCCCACCCCGCCGGGGAACAGGCTGTCACCGGTGAAGACCAGGGGAGGGACGCCGTCGATGTTGAGGGCGAGCGCCACCGACCCGGGAGTGTGCCCACGCAGGGCGAGGACGTCCAGCAGCAGGGAGCCGACCCGCACGGTGTCGCCGTGCTGCAGGTGCCGGTCGGCCGGCACCGGCAGGTGGTCGGCATCGGGGCCGCCGGCCAGCACGGGGGCGCCGGTGCGGGCAGCGACCGCGGCCAGAGCGCCGGTGTGGTCGGCGTGCCGGTGCGTGGTGAGGATGCCCACCAGAGCGCCGGTGGCGGCCTCGGCCTCGAGCAGCTCCTGCAACCGGGCCGGGTCGTCGGCGGCGTCCACGAGCAGGTGGTCGCCGGTGCGGGTGTCGATGATCAGGTAGGCGTTGTTGTCCATCGCCGAGACGCTCGCCTTGTGCACCTCGGCGCCGGGGGTGCGCCAGACGATGGCCGGGCCGCCGCGCTCGACGTGCCCGGGGACGAAGGTGGGAGTAGTCATGACAGCAGCCTCTCACCTGCGAGACGATGTCACGAGGACCCGGGCACGGGTGCCCGCTGCCACATGACCTTGTGACCAACCCGACACGTCGAACAGTTGTACTATGTCGGTGGCCCGTCTTACGATGGCAGGCGTGAGTGACTCCCTCCTGGTTCGCGGCGCGCGCGAGCACAACCTCCAAGACGTCGACGTCGACCTCCCCCGGGACCGGTTGATCGTGTTCACCGGGCTGTCCGGCTCGGGGAAGTCGTCCCTGGCGTTCGACACGATCTTCGCCGAGGGGCAGCGCCGGTACGTGGAGTCGCTGTCCGCCTACGCCCGCCAGTTCCTCGGCCAGATGGACAAACCGGACGTGGACTTCATCGAGGGACTCTCCCCGGCGGTCTCCATCGACCAGAAGTCCACCAACCGGAACCCGCGCTCGACCGTCGGGACGATCACCGAGGTGTACGACTACCTCCGGCTGCTGTTCTCCCGGGCCGGCACCCAGCACTGCCCGGTGTGCGGGGAGCAGGTGGTGGCGCAGACACCCCAGCAGATCGTCGACCGGCTGCGGGAGATGCCGGAGGGTACGCGGTTCCAGGTGCTCGCCCCGGTGGTGCGCGGTCGGAAGGGGGAGTACTCCGAGCTGTTCCGCGAGCTGCAGTCCCGCGGGTTCGCCCGCGCCATGGTGGACGGTGAGCTGATCCAGCTCGCCGAGCCACCGGTGCTGGAGAAGAACCTCAAGCACACCATCGACGTGGTGGTGGACCGGCTGGTGGTCCGGGAGACCATCCGGCAGCGGCTCACCGACTCGGTGGAGACTGCCCTCGGACTGGCCGACGGCCTGGTGGTCGCCGACTTCGTCGACCTGGACCCAGACGACCCGGACCGGCAGCGGCGGTTCTCCCAGAAGCGCGCCTGCCCGAACGACCACCCGCTCAGCCTGGAGGAGATGGAGCCGCGCACCTTCTCCTTCAACGCCCCGTACGGCGCCTGCCCGGAGTGCACCGGTATCGGCACCCGGCTGGAGGTGGACCCCGACCTGGTGGTCCCGGACGAGGAGCTGACCCTGGCCGAGGGTGCGGTCGCCCCGTGGGCCAGCGGCAGCTCGCAGTACTTCGACCGCATCCTGACCGCGCTCGGTGAGGACCTCGGCTTCTCCGTGGACGTGCCCTGGCGGGCGCTGCCGAAGCGTGCCAAGGAGGCGGTGCTCTACGGCAAGGACCACAAGGTGCACGTGCGCTACCGGAACCGGTGGGGCCGCGAGCGCTCCTACTCCACCGGGTTCGAGGGAGTGATCGCCTTCCTGGAGCGGCGGCACAACGAGACCGAGTCGGAGTGGTCCCGGGACAAGTACGAGGAGTACATGCGCCAGGTGCCGTGCCCGGTCTGCCGGGGGGCACGGCTGAAGCCTGAGGTGCTCGCCGTGACCGTGGGCGGCAAGTCGATCGCGCAGGTGTGCGACCTGTCCATCCGGGAGGCCAAAGGTTTCCTCGACGGCCTGCAGCTGGGGGAGCGGGAGGCGGCGATCGCCGCCCAGGTGCTCAAGGAGATCCACGCCCGGCTCGGCTTCTTGCTGGACGTGGGCCTGGACTACCTGAGCATGTCCCGTCCGGCGGCCACGCTCTCCGGCGGGGAGGCGCAGCGGATCCGGCTGGCCACCCAGATCGGCTCCGGTCTGGTCGGGGTGCTGTACGTGCTGGACGAACCGAGCATCGGCCTGCACCAGCGGGACAACCGGCGCCTGATCGAGACCCTGTCCCGGTTGCGGGACCTGGGCAACACGCTGATCGTCGTCGAGCACGACGAGGACACCATCAAGACCGCCGACTGGATCGTGGACATCGGCCCCGGAGCCGGTGAGCAGGGCGGGCACATCGTGCACTCCGGTGACTATGCCGGGCTGCTGGAGGCCCCGGACTCTCTCACCGGCGCCTACCTGGCCGGTCGGCGCAGCATCTCCATACCTGCCCAGCGTCGCACCCCGGATCCGGACCGGTGGGTGAAGGTGCACGGGGCGCGGGAGAACAACCTGCGCGGTATCGACGTCGACTTCCCGCTGGGCACGCTCACCGCGGTGACCGGGGTGTCCGGTTCCGGCAAGTCCACCCTGGTCAACGCCATCCTGTACAACGTGCTCGCGAACGAGCTGAACGGCGCCCGGCACGTCCCCGGCCGGCACAAGCGGGTCACCGGTCTGGACGACCTGGAGAAGGTCGTGCACGTGGACCAGAGCCCGATCGGGCGCACCCCACGGTCCAACCCGGCCACCTACACCGGGGTGTGGGACCACATGCGCCGGCTGTTCGCCGAGACCACCGAGGCGAAGGTCCGCGGCTACACTCCCGGCCGCTTCTCCTTCAACGTCAAGGGTGGCCGGTGCGAGGCCTGCCACGGCGACGGCACCCTGAAGATCGAGATGAACTTCCTGCCGGACGTGTACGTGCCCTGCGAGGTGTGCCACGGCGCCCGGTACAACCGGGAGACGCTCGAGGTGCACTACAAGGGCAAGACCGTCGCCGAGGTGCTGGACCTGCCGATCGCCGAGGCTGCGGAGTTCTTCGCTGCCGTCCCGGCGATCGCCCGGCACCTGCGCACCCTGGTGGACGTCGGACTGGGCTATGTGCGCCTGGGTCAGCCGGCCCCCACGCTCTCCGGCGGCGAGGCGCAACGCGTCAAGCTCGCCTCCGAGCTGCAGAAGCGGTCCAGCGGGCGGACCGTGTACATGCTCGACGAGCCCACCACCGGGCTGCACTTCGAGGACATCCGCAAGCTGATGGACGTGCTCCAGGGGTTGGTGGAGAAGGGCAACACGGTGATCATCATCGAGCACAACCTGGACGTGATCAAGAACGCGGACTGGGTGATCGACATGGGCCCCGAAGGGGGTTCCGGGGGCGGCATGGTCGTCGGCGAGGGCACCCCGGAGGACCTGGCCAAGGTGGAGGCCTCGCACACCGGGCACTTCCTCGCCGAGATCCTCGACACCGACGCCACGCCAGAGCTGCGCCCGGTGACCACTGTGGCCGCCCTGGCCCGGCCGAAGGCACGCTCCGTGCGACGCAAGGCGGCCGCGGCGAAGGGCAAGTCCCGGCGGTCGAAGTCCGCGGCGTCCGCCTGAGCGGTGCGCCCGCGGGTCAGGCCCGCGCGGCCACCTGGGTGGCCAGCGGGGCGTGCCGCACCGGGAAGTTCACCGAGCGGGCGATGAAGCAGTGGTCGTGCGCCTGCTGGTGCAGGTCGGCGACCACGTCCTCAGCCACCGGCTCAGCGACCTCCACCTTCGGGTGCAGCACCACCTCGGTGAACTGTCCCGCACCGGCGACCTCCACCCGCATCGTGCCGGTGGCTCGGTCGGTGTACCCGGTGACCGCCACGCCGGCCATCGCCGCCTTGTGCAAGAACCAGAGCATGTGGCACTGCGCGAGCGCCGCCACGAACAGGTCCTCCGGCGAGTACCGGTCTGCATCGCCGCGGAACGCCAGGTCCGAGGAGCCCGGCAACGGCGGCTTGCCCTCGATCCGGACCACATGGTCCCGCCCGTAGGAGGTGTAGGACTCCGTGCCGCGATCACCGGCGCCGGTCCAGTCCACGATGACTGAATACGTGTGAAGGGGTCCCATCCCCACACGCTAGCGCGAACTACCCTGGAAGGCATGGCCGACCCGAGCACCTACCGCCCCAAGCCGGGGGAGATCCCCACGGATCCCGGGGTCTACCGGTTCCGGGACGCGCACGGCCGGGTGATCTACGTGGGTAAGGCGAAGAACCTGCGTGCCCGGCTGTCCAGCTACTTCCAGAACGTTGCCGGCCTGCACCCGCGCACCCAGCAGATGGTCACCACTGCGGCGAGCGTGGAGTGGACCGTGGTCGCCACCGAGGTGGAGTCCCTCGCACTGGAGTACTCCTGGATCAAGACCTACGACCCGCGGTTCAACGTGAAGTACCGGGACGACAAGTCCTACCCGTACCTCGCCGTGACGATGAGCGAAGAGGTCCCCCGGGTGCTGGTCACCCGCGGCGCCAAGCGGAAGGGGAACCGCTACTTCGGCCCCTACTCGCACGCCTGGGCGATCCGGGAGACCGTGGACCTGCTGCTGCGGGTGTTCCCGATCCGGTCCTGCTCCAAGGGTGTGTACAACCGGGCCCAGCAGTCCGGCCGGCCCTGCCTGCTCGGCTACATCGACAAGTGCGCCGCCCCGTGCGTGGGCCGGATCTCCGTCGAGGACCACCGGGCGATGGCCGAGGAGTTCTGCGACTTCATGGCCGGCCAGACCGGGCCGTACGTGCGCCGCCTGGAACGGGAGATGAAGCAGGCCTCGGCCGAGCTGGACTTCGAGCGCGCCGCCCGGCTGCGCGACGACCTGGCCGCCCTGACCAAGGTGGTGGAGAAGAACGCTGTGGTGCTCCCGGACGGCACCAACGCGGACGTGTTCGCGATGGCAGCTGACGAGCTGGAGGCCTCGATGCAGGTGTTCCACGTGCGTGACGGGCGAATCCGGGGGCAGCGCGGCTGGGTCACCGAACGCGTGGAGGCGGTCACCGAGGCGGACCTGGTGGAAAGACTGCTGGAGCAGGTGTACGGCGACCTGGCCGAAGGCGATGATGCCGCCCACACGGTACCGCGGGAGATCATCGTGCCGGTGCTGCCGGAGAACCTGGAGCAGATCAGCGCCTGGCTGCACGGTATCCGGGGGGCGAAGGTGCGCATCCACGTGGCCCAGCGCGGTGACAAGCGCGCCCTGGCACGGACCGTGGAGCAGAACGCCGAGCACGCCCTGGCGCTGCACAAGACCCGGCGGGCCGGCGACCTGACCGCCCGGTCCCAGGCGCTGGCCGAGCTGACCGAGTACCTCGGGTTGCCGGAGTCGCCGCTGCGGATCGAGTGCTACGACATCTCCCACACCCAGGGTACCGAGCAGGTCGGGTCGATGGTGGTCTTCGAGGACGGTCTGCCCCGCAAGAGCGAGTACCGGCACTTCGTGGTCCGCGGCGAGGACGGCACCGGTGCCCGGGACGACACCGAGGCGATGAACGAGGTGCTCACCCGCCGGTTCCGCCGCTACCTCGCCGAGCGGGCCGGGGCCGCCAGTGCCGACATCGACGCCGCCGAGGACGGGGAGCGGGTGAGCGGTGGCGGGGTGCCCACGGCGGTGGCGGAGAAGCGTCGGTTCGCCTACCCGCCGCAGCTGGTGGTGGTCGACGGCGGAGCTCCCCAGGTCCAGGCCGCGCACCTCGCGCTCGGCGAGCTGGGCATCACGGACGTGTCCGTGGTCGGCCTGGCCAAGCGGCTCGAGGAGGTCTGGTTGCCGGGGGAGGAGTTCCCGGTGGTGCTGCCGCGCACCAGCGACGGGTTGTTCCTGCTGCAGCGGCTGCGGGACGAGGCGCACCGGTTCGCCATCACCCACCACCGCAAGCGGCGCGGGAAGGGGATGACCCGCTCGGCCCTGGACGCGGTGCCCGGCCTGGGTCCGAAGCGCCAGGCGGCGCTGCTGCGCCAGTTCGGCTCGGTGCGGGCGCTCACCGAGGCAGAGGTGAGTGAGATCGCAGAGGTGCCTGGCATCGGACCGGCACTGGCCGCGACCGTCTCCGCTGCGCTGCGAGCTCCCGCGGCGGCCGACGCCCGGCAGCAGGACATGCCATCCTGAGGGTATGAGCGAGGAGACTCGGCCCGAGCCGCCCCCGACCGTCCCGCAGGGCATCCCGCTGCTCGACGAGACCGCACCGCCGCCGAGCGACGACCGCCCAGAGGTGATCATCATCACCGGGATGTCCGGCGCTGGCCGTTCCCGCACCGCGGCGGTGCTGGAAGACCTCGACTGGTACGTCGTGGACAACCTGCCACCGCGGATGCTGCTCGCCCTGGCCGGGATGATGACCCAGACCGACGGCGGCGTGCGACGGCTGGCAGCGGTGGTGGACGTGCGCTCCCGAGAGTTCTTCGCCGACCTGGTGCAGGTGCTGAGCGACCTGCGCAGCGCCCGGCTGGACTACCGGATCGTGTTCCTGGACGCCTCCGACGAGGCACTGGTGCGCAGGTTCGAGCAGGTGCGCCGCCCGCACCCGCTGCAGGGTGATGGCCGGATGCTCGACGGTATCGCCGAGGAGCGCCGACTGCTCGCCCACCTGCGCTCGCGCGCCGACGTGACCCTGGACACCAGCGACCTGTCCGTGCACGACCTGGCCCGGGCGGTGCGGGACGTGGTGGCCACGGAGACCGAGGCGGCGCCGCTGCGGATCACGACCGTCTCGTTCGGCTTCAAGTACGGGCTGCCGCTGGACGCGGACCACGTGGTGGATGTGCGGTTCCTGAAGAACCCGTACTGGGTGAACGAGCTGCGTCACCTGACCGGCAAGGACGAACCAGTCCGGGACTACGTGCTCGGTCTGCAGGGTGCCGAGGACTTCGTCGAGGCGTACGTGACCGCGATCAACCCCGTCCTGGACGGATACCTGGTGGAGCAGAAACCGTACGTGACCATCGCCGTGGGCTGCACCGGCGGCAAGCACCGCTCGGTGGCGATCTCCGAGGCGATCGCCACCCGGCTGCGTGCCCAGGGCCGCACAGTGCGCACTGTGCACCGGGACCTGGGGCGAGAATGAGGATCGGCATGCCGCCGGTGCGTGCCTACCGGCGGGACCACCAGCCCCGGGTCGTCGCCCTCGGTGGCGGGCACGGTCTGGCCGCCACCCTCGGCGCGCTGCGGCACGTGACCACTGAGGTGACCGCCGTGGTCACCGTCGCCGACGACGGCGGGTCCTCCGGCCGGTTGCGCCAGGAGCTCGGTGTGCTTCCGCCCGGCGACCTGCGGATGGCGCTGTCGGCGCTGTGCGACACCTCCGACTGGGGGCACGTGTGGCGGGACGTGCTGCAGCACCGGTTCGTCTCCCCCGGACCGTTGGACGGGCACGCAGTGGGGAACCTGCTGATCGCTACCGTGTGGGAGCTGCTCCAGGACCCGGTGGCCGGGCTGGACCTGATCGGCGAGCTGCTGGGTGCCAAGGGCCGGGTGCTGCCGATGGCCTCGGTCCCGCTGGACATCGAGGCGGACGTGCTGCTCGGGGAGGGACCGGACGCCCCGCACTCGCTGGTCCAGGGCCAGTCCCGGCTGGCGGTCACCGCCGGGAAGGTGGAGCGGGTGCGGCTGATCCCGGCCGAGCCGCCGGCGTGTGCGGAGGCGGTCGCCGCGATCCGGGCCGCCGACTGGGTGATCCTCGGGCCCGGATCCTGGTTCACCTCGGTGATGCCGCACCTGCTCGTCCCGGAGATCGCCACGGCCCTGCACGAGACCGATGCCCGGCGGGTGCTCACGCTGAACCTGTCCGCCCAGGACGGGGAGACCACCGGGTACAGCGCCGCCGACCATGTGCGTTCGCTCACCGACTACGCCCCGGACCTGCGCCTGGACGTGGTGCTCGCCGACCCGTCCTCGGTGCAGGACCTGGACGACCTCACCGGCAGCGCGCAGGCGGTCGGTGCGCGGCTACTCTTGCGTCAGGTCAGTGAGGGCGACGGTACGCCGCGGCACGACACGCTGCGGCTGGCCGCCGCCTACTCGGATGCGTTCGAACGGTTCTTGGGCGACGTCGGAGAGAGGTCAGGATGAATGGCAGGATGGCGCTCATGTCATTGACCGCCGACGTGAAGGACGAGCTGGCCCGACTCCGGGTGGACAAGATGTCCGCCCGCAAGGCCGAGGTCGCCGCCACGCTGCGGTTCGCCGGGGGGCTGCACATCATCTCCGGGCGGATCGTCGTGGAGGCCGAGCTGGACACCGGGGTGGCCGCACGCCGGCTGCGCCAGGCGATCCACGAGGTGTACGGGCACGCCAGCGAGGTGATCGTCGTCTCCGGTGGCGGGCTGCGCCGGGGCAACCGGTACGTGGTGCGGGTGGTCGCCGGGGGAGAGGCGTTGGCCCGGCAGACCGGGCTGCTGGACTCCCGGGGACGCCCGGTGCGAGGCCTGCCCCCGCACGTGGTGAACGCCAGCGTGGGGGACGCCGTCGCCGCCTGGCGAGGGGCGTTCCTGGCGCACGGTTCGCTGACCGAGCCGGGCCGGTCCTCCGCGCTCGAGGTGACCTGCCCGGGACCGGAGGCGGCGCTCGCGCTGGTGGGCGCCGCCCGCCGGCTCGGTGTGCCGGCCAAGGCCCGCGAGGTGCGCGGGGTGGATCGGGTGGTGATCCGGGACGGGGACGCGATCAGCGCGCTGCTCACCCGGATGGGCGCCCACGATGCGGTGATCGCCTGGGAGGAGCGCCGTATCCGGCGGGAGGTGCGCGGGACGGCGAACCGGCTGGCGAACTTCGACGACGCCAACCTGCGCCGCTCCGCACAGGCCGCCGTAGCCGCCGGCGCCCGGGTGGAACGCGCCTTCGAGCTGCTCGGCGACGACGTGCCCGAGCACCTGCAACAGGCCGGCCGGCTGCGCCTGGAGAACAAGCAGGCCAGCCTGGAGGAGCTCGGGCAGCTGTCCGACCCGCCGCTGACCAAGGACGCCATCGCCGGCCGGATCCGGCGGCTGCTGGCGATGGCCGACAAGCGCGCGCACGAGCTGGGTGTGCCGGACACGGAGAGCAACCTCACCCAGGACATGCTCGATCTGTGATCGCGGTCACTCTTGACCGGAACCAGAAGGGAACTTGGCGTCCGGCGGGTGTAGCGTAGAGCCTGCGGTGAACGCCCACTGGCCGCCCTGGCCGGAAGCACGCCGCAGCCCAGCTCCCTCGGGAGACGCGCCAGCGGCGCAACCTGTGAATCCAGACGCTATGCGCGCACCGAGCGCGCCAGGAGGAAAACGTGACCATCCGCGTCGGCATCAACGGCTTCGGCCGTATCGGACGGAACTTCTTGCGGGCAGTGCTCGCCAGCGGTGCGGACATCAAGGTCGTCGGGGTCAACGACCTCACCGACAACGCCTCGCTCGCCCACCTGCTCAAGTACGACTCGATCCTCGGCAAGCTCGCCGAAGAGGTCTCCCACGACGAGACCTCGATCACGGTCGGCAACCAGACCTTCAAGGCGTTCGAGGAGCGCGACCCCGCGAACCTGCCGTGGGGGGAGATCGGTGCCGACATCGTCATCGAGTCCACCGGTATCTTCACCGACGCCACCAAGGCCAAGGCGCACCTGGACGCCGGCGCGAAGAAGGTGATCATCTCCGCCCCGGCGAAGAACGAGGACGCCACCTTCGTGGTCGGTGTGAACCACACCAGCTACGACCCGGACGCGCACCACATCGTCTCGAACGCCTCCTGCACCACCAACTGCCTCGCTCCGCTGGCCAAGGCACTGAACGACAGCATCGGCATCGTGCGTGGTCTGATGACCACGGTGCACGCCTACACCGCAGACCAGAACCTGCAGGACGGCCCGCACCGTGACCCGCGCCGCGCCCGCGCGGCGGCGCTGAACATCATCCCGACCACCACCGGTGCGGCCAAGGCCGTGTCCCTGGTGCTCCCGGAGCTCGCCGGCAAGCTGGACGGCTTCGCGCTGCGGGTGCCGGTCCCGACCGGGTCGGCCACCGACCTCACCTTCACCGCCTCCCGTGAGGTGACTGTGGACGAGGTGAACGCCGCGGTGAAGGCCGCTGCCGAGTCCGAAGAGCTCAAGGGCATCCTGGTCTACTCCGAGGACCCGCTGGTCTCCACCGACATCGCCGGCGACCCGGCCTCGAGCATCTACGACGCGGGTATGACCCGGGTGATCGGCGACCAGGTGAAGGTTGTCTCCTGGTACGACAACGAGTGGGGCTTCTCCCAGCGCATGGTGGACCTCACCAGCTACATCGGCGAGCGGCTCTGAGCATCGCCGCCGCATGACTCGCGCCCGTGTGCCAGTGCGCACGCGGGCGCGAGTCGTGTCACCGGTCCGGCCCTTGGTGCGACCAGGAGCACGGGCATCCCGAGCCGCACCACCTCGACCAGCAGAACAAGGGAAGACTTGCACATGAAGACCATCGATGACCTCGGCGACCTGCGCGGCAAGCGCGTCCTGGTCCGTTCCGACTTCAACGTGCCCCTGGACGGCACCACCATCACCGACGACGGTCGCATCCGCGCCGCCCTGCCCACGCTGAAGCGACTGACTGACGCCGGTGCGAAGGTGATCGTCACCGCCCACCTCGGCCGGCCGAAGGGGACCGTGGACCCGGCCTTCTCCCTCGCACCGGTCGCCGAGCGCCTCGGTGAGCTGCTCGGTGCGCCGGTCACCCTGGCCCCGGACACCATCGGTGCGGGTGCCAAGGCCGCTGCTGCCGACCTGGCCGACGGGCAGGTGCTGCTGCTGGAGAACATCCGCTTCGACGCCCGGGAGACCGCCAAGGACGACGGCGAGCGGGCTGCGCTGGCCGAGGAGCTCGCCGGCCTTGCGGACGTGTTCGTCTCCGACGGGTTCGGGGTGGTGCACCGCAAGCAGGCCAGCGTCTACGACGTCGCCAAGGTGCTGCCCAGCGCCGTCGGCTCCCTGGTGCAGACCGAGGTCGAAGCGCTCCGGCGGGCCACTGTGGAGCCCGAGCGCCCGTACGTGGTGGTGCTCGGCGGGTCGAAGGTCTCTGACAAGCTCGGGGTGATCGCCAACCTGATCACCAAGGCCGACCGGCTGCTGATCGGCGGCGGCATGGTGTTCACCTTCCTCGCCGCCAAGGGCTACCGGGTGGGTAACTCGCTGCTCGAGGAGGACCAGGTCGACACAGTCAAGGGCTATCTGGAGACCGCCGCCGACCGCGGTGTGCAGATCGTGCTGCCCACCGACATCGTCGTGGCCCCGGAGTTCAAGGCAGACTCGCCTGCCACGGTCGTCGCGGCCGACGACATGCCCACGGACCAGATCGGCCTGGACATCGGCCCGGAGGCCGGGGAGCAGTTCCGGGCGGCGATCCTGGATGCCAAGACCGTTGTCTGGAACGGCCCGATGGGTGTGTTCGAGTTCGACGCGTTCGCCGGCGGCACCAAGGCCGTGGCCCAGGCGCTGGTCGACGCCACCGCCGAGGGGGCGTTCACGATCGTCGGTGGAGGGGACTCTGCCGCGGCCGTGCGCACTCTCGGCTTCGACGAGAACGGCTTCAGCCACATCTCCACCGGGGGCGGCGCCTCCCTGGAGTTCCTCGAGGGCAAGACCCTGCCCGGTATCGACGTCCTGAACTGATAGCGACGCCCTGAACTGATCCGCTGAAAGGTAACGACCGATGGCTACCAGCCGTACCCCGCTGATGGCGGGCAACTGGAAGATGAACCTCGACCACCACGAGGCCACCCACCTGGTGCAGAAGCTCGCCTGGACCCTGAAGGACGCCAAGCACGACTACGACGCCGTGGAGGTGGTGGTCTGCCCACCGTTCACCGATCTGCGCTCGGTGCAGACCCTCGTGGATGCCGACAAGCTGCAGATCGGCTACGGCGCACAGGACATCTCCGCACACGAGAAGGGTGCCCACACCGGTGAGGTCTCCGCCACCATGCTGGCCAAGCTCGGGGTGAGCTACGCCGTCGTGGGCCACTCCGAGCGACGTGAGCAGCACGGTGAGGACGACGCGCTGGTCGGGGCGAAGGCGCAGGCCGCCCTGGGCGCCGACATCACCCCGATCATCTGCGTGGGCGAAGGGCTCGAGGTGCGGCAGGCCGGTGAGCAGGTGCCGCACACCCTCGCCCAGGTGGACGGTGCCTACGCAGGCATCTCCGCCGAGGACGCTGCCCGCACCGTGGTCGCCTACGAGCCGGTCTGGGCGATCGGCACCGGCGAGGTGGCCACCCCGGAGGACGCCCAGGAAGTGTGTGCCGCGATCCGTGCCCGGCTCGCCGAGCTGTACTCCACCGAGGTGGCCGGAGCCGTGCGCGTGCTCTACGGCGGCTCGGTGAAGTCCGGTAACGTCGCCTCGATCATGGCGCAGACGGACGTGGACGGTGCCCTGGTGGGTGGTGCGAGCCTGCAGGCCGAGGAGTTCGCGGCGATCGCCCGCTACCAGTCCCACCAGGTCGGTCTGTAGACCGGCTACGCACATCGCGTAGAATCACCTCCAGTCCCAGGCGCGCCGATGCCGCGCGCGAGCCATCCAGATGAGGAAGTACCCCAGGCCGTGACCATTCTGACCATCGTCCTCGAGGTCCTGCTGGTCCTCACCAGTGCGATGCTGGTGCTGACCATCCTCATGCACAAGGGCAAGGGCGGAGGCCTGTCCGACATGTTCGGCGGCGGGCTCTCCTCCAGCCTCGGCTCCTCCGGGGTGGCCGAGCGTAACCTGAACCGGATCACGGTCGGCTCGGCCATCGTCTGGGGCGTCGTCATCGTGCTGCTCGGTCTCGTGCAGCGGTTCGCGATCTGAGGAGCAGAATGGCAGGCGGTAGTGCAATCCGAGGGTCCCGCGTCGGGGCAGGACCGATGGGTGAGGCAGAGCGCGGGGAGTCCGCGCCACGGGTGTGGGTGTCCTACTGGTGCGCCGGCGGGCACGAGACGAAGCCCAGCTTCGCCGAGGAGCCCGGTCTGACGGTGCCGGAGACCTGGGACTGCCCCCGGTGCGGGCTGCCCGCCGGCCAGGACCGGGAGAACCCACCCTCGGCGCCCAGGAACGAGCCGTACAAGACGCACCTGGCGTACGTGAAGGAACGACGCAGCGACGCCGAGGGCGCCGCCCTGCTGGACGAGGCGCTGGAAGCGCTGCGCGCCCGCCGCGGCGGCTGAGAACTCTGATAGAGGAGAGCACATGGCAGCTGCTGCCATCGTCATGGCCTGACCGTCAGGGGACGGCGCCGACGTCGGTGGCGCGGAGCTGACACCTACCGGTGGCACCCGCCGCGTGAGCGCACCTGCGCAGCGCCGGCTGGTGACAGTGGCCGGGGAACCCGGTCGTGGTCCGGATCCGCAGCCGAGCACCCGCTCTGCGTGCGGTGAAGCAGGAACCGGAAGTAATCGCACCACGCGGTGAATCGCGTCCCTCGCTCCGCCAGCCCGAGACCCCGCACGGTCGGGGGAGAACCAACGGAACCCTGCACCACCCGTCTTCGCGACGACGTGGAGCAGGTCATGACCAGAACTTCGGTCCGGAGCGTGGAGAACATCGCGTTCCGGTGTATGTGCTGTGCGACGGCGGTCCTTCCGCGCACAGGGGGACGTTTCCGTAACCATTGCCCGGCCTGTCTGTGCTCGGTGCACCTGGACATGCAGCCGGGAGACCGCGCCGCCGGGTGCGGGGCGGTGATGCACCCGGTCGCGGTGGAGCAGCGCCGTGGCAAGGGCTGGGTGGTGGTGCACGAGTGCACCCGCTGCGGGGTGCGCCGGCGGAACCGGCTCGCCTTGGAAGATCCCGTGCAGCCGGACGACCCGGTGGCGGTGGCAACCGTCGGGACGCGGGGGGCGATCGGGGCGTGTGGCGTGAGGTGAGGTGCTCCCGACGCTCCGGGCTCTCGGCGCTTCCTGCATGTGCCGCGCTCCCGCGGGAGCATCTCGGGGACGCCGGGTCCGGCGGCGATGTCAGACCCTCGCCCTAGCCTGGGACAACTGTTCGGCCAGGTGGAGGGAGAAGGCATCATGAGCCCGTCGACGGGGCAGCCTGCGGACGAGCACAGAGACTCCGGTGAGCCCGGGGAGATACGACCGGTGGCCCAGATCGCGGCGGAGCTCGGCACGCTGGCGGCAGAGGTAGCAGCGCACACGTGCCGGTTCCTGCAGGTGCTGGCCGAGTTCGACGCCCAGGAAGGGTGGCGGGAGTATGCCGGCATGTGCTCGTGCGCGCACTGGCTCTCCTGGCGGTGCGGCATGTCCGGTTCCACCGCACGAGAGCACGTCCGGGTGGCGCGCGCACTGCGGAACCTGCCCCTGACGGAGGCCGAGTTCGCCACCGGTCGGCTCAGCTATTCCAAGGTGCGGGCGATCACGCGTGTGGGTACGGCGGTGAACGAGGACGAGCTGGTGCAGGTGGCCCGGGCCGCCAGTGCGGTGCAGCTGGACCGGCTGTGCGCCGGCATCCGCAGCGGCGCCTCTCTCGACGACATCAACGTCCGGCACCGGCGCCGTCGCCTGTCCTACCGGGTCGAGGAGGACGGGTCGATGTGCTTCTCCATCCGCAGCTCACCGGAGGACGGGGCGGAGATCCTCGAGGCGCTCCGCCGCGCCCAGGACTACCTGGAGCGCACGGCGGCCAGCAGCGACGCCGCAACGCACCTGGATCCGGTGCAGGCGGTGGAGGAGGAGGTCGCCCGGCCGGGGCACAGCCTGCTGGACGCTCTGGTGCTGATCTGTGCGCAGAGCGACGTGGCCGCGGCGCCGGAGGATGCAGAGATCGATGAGCAGGCCCAGTCTCCGGGCACGAACGGCGCAGCCGAGCACGTCCGGGCCTCGCGGCGTAGCGAGACCGTGCTGCACACCACCCTGGAGCACCTGTCCGACGCCGTTGCCGCTGGTGGTCAGCTGGACGGCACCCGACTAGAGCTGGGACCGGCGCTGCACCCGGAGACCGCCAGGCGGCTGTGCTGCGACACCGGGGTTCTGCTGCACCTGCACGAGGACGCTCCCGCAAGAGCCCAGGCGGCAACAGTGTCGGCGTCCGTCCCGCGACCCGGCCGCACCATCGACGTCGGCCGTCGGAGCCGCCGACCGAGTGCTGCGCTGTTCCGCGCGTTGTGGGACCGTGACCAGGGGTGCGTGTTCCCCGGCTGCGGACGACGCCGCTATCTGCACGCCCACCACCTGTGGCACTGGGCGCGCGGTGGACCGACCACCTTGGAGAACATGGCGCTGCTCTGCGGCGAGCATCATCGCGCACACCATGAGGGCGGCTTCGACCTGCGCCGTGGGCCGGACGGGACCCTGCACACATCCGGTCCGGACGGACGGCCGGTGCGCAACATGCCGACACCGGCCACCACACCCGCACCGGTCGAACCTGTTGCCGCGACGCAGATGCCGGCTCGGTCGGAGCCGACCCGGGACGAGTGCACCGGCGACCTCACCGCTACCGACGCCCGTCCGTTCAACCTGGGCTACGCCGTCTCCACGCTGCTGGTGAACCGCCAGCTGCGGGCACAGGCACAGGCCCGTGAACCGGACGCTGCCTGAGCGGGCCAGGTGCTCCCGCGGGAGCATCAGTCCTGTCCGGCCGCCTCCGCGTCCACCAACCAGACAGTCACGTCCCGACCCGCAGCGGCCGCCACCGGAAGCTCGTCCGGGTCGGCTCCCTCGAGCGCCTGCCGCACCGGGTCCGCCTTCGCCGCTCCGGACACCACGATCCAGGTCTGCCGGGTGTTGTTCAGCACCGGCAGGGTGAGCGAGATCCGCTCCGGCGGCGGCTTGGGGGAGTCGTGCACCCCGATCACCGCCCGATCGGTGATCGCCACGGTGCCCTGACCGGGGAACAGTGAGGCGATGTGCCCGTCCGGTCCCATGCCGAGCAGCACCAGGTCGAGCTCGGGAGCAAGGGCGCCCTCCGGGGCGAACCGGGCCAGCTCCGCCGCATAGTCCCGCGCGGCGGCCTCCGCGTCCTTGGCCTGGTCGCTGGAGGGCATCCGGTGCACGTTCTCCTCCGGGATCGGCAGCCGGGCGAGCAGCGCCTCTCCGGCCTGCCCCTCGTTCCGGTCCGGGTCTCCGGTGGGCACGAACCGTTCGTCGATCCACCACACGTGCACTCCGGTGAAGTCCACCACACCGAGCAGCTCGGACCGGCCGATCTCCGCCAGCACCTGGGTGCCGATCGTGCCGCCAGTGATCGCCACGTGCACCGGGTGGCGCAACGACTGCGCATCCGCCAGCGCGAGCAGGAACCGGGCCGCAGTCGCACGCGCCAAGGTGTCGGCGTCCGGGTGCACCACCACAAAGCGCTGAGGGCCGCTCATCGGGCCACCTCCGCCGACACGACCTGCACTCTCGGCAGGCCCTCCACCAGGCTCCTGCGGTACACCTCGTCCGGGTCGAGTCGGCGCAGGTCCTCCATCAAGCAGTCCTCCAACGGTCGTTTCGGCATCGCGATCTGGTGCTCCGGCTGCCCCGGCTGGTTGATGGTCACCACGGACGAGCCCTCCGGGCGGAGCATGGAGATGACACCGTCGACCAGCTCCAGGTCGACACCGGTGATCGCGGTCGCTTCCGGGTCGGCCTCCACCACGCTCGGAACATCCAGGTAGGCCGTCAACCACGCGGCGAACAGGTGCGTCGAGGGGCGCTCCACCGAGCCCCGCACAGTCACCCGCTGCACCGTCCCGTCCGTGCCGTCGAGTGCGGCGGCGGTGATACCCCGCCAGAGCGTGGTCCGTGCCCAGGACAGGTCGGTGTCGCCGGCGGTGTAGCTCGCGCCCAGCCCGGTGAGCAGCCCGATCGCACCCTCGCACTCGCCCACGTCGCTGATCCGCCGGTAGGCCATCGCACCCAACGGGTCGGCACCCAGCACGGCCGGCGGGCGGCTCGGCCACCACACCACGATCGGCGCGTCGGGCAGCAGCAGCGGCATCACCAGCGTGTCCACCTCGGCACGTGCTCCGCCGGACGGGCGCAGCACCACCACGTCAGAGGCGCCGGCGTCTGCCCCGATGCGGATCTCCGCGTCCAGGGCGACGTCGTCGCGGCCGTTCGCCCGGTCCACCACGATCACCCGGCAGGGATGCTCCCGGCTTGCTCGGTTGGCGGCCTCGACCGCGGTCTCGGCCTCGTCCCCGGTGGCGATGATCACCAGGGTGAGCACCCGGCCGAGCGCCACCACACCGCCCTCCTCGCGCAGGTCCACCAGCCGGGCACCGATCTCGGCGGTGCTGGTGTCCTCGAGCGTGATGATCACGGTCGCCTCCAGGTTCGTCCGTCCCGGCCCAGCATGGCATCGGCCGAGGCCGGGCCCCAGGTGCCGGCGCGGTACGGTTCCGGCTGCCCGTTGCGGTACCAGTAGTTGATGATCGGGTCCAGGATCTGCCAGGACAGCTCCACCTCACCCTGGTGCGGGAACAGCGGCGGGTCGCCGAGCAGCACGTCCAGCAGCAGCCGTTCGTAGGCCTCCGGGGAGGACTCGGTGAACGCGTGCCCGTACCCGAAGTCCATCGTGACGTCCCGGACCTCCATCGCGGTCCCGGGGACCTTCGACCCGAACCGGATGGTCACCCCTTCGTCCGGCTGCACCCGGATCACCAGGGCGTTCTGACCCAGCTCCTGGGTCTCGCTGAAGTCGAACGGCAGGTGCGGGGCCCGCTTGAACACCACGGCGATCTCGGTGACCCGGCGACCGAGCCGCTTGCCGGTGCGCAGGTAGAACGGCACACCGGCCCAACGCCGGGTGTCCACGTCCAGCCGCACCGCTGCGTAGGTCTCGGTGACCGAGTTCGGCGGCACGCCGTCCTCCTCCAGGTAGCCCTGCACCTGAGCCCCACCCTGCCAGCCACCGGTGTACTGTCCACGAGCGGTGTGCCGCTCCAGGTCGACCGGCACCTGGACGGCGGAGAGCACCTTCTCCTTCTCCATCCGCAACGCTTCGGCATCGAAGGAGACCGGCTCCTCCATCGCGGTCAGGGCGAGCAGCTGCAGCAGGTGGTTCTGGATCACGTCCCGGGCGGCGCCGATACCGTCGTAGTAGCCGGCGCGCGAGCCGATGCCGATGTCCTCGGCCATGGTGATCTGCACGTGGTCCACGTAGTGGGCGTTCCAGATCGGCTCGAACAGCTGGTTGGCAAACCGCAGCGCCAGCAGGTTCTGCACCGTCTCCTTGCCCAGGTAGTGATCGATGCGGAAGACCGCATCCGGTGGGAACACCTTCTCCACCACGTCGTTCAGCTCGCGTGCGGAGGTCAGGTCGTGCCCGAACGGCTTCTCGATCACCACCCGCCGCCAGGTCCCCGGCTTCGGTGAGGAGAGCCCGGACTCGGACAGCTGCTGGCACACCACCGGGAACTGCGAGGGCGGGATGGACAGGTAGAACGCGTGGTTACCACCGGTGCCGCGCTCGATGTCCAGCCGCTCCACCGTCTCCGCCAGGCGGGCGAAGGAGTCGTCGTCACCGAACTGGCCCTGGACGAACCGGAAACCCTTCGCGAGCTGCTCCCAGACCCCCTCGTCGAACGGGGTGCGGGAGTTCGCGCGGATCGCGTCGTGGGCTATCTGACGGAAGTCCTCGTCGTCCCACTCCCGCCGGGCGAAGCCGGTCAGCCCGAACCCGGGTGGCAGCAGCCCCCGGTTGGACAGGTCGTAGACAGCAGGCAGCAGCTTCTTCCGGGACAGGTCGCCGGTCACCCCGAACAGCACCAGACCACCAGGTCCGGCGATGCGGGGCAGTCGGCGGTCGGCCGGATCGCGCAGCGGGTTGTCTCGTGCAGCAGACGGCATGCGGGTCGGTCAGCCCTTCTCTGCGGCGGCCTGCAGACCCTCGGTCACCGTCTGCAGCAGCTCGGCCCAGCTCTTGGCGAAGGAGTCCACACCGGCGGTCTCCAGGTCGGCCAGGATCTTCTCGTACGGCACGCCCACCCGGACCACGTCGTCGAGCACGGCACGAGAGGCCTCGTAGGTGCCGTGCACCGTGTCTGCGCCAGTGGTCTGGGCGTGGTCGTAGACCGCTTCCAGGGTCTTGTGCGGCATGGTGTTCACCACATCGGCGGCCACCAGCTCGTCCACGTACATGGTGTCCGGGTAGTCCGGGTTCTTCGTGCCGGTGGAGGCCCACAGCGGCCGCTGCCGGTGCGCCCCTGCGGCGGCCAGCGCCGCGAACCGTGGCGTGGAGAACACCTCCTCGAACACCTGGTAGCACAGCCGGGCTCCGGCGATCGCCGCCTTGCCGCGCAGCGCCAGCGCCTCGTCGGTGCCGACCTCGTCCAGAGCGTCGTCCACCTTGGTGTCGATCCGGGAGAGGAACACCGAGGCCACCGAGCGGATGGTGGTCAGGTCGATACCGGCCTGGTGCGCCTGCTCCAGGCCGTCCACGTAGGCCTGGGTGACTGCCCGGTACCGGTCCAGGCTGAAGATCAGCGTCACGTTCACGCTGATCCCGGCAGCGGTGGCAGCGGTGATCGCCGGCAGGCCCTCCACTGTGGCGGGGATCTTCACGCACAGGTTCGGCCGGTCCACGGTGTTCCACAGCCGGTGCGCGGCCTCGATCGTGCCCTGGGTGTCCCGGGCCAGCCGTGGGTCCACCTCGATGGACACCCGCCCGTCCTTGCCGTCGGTGGCGCGGAACGTCTCGGCGAACGCGTCACAGGCGTTGCGCACGTCGTCGGTGGTGAGGGTGAGCACCGCTGCCTCGGTGTCCGCACCGGCTGCGGCCAGCTGGCCGAGCTGTGCGTCGTAGGCGGTGCCCTCCGAGAGCGCCTTGGCGAAGATGGTCGGGTTGGTCGTCACGCCGACGACGTTCCGCTCGGTGATCAGGCCGGCCAGCTCACCCGAGGTGAGCGACTCCCGGGAGAGGTCGTCCAACCAGATGGACACGCCGGCGTCGCTGATCCGCTGGAGTGCGTGGGTGGCGTTCGTCATCGTCAGTTCCCTTCGCTGCCTGCGGCCGAGGCGGCCGCGATGGATTCCTTCGCCGCCGCCACAGTGGCCTCGGCGGTGAGGCCGAACTGCTCGAACAGCGTCTTGTAGTCGGCCGAGGCACCGTAGTGCTCCAGCGAGACAGCCCGGCCGGCCTCACCGAGGTAGCGGTGCCACGGCATCGCGATCCCGGCTTCCACGCTCACCCGCGCCCGCACCGCGGCCGGCAGCACCTGCTCCCGGTAGGCCTCGTCCTGGGCGTCGAACCACTCCAGGCAGGGCGCGGACACCACCCGGGTACCGATACCCTCCGCCTCGAGCTGGGTGCGGGCCTCGACGGCCAGCTGCACCTCGGACCCGGTGCCGATCAGGATCACCTCCGGAGCAGCGGTGGAGGACTCCAGCAGCACGTACGCACCGCGAGCCACGCCGTCGGCCTCGGCGAAGCCGTCCTCCCCACGGGGGAAGGTCGGCACACCCTGGCGGGTCAGCACCAGACCGGCCGGGCCCTCCCGGTTCTCCAGCACCGCGCGCCAGGCGGCCGCGGTCTCGTTCGCATCGGCCGGGCGGACCACCGCCAGCCCGGGGATCGCCCGGCAGGCGGCCAGGTGCTCCACCGGCTGGTGCGTGGGACCGTCCTCACCGAGACCGATCGAGTCGTGCGTCCACACGTAGATCGACGGTGCCTGCATCAGCGCCGCCAGCCGCACCGCGGCCCGCATGTAGTCGCTGAAGGTGAAGAACGTGCCGCCGTAAGGACGGGTGATGCCGTCCAGGGCGATGCCGTTGACGATCGCACCCATCGCGTGCTCGCGGATGCCGAAGTGCATCGTGCGGCCGTAGATGTTCCCGGAGAAGTCGTCGGTGGACCGGTCCGCCGGCAGGAACGACGGCTCCCCGTCCATCGTGGTGTTGTTCGACCCGGCCAGGTCCGCCGAGCCACCCCACAGCTCCGGCAGCACCGGGGCGAGCGCGTTCAGCACCTGCCCGGACGCTGCGCGGGTGGCCAGCGCCTTGCCCGCCTCGAACCGGGGCAGCGCACTGGCCCAGGACTCCGGCAGCTCCTTCGCGCGCAGCCGCTGCAGCAGCGCGGCCCGCTCCGGGTTGGCGGCTGCCCACTCTTCGAAGCTGCGGTCCCACTCCAGGTGCGCAGCAGCCCCGCGAGCGATCACCGAACGGGTGTGCTCCAGCACGGCCGGGTCCACGTCGAAGTGCTTCTCCGGGTCGAACCCGATGGCCTTCTTCAGCCCGGCCACCTCTTCGGCACCGAGCTTGGCGCCGTGCGCGGCACCGGTGCCCTGCTTGCCGGGGGAGGGCCAGGCGATGATGGTGCGCAGCGCGATGAAGGAGGGCCGGTCGGTGACCTTCTTCGCCTCCTCGATCGCCGCCGCCAGGGCGTCCACGTCCTCCCGGTACTCTCCGCCGGCGGTCCAGTCCACGCTCTGCGTGTGCCAGCCGTAGGCGTCGTAGCGGGCGATCACGTCCTCGGTGAACGCCACGTCGGTGTCACCCTCGATGGAGATGTGGTTGTCGTCCCAGAAGACGATGAGGTTACCCAGCTCCTGCGTGCCCGCCAGGGAGGAGGCCTCGGAGGCGACACCCTCCTGCAGGTCACCGTCGGAGGCGATCACGTACACGCGGTGGTCGAACGGGGAGGTGCCCTCGGGGGCGTCCGGGTCGAACAGACCGCGCACCCGGCGCTGGGCGAAGGCCATCCCCACGGCGGTGGCCAGCCCCTGCCCGAGCGGACCGGTGGTGGTCTCCACCCCCTTGGTGTGCCCCACCTCCGGGTGCCCCGGGGTCAGCGAGCCCCAGGTGCGCAGCGCCTCGATGTCGGAGAGCTCCAGACCGTAGCCGGACAGGTAGAGCTGGATGTACTGGGTGAGCGAGGAGTGGCCGGCCGACAGCACGAACCGGTCCCGGCCGAGCCAGTCCGGATCCGCCGGGTCGAGCCGCATCGTCTGCTGGTAGAGCAGGTAGGCCAGCGGTGCGAGCGAGATCGCTGCACCCGGGTGGCCGTTGCCGGTCTTCTCCACGGCGTCCGCAGCGAGTGCGCGGATCGTGTTCACGGCCTTCACGTCGAGGTCGGTCCACCCGACGGTGTCGGACTTGGGAGCTGGAGCGTTCACGTGGCCTTCTTCCTGCGTTCGACGCCCACGGCGGCGGGCGCGGTGAATCGGTGTTCGCGTGTCTGACCTGTGCAGGTCCTGGAGGAAACCCTACTCAATCGTGGGGCAGCCCAGCGTCCGGCATTCGCAGGATGGACAACGCCGGGGACGGCCTACACTGGGCAGGACGGTGTGCGAGCCGTCCGCGCGGTGCGTCCCAGCGCGACCCGAGACCACAGAGAGTGATGTCCCAGTGCCCCACGTGCGCCCGTCCGTAGCGGAGTCCACCACCACGGGGGCTGTCCGGGACCGGCTCCCGCTGCGCACCAAGCTGCGTGCCTACCTGGCCCTGACCAAGCCACGGATCATCGAGCTGCTGCTGATCACCACGGTGCCCACGATGATCCTGGCGGCCGGCGGGTTCCCGTCCTGGTGGCTGATCATCGCCACCCTGGTCGGTGGTGCTGCTGCGGCCGGCTCGGCGAACACCTTCAACATGTACTACGACCGGGACATCGACGCGGTGATGGCCCGCACCCGGAAGCGCCCGCTGGTCACCGGCGAGGTGACCCCACGGGCCGCGCTGGTGTTCGGTCTGCTGCTCGGCACGTTCTCGGTGGTGTGGCTGTGGTTGACGGTGAACTGGGTGGCCGCAGCGCTCGCCGCGGCAGCGAACATCATGTACTCCTACGGCTACACCGTGCTGCTGAAGCGGCACACCCGGCAGAACATCGTCTGGGGCGGGGCCGCCGGCTGCATGCCGGTGCTGATCGGATGGGCGGCGGTCACCGGGTCCCTGGACGTGGCACCCTTCCTGCTGTTCGGGATCATCTTCTTCTGGACCCCGCCGCACTACTGGCCGCTGTCGATGAAGTTCAAGAAGGACTATGCGGCCGCCGGGGTGCCGATGCTGCCGGTGGTCGCAGCGGACACCAAGGTCGCCCGGCAGATGATCGGCTACGCCGCCGCGATGGTGGCCTGCACCCTGCTGCTCATCCCGGTGGCGCAGATGGGCTGGTTCTACTCCGTGGTCGCGGTAGCCGCCGGTGCCTGGTTCGGCACCGCCTGCATCCAGCTGTACCGGCGCACCGCCGCCGGCACCCCCCGCAAGCTGGGCGCGATGAAGGTCTTCCACGCCTCGATCATGTACCTGACCATCGTGTTCGTGGCGATCTCGATCGATCCGTTCCTGCCCTGGTGACTGATGGCTGACCCCACGCCGGAGTCTCCGGAGGCGCCGTTCGAGGTCGAGCTGACCGAGTACCTGGCGCACCTGGGTGTCGAGCGTGGCCTGTCCGAGCACACTCTGGCCGCCTACCGGCGGGACCTGCGCCGCTATGCCCGGTTCCTCGCCTCCCGGGGTCGTACCGGTTTCGACCAGGTCGTCGAGGAGGACGTCGCCTCCTACGTAGAGGCGGTCCGTACCGGCGCCGACGGCGGACATCCCCTCTCCCCGACGTCCACCTCGCGTGCGGTGGTCGCCGTGCGCGGCTGGCACCGGTTCTCCCGCCTGGAGGGGCACACCGACACCGACCCGGCCGCAGCGGTGCGGCCGCCGGGGACCACCAAGCGGCTGCCGAAGGCGATCGCGGTGGAGGAGGTGGACAAGCTGCTCGCCGGGGCCTCGATGGCCGAGGGCGTGCTGGGCCTGCGCGACCGCGCCCTGGTGGAGGTGCTCTACGGCACGGGGGCGCGCATCTCCGAAGCGGTCGGTCTGGCCGTCGACGATGTGGACATCGACGTCCAGCACCCGAGCCTGCGGCTGTTCGGCAAGGGGCGCAAAGAACGTATCGTGCCCGTCGGCCGGTTCGCGGTGGAGGCGCTGGAAGCCTACCTGGTGCGCTCCCGGCCGGTGCTCGCCCAGTCCGGGCGCGGAAACTCGGCGGTGTTCCTGAACCAGCGCGGCAACCCGCTCAGCCGGCAGAGCGCCTGGGCGGTGCTGCAGGCGGCGGCCGAACGCGGCGGGGTGGCCGGGCACATCTCCCCGCACACGCTGCGCCACTCCTACGCCACCCACCTGCTCGCCGGCGGTGCGGACGTGCGAGTGGTGCAGGAGCTGCTCGGGCACGCCTCGGTGACCACCACGCAGATCTACACGATGGTCACCCCGGACACCCTGCGAGAGGTGTACGCCGCCAGCCACCCGCGGGCCCGCGGCTGAGCGCTCAGCGCAGCGGCACCCGCACCGGCACCGGTGTGGCCGCCAGCGGGCTGAGCAGCATCACCGAGCTGCCCGGGTGCAGCCGGTCGTCGGCGGCGTACCGGCCGGCCAGCTCGCGGGCGACCGGTCCGTCCAGGTTGCCGCGGCGCTCCTCGCTGTCGGCAGCGGCCAGCAGCCCAGCGACCTCGTCGACCAGGGCGGGATCGGCCATCGGATCGGCGCGCTGGCCCCACAGGTCCCAGAGCAGCAGCTCGTCCCCGTGCCGGTGCGCCACCTCACCGATCACGTAGGCGGCCACGATCGGTGCCCCGCGCAACGGGTCGTCCAGTGCGGGGTCCACACCGTACCGGGACACGTCCAGCTCACCGGACCGGTACGCCAGCCACACCTCGGCTGCCGTCTGGAACGGGGAGGTGGGCCCGGTAGGCATGTCTGCCACGTCGAACGCGTCGGTGGAGCCGTCGGGCAGCTCCGGGTCGAACCGCACCCACCGGTCGCCGTCGAGACGCTCGACGACCACGTGGTCGTGGCCGAAGCCGGGGGTGAAGTAGCCGGCGAAACCGATCCGGGTGCGTGCCGGCAGGCCGTGCTCGCGCAGTGCGCCCACACAGAACAGGGAGTGGTCCCGGCAGCAGCCCTGCAGCCGGTCGGCCAGCGCACGCGGTCGGTCCAGCGGGGTGCGGTGGCGGTCCTGGTCGGTGGCCAGCTGGTCGGCCAGCCAGCGCAGGTTCACATCCTCCCGGGTGCTCTCCGGCAGTGCCGCGGCCTCACCGCGGTAGTGCGCGATCAGGTTCCGCGCCACGGCGGACACCGTCTCGGTGGCCGGGTCCAGGGTGCGCAGCAGATGGGCGTGCGGTCCCGGGTCGGTGTAGGTGGTGTGTGCTCGCCAGCGGTCGACGGCGGAGGGGACGCGGCGTAGGTCGGTCACAGTGGGTCCTCTCGGTAGGGCAGGGCGATGTCGGCCGCGTGCTTCGTGGGGTCCTCCGGCCAGGGCACCGGGTAGATCTCCCGCGGCGGGCCGGCCACCTCACCGTGGCGGCGCACCCAGTCGGTCACGGCGTCGTAGGCGTGCAGGATGCGGGGGTAGGAGCACTGCTCGGCGGTGATCGGCGCGTACGCCTCGGTGTGCGCCTCCTCGATCCGGATCGCGATCCGGTCGGCCGGTGGCACCAGTCCCTCGAACGGCACGCACACCTCCAGCGGTCCGTCGCTGTCCGGGGAGATGACGCCGTGGTAGACCGCCCACCACTCGTCGGTGGACGTGGCGCCATGGCGGGCCAGGTGCTCCCGGAGCCGGCGGGAGCTGTCGGTGAGCGTGGCCACCAGCTCGGCCTGCAGCACGCGGGTGGTGATGGTGGCCAGCGTGCGCTCGGCGATGCTGCGCACCTCCACTCCGAACGGCTCCGCCGGAGTGCGGCGCCACTGGTCGATCAGGTAGTCCACCGTGCCGCGACGGTGGGTGAGCAGCCGCTCCTGCTCCGTCCACCAACCGAGCAGCGCCTCGCTCGCGGCCACCGGGTCGGCGGTCGCGAGCAGGTCGACGATCTGTGCCAGCGGCATGTCCACGCTGCGCAGCAGGCTGATCTGCCGGGCGCGGTGCTCCTGCGCGGGGGAGTAGTAGCGGTAGCCGGTGCGCTCGTCGACGGCATCGGGCACCAGCAGCCCGGACTCGTCGTAGCGGCGCAACGCCTTCAACGACAGCCCGGTCCGCCTCGCGAACGCGCCGATGGTCAGGTGCTCGGTCACGGACCTGAGTCTGGTGCTTCCCCCGAGGGGAAGGTCAAGGAAACCCTCAGAACGTGTCCCGCAGCTGCCACGGCGGACTGTGCAGCAGGACCTCCAGCGCCCGGTCGGTGGCGGTGTCCCCACCGCTCAGGTGCCCCATCGCGCGCAGGTCCGCGCACGTGGACGCGCCCGCGAACAGCAGCGACAGCCCGCCCACGGTGAGCACCGGGCCACCCTCGGCAGGTGAGATCTGCTCGCACGCCAGCGCTCCGCCGTCGGCGGTGACCTGGTACGACCCCTCGACCAGGCCGAGCGGATCGGCAGCCACGGTGAACGACACCTGCCCGCTGCCCCGCGTGCCGCGGGCGGCCAACGCCGTCGGCAGGTCCAGCACCCGCAGCAGGTACGGCTCCTGGCTGACCACCTGCCAGTGCTTGGACGGCAGGAGGTGGCGGGCCACCTCCCCGGCGGGGGCGTGCAGCACCACCCGGTCCACCTTCATCGCCAGCGCCCCGGCCATCCGCCACAGCGCCCGGTAGGCGTCCGGGGTGTGGGCGACCAGCTCGGTGATCGTCAGCGTGCGCGCGGCAAGCCCGCCACGGTCCCAACCGGCGTAGCCGAGCAGCTCACCGTCGGCACCGGTGGCCAGGGTGATCGCATCGGTCCCGGTGAGCAGCTCCTCGTCGCTGCTCGCCAGCGCGCCGGTGCGGGTCAGCGGACCGTACCGTCTGCTGGCCCAGGCGGTGTAGCAGTCCCGCACTGCCGGCAGGTCCGCCAGGTCGGCCCGGCGCAGCCGCACCGGACCGCCCGGACGCACCGCAGCAGCCGCAGTGGCCGGTACCGCCACCTCGTCCACAGAGCTGACCAGCTCGAAACCCAGCCGCCGGTAGATCCCCGGCGCAGTGGCGAACAAGGTGGCGATCACGTCCCCGCGGCCCCGGGCCGCTCGGAGCAGCTCGACCAGCAGCGGATGGGTCAGCCCCTGACCGCGGTGCTCAGCGGCCACGGTCACCCCCGCCACCCCACAGGTGCGCAGCTGGCGACCATCGGCCCAGGTGGCCAGGTCGAGCGCCACCGCGCGGGCGGCGAGCTCCTCGCCGTGGAACGTACCGAGCGCGTGCGCACCCGGACTCGGCCACGGGCTCCCGGCCGGCGGCTCCGGGTCCGGGCGGTCCGCGTCCGGCATCCCGAACGCCTCTTGGCCGAGCCGGCGGGCGGCGGACCGGTCAGCGGTGTGCAGCTCGCGGGTGCAGTAGGTCATCGGCGTACAGCCTACGGCGACCGGTCGGCCCCCCGCCCCCCGGGGGTCGACGGCCACTCGCCAGGCCTACGGTCGTACAGCGGGTGTTGGGCCGGGCACCGCCGCCGGCGACCAGTAGTGTGGTCCGCGTGAGTAGCGAAGCCTCCGACACCCGCACCGACCGTGACTTCCCCGTCCCGGCCCCGCTGAGCGGTCACGGGCCGGCGCGCATCATCGCCATGTGCAACCAGAAGGGTGGGGTGGGCAAGACCACCACCACGATCAACCTGGGCGCTGCGCTGGCCGAGTACGGCCGCAAGGTCCTGATCGTGGACTTCGACCCGCAGGGCGCGGCTTCCGCCGGGCTGGGCGTGGCCGCGCACGAGCTGGACAACACCATCTACACCGAGCTGATGGCGGCCGAACCGGACTCCCACCGGGTGATCCACCCGACCGCCGTGGAGGGCATGGACCTGATCCCGGCGAACATCGACCTGTCCGCTGCTGAGGTGCAGCTGGTCGGTGAGGTGGCCCGGGAACAGGCGCTGGCCAGGGTGCTGCGCCCGATCACCGACGACTATGACGCGATCCTGATCGACTGCCAGCCGTCCCTCGGTCTGCTCACCATCAACGCCCTGACCGCCTCGCACGGGGTGATCGTGCCGCTGGAGACCGAGTTCTTCGCCCTGCGTGGGGTCGCGCTGCTGGTGGAGACGATCGACAAGGTCCGTTCCAGGCTGAACCCGAAGCTGCACACCGACGGCATCCTGGCCACCATGGTGGACCTGCGCACCCTGCACTCCCGGGAGGTGCTGGCCCGGGTGCGGGACCACTTCGGCGACGTGGTCTTCGACACGGTGATCACCCGGTCGGTGAAGTTCCCGGACGCGTCGGTGGCCACCGAGCCGATCACTTCCTTCGCCCCGAACCACCAGGGCGCCTACCACTACCGCAAGCTGGCTCGCGAGCTCGTCTACCGTGGCGACGTCGCCTGACCTGCCCGCCAGCCCTGCGGATCCGTCGACGGCGGAGCCCGGCCCGGTCTCGGCCGTCGCCACCGCCGAGCCTCAGGCCGCCGAGACGGTCTCCGACCGTCCGGTGTTCCAGGTGCGGCTGGAGAACTTCACCGGCCCGTTCGACCTGCTGCTCTCCCTGATCGCCAAGCACAAGATGGACGTCACCGAGGTGGCGCTGGCGGTGGTCACCGACGACTTCATCGCCCACATCCGCGGTCAGGAGGCCTGGGACCTGTCCCAGGCGAGCGAGTTCCTGGTGATCGCCGCCACCTTGCTGGACCTGAAGGCCGCTCGGCTGCTGCCGCGGGCGGACGTGGAGGATGCTGAGGACCTGGAGCTGCTGGAGGCCCGGGACCTGCTGTTCGCCCGGCTGCTGCAGTACCGGGCGTTCAAGCAGGCAGCGACCGACCTGGACACCGCCTGGCAGCGAGCCGGCCGGTCCTTCCCCCGGCAGGTGGCACTCGAACCTCGGTTGGCCGCGCTGCTGCCCGAGCTGGTGATGCAGGTCGGGCCGGAGGAGCTCGCCCAGCTCGCCGCCAAGGCACTCACCCCGCGTCCCGAACCTGCCGGCGTGGACGTCTCCCACCTGCACGCCCCGGTGGTCAGCGTCCGGGAGCAGGCCGCGCACATCGCCGGCCGGCTGCGCCGCCTGCGCCGCGCCTCGTTCCGCACCCTCACCGACGACGCCGGCTCCACCGCCGTGGTGGTGGCCCGGTTCCTCGCCCTGCTGGAGCTGTTCCGCCAAGGGGTGGTCGGCTTCGACCAGGCCGGACCGCTGGGCGACCTGAGCGTGCACTGGACCGGACCGGAGGACGAGGACGTCGAGGTGGGGGAGGGCTACGACGACTACGACGACAGCGGCGGCCAGCAGGAGACGGAGGAGACGTGAGCGGAGCGAGCGAGCCGCGCGAGCCGAACGAACCGAGTGAGCCCATCGAGCGGGACGAGCCCGCCGGGCCGGCGCTGCCGCAGTGGAGCGGTGATGAGCTGCTGGGCGCCGTGGAGGCGATCCTGATGGTCACCGAGACCCCGGTGTCCACCAGCCAGCTCGCCACAGTGCTGGGCGTTCCAGTGCCGGCAGTGGCCGAGGCGATCGCGGCGCTCGCCGAGGAGCTGGATGCCTCGGTGCGCCCTCGCGGGCTGGAGCTGCGGGAGGCCGGAGGAGGGTGGCGGTTCTACTCGGCCCCGGCGTTCGCCCCCGCCGTGGAGAAGTTCGTGCTCGACGGGCAGACCGCACGGCTCACCCAGGCGGCTCTGGAGACCCTGGCGGTGATCGCCTACCGGCAGCCGGTCTCCCGGGGCCGGATCTCCGCGATCCGCGGGGTGAACGTGGACTCGGTGGTGCGCACTCTGCTCACCCGCGGGCTCATCGAGGAGGCCGGCCAGGACGCCGAGGGCGGCGCCACGCTGTACCGCACCAGCAGCTACTTCCTGGAGCGTCTGGGGCTACGGGACCTGGACGACCTGCCGCCACTGGCTCCCTACCTACCGGACATCGACTCCCTCGAGGACATCGACGGGCTGAGCACGAGCGAAGGAGGATGAGGACGTGACCGCCGACCGTGACGTGCACGACCCGGACGGTATCCGGCTGCAGAAGGTGCTCGCTGGTGCCGGACTGGGCTCCCGCCGCGCCTGCGAACGTCTGATCAGTGCCGGCAAGGTCACCGTGGACGGGGTGCGGGTACGCGAGCTGGGGGTGCGCGTGGACCCCCGCACGGCCGTGATCCATGTGGACGGGCTGCGGCTGCAGCTGGACGAGAACGTGGTCACCCTCGCGCTGCACAAGCCCGCTGGCGTGTACTCCACGATGGCTGACGAGCAGGGCCGCCCGGACCTGTCCAGCTATGTCGCCGACCGCACCGAGCGGCTGTTCCACGTGGGTCGGTTGGACGCAGAGACGACCGGACTGATCCTGCTCACCAACGATGGTGAGCTCGCCCACCGGCTCAGCCACCCCTCCTACCAGGTCGCCAAGACCTATGTGGCCCAGGTCGCCGGCCGGGTGCCGCGCGGGCTGCGCCGCACCCTGCTGGACGGGGTCGAGCTCGACGACGGGCCGGTGGCCGCGGACGCCGTCACCATCCTGGAGACCAGCGCAGAGGCCTCCATCCTGGAGATCGTGCTGCACGAGGGCCGCAACCGGATCGTGCGGCGGCTGCTGGAGCACGTGGGCCACCCGGTCACCCGGCTCACCCGCACCCAGGTGGGTCCGGTCCGCCTGGGCACCCTCCGGCCCGGCCGCACCCGGGTGATCGGCGGTAAGGAGCTGGGTGCACTGATGTCCGCTGTCGGACTGTAGGCCAGGAGGATGGAGACACAAGCGGCGGACACTGCCGGCTTCTACCACCGGTGGGCCGAGCGGGAGGCCCACGGCAGCTCACCGACCTACGAACGGCTCGCCCACGCCGTCGCCGAGGACCCGACCACCCTGGCGTTCCTGCACACCCTGCCCCGGCCCAAGCGGCAACCGAACCTGCTCTTCGGCGCGCTGCGCTGGTTCGGCGCACCCATCGACGACCCGGACGCGACCCTCGCGTTCTTGGGCGCACGTGCTGAGGCTCTGCGTGCACTGATGCTCAGCCGCGCCACGCAGACCAACGAGGCCGCCCGGTGCGCTGTGCTGCTGCCGGCCCTGGCGCTGCTGCCCGAGCCGCTGGCAGTGCTCGAGCTGGGCGCCAGCGCGGGCCTGTGCCTGCTGCTGGACGCCTGGGCGTATGAGTGGATCGACGAGAACGACGACGTCACCCGGCTGGGCACCGGGGGAGTGCGGCTGCGTACCCGGACGGCGGGTCCGGTGCCGCTACCGGACCAGCTGCCCGCGATCGTCGCCCGGCTCGGCCTGGACGCCCACCCGGTGGACGTCCTGGACGCCGGCGACCGGCGGTGGCTGGAGTGCCTGGTCTGGCCGGAGCACACTGACCGGGCCGCACTGCTGCACGCCGCCCTGGACCGGGCGGCGGCCACCCCGCCACCGGTGACGCAGGGACTCTTCCCCGCCGACGTCCCCGCAGCGGTGGCCCGGCTGCGGCAGTTCGAACCGGAGGCCACCGTGGTGGTGCTGCACAGCGCGGCCGCGGCATACCTGGGAACCGAGCAGCGCGCCGAGCTCACCCGCACGCTCGCCGAGCTGGGCACCCACCGCCTCGGCCTGGAGGGCCTGGAGGTGAGCGCCGAGCTGGCCGTGCGCGACCTGCCGGAGCAAGCCCCCGGCCGGTTCGTGCTCAGCCTGGACGGCCGTGCCCTGGCCACCGCGCACCCGCACGGGCGGGACCTGCACTGGTTTGCCGGCGCCGCGCACGCGCGGTGACGATGCGCCGGTACAGTGGTCGCTCGTGACCAGGCAGGAGCAGCAGTGACCGCCGAGGCGGCCGACGTGACGGCCACCACCGGCCCGGTGCACATCGTCGGCACCGGACTTCTGGGCACCTCCATCGCACTCGCGCTCACCGCCCGCGACGTGCCGGTCACCCTCACCGACACCTCACCCTCGGCGCTGGCCCTCTCCCGCGACCTGGGCGCCGGCAGCATCGCCGCACCTGAGGACCCGGAGCCGGCACTGGTGGTGGTGGCCGTACCGCCAGACGTGACCGCCGACCTGGTCGCCGCCCAGCTGCAGGCCCACCCGCACGCGGTGGTCACCGACGTCGCCAGCGTGAAGGGCATCGTCCTGGCGGAGCTCACCGAGATCGCCGGCACAGAGGCCGCCGTGGACCTGACCCGCTACGTCGGCTCCCACCCGATGGCCGGTCGGGAACGCTCCGGTGCCGGTGCCGCCTCGGCCGACCTCTTCCTCGGCCGGCCATGGGTGGTGGCCGCGCACGGAGGGTCTGCGGCAGCCGCGGTGCTGGCGGTGCGCACCCTCGCCGTCGACCTGGGCGCCGCCGTCGTCTCGATGGACCCGGCCGAGCACGACGACGCCGTCGCCGCAGTCTCCCACCTGCCGCAGCTGATGTCCTCCCTCACCGCCGCCCAGCTCGTCGACACCCCGGAGTCCGCACTCACCCTGGCCGGGCAGGGGCTGCGGGACGTCACCCGGATCGCCGCCTCCGACCCCAGGCTGTGGTCGGCGATCCTCACCGGGAACGCCGCTGCAGTGCTGGACCTGCTGCGCGGCGTGCGCACCGGGCTGGACGAGCTTGTCCAGGCGCTGACCACGGCCGCCGAGCACGGACCGCTGGCCCGCGGCGCAGCGGCGGGCCTGTCCGCGGTGATCGGCGCCGGGAACGAGGGGGTGGCCAAGGTACCCGGCAAGCACGGCGGCACCCGCAAGCGGTACGCCGAGGTGAGCGTGCTGGTGCCGGACGAGCCGGGTGAGCTGGGCCGGCTGTTCTCCGAGGTGGGCGAGATCGGCGTGAACATCGAGGACTTCCAGATGGAGCACTCCCCGAAGCAGAAGGTAGGGATGGCGATCGTGTCGGTGATGCCCACCGCAGCGGCAAGGCTCGAGACCGCGCTGGAGGAGCGCGGCTGGCGGGTGGTGGCACAGTGACCCCCCTGGTCGTGGCCATCGACGGCCCCAGCGGCACCGGCAAGTCCACGATCAGCCGGCGGCTCGCGAGTGAGCTGGGGCTGGCCTACCTGGACACCGGTGCCATGTACCGGGTGGCGACCTGGTGGTGCCTGCACCTGGGACTGGACCTGACCGACCACGAGGCGGTCGCCGAGGCCGTGCGGACCATCCCGATGGAGATCGGGACCGACCCTGCCCACCCGACGTTCGCCGTCGACGGACAGGACGTGTCGGGCGAGATCCGCAGCACCCGGATCTCCGCAGCGGTCTCCGCAGTGGCCACCAACCTGGGCGTGCGGCCCGAGCTGCAGCGGCGCCAGCGGGAGGCGATCGCGGCCGAGCTGCGCCCTGGTTCGTTCAGCCAGGGCCGGGGGGTGATTGCCGAGGGGCGGGACATCACCACCGTGGTCGCACCCGAGGCGCCGGTACGGATCCTGCTGCTCGCCGACGCCCATGCCCGGCTGGAACGGCGCGCCCGGGAGCTGCACGGCACTGCAGACGCTGAGGCGATCGCCGCCACCCGGGACCAGGTGGAGCGCCGGGACGCGGACGACTCCACTGTCTCCAACTTCACCACCGCCGCCGACGGTGTGGTCACCGTGGACACCTCGACCCTCACCCTGGACGAAGCGGTGGCCACGGTGCGGGCCGTGATCACCGCGGCCGACGAGAGCCCCCGCACGCAGGAGCAGCAGTGAGCGCACCCGAGCAGAAGGCGTCCCCGGGACAGTCGATCACCCCGGAGGCGATCAAGCGCTGGGGACCCACCTGGTCGCGCCGGGTGGGCTGGCTCCTGGCCCGCGGGTTCTGGAACACCCGCGTGGTCGGCGCGGACCGGATACCGCGTACTGGTCGGCTGCTGGTCGCTGCGAACCACACCGGCATCATCGACGGCCCGCTGCTGCACGGGGTGATCCCGCGGGAGTCGCACATGATCATCAAGGAGGAGATGTTCTCCGGGTTCATCGGCTTCCTGATGCGCACTGCCGGGCAGATCCCGGTGGACCGGCGCAACGGGCGGGCGGCGCTGCAGACCGCGCTCGCACTGCTGAACGAGGACCGGCTGGTGGGGGTCTTCCCCGAGGGGTCGCGCGGGCGCGGGGACGTGAAGGAGACCAAGGCCGGCATCGCCTGGCTCGCGGTGCGCTCGGGGGCACCGGTGGTGCCGGCGGCGATCCTGGGCACCCGCCCGACCGGGAAGAAGCCCGGGCACGTGCCGGGTCCGCGGGCGCGGCTGACGGTGGTGTTCGGCCAGCCGTTCGCAGCGGTGGACCCCGGCGCCGGGATCGGCCGGGCGGCCGTGTCCGCCGCGATGGGCCGGATCCAGGCCCGGCTGAGCGAGCACGTGACCGGGTCCGCCGCCGAGCACGGGGTGCCGCTGCCGGAGGACACCGAGATCTGAGGCCGCACATGCCCAGCGCGCAGGAGCCTCCATTTGAGTTGTGCGATGTGCGGCGTGGACAATAGCGGACGTGACTGACGACCCCGCGGGCTCCCGTCCCGAACTCGACTCCCCGGAGACCGCCGAGGAGGCACAGCGGGCCGAGTCGCTGCGCGCCGGGCTGGCCGACTACGCCCTGGACGAGGACGACCTCGCCCTGCTCGAGGACGGTGAGGGGGCCGGTACAGCGCCGGAGCCGAGCGGTCCACCACCGGTGCTGGCGGTGATCGGCAGGCCGAACGTGGGCAAGTCCACCCTGGTGAACCGTTTCCTCGGCCGCCGGGTGGCCGTGGTGCAGGACACCCCCGGGGTGACCCGCGACCGGGTCAGCTATCCGGCGGAGTGGGCTGGCCGGGAGTTCACCGTGGTGGACACCGGCGGGTGGGAGCGCAGCGCCAAGGGGCTGGGTGGGCGGGTCGCCGACCAGGCGGAGATCGCCATCGAGCTGGCTGATGCCGTGCTGTTCGTGGTGGATGCCACGGTCGGCCCCACCGACGAGGACGAGCGAGTGGTGCGCGTGCTGCGCCGTGCCGGCAAACCGACCCTGCTGGTGGCGAACAAGGTGGACGACCAGCGCGGGGAGGCCGAGGCTGCGATGCTCTGGTCCCTGGGCCTGGGTGAGCCGTTCCCGGTCTCCGCCCTGCACGGACGCGGCTCCGGTGACCTGCTGGACGCTGCACTGGCGATGCTGCCGGAGGTCTCCGGCGTGGCCGGCAGGATCCCGGAGGGCGGGCCCCGGCGGGTGGCGCTGGTCGGCCGGCCGAACGTGGGCAAGTCCTCCCTGCTGAACACCCTGACCCGCAGCGACCGGGTGGTGGTCGACGACGTCGCCGGCACCACCCGGGACCCGGTGGACGAGCTGGTGGTGCTGGACGGACGGCCCTGGTGGTTCGTGGACACTGCGGGTATCCGCCGCCGGGTGCACCAGAGCTCGGGTGCGGACTTCTACGCCTCGCTGCGCACCCAGGGCGCCCTGGAGAAGGCGGAGGTCGGTGTGGTGCTGATCGACGCCGGCACCCCGATGACCGAGCAGGACGTGCGGGTGGTGCAGCAGGTGATCGACGCCGGTCGCGCCCTGGTGATCGCCTACAACAAGTGGGACCTGGTGGACGAGGAGCGGCGCCGACTGCTGGAGCGGGAGATCACCCAGCAGCTGGTGCAGGTCAGCTGGGCGCCGCGGGTGAACCTCACCGCGACCACGGGCTGGCACACCAACAGGCTGGTGCGTGCCCTGGATCTCGCGCTGGAGTCCTGGGACCGGCGGGTGCCCACCGGCCGGCTGAACGCCTTTCTTGGTGAGCTCACCGCAGCCCACCCGCACCCGGTGCGGGGCGGGAAGCAGCCGCGCATCCTGTTCGGCACCCAGGCTGACACCCGCCCGCCCCGGTTCGTGCTGTTCACCACCGGGTTCCTCGATCCCGGCTACCGGCGGTTCATCGAGCGGCGGCTGCGGGAGACGTTCTCCTTCGAGGGCACCCCGATCGAGATCAGCGTCCGGATCCGGGAGAAGCGCCGGCGCTGACCG
>Ga0209487_1000320_pt1 | contig 43536 bp, 37 predicted proteins | sample Poulit2012_FD_187524 | JGI IMG/M metagenome (GOLD analysis project Ga0209487, IMG submission 187524) | Agricultural soil microbial communities from Georgia to study Nitrogen management - Poultry litter 2012 (SPAdes) (version 2) | ecosystem: Environmental > Terrestrial > Soil > Agricultural land... | reverse complement strand
CGGCCAGGACCCTACGCATCGCCCGGATCGCCCCAGTCGACGTCCGCGATCGAGATCTCACGCGCCATGTCGTCCAGGAAGTCGATCACGATCTCGCGCTGCTCGGAGGTCAGCCGCCGCGCGGCATGGAAGCGGCGGGCATGCTGGGTCCCCACGGTGCGGGTGGCCGCCACCCGGGTGGCGGCCTCGATGCTGATCGCCAGGGCACGCCGGTCGGAGGGATGTCTGCTGCGGCGCACATGCCCGCCCTTCTCCAGGCGGTCCAGGAGCTTGGTGGTCGAGGCGCTGGAGATCCCCAGGTGGGCGGCGATCGTGCTCGGCGTGGCCACGACCCCCTGCTGCTCGCAGACGATGAGGTAGTGCAGAGCCTTCATATCCGTCTCGTTGAGCTGCATGTACGTCAGCGACGCACGCGTGAGCTCCTGCTCTGCGGCTCGCAGGCCTGCCAGCGCAGCCATCAACTCGTCGATCTGCGCAAGCTCGCCCTCCCCCACGCCGGTGCGGTCGACCAGCTCGCCGTGCGGGTCGTTGGCGACGACGCTGTAGACCCACCCCTCGCCGAGGGGACGCTCGGCCCGCCCCGCTCCTGGGGGCCCGGTCTCGGATGTGGCCATGGCGCAGATGGTACCGCGCAAGTAACCAGCCGAACTATTATCTTCCTCGGCTAGCAACATGTGCGACACTGGCGTCGGCCCTCACCGCCGCCGACAGGACGAGCCCATGTCACCGACCCACCGCGCCCCCCGCCCTGCCGGGGTGCCGCGCCCGCTGCGAGTGATCGTGCCCGCGCTTCTGATCCTCATCTGGCTCACAGCCGGCGCCATCGGCGGCCCCTACTTCGGCCGGGTCGACGAGGTCACCTCCAACGACCAGACCACCTTCCTGCCCGAATCGGCCGAGGCGACCCTGGTCCAGGAGCAGCTCGGCGACTTCACCGGTGACGAGGCGATTCCCGCGATCGTGGTGATCACCGGGAACACCCCTGTCGGCGAGGAGGACCTCGCGGTCATCGAGGACGAGACCACGACCCTGACCGACATCGACGGCGTGCTCGAGGACATCTCCCCCGCGATCAGTTCCGAGGACCAGCTGGCCGTGCAGATCTTCGTGCCCATCGACGCCGATGCCGACCTCACCGCGGTGGTCGAGGAGATCGACGACGCGCTGGCCGCCGACCTGCCCGAAGGGCTGACCGTGCAGGTGACCGGACCGGCCGGGTTCTCCGCCGATCTGGGCGAGGCCTTCACCGGGATCGACGGACTGCTGCTGGCGGTCGCACTGATCGCTGTGCTGGTGATCCTGATCGTGGTCTACCGCTCCTTCCTGCTGCCCCTGATCGTGTTGTCGACCTCCGTGTTCGCCCTGTGCGCGGCGCTGCTGACGGTGTGGCGGCTCGCCGCCGCCGATATCGTGCTGTTCAGCGGGCAGACCCAGGGGATCCTGTTCATCCTGGTGATCGGCGCATCCACCGACTACTCCCTGCTGTACGTGGCCAGGTATCGCGATGAGCTGCGTATGCACGAGGATCGCTGGCCGGCGACGCTGAAGGCGTTGCGCGGAACCCTCGAACCGGTCCTGGCCTCGGGCGGCACCGTGATCGCCGGGCTGATGTGCCTGTTGCTGTCGGACCTGAAGTCCAACAGCACTCTGGGTCCCATCGCCTCGATCGGGATCCTCTTCGCGATGCTCTCGGCCCTGACCTTCCTGCCCGCCGTGCTGTACGTCTTCGGGCGGGCCGCCTTCTGGCCGCGCAGCCCCCACGTCGACCCGTCTGCGGCCGAGAGCGAGCAGACGCTGGAAGATCACGGGGCCTGGGGCCGTGTCGCCCAGGCCGTCTCCCGCCGCCCCCGGCCGATCTGGGTCGTCACCGCGCTGGTGCTGGCGATCGGCTGCGCCGGGGTGCTGCAGCTGCGGGCCGATGGCGTCCCCCAGTCCGAGCTGGTGCTGGGTGCCTCGAGCGCCCGGGACGGCCAGGCGGCGCTCGGCGAGCACTTCCCCGACGGCGCCGGCAGCCCGGTCCAGGTGATCGTGGACCAGGACCGGCTGCAGGACGGCGCCGATGTGCTGCTGGCCGAGGACGGCATCGACTCGGTCGCCGTCAGCGCCGAGGACTCCCCCAGCGGCACCGCTCCGGTCACCGAGGACGGCGTCCAGCCCCTCGGGCCGGCGGATGCTCCCGTCCCCGAACCGACGGTGGCCGACGGCCGGGTGCTGCTGCAGGGGACCCTGACCGAGGCCCCCGACTCCACGGCCGCGGACCAGACCGTCCGGAACCTGCGCGCCGCGCTGGACGACGGCGACCACGAAGCGCTGGTGGGCGGCGTCACGGCCACGGCGGTCGACACCAATGACGCCTCCGCCCATGACCGGGCCCTGATCATCCCGATCGTGCTGGTGGTGATCCTGGGGATCCTGATGCTGCTGCTGCGCGCGGTGCTCGCCCCGGTGCTGCTGATCGCGACCACGGTGCTGTCCTTCGGGACCGCGTTGGGCGTCTCGGCGCTGGTGTTCAACCACGTGTTCGACTTCCCGGGAGCCGACCCCGCGGTGCCGCTGTTCGGCTTCGTGTTCCTGGTGGCCCTGGGCATCGACTACAACATCTTCCTCATGACCCGCGTCCGTGAGGAGACCCTGGTCCACGGCACCCGCCAGGGTGTGGTGAGGGGGCTCGCCGTCACCGGCGGGGTGATCACCTCGGCGGGGCTCGTGCTCGCCGCGACCTTCGCGGCGCTGAGCGTGATCCCGATCCTGTTCCTGGCCCAGATCGCCTTCATCGTGGCCTTCGGCGTGCTGCTGGACACCTTCGTGGTGCGCACCCTGCTGGTTCCGGCGCTGGCCCTGGACATCGGCCGGGCGATCTGGTGGCCCTCGAGGCTTGCCCGCCGCGAGGCCGAAGCGGCCCACGAGGCCCGAAGCTCCTAGACTTCCCTCATGCATTCAGCCCACGCCGATCAGACCACCACCCCCGACAGCGCTCCTCCGCAGACCGAGTACGTCCTCACCTTCGTGTGCGAGGATCGGCCAGGCATCGTCCACGCCGTCACCGGCGCGGTCGTGGAGATCGGCGGGAACATCACGGAGAGTCGTCAGTTCGAGAGCGGTTCCACCCACCGCTTCTACCTGCGGCTGCAGATCCTCGCGCCGGTCACCATCGAGCAGCTGGAGAGCGCCATCGCGCCCGTGGTCGAGCGCTTCGAGATGGATCACCGGGTCGACACCGTCGGCCGGCCTCGCCGCACCCTGATCCTGGCCTCCAAGGCCAAGCACTGCGTCAACGACCTGCTGTTCCAGATCGAGTCCGGCACCCTGCCGATCGAGGTGCCGCTGATCCTGGCCAACCACGACACCATGGGCCGCCTGGCCGAGTACCACTCGGTGCCCTTCGAGCACCGGCCCATCAAGGACGCGCGGGACAAGGCCGCGTTCGAGGACCGGGTGCGGGAGGCGGTCGCCGAGCACGACATCGAACTGGTGGTGCTGGCCCGCTACATGCAGATCCTCTCCCCCGAGCTGTGCGAGGAGCTGGAGGGACGCTGCATCAACATCCACCATTCCTTCCTGCCGGGCTTCAAGGGGGCCAATCCCTATCGGCAGGCCCATGCGCGCGGCGTGAAGCAGATCGGGGCCACCGCGCACTTCGTCACCAGCGACCTCGACGAGGGCCCCATCATCGAGCAGGACGTGACCCGGGTCGACCACACCCGTTCGCCGCAGGAGCTGATGGTGATCGGCCAGGACGCGGAGGTGCGCACCCTGCGGCAGGCCGTGAGCTGGTTCGCCCAGTCCCGGGTGCTGCTGGACGGGCACCGCACCATCGTGTTCCGCTGAGGCTCAGAAGACCGGACGCCCGCCCGTGACCCCCAGCACCGTCCCGGAGACATAGCTCGCCTCCGCGGGAGAGGCCAGGAACACGAAAGCAGGGGCCACCTCGGACGGCTGGCCGGCCCGGCCCAGCGGGGTGTTCCCCCCGAACTCGACGTAGTCGTCGGCCCTCCGGGTCGCCACGTTCAGCGGGGTCCAGATCGGACCGGGGGCGACCGCATTGACCCGGATCCCGCGCGGCCCGAGGTCGGCGGCCAGGTTCACGGTGACGTTGTTGATCGCCGATTTGGTCGCCGCGTAGTCCATCAGCGGCACCGAGGGATCGTAGGACTGGATCGAGGTGCAGTTGATGACCGAGGAGCCCTCGCCCAGATGCGGGGCCGCCTCCTGGGTGATCCAGAACAGCGCCTCCAGGTTCGTGGTCAGGGTGCGGTTCAGCCTCGCCGAGTCGATCCCGGCCAGGCCCTTCGGCTCGGCGCGCCCCCACTGGAACGCCGCGTTGTTGACCAGCACGTCCAGACGCCCGAACTCCTCGACGGTGCGGGTCACCAGTGAGCGCGCCACCTGCTCGTCCTGGATGTCCCCGGGCAGCAGCAGCGCGCTCCGGCCTGCCTCGCGCACCCAGCGGGCCGCGTCCTCCGCGTCCTCCTGCTCCTCGGGCAGGTAGGCCAGCGCCACGTCCGCACCTTCCCGCGCGAAGGCGATCGCCACGGCCCGGCCGATGCCGGAGTCCGCTCCGGTGATGAGGGTCGACATCCCCTCCAGCCGGCCATGACCGACGTAGGTCTCCTCCCCGTGATCGGGCACCGGGCGCATGGGCGCGGTCCAACCGGGCGGATCCTGGTCCTGGACCGGGAAGGAGGGCTGTCCGTCGCGGGTGGCCAGCTCCTGGGCCCGCCGGGCCACCCGCGGGCGCAGAGCCTGCGGAACGGCGGGATCATCGGCGGTCATGGCGCATCTCCTTCGTCGAGGCGTCTCGCGTCCTGCTCACGGTAATGGTCCGCAGCGCCAGGAGCACGAGATCGAGCAGATGGTCGGTGCCCGCGGCCCGCCCGTCAGCCCTTGACGCCGCCCGCCGCGGCGAAGCCCTGCCCCAGGCTGCGGCCCAGGAACAGGTACAGCGCCACCACCGGCAGCGAGTAGAAGATCGAGAACGCCGCGAGCTGACCGTAGGCGACCTGGCCGTACTGCGAGGAGAAGGTATACAGCGTCACCGCGGCGGGCAGGTTCTCCGGGCTCAGCAACAGCATGAAGGGGACGAAGAAGTTCCCCCACATGCCCACGAAGGTGAAGATCGTGGCGACCGCGAGGCCCGAGCGCATCAGCGGCATCACCACCGACCACAGGGTCCGGTAGACCCCGGCGCCCTCCGTCCACGCAGACTCCTCGATCTCCATCGGCACCGTGTCCATGAAGCCCTTGGTGAGGAAGATGGCGTAGGGCAGACCGCTGGCGCCCAGGAACAGGATCGCCCCGGCCATCGAGTCGATCAGATTCACCTGCACGAACAGTGCGTAGACCGGGATCATGATGGCCGTGATCGGCAGACCGGTGGAGAAGATGATCGTCAGCAGCAGCGGACGTTTGGCCGCGAAGCGGTACCGCGAGAGCGGGTAGGCGCACAGCACCGAGGCGGTCATGGTCAGCACCGTCGCGCCGCCGCACAGCAGCAACGAGTTCCACAGCGGACGGAAGGTGGTCTCGGTGTTCCAGATCGCCTCGTAATTGCCCAGGCTCCACGTGCCGGGCAGCGCAACCGAGAGCGAGGCCTCGGTGTCGAAGGAGGCCAGCACCACCCAGAGCAGGGGGACCAGGAATGCGGCGCCGATGATCACCATCGCCACCCCGCTGGCGGCGGTGGCGGTGCGTTCCCGCGGGCCCTTCCGGGAGCGGCGGAACGTCGGGGCCGGTCGCTGGGACCGTTCGGGGCGGGGGGAGCTGTCGGCGCTCGTGGTCTCGGGAGTGGCAGTCATCGCTTCTCCTCCTCGGGGAGCAGCCGCAGGTACAGCAACGAGGCGACCGCACCGATCAGCAGCAGCAGGAGCGCCACGGCGGTGCCGTAGCCCAGCTGCCCGTAGGAGAAGGCCTGCTCGTACATGTACAGCGGGAGGGTCTGGCTGGCCTGGGCGGGCCCCCCACCGGTCATGATGAAGATGAGGCCGAACACCGACAGGGTCTGCAGGGTGATGAGCATGAGGTTGGTGGCGATCGCCGGTCTCAGGATCGGCACGGTGACCGACCAGAAGCGGCGCAGCGGGCCCGCTCCGTCGATCGCGGCGGATTCGTACACGTCGCTGGGCACGGAGCTCAGCGCCGCCGAGTACACGAGCATCGAGAAAGCGGTGCCCCTCCAGATGTTGGCGAAGGCGACCGCGATGATCGGGGCGCTGAACAGCAGGTCCTGGGGCGGCAGGCCGATCGCCCCGAGGATCGTGTTCAGGCTGCCCTCGTCGGCGAAGAAGGTGTACAGCAGGTACCCCGCCACCACCTCCGGGAGGATCCAGCAACCGATCACGATCGAGGTGACCAGGAAGGTGATCACGCGGTTGGCCCGTTCCATCAGCAGCGCCAGGATCATGCCCAGGATGTTCTGGCCGATCACCGCGGAGACCACCGTGAACACGATGGTCAGTGCCACGGAGTTCCAGAAGCCGCCGTCGGTGAAGGCGTCGATGAAGTTGTCCAGGCCGACGAAGCTGGTCTCGGAGGCGCCCTCGCCACGGATCGCGTTGTCGGTGAACGCGAGGTAGATCGAGTACAGGATCGGCCCCAGCATGAATCCGATCAGGAGCAGCAGTGCGGGCCACATCGGCACCGAACGGCCGAGGGTCAGCCGGTTGCCCAGCCGGGTGCGGGGCCTCTCGGCTGCGGACGGGGCGGAGGTCCGCTGCGAGGTGGTGGTCGCGCTGCTCATGGTGTCTCCTCCTCGACGCTGTCCTCACCGACGATGTCGATGACGGCACGGTCGTAGGCGGCCGCCGCCTGCTCCGGGGTTGACCTCATGGTCATCACCGTCTCCATCGCCTCCTGGATGGCCGAGGAGATCTCGGGATACTCCGCGAAGGCCGGGCGGTAGTACGCATCCCCCAGCAGCCCGGTGAAGAACTCCGCGGTCGGCGAGTAGGTCTGGTACTCCTCGACCTCGGCGACATCCGCGCGGACGGTGATCTGATTGTCTTCGATCGCTCGCTGCACCGTGTTCTCCGTGGTCAGCAGCGCCTCGATGAAACTGGCGCTGGCCTCGGGATCCGTGGCGTGCTGGGGGATCGCCCAGCACCAGCCGCCGGCCAAGGTCACCGATCCGCTGCCGCCGCCGTCCTGGGTGGGCATGCGCACCACCCCCATGGTCTCGCTCCATTCGGGCCAGGGGCTGGGCGCGTCCTCGGTCCAGTTCTGGGAGATCCAGGAGCCGTCGATGACCATCCCCAGCCCCCCGTCGGGCAGGATCTGGCTGTAGATCGACTCCCCGATATTGGGATCGAGGTTCTGTCCCAGCGAGAGCGTCAGCTCCTCCTCGAAGACCGTCCGGAGGAACTCGAGCGCGTCGATGAATCCCTGCGAGCCCACCACCCACTTCTGGGCGTCCTCGTCGTAGAGCCTGGATTCGGTGCCGTACAGGAGCATCTCGAAGCCCTGCATGGAGGCCTTCTCCCCCTGGGGCATGCCGGAGAAGATGAACAGCGGGGCGACGTCGGGGCTGGCCTCCTTGATGGTCCGAGCGGCCTCCAGGATGTCCTCCCAGCTTCCCGGTTCCCAGTCCTCGGGCAGCCCGGCGTCGGCGAACACGCCCTTGTGGTACCAGATGCCGCGAGTATCGGTGTGGGTGGGGATGGCGTAGATCTTCCCATCGGGCGCGGTGACGGCCTCTTGGGAAACCTCGGCGACGTCCTCCCAGTGCTCCCAGGTGGAAGCGAAGTCGTCCACCGGTTGGAGGTAGCCGGCGCCCACGTCCGAGAGCAGGATGAAGGTGTCCTCGTAGACCAGGTCCGGGCTGGTCCGCGGCGAGGTCATCAGCAGCTCGTTCTTCGTGAAGTAGTCGTTCTCCGAGGCGACGATCGGCACCAGCTCGATGGTCCGGTCCGGGAAGTCACGGCTGTAGTTCTCCGCGGTGCGCTGGATCCACTGCTCCATCAGGGTCCCGGATCCGAACTGCTGGAAGGCGACCCGGATCGTGTTCGAGTCCCGGGCGGAGCCACCGCATCCCGCGAGCGCTGTGAGGGGCAGAACCGCAGCCGCACCAGCGGTGTAGCGCAGAAAGGTGCGGCGGTCGGGGCCGGCGCGATGCTGAGGTCGTGGGGGCACGATGACCTCCTCGTCGTCATTCGCTGCGGGATCGCCGATGGGGCGACAACACGACAGTAGCCTGTGACCCCCATCACCGCGCAACGCGACAGGCCATTCAGCTGCTCGGGCCCATCGGCCACTGCCCTGGCGAGGCTCGCCCCACCTGCTGTGCGGCCTCGGCGTCGGCATAGCGTGTCCCCGGTGGCACCTGTGCGATCTCGAACCACCAGGCCGCTCGCGGGATCAGGCGCACATCGTGCCAGGGCACCTCGAAGCCGTCCTGGCGCCACAGCGTCAGCGCCACCTCGTCACGGCGGCCCAGGGCGACCAGCACCAGCCGTCGCAGGCGGGCCACCGGATGGGGGTCGGGGCGGGCGGCCGCGGGGATCGCCAGCGGCGCCTGCAGTGCCAGCGGCCACGACGTGAGGCCCCAATGCAGTGCGGCGTCCTGCCCCTCCCCGACGATCACGGCGGGCGGACGCAGATCGGTCGGGCGCACGGGTCGCGGGGGGCGTGGTTCCCCGCGGTCGACGACCTCCCGCCGCACCCAGGCGCCGGGGAGCACGAGGCGCTCGCCGACCCGGACGTCCACCAGCAGGGCCCCGGCGAACGGCTCCAGCAGCTGTGCGGCCCGGCCGGGATCCGCGAGCTCGCGGTGGGGCGCGGCGATCACACGCACGATGGCGTGGTCACCCGGCTTGGCGGTCAGGGTGATCGCAACCTGCGTGCCGGGCGGTGGGGGCTGCGGGCCCGAGCGCTGTCGCGGGGTGCTCACCGGTGGAACCGTGCCTCGGGCCGATCGGCCAGCACCAGCTCGAGCTGCTCGCCGAAGCGCTCGTTCAGCGGTGGCGGCCGATCCAGGGGGAACCAGCGCGCCTCGGTGTTCTCCTCGTCGGCCGGGTAGGGGTCTCCCCCGGTGTGCTCGGCCAGGAAGCACAGGTCCAGGTACTGGGCCCGGTCGCCGTTGGCATGCGTGGTCGGCGGCAGGGCGCGCACTTCGACCAGACGCAGCACACGGCAGGTCACCCCCGCCTCCTCGAGGACCTCTCGGGCGGCCGCGGAGGCCGGCTGCTCGCCCGGGTCGATGATGCCGGTGACCGGTGTCCAGGCCCCGTTGTCACGCCGGCGCACGGCGAGCAGGCGGGTGCGGGCGGGGTCCAGCACGAAGGCGGTGACACCAGGCATCCACAACAGCTCCTGCCCGATCTTCTCGCGCAGGGCGAGGACGAACTCCGGGGTGGACATGCTCCTCCTGCTTCCTCCGGGACTCAGCGGGGCGTCAGAGGCCGAACAGCAGAGGCAGCAGCGCGACGCCGAAGAACACCGGGACCAGCACGAAGGACAGTACGAGCATCAGCACGCTGAAGCCGATGATCGCGGCGAAGACGATCCAGCCGATCTTGTTCATCCGCCGTGCCGACTCCGGGTCCGAGTCGAGCTGGGTGAGCGCGATGATCCCGAAGACCATCGGCACCATGCCTCCGCACATCACTCCGACCACGATCAGGATGATCGCATTGGTCTGGATCGAGCTGCGATCGGGGGCGGGCGGCGGGGCAAGGTGCCCGGTCGGGGGGAAGCTCATCGGTGTCCTGTCCGGTAGGTGGGGTCAGTCGGCAAGCGGCCGGCCGTGGGCGTCGCGCAGGAACTGCTCGGACTTCGAGAGCACCAGGATCCCCTCGACCAGGCCCCAGATACCGCTGACCCAGCTCAGCATGCCGCAGCTGAGCACCGTGATGCAGACCTGGATGATGCCGATGGTGGTGTAGCCCAGCAGGAAACGGTGGACGCCGAAGGCTCCCAGGAAGATCCCCAGCAGGCCCACCACCAGCCGGCTCTGTCCCAACTCCCCCGTGGGTGCCTGGGTGGCGCCGCCAGCGGGGCCGTAGCCCGGTGACTGCGGACCGTAGCCCGGTGACTGCTCCCCGTAGCCGGGGCTCGCCTGGCCATAGGGGTCCGAGGCCGAGGAGCCCGAGCTCGGGACCCCACCGGCGGGCGGACCATAGGGGTCCGGGTGCGGCGCGTAGGGGTCCGGCTGGCTGTATGGATCGCGTTGCTGCCCGTAGGGGTCCGTCTGGCCATAGGGATCCGAGGCCGAGGACGCCGAACCTGCCGAGGACGGTGCAAAGGGGTCCTGAGACTGCTCGTGCGGTGGCCGACCCCAAGGCTCCTGCTCGGGCTGCTGGGCGTACGGGTCCTGCGGGGCCGGCTGGGAAGGGAGGTCGGCCTGCGACTGCGCGAAGGGATCCTGTGCCTGAGGCCCGCCGAAGGTCTCGCCCGGCTGCGCGTAGGGGTCCTGGGGCTCGGCCGGGGCCTGCGCCCACGGGTCCGCGGGCTGCTGTCCCTGGACGTCGCTGGGCTGGTCGCCCCTGGAGCCGTTGTCACCGGAATTGCTCATGGCCCCACACTAGTAGGTTCAGGAGCGCCGCTTCTCCCGGATGCGCACGCCGATCACGATGGGCGAGCCGGTGAAGCCGAAGTCCTCCCGCAGGCGACGCTCGATGAAGCGCCGATACCCGTGCTCGAGGAACCCGCTGGCGAAGATCACGAACCGTGGTGGCCGGGTACGGGCCTGGGTCGCGAACAGGATCCGCGGCTGCTTGCCGCCACGGAGCGGATGCGGGTGCGCGGCCACCAGGGAGCCGAGGAAGGCGTTCAGGCGACCGGTGGGGATGCGCGAGTCCCAGGAGTCCAGCGCCGTCTCGATCGCCGGGACCAGCCGCTCGGCGTGCCGTCCCGTCAGGGCCGAGAGGTTCACCCTCGGGGCCCAGGCGACATGGCCGAGGTCACGCTGGATCTCCCTCTCCAGGGCGTGTCGGCGGTCCGCGTCGATCAGGTCCCACTTGTTGAAGGCCAGCACCAGGGCGCGGCCCGACTCCAGCACCGTGTCGATGATCTTCAGGTCCTGGGTCGAGATGGTCTCGGAGGCCTCCAGCAGCACCACCGCCACCTCAGCCCGGTCCAGAGCGGCACGGGTGCGCAGGGAAGCGTAGTAGTCCGCTCCCTGTGACTGCAGGATGCGGCGGCGGATGCCGGCGGTGTCGACGAAGGTCCACTCGCGACCGCCGAGCACGATCTTCTCGTCGACCGGGTCGCGGGTGGTGCCGCCGACCTCGTCGACCACCACGCGCTGCTCCCCTGCCAGACGGTTGAGCAGGGACGACTTGCCCACGTTGGGCCGCCCCACCAGGGCGACCCGGCGCGGGCCGTGATCGGCCGCGGCACCCCGTCCCTCCCACGGCAGCACCGCCAGCACCGCGTCGAGCAGATCGCCCGAGCCGCGGCCGTGCAGCGCGGAGACCGGGTACGGCTCGCCCAGGCCCAGGTTCCACAGCGCAGCGGCCTCGAGCTCACCGCGCTGGTCGTCGACCTTGTTGGCCGCCAGCACCACGGGGCGCTTCGCCTGGCGCAGCACCCTCAGCAGTTGCTCGTCGGTGTCGGTGATGCCGACGTTCGCGTCGACCACGAACATCACCACGTCGGCCAGGGAGACCGCGACCTCGGCCTGTTCGGCGACGCGGTAGGCGATGCCCTGGACCCGGTCCTCCCAGCCACCGGTGTCGACCAGCCAGAAGTCGCGACCGGCCCACTCGGCCTCGTAGAACACCCGGTCGCGGGTCACCCCGGGGGTGCCCTCGACCACGGCCTCGCGGCGTCCCAGGATGCGGTTGACCAGGGTGGACTTGCCGACGTTGGGACGACCGACGACGGCCACCACCGGCAGGTTGCGAGCGGGCTCGGCGAGGAGGTCGTCCCCGTCGTCCCCGTCGAGCAGCGCCAGATCCTCCTCATCCAGGTCATAGGCGTCCAGCCCGGTGCGCAGGGCGTTCTCGACGGCGGCGTCCTCGGCCTCCGTCCCCGGCGGCGTCGCGGCCGAGGGCTCGGGCGCGCGAGGGACCGGGCCGGCCGTCGCACCGTCAGCCTCAGGCGCGTCAGCCTCCGCCGCCTCGGCTTCGGCCGCATCGACCAGGGCCAGGATCGCGACCACCACGTCGTCGATGCCCAGCCCGGTGGTGTCGATGGTGGCGACCCCGTCGGCCGCCGTGTGGAACTGGGAGACGGTGGCGTCGTCGCGGTCGCGCCGCAGCACCTGATCGGCCATGCGGTCGCGGGTCTGCTCGTTCTCCTCGAGCTCGAGCTCGCTGGCGCGGCGCCGCATGCGTTCCTCGTCGCTGGCGGTCAGCAGCACACGCACCGCGGCGTCGGGGGCGACGACGGTGGTGATGTCGCGCCCCTCGGCCACGCAGGTGCCGCGCTCGGCGGCGGTGGCGAACAGGATCTCGCGCTGACGGCGCTGCAGGATCGGTCGCACCAGCGTGTTGGTGGCGACCGCGGAGACCTGCTGGGAGATCCGTTCGGTGCGGATCTCGGCGGTGATGTCGCGTCCGCCGACGACGACCTCGGCGCCGGAGGGATCGGTGCCCAGCTGGAGATCGAGCTCCTGCGCGGCGCGAGCGACCGCCTCACGATCGCCGAAGTCGATACCGTGCTCGAGGCAGTGCCAGGCCAGTGCCCGGTACATGGCGCCGGTGTCGAGGATGCCTCCTTCCAGCTCCTCGGCCAGGCGGCGAGAGACCGTGGACTTTCCGGATCCGGCGGGACCGTCGATGGCGATGGTCACGCCGCCTGCGGAGCGGGCGTGCTGCGTGCTGGTGTGCATCTGGCCAGGATACGGGCCTTCACCGCTCGGCGACGGTCCAGCCCCGCTCATCCAGGGAACGGGTGAGCAGCTCCTCACGCGTGGCATCGATGGAGATGTGGGCCAGGCCCACGCGTTTGCCCAGATTGTGCTCCAGATGCAGGTCTTCGAGGTTCACGCCGATCTCGCCCATCTCGGTCAGCAGGCGTCCCAGCTCGCCGGGGCGGTCCGGGACCAGCACCGTGAGGGTGACGAAGGAGTCGGTCCCGCCGCCGTGCTTGCCGGGGATGCGGCGCACTCCGCGGTTGCCGTCGGCGATCAGGTCCGCCAGGGCGCGGCGAGAACCCAGCGCCGGATCCGGGGAGCCGCGCAGCGACTCGAGGGCCTCGACCACCTCGTCGAGGCGCTCGCGCATGCCCTCCAGCACCTCTGTCACCGCGGCCGCGTTCGCGCCGAGGATCTCGACCCACAGCCGCGGGTCGGAGTCCGCGATGCGGGTGGTGTCGCGCAGGCCCTGGCCGGACAGGGCCAGGGCGTCCTCCGTCGGGCCCAGCAGGGAGCCGGCCACCAGGCTCGCCATCACCTGCGGCACGTGGGAGACGTGTGCGACGGCGGTGTCGTGGGCGGCGGCGTCCATCACCACCGGGACGGCGCCGATCTCGGTGGCCAGACCCTTCAGCTGCGAGACCGCGCCCGCCCGCGTGGTCGGGTGCGGGACCACCACCAAGGGGCGCCCCATGAACAGGTCGCCGCGGGCGGCGATCACCCCCGAGATCTCCCGGCCGGCCATCGGGTGGGACCCGATGTACCGCGGCAGATCCTCTGGGCGGGCCAGCACGCGCACCCCCTCCAGCACGGTCTCCTTGACGCTGGACACATCGGTGACCAGGGCATCGGGCCAGGTGCGCAGGGAGCGGTCGATGATCGCGGCGGCCACGTCGGGCGGCGCGGCGACCACCACCAGGGCCGGGTCGGGGTCGTCCGTGGTCGGCATCGCCCCCACGCCCAGTTCGATGGCGAGCGCGGTGGTGCCCGGGGAGATGTCCTCGACCTGGACCTCGACGCCGGCCGCGCTGAGGGCGATGCCCAGGGATCCTCCGATCAGCCCGGTGCCGATGATCCGGACCGGGGAGGGCAGCAGTGCGCTCACAGCCCCACCTCGGCCATCAGTGTGCCCAGCTCACGGCCCGTCAGCTCGCGGGTCCCGCCCGGCGCCAGCTCCCCCAGCAGCACGGGGCCGATGCGGGTGCGGACCAGGGCGGTGAGCTCGAACCCCTGGGAGGAGAACATGCGCCGTACGATCCGGTTGCGCCCCTCGTGCAGGGTGACCTCGACGACCGCCTCGCGACCGTTCTGGGCGAGCACGCGGGCACGATCGGCGCGGGCCGGGCCGTCCTCGAGCTCGACGCCCTCGCGCAGGGCCTTGACGAGGCCGCGAGGCGGGCCGCCGGGCGCATCGAAGCGGCACACATAGGTCTTCTCCACCTCGAAGCTGGGGTGGGTGAGGCGGTGGGCCAGATCGCCATCATTGGTCAGCAGCAGCAGGCCCTCGCTCTCGTAGTCCAATCGGCCCACGTGGTAGAGGCGCTGCGAGAAGCGTTCGGCGAACTCGCGAAGGTCGCGCCGTCCTTCGGGGTCGCTCATCGCCGAGACCACCTGCCGGGGCTTGTTCAGCGCCACGGTCAGGGTGGTCTCGTCCAGCTGCAGGCGCCTGCCGTCGACATGGACCACCTGGCTGGCGGGATCGATCCGCAGGCCCTGCTCACCGATGACCTGCCCGTCGACCAGCACTCGCCCCGAGGAGATCAGCGCCTCGCAGGCGCGCCGCGAGCCGAAGCCGGCCCGGGCCAGCACCTTCTGCAGCCGCTCCCCCTCCGGGCGGTGCAGGTCACGCGTCCCGCCGCCATCCTGCCCGGTGCTGCGGAGCGGCCGTCCCTGCCCGTCGCGCAGCGTCACGTGGCGGGGCGGGGTGAAGGCGCTGCGGCGTCGGCGGGAGCGCTTGCGGGCCGCCATCAGGCGGCGGCGCCGCGGGCGATCAGCTCACGGGCCAGCTGACGATACGCGTTGGCCCCCTTCGTCGAGGAGGCGAAGGAGATGATCGGCTCCGCGGCGACGGAGGCGTCGGGGAACCTCACGGTGCGGTTGATGGTGGTGTGGAAGACCCTGTCCGGGAAGGCCTCCACCACGCGCTGGCAGACCTCGCGGGCGTGGAGCGTGCGCGGATCGAACATCGTGATCAGGATGCCGTCCATCTCCAGACGCGGGTTGATCCGGTCCTGGACCTTTTCGATGGTCTCCACCAGCAGCGCCACGCCCCGCAGGGCGAAGTACTCGGCCTCCAGGGGGATGATCACCCCGTGGCTCGCCGCCAGGGCGTTGACCGTGAGCAGGCCCAGCGAGGGCTGACAGTCGATGATGATCACGTCGTAGTCGTCGGCGACCGGGCGCAGCACCCGGGCCAGGGCCATCTCGCGGGCGACCTCGTTGACCAGCGTCACCTCGGCGGCGGACAGGTCGATGTTGGCGGGGAGCACGTCGAGCTTGTCCGTCTCGGTGGTCCGGATGACTTCGCGCACGTCGTGGCGGCGCTCCATCAGCAGGTTGTAGACGGTCACGTCGAGGTCGTAGGGGTTCACGCCGGTTCCGGCGCTGAGGGCGCCCTGCGGGTCGAGGTCGACCAGCAGCACCTTGCGGCCCAGCTCGGCCAGGGCTGCACCGAGGTTGATCACGCTGGTGGTCTTCCCGACGCCCCCCTTCTGGTTGACCATCGAGATGATGCGGGCCGGTCCATGGCCGTCGAGAGGGGCCGGCTCCGGCAGCTCCGGCATCGGGCGGCCGGTGGGGCCGAGGTCGATGTCCAGCTGCTGATGGGAGGTCGAGCTCACGTCGGTGTCCTGTCGTCGGCGTCGTGGTCGGGCGGGGCGGGGCGCCGGAGCGCCGTCGAGCTGTCGCGGGGTCTGCCCGAACCGGGGGCGACAGCTGGTGAGCACCGGCGACGGCGCGGGCGACGGGCCCTGGCCGCCAGGTCGGTGTCACGCCGGACAAGTCTAAGCCCCTCGCCCGGCCCTGGGGTGCGCACCCGCATGGATCTCTCGCAGGGAATCCACGGTGACCTGGGTGTACAGCTGTGTGGTGGTGACCGAGGCGTGCCCCAGCAGTTCCTGCACGCTGCGCACGTCGGCCCCGCCCTGCAGCAGGTGGGTGGCGTAGGAGTGACGTAGCGTGTGCGGGCTGATCGTGGCGCTCAGCTCCGCGTCGGTCGCGGCGCGCTGGACCACCTGCCAGGCTGCCTGGCGGGTCAGCCGGGTTCCGCGGGAGCCCAGGAACAGGGCGGGGGTCCCCCGGCCCCGGGAGGCGAGCGCGGGCCGTCCACGGGTGAGGTAGGCATCGACCGCCTCGAGAGCGTAGCGGCCCACTGGGACCACTCGGTGCTTGTCGCCCTTGCCACGCAGCACCGCGGCGCGCTGGGTCCGGTCGATGTCGTCCAGATCCAGTCCGGTGGCCTCGGAGATGCGGGCCCCGATGCCGTAGAGCAGCTCGAGCAGGGCGCGGTCCCGCAGCGCGCGCTCGGTCGACAGGGGGCCGGTGCCGGGCCGGGCCGCGGCCTCGAGCAGCGCGAGCACCTCGTCGATCCCCAGCGGATGGGGCAGGGTGCGGGGCCGTGCCGGTGCGGGGACCAGCCGGCTGGGGTCGCCGGTGCCCGAGACCCGCTCCGCGTCCAGGAAGGCGTGCAGCCCGCGCACGGCCGCCAGCGACCGGGCGGCGGAGGAGGCCGCCAGTGGCGCTCCGCCGTCGGCCCCGGTGCGCAGGTCCTGCAGCCAGGCGGTGACCTGCGCGGGGTCCACCTGCATGGGGTCGATACGCTCGGCGGCGAGGTGGCTGAGGTAGCGCACCAGGTCGCGCCGGTAGGCCGACAGCGTGTTCGCCGAGAGCCCCCGCTCGATCCGCAGGTGGTTCAGGTACTGCTCGAGGACGCGCCGGTCCCCCGGGCGCAGGGTCTGCTCCCGGGTGGGATGCGGACCGGCGCCTTCGCTCACAGGGTGACGAACGGGTCGATCGCCAGGGCCACGAACAGCAGGGTCAGGTAGGTGATGGAGCCGTGGAACACCGACATCGGTGCCAGCTGCTTGCCGCTCAGGCCCCGGCGGGTGCGCACGGCGTAGCGGACCACCAGGAAGCCGAACCAGGCGCCGACGAGCACGGCTGAGACGCCGTAGACCCAACCGGTGTGCCCCAGCGGGATGATCGCCAGGGAGGCGGCGATCATCAGCGCGGTGTGCATGACCATCTGCTTGGCGACGTTGGTGCGAGAGGCGACCACGGGCAGCATCGGCACCCCGGCGGTGGCGTAGTCCTTGCTGAACTTCTCCGCGAGCGGCCAGTAATGGGGCGGGGTCCAGAAGAAGATCACCAGGAACAGCAGCACCGCCGTCCAGGAGACGGTGCCGGTCACCGCTGCCCAGCCGATCAGCACCGGCATGCAGCCGGCGATGCCGCCCCAGACGATGTTCTGGCTGGTGCGGCGCTTGAGGATCATCGTGTAGAAGACGACGTACAGCAGGATCGCGCCGATCGCGAGGGCGGCCGAGACCCAGTTGACCAGCAGTCCCAGCCAGACGGCCGAGACCACCGAGAGCACCAGGCCGAAGATCAGCGCGGCCCGCGGGCTGACGGCGCCGGAAGGGATCGGCCGGTTGCGGGTGCGCTTCATCTTCGCGTCGATATCGCGCTCGAGATACATGTTCAGGGCGTTCGCACCGCCGGCGGCGAGATAGCCGCCCACCACGGTGGACACGCTCAGCCACAGCGAGGGGAACCCCCCGGCGGCCAGGAACATGGTGGGGACCGTGGTGATCAGCAGCAGCTCGATGATCCGGGGTTTGGTCAGTGCGACGTACGCACCGATCACGGACTTCGCGCTGCGCCGGGCGGAGCCATCGCCGCCCTGACCGGTGCTGGGGATCGACGCTCCCTGAGTGGCGGTCACCGCCCACCGTCCTTCCTCGTGATCGCGACCCGATGTCGCAACGAACCGCTCCAGTCTAGATCCTCCCCTGTGGCAGGACTCCCAGGCGCGGCGTGAATCCGGGCACCGCCCCACCTCTCCCCGCCCGGCCCCGCACCACCGCGTCGGCGGCACGGCGCGAAGACGGCGGGCGCGGCCAGTACGCGGGGCGACCGGACCGGCGCTTAATGTCTCTTTGGCAACATCTGGACGGAAAACGCCGCCCGACCCCTCCTCGCAGTAGGGTTGGGGGCGTTGCTTCGAGAATGACGCACAGCGCGCGAGGATCCTCCCGGCCGTCGCGCCTCGAAGCTGGTCGACCCGAGCGGCCGAGCGGCCGCTACCCGGCGAAAGGATGCAACCCACGTGACCGAGACCTTCAAGGCCCCCGAGGGATGGACCGAGCTCGACAAGCGCGCGGTGGACACCGTGCGCGTCCTCGCCGCCGATGCGGTGGAGAAGGTCGGCAACGGCCACCCCGGCGCGGCGGTCAGCCTGGCCCCCGCGGCCTACCTGCTGTACCAGGACGTGATGCGGCACGATCCGGCCGATCCGACCTGGCTCGGCCGTGACCGCTTCGTGCTGTCGGCCGGGCACTCGAGCCTGACCCAGTACATCCAGCTGTTCCTGGCAGGCTTCGGCCTGGAGCTCGAGGACCTCCAGGCCCTGCGCACCTTCGGCTCGAAGACCCCGGGCCACCCCGAGAACTTCGTGACCGACGGCGTGGAGATCACCACCGGCCCGCTGGGGCAGGGTCTCGCCTCCGCGGTCGGCATGGCGATGGCCCAGCGCCGCGAGCGCGGTCTGCTGGACGCCGATGCCGCCGCCGGCACCAGCCCCTTCGACCACTTCACCTACGTGATCGCCTCCGACGGCGACCTCCAGGAGGGCGTCACCAGCGAGGCCAGCTCGCTGGCAGGCACCCAGCAGCTGGGCAACCTGATCGTGCTGTGGGACGACAACGAGATCTCGATCGAGGGCGACACCTCGATCGCCTTCACCGAGGACACCGCCGCCCGCTACGAGTCCTACGGCTGGGACGTGCGCACCGTGGACTGGACCGCCGGAGGCACCGGCTACGTCGAGGACGTCGCCGCTCTGAAGGACGCGATCCTCGACGCGCAGAAGGTCACCGACAAGCCGAGCTTCATCCGCCTGCGCACCGTGATCGGCTGGCCGATCCCCGAGCTGGCCGGCAGCCACAGCGTGCACGGCGCCAAGCTCGGCGGCGAGGCCGTCGCCGGTCTGAAGAAGGTGCTGGGCTTCGACCCGGAGCAGAACTTCCAGGTCGACGACGAGGTCCTGACCCACACCCGCACCTCCCTCGCCGAGCGCGCCGCAAGCGCGAAGGCCGAGTGGCAGGCCCGCTACCGGGCCTGGCGCGAGGCGAACCCGCAGGGAGCCGCTCTGCTGGACCGCCTGCAGGCACGCGAGCTGCCCGAGGGCTTCGCCGAGGCCTTCCCCAGCTTCGAGGCCGACCCCAAGGGCCTGGCCACCCGTGCCGCATCCGGCAAGGTCCTCGGCGAGCTCGCCGCGGTGATGCCGGAGCTGTGGGGCGGCAGCGCCGACCTGGCCGGCTCCAACAACACCACCATGAAGGGCGAGACCTCCTTCCTGCCCCCCGAGCACTCGTCCGCGCAGTTCACGGGCGATCTGTACGGCCGCACCCTGCACTTCGGGATCCGTGAGCACGGCATGGGCGCGATCCTGACCGGCATCGCGCTGCACGGGCTGACCCGCCCCTACGGCGGCACCTTCCTCCAGTTCGCCGACTACATGCGTGGCGCGGTGCGCCTGGCTTCGCTGATGAACGTGCCGGCCACCTACGTGTGGACCCACGACTCCATCGGCCTGGGCGAGGACGGCCCCACCCACCAGCCGGTCGAGCATCTGGCCGCCTACCGGGCGATCCCGAACCTGTCGATCGTGCGTCCGGCGGACGCCAACGAGACCTCGCAGGCCTGGAAGGCGCTGCTCGAGCGCGACCGCGGGCCCGTCGGCCTGGTGCTCAGCCGCCAGGCGATGCCGACCCTGGACCGCTCCGAGTACGCCAGTGCCGAGGGCCTGGCCAAGGGCGCATACGTCCTCAAGGAAGCCTCCGCCGAGCCGCAGCTGATCCTGATCGGCACCGGTTCCGAGCTGCAGCACGCCGCCGAGGCGCAGAAGCAGCTCGAGGCCCAGGGGATCCCCACCCGCCTGGTCTCGATGCCGTCCATGGAATGGTTCGACGAGCAGGACGAGGCCTACCGGGAATCCGTGCTGCCCTCGTCCGTCACCGCCCGCGTCAGCGTGGAGGCCGGGATCGCGATGCCGTGGCACCGTTACCTCGGCGTCCACGGCCGCGCCGTCTCGCTCGAGCACTACGGCGCCTCGGCCGACGCCAACACCCTCTTCAAGGAGTACGGCTTCACGCCCGAGGCCGTCATCGAGGCCGCCAGGGAGTCCCTGGCCGCCGCCGGCGCCTGATCGGCCGGGGGCGGGCCCGAGCGGCTCGGGCCCGCCCCCGCCCCGCAAGTCCGCCACAGGGCACACACGCCCGGAAGGAACGATCATGACCCAGAACCCCCGCACCCAGACCCTCTCCGACGCCGGTGTGTCCATCTGGCTCGACGACCTCTCCCGCCAGCGGATGAGCTCGGGCAACCTGCGCGAGCTGATCGAGACCCGCAACGTGGTCGGCGTCACCACCAACCCTTCGATCTTCCAGTCGGCCATCTCCGGCCGCTCGGAGTACGACGCGGACGTGGCCCGCCTCGCGGGCGAGGGCAAGGACGTCGAGGCCGTGGTGGAGGTGCTCACCACCGATGACGTGCGTGAGGCCGCCGACATGTTCTCCGAGGTCCATGCCGCCACGCAGGGCGTCGACGGCCGGGTCAGCATCGAGGTCGACCCGCGCCTGGCCCACGACACCGAGCGCACCATCGAGCAGGTCAAGCACCTGCATGCGGTGGTCGGCCGGGAGAACCTGTTCGTCAAGATCCCGGCCACCGAGGCGGGCCTGCCCGCGATCACCGCGGCCATCGGTGAGGGCATCAGCGTCAACGTCACGCTGATCTTCTCCGTCGAGCGGTACCAGGACGTCATGGAGGCCTACCTCGCCGGGCTCGAGCTGGCCGATGCCGCCGGCCGCGACCTGTCGAAGATCCACTCCGTGGCCTCCTTCTTCGTCTCCCGCGTGGACAGCGAGATCGACACGCGGCTGGAGCAGATCGGCGGCGAAGCCCTCGCGCTGCGCGGTCAGGCCGGCGTCGCCAACGCCCAGGCCGCCTTCGGCGAGTACCTGACCGCCTTCTCCGGGGAACGCTTCGAGGCCCTCGCGGCCAAGGGCGCCAACGTGCAGCGCCCCCTGTGGGCCTCCACCGGGGTCAAGAACCCCGAGTACTCCGACACCCTCTACGTCGACCACCTGGTCGCCTCCCCCAGCGTGAGCACGATGCCCGAGAAGACCCTCGAGGCCGTCGCCGAACACTCCGAGCCCCAGCCCGCCCTGGATGCACGCAGCGCGGAGAGGGGCGAGGAGGTGCTGGCCCGCATCGCCGACGCCGGGATCGACCTGGCCGACGTGTTCGCCCTGCTCGAGCGCGAGGGCGTCGAGAAGTTCGAGAAGTCCTGGGAAGAGCTGCTCGCCACCGTGTCGGCGACCATCGACGACACCCGCGCCTGAGCCCCGGACCGAGCACGGCCCGCCACGGCGGGCCGTGCTCTCCGCTTTCATGTCCCTGAAAGGACCCCTGGACCATGACCAGCACTTCCGACCGCGGGCAGCACAGCCCGCGCGACCTGCAGGAGTCGGGCAACCCCCTGCGCGATGCGCGTGACCGGCGCCTGCCGCTGATCGCGGGACCGAGCTCGATGGTGATGTTCGGCGTCACCGGCGACCTCGCCCGCAAGAAGCTCCTGCCGGCGATCTACGACCTCACCCACCGCGGGTTGCTGCCCCCCAGCTTCGGCCTGGTCGGCTTCGGCCGCCGCGACTGGTCCGATGACGACTTCGCCGACTACGTGCGCACTTCCGTGGCCGAACACTCCCGCACCGGCTTCGACGAGAACGTCTTCGAGCAGCTGCGGGGCGGACTGCGTTTCGTCACCGGCACCTTCGACGACACCGCGGCCTTCGAGAAGCTCACGGCGGTGGTCGGGGAGCTCGACCGCACCCGCGGCACCGGCGGCAACCACGCCTTCTACCTCTCGATCCCGCCGGACGCCTTCCCGAAGGTCTGCGGGCAGCTGGCCAACTCCGGGCTGAACACGCCGCGGGACGGCTCCTGGCGGCGCGTGGTCATCGAGAAGCCCTTCGGCCACGACCTGACCTCGGCCCGTGAGCTCAACGACGTGGTCGAGCAGTTCTTCCGTCCCGAGGACGTCTTCCGCATCGACCACTACCTGGGCAAGGAGACCGTCCAGAACATCCTGGCGCTGCGGTTCGCCAACCAGCTCTTCGAGCCGGTGTGGAACGCCAACTATGTCGACCACGTCCAGATCACCATGGCCGAGGACATCGGTATCGGCACCCGCGCCGGCTACTACGACGGCATCGGCACCGCCCGCGATGTGATCCAGAACCACCTGCTGCAGCTGCTCGCGCTGACCGCGATGGAGGAACCCGGCTCCTTCCGTGCCGCGGATCTGCGGGCGGAGAAGGAGAAGGTGCTGGGCGCGATCGAGCTGCCCGCGGATCTCGCGGCCCACACCGCCCGCGGTCAGTACGTGGGCGGCTGGCAGGGCGGTGAGGAGGTGCGCCCCTACATCGAGGAGGACGGCATCTCCGCCGACTCCACCACCGAGACCTATGCCGCGATGCGCCTGGACATCGCCACCCGCCGCTGGGCCGGGGTGCCGTTCTACCTCCGGGCCGGCAAGCGTCTGGGTCGTCGGGTCACCGAGATCGCGTTGATGCTCAAGCGCGCCCCGTTCCTGCCCTTCCGCTCCACCGACACGGTGGACCTGGGCCAGAACGCGATCGTGATCCGGGTCCAGCCCAATGAGGGCGTGACCATGCGCTTCGGCTCCAAGGTCCCCGGCACCCAGATGGAGGTGCGCGACGTGAGCATGGACTTCGCCTACGGCATGAACTTCACCGAGGAGTCGCCGGAGGCGTACGAGCGGCTGATCCTGGACATGCTCCTGGGCGATCCGCCTCTGTTCCCGCAGCAGAAGGAGGTCGAGCTCAGCTGGCAGATCCTCGACCCGATCACTGATTTCTGGGCCGAGCACCTGCCGCCCACGCCCTACCGCCCCGGAACCTGGGGCCCGGACAGCGCTCATGAGATGCTCGCCCGCGACGGACGAACCTGGAGACGACCGTGATCACCACCCTGACAGACACCACCGCCTCGGACATCGACCAGAAGATGATCGAGATGCGGGAGACCTTCGGCGCCAACACGATCGGCCGGGTGCTGACGCTGATCATCATCGCGACCGGTGAGATCGAGGAACCGCTCGAAGCCGCGATCCGCGCCAGCCACGAGCATCCCGCCCGGGTGCTGGTGGTCGACGCCGATCCCGACGCCGAGGCCTCCGGCCTGGACGCCGAGATCCGGGTGGGCCGGGACGCGGGAGCCGGTGAGATCGTGATCCTGCGCGCCCGCGGTCACATCATGTCCTCCCTGGACACCCTGGTGATGGCGCTGCTGCTGCCGGACGCCCCGATCGTCACGTGGTGGCCGGAGAACGCCCCCTCCTCCCCCATCCATGACGTGCTGGGCTCGATGTCGCAGCGCCGGATCACCGACGCGGCGGCCTGCGAGGCACCGATGGCCACCCTCAAGCGGCTGCGCCGCGGCTACGCCAGCGGGGACTCCGACCTGGCCTGGTCACGGCTGACGAACTGGCGGGGCCTGGTGGCCAGCACCTTCGAGATCCCCCCGGTCTCGACACCGACCGCGGTGGAGGTCGCCGGCACGCCCGACGACCCCTCCGTGGTGCTGATGGCCTCCTGGCTCGAGCACTCCCTGGGCCTGGACGTCCAGGTCACCGGCCCCGCCGAGAACCAGGAGAGCGAGAGCGGGGTGCACGGGGTCACCCTGCACCGCGCCGACGGCACCATCGAGCTGCTGCGCACGGGCGCGGAGACGATCGTGATGAACCTGCCCGGGGACGACTCCGGGCAGCACGTGACGATGCCTCTGCGCCCGCTGAGTGAGCTGATCGCCGAGGAACTGCGACGGATGGACCCCGATGAGGTGTACGGGGAGGTGCTCACCCACGCCTTCAGCGGGATCGAGGACGCCTCCGTGTACGCGACGGGCAAACCCGATGCCACCGACCGCATCCTGGAGACCAAGGACGAGGTCGCTCCCGCCGCGGCCGAGGCCAGCGCCCGCCAGCTCGCACAGGCTCTGACCGAGCGGGGCGTGGCCCACCTGGTGGTCACCGGCGGCAGCGTCGGCACCGCCACGGCCGCCGCCCTCCCCCAGGCGCTGGCGGAGATCGGCGCGGACCTCGGTGGGCTGCACATCTGGTGGGGCGACGAGCGGTTCGTCGACGCGGACTCCGAAGAGCGCAATGAGGTCGGCGTGCGTGCGACGCTGCTGGACACGCTGCGTGATGCCGGTCTGCCCGAACGCAATGTCCACCCGATGCCCTCCACGGCCGACGGGATGTCCCTGGAGCAGGCCGCCGCCTGGTACGGGCAGCAGCTGGATCTGGCCGGCGGCGATGAGCCGTTCCGCACCCGTGGACAGGCCTTCTTCGATGTGCTGTGGCTGGGTATGGGCCCGGATGCGCACGTGGCCTCCCTGTTCCCCGAGCACCCCGATCAGCTCGAGACGGGGGCCACCGCGGTGGCCGTGGAGAACTCCCCCAAGCCACCGCCACGGCGGATCTCGCTGACCTGGCCGGTGCTGAACTCGGCGCGCCATGTCGCGTTCCTGGTCGCCGGGGCGGACAAGGCGGAGGCCGCCGCCCGTGGCCACGGCGCGATCGATCCCTGGCCGGTCCCCGCCTCCGCGGTGCGCGGGCTGGAGTCGACCACCTGGTACCTGGATCGCGATGCCGCCGGGGAGCTGGCCGCCTGAGGCACACGCTCCGGTATGAACGAGGGGCCGGTCACCGCATCAGCGGTGACCGGCCCCTCATCATGTCAGCCCGGGTGCCTCAGAGGAAGCGCTCGATGATGCCCAGGCCGACGCAGCACGCGGCCCAGAGCAGGGCGACCGCCACGGTCAGCCAGTTCAGGTTGCGCTCGGCGACACCGGAGGCGCTGGCCGAGGAGGAGACCCCGCCGCCGAACATGTCGGACAGACCGCCGCCCCGCCCCTTGTGCAGCAGCACGAGGAGGACGACGAGAAGGCTGGACAGGGCCAGCACGACCTGCAGGATGAGTTTCAGCAGGGGCAGATCCACGACGTTCGAACCTTCCACGGGAACAGGAGTACCGGCTCAGCATACGCCACGGACCGGGCCCTCTCGGGCCCCGGCCCGCGTGTGACTGGTCGCCTTCTCAGCCCTGGTAGCCCGCGATCCTGGCGAACTCCTCGGCCTTCAGCGAGGCACCGCCGACCAGGGCTCCGTCGACATCGGCCTTGTCCATCAGCTCGCCCACGTTGGAGGACTTCACGCTGCCGCCGTACAGCACGCGCACGGCCTCGGCGACCTCGTCGCCGTGCAGCCTGCGCAGCGAGTCGCGGATGGCCTTGCAGACCTCCTGCGCGTCGTCCGGGGTGGCGACCTCACCGGTGCCGATGGCCCAGACGGGCTCGTAGGCGATCACGATGCTCTTCGCCTGCTCGGCGGAGATGCCCTCGATGCCGCCCTCGAGCTGCGCGAGGGTGTACTCCACGTGCCGACCGGCCTGCCGCTCCTCGAGCGGCTCGCCGACGCACAGGATGGGCACCAGGCCCGCGGCGAAGGCTGCCTTGACCTTGGCTCCTGTGACCTGTTCGTCCTCGCCGTGGTACTGGCGCCGCTCCGAGTGGCCGACGGTCACATAGGTCGCACCCAGGGCGGCGAGCATGGACCCGGAGACCTCGCCGGTGTACGCACCGGACTCGTGGGCAGAGATGTCCTGCGCGCCGTAGGCGATCGGCAGCTTGCCGGCCTCGACGGCGGTCTGGACCGTGCGGATGTCCACGAAGGGCGGCAGCACGACGGTCTCAACCTTGGAGGTGTCGACCGAGGCCAGCTGCTCGCCGAGTTCCTCGACCAGGGCCAGGCCCTGCTTCCAGTCGAGGTTCATCTTCCAGTTGCCCGCCATCAGCGGCTTGCGGTTGCTCACTTGGTGCCCTCCTCGAGGATCGCGATGCCCGGCAGTTCCTTGCCCTCGATCAGCTCGAGGCTCGCACCACCGCCGGTGGAGATGTGCGAGAAGCGCTCCTCGTCGAAGCCGAGGTTGCGCACGGCCGAGGCGGAGTCGCCGCCGCCGACCACTGTGTACCCCTGGGCCGCGGCGAGGGCCTCGGCGATGGCCTTGGTGCCGTCGGCGAAGGCCTCGAACTCGAAGACGCCCATGGGGCCGTTCCAGAAGATGGTGGCGGCGTCGGAGACCTTCTCGGCGAACAGCTTCGCCGTCTCCGGGCCGATGTCCATCCCCTCCTGGTCGGCGGGGATCGCCTCGACGGGGACGGTCGTGGCCGGGGCATCGGCGGCGAACTCGGGCGCCACCAGGGTGTCCACCGGCAGCACCAGCTCGACGCCGTTGGCCTCTGCGCGCTGCATGTACTCACGCACCACGTCGAGCTTGTCCTCGTCGAGCAGGGACTGCCCGATCTCGAAGCCCTTCGCCTTCTGGAAGGTGTAGGCCATGCCACCGCCGATCAGGATCCGGTCGGCCTTGCCCAGCAGGTTGTCGATCACTGCCAGCTTGTCGGCGACCTTCGCGCCACCCAGCACCACCACGAAGGGCCGCTGCGGCTGATCGGTCACCCGACGCAGTGATTCCACTTCGCGCAGCACCAGCTCACCGGCCGCGGAGGGCAGCAGGGTGGCCAGCTCGTAGACCGAGGCCTGCTTGCGGTGGACCACACCGAAGCCGTCGGAGACGAAGGCATCACCGAGGGCGGCCAGGGCCTGGGCGAACACCAGGCGTTCCCCGTCCTGCGGCGCGGTCTCGCCGGGGTTGAAGCGCAGGTTCTCCAGGATCGCGACTCGACCGTCCTCGAGCCCGGATATGGTCTCTCGGGCGGAGGCGCCGACCGTGTCGGTCGCGAAGGCGACCTCCTGGCCCAACAGCTCGCCCAGGCGGGAGGAGACGGGCTTGAGGGAGTACCTGTCCTCCGGTGCCCCCTGGGGGCGGCCGAGGTGGGAGATCACGACCACCCGGGCACCGGCCTCCACCAGCCGGGTCAGGGTGGGCAGGGCGGCGCGGATCCGCCCGTCGTCGGTGATCGTGGAGCCGTCCAGCGGCACGTTGAGGTCCGCACGGACGAGCACGCGCTTGCCGCGCAGGTCGCCGAGCGAGTCGATGGTCTTCAGCACTGTGGTTCCTTCGGTTCGGGGGACGAGCGGAGCCCGCCGGTCACCGACCCTGCGGGGCGATGACCGGCGGGCTCCGGGGCTGTCCTGCTCGTCAGAGTGACGAGGCGTGGATCAGAGGGACTTGCCGACGAGCTGCGAGAGCTCGACCAGACGGTTGGAGAAGCCCCACTCGTTGTCGTACCAGGTGAAGACCTTCACCTGGTTGCCGATGACCTTGGTCAGCTGTGCGTCCACGATGGAGGAGTGCGGGTCACCCTCGATGTCCTTGGACACGATCGGGTCCTCGGTGTAGCGCAGGACGCCCTTGAGCGGGCCCTCGGCGGCCTTCTTCAGCGCGGCGTTGACCTCCTCGGCGGAGACCTCGCGGGAGGCCTCGAACACGAGGTCGGTGATCGAGCCGGTGGGGACCGGCACGCGCAGCGAGTACCCGTCCAGCTTGCCCTTGAGGTCGGGCAGCACCAGCGCCACGGCCTTGGCCGCACCGGTGGTGGTGGGGACGATGTTCAGGGCCGCGGCACGGGCGCGACGCGGGTCCTTGTGCGGGCCGTCCTGCAGCACCTGGTCCGAGGTGTAGGCGTGCACCGTGGTCATCAGGCCCTTGACGATGCCGAACTCCTCGTTCAGCACCTTCGCCACGGGGGCGAGGCTGTTGGTGGTGCAGGAGGCGTTGGAGATGATGTGGTGCGTGTCGGGGTCGTAGTCGCCCTCGTTGACACCGATCACGAAGGTCGCGTCCTCGTTCTTCGCCGGAGCGGAGATGATGACCTTCTTGGCGCCGGCCTCGATGTGGGCCTTGGCCTTCTCGGCGTCGGTGAAGATGCCGGTGGACTCGACGACGACGTCCGCGCCGATCTCACCCCAGGGGATGTTCTTCGGGTCGCGCTCAGCGTAGGCCTTGATGACCTGGTCGCCGACGGTGATGCTGTTCTCGTCGTGCGAGACGTCGAGGGGGAGCACGCCGCCGATCGAGTCGTACTTGATGAGGTTGGCGAGCGACGCGTTGTCGGTGAGGTCGTTCACTCCGACGATCTGGATGTCTGCGTTCTGCTCGATGGCTGCGCGCAGGAAATTGCGCCCGATACGACCGAAGCCGTTGATGCCGACCTTAAGGGTCACGGTTCCTCCTTGATCCACAGGATTCTGCGGAATATGGACAGATGGCGCGCACGTCCTCGTACGCTCGGACGGCGCCGGCAGTGACCGACGACCGTGTCGATCCTATCAATGCGTGGGGTCCGGTGAGGGCGGTAGCCGTTCCTCGTCCACTCCGTCCTCGGTTCCGGCCACTCCGAGCTCTTCGGCGCGCTTGTCCGCCATCGCCAGCAATCGTCTGATCCGGCCGGCCACGGCGTCCTTCGTCAGGGGCGGATCCGCGAGCTGGCCCAGCTCCTCGAGGCTGGCCTGGCGGTGCTCGAGCCGCAGGCGTCCGGCGGCGCCGAGGTGCTCGGGGACCTCGTCGCCGAGGATCTCCAGGGCCCTCTGCACGCGCTGCCCGGCCGCGACCGCGGCCCGGGCGGAGCGGCGCAGGTTGGCGTCATCGAAGTTCGCCAGCCGGTGGGCGCTGGCCTTGACCTCGCGGCGGGTGCGGCGCTCCTCCCAGGTCAGCACGGTCTGGTGGGCGCCCATGCGGGTCAGCAGGGCGGAGATGGCGTCGCCGTCGCGCAGCACCACCCGGTCGGTCCCGCGCACCTCGCGGGCCTTGGAGGCGACCCCCAGGCGGCGGGCCGCACCCACCATGGCCAGCGCCACCTCCGGGCCGGGGCAGGACAGCTCGAGCGCCGAGGAGCGCCCCGGCTCGGTCAGGGAGCCGCGGGCCAGGAACGCGCCCCGCCAGGCCGCCTCGGCGTCGACCGTGGCCCCGCCCACGACGAAGGGCGGCATCCCGCGCACGGGGCGGCCGCGCGCGTCGAGCAGCCCGGTCTGGCGGGCCAGCATCTGCCCCTCCCGCTCGACCCGCACGATGTAGCGGGTGGTGCGGCGGATGCCCGAGGGGGCCAGCACCGCGACCTCGGCGCGGTGACCGTACATGTCCGCGATGGTGGCGTGCAGGCGTCTGGCGACGGCGGCGGAGTCCAGCTCGGCCTCCACCACCACCCGTCCCGCCACCAGATGCAGCCCGCCGGCGAAGCGCAGCGTCGCGGCCGCCTCCGCCTTGCGGGCCGAGGGCCGGGTGATCTCGAGGTGGCTCAGCTCCTCCTTGGCATCACCGGTCAGTGCCATGCAGGTCCTCCTCGCTCGGGGGGTCGGCGGTGCTCGCCGACGGGTCTGGGGTCCGCGGTCCCGGTTCGACATCGCCGTAGACGTCGTCGAACAGGTCGCGGTAGGCGGCGGCCAGCCGCACCGGGTCGTGCCGGGGTCGGCCGTCGCCTGCGCTGACCTGCCGCAGCAGGGTGCGGATCCCGCGGCCCTCGGCCGCCTGGGACAGTGTCAGGGCGTCCTCCAGGGTGGTGGGATCGGCGACCAGCGCGTCGAAGCGGGTGCCATCGGCGTGCTCGAGCAGCACCTCGAGCAGGTCCAGGCTGGTCATCCCCTCGGCTTCCTGCTGGCCCACCGAGAGGTTGGTGGTGATGCAGCGGCGGGCCGAGGTGCTGCGGATCGCTTCGGCGATCTCCGGGATCATCAGGTGTGGCAGCACCGAGGTGTACCAGGACCCGGGGCCGACGATGACCCAGTCGGCCCGCTGGATCGCCTCGATCACGGCATCGGGGACCCGGGGCCGGGCCGGGGTCAGTCGCACCTCCTCGACACGTCCCTCGCAGGTGGCGACCTGCCACTGCCCGCTGATGATCCGTAGCTGCCCGTCCTCGCCGCGGACATCGGCCTCGATGTCCAGGGGGTCCAGGGCCATGGGCAGCACCCTGCCGCGGGCGCCGAGCAGCTCGGCCATCTGGTCGAGCCCCTCGATGGGGTCATCGAGGATCTGCCACAGGGCGACCATCAGCAGGTTGCCCAGGGCGTGCCCGTCGAGCTCACCGTCGGTGGCGAAGCGGTGCTGGATGACGTCGCCCCAGATGGAGCCCCAGTCGGAGTCCTCGCACAGGGCGTCCAGCGCCATCCGCAGGTCGCCGGGTGGCAGCACCGGCATCTCCGTGCGGATCCGCCCGGAGGAGCCCCCGTTGTCGGCCACGGTGACCACCGCGGTGATGTCGTCGGCGAGCAGCCGCAGCGCCCGCAGGTTCGCGGCCAGTCCGTGACCGCCGCCCAGCGCGACCACCCGCAGGGGCTGGTGCGGGGTGCCGCGCCCGCCGCGACGAGCTCGCCTGCTCAGGTCGGCGCTGCGCAGCCGCTGCCTGCCCGATCGATGCGCGATGCTCATTCCCGGCCCAGATCCCGGTGACGGATGCGGACGGCGTGACCGGCCCGCCGCAACAGGTCGCCGATCTTCTCGGAGACGGCGACGCTGCGGTGCTTGCCTCCGGTGCAGCCGATCGCCAGGGTCGTGAAGTGCTTGTTCTCGGCCGTGTACCCGCGCAGCACCGGGGTGATCATGTCCAGGTAGCGGTCGACGAACTCGGCGGCGTTGGCGTCGCCGAGCACGTACTCGGCCACGGCCGTGTCGGTGCCGCGCTGGGCCTTCAGCTCGGGAACCCAGTACGGGTTGGGGATGAACCGCACGTCGCTGACGTGGTCGGCCTCGATCGGGATCCCGTACTTGAAGCCGAAGGAGAGCATGGTCACGGTGAGCCTGCGCTCCGCGGTGGTGCCGAAGGCGGTGCGCATCTTCATCGTCAGCTGGTGCACGTTCAGCGGGGAGGTGTCGACCACCATGTCCGCCATGCGCCGGTAGGGGGCGAGCATCTCGCGCTCACGGCGGATCCCTTCGAGCACCCCTTCCTCGCCCTGCAGCGGGTGGGGGCGGCGCACCGAGTCGAAGCGGCGCACCAGGGTGGCCTCATCGGCCGTGAGGAAGAGCAGCCGCAGCCGCAGATCCTGCTTGCGCAGCTGCATGACGACGTCGGACAGCTCGGAGAAGAACGGGCCGGACCGGGGGTCGACCACCACCGCGAAGCGGTTGTCGCGGCCCTCGGCGGAAGCCTGCAGATCGTACAGGGTGCCGATCAGCTGAGGGGCGATGTTGTAGACGACGTACCAGCCCATGTCCTCGAGGGCGTGGGCGGCGGTCTCGCGCCCGGCCCCGGCCAGGCCGGTGATGATGACGACGTCACCGGCCGTCTCCGACCGCGGCGGTCCGGTCTGCTCAGTGTTCACGAGGTGCTCCTTCCGGTTCGACGATGGCGGGCGCAAGGTGCACTAGTCCTCGAGGATCTCGCCGGTCGCCATGTCGACGGTGACATCGAGTCCGTCGGGGGTCGCGGACTCCGTCGCCTGTTCGGATCGTAGCGCGGCGGTGATCTGCGCGGCCAACGCGGGCCCGATCCCCTGCACCTCCTGCAGCTCCTCCTCGCTCGCCTCCCGGATCGCGGAGACCGTCACGAAGCGGTCCAGCAGGGCTCGTCGGCGGGCCGGCCCCAGGCCCGCGATCCCGTCCAGGGCGCTGGCCTGCATAGCGCGCCCCCGCTTGGAGCGGTGGTAGGACAACGCGAAGCGGTGGGCCTCGTCACGCAGCCGTTGCACCAGGAACAGCGCCTCGCTGGTGCGGGGCAGGATCACCGGGTAGTCATCACCGGGCAGCCAGATCTCCTCGAGCCGTTTGGCGATGCCGGCCAGGGCGATATCGGTGATCCCCAGGTCGTCGAAGGCGCGCTGGGCGGCTGCGACCTGCGGGGCGCCGCCGTCCACGAGGATCAGCGAGGGCGGGTACGCGAATCTCTTGAACCCTGGCTGTTCCTCATCGGCCGGCTCGGGTGGGTCGAGGTGGTGCTTCAGGCGGCGCGTGATGACGTCGTACATCGAGGCGGTGTCGTCGCGGGCGGCCTCGCCGCTGACCGAGTAGCGTCGGTACTCGCTCTTCTTGGGCAGCCCGTCCTCGAAGACCACCTGGGAGCCGACCACATTGGTGCCGTGCGAGTGGGAGATGTCGAAGGCCTCGATGCGCAGCGGCGGTTCGGCCAGCTCGAGGGCCTCCCCCAGGTCCTCGAGGGCCTTGGTGCGGGCGGTGAGGTCGCCGGTGCGCTTCAGGCGATGCAACCGCAGCGCCTCCTGGGCGTTCTCGGTGACCGTCGCCAGCAGGTCCTTCTTCTCGCCGCGCTGCGGGATGCGCAGGTCCACCGGCCTGCCGATCAGCTCGAGGACCTGCTCACGGGAGCTGGGGTGGACCGGGACCAGGATCTCCTTGGGGGCCGCGCCCTCGGTGTACAGGGTGGTCAGCGCACGCTCGATCAGCTCGCCCGGGCCGGAGGCGTCGAGGATCTCGGCGGTCCAGCCGCGCTGCCCGCGGATGCGCCCGCCGCGGACGTGGAAGACCTGCACGGAGGCCTCCAGCTCGTCCTGGGCCAGACCGATCAGGTCGGCGTCGGTGGCGTCGGAGAGCACCACCGAGTTCTTCTCCATGACCTTGGTCAGGGCCTGCAGGTCATCGCGCAGTCCCGCGGCGGTCTCGTAGTCCATCGCTGCGGCCGCCTCGCGCATCTGCTGCTCGATGCGGCGGGTGTAGGTCGCGGTGTTGCCGGCCATGAAGTCGGCGAACTGCCCGGCCAGCTCCCGGTGGTCGTCGACGGAGATGTCCCCGACGCAGGGGGCGGCGCACTTGCCGATGAATCCCAGCAGGCAGGGCCGCCCGGAGCGTTCGGCGCGGCGGTACACGCCGGGCGTGCAGGAGCGGATGGGGAAGACCCGCAGCATCAGGTCGAGCGTCTCGCGGATCGCGCCCACCTGCGGGTACGGGCCGAAGGTGCGGTCCCCCTTGGCGCGGGGACGGCGGGTGATGTGGACCCGGGGCACCTTCTCGCCCATGGTGATCACCAGGTACGGGTACGACTTGTCGTCGCGGAACTTCACGTTGAACCGCGGAGCGAACTCCTTGATCCACGTGTACTCGAGGGTGAGGGCCTCCACCTCGGTGCCCACCACGGTCCATTCGACGCTCGCGGCGGTGGTGACCATCCGCCGGGTGCGCTCGTGCAGGGCGGTGATGTCCTGGAAGTAGCTGGACAGGCGGCTGCGCAGGTTCTTGGCCTTGCCGACGTAGATCACGCGTCCGTGCTCGTCGCGGAAGCGGTAGACCCCGGGCCGGGTGGGGATGGTGCCGGCCGCGGGGCGATAGGTGGAGGGATCAGCCATGGGACACCACGCCTCAGCGGCGCCCCTTCTCGAGCATCGGGGCCAGGAACTGCCCGGTGTAGGAATCCTTCACGCTCGCGACCTGCTCCGGGGTGCCGGTGGCCACGATCTGCCCACCTCCGGCGCCGCCCTCGGGCCCGAGGTCGATGATGTGGTCGGCAGTCTTGATGACGTCGAGGTTGTGCTCGATCACCAGCACGGTGTTGCCCTTGTCGACCAGTCCCCCGAGCACCTCGAGCAGCTTGCGCACGTCCTCGAAGTGCAGGCCCGTGGTGGGCTCGTCGAGCACGTAGATGGTGCGGCCGTTGGAGCGCTTGTGCAGCTCGGAGGCGAGCTTGACGCGCTGCGCCTCACCCCCGGACAGGGTGGTGGCGCTCTGGCCCAGGCGCACGTAGCCCAGCCCCACATCGACCAGGGTCTGCATCTGGCGGCGGATGGCAGGGACGGCCTCGAAGAACTCGAGCGCCTCGGCGATGGACATCGCCAGCACCTCGGCGACGTTCTTGCCCTTGAAGTGGACCTCGAGGGTCTCGCGGTTGTAGCGGCGGCCCTTGCAGACCTCGCACTGGACGTACACGTCGGGCAGGAAGTTCATCTCGATCTTCAGGGTGCCGTCACCGGAGCAGGCCTCGCAACGCCCGCCCTTGACGTTGAAGGAGAAGCGCCCAGCGGTGTAGCCGCGGACCTTCGCCTCGGTGGTCTGGGCGAACAGGGTGCGCACCCGGTCCCACACCCCGGTGTAGGTGGCGGGGTTGGAGCGGGGGGTGCGGCCGATCGGCGACTGATCGACATGGACCACCTTGTCGAGGTGCTCCAGACCGGTGACCCGCTTGTGGCGGCCGGGCACGATGCGGGCACGGTTCAGCTCCTTGGCGAGCACCGAGTACAGCACGTCGTTGACCAGGGTCGACTTCCCCGAACCGGAGACGCCGGTGATGACGGTGAGCACGCCCAGGGGGAAGGAGACGTCCGTGCCCTTGAGGTTGTTGGCGCGGGCACCGACGACGGTGACCATCCGGTCCCGGTCGATCGGGCGGCGCTGCTCGGGCAGCGGGATCGCAAGCTGCCCGGACAGGTAGCGTCCGGTCAGCGAGTCGGGGTTGCTCTTCAGCCCCTCGGCCGGACCGGAGTGGACCACCTGGCCGCCGTGCTCGCCGGCCAGAGGGCCGATGTCCACGATCCAGTCGGCGGAGTTCAGAGTGTCCTCGTCGTGCTCGACGACGATCAGGGTGTTGCCGAGGTCGCGCAGGCGAGTCAGGGTGGCGAGCAGGCGCTCGTTGTCACGCTGGTGCAGGCCGATCGACGGCTCGTCGAGCACGTACAGCACACCGACCAGACCGGAGCCGATCTGGGTGGCCAGGCGGATGCGCTGGGCCTCGCCGCCGGACAGGGTGCCGGCGGCGCGGGACATGGTCAGGTAGTCCAGGCCGACGTCGAGCAGGAAGCCCAGGCGCGAGCGGATCTCCCGCAGCACCTCGTCGGCGATGGCGGCCTCCCGCTCCCCCAGCTCCAGCTCCTGGTGGAAGGTCAGCGCGTCCCGGATGGACATGTCGGTGACCTCGGCGATGGAGCGGCCGCCGACGGTCACGGCGAGCACCTCGGGGCGCAGCCGCGCCCCCTTGCAGGTGGGGCAGGGCACCTCCCGCATGAACTGCTCGTAGCGCTCCCTGGCCCAGTCGGACTCGGTGTCGGAGTGGCGACGCTCGAGGAAGTGCATGACGCCCTCGAAGCCGGTGGCGTAGGTGCGTTCGCGACCGAAGCGGTTGCGGTACTTCACGTGGACCTTGTAGTCCTTGCCGTGCAGCAGCGCCTCGCGGGCGCGCTCGGGCAGGGCCCTCCACGGGGTGTCCATCGAGAAGCTGAGCTCCTCGGACAGACCCGCCATGACCTCCTGGTGACGATCGGCCGAGCCCATCGCCCAGGGGGCGATGGCGCCTTCGGCGAGGGTGAGGTCCTCATCGGGGATCACCAGCTCGGGGTCGACCTCCAGGCGCATGCCGATGCCGGCGCACTCCGGGCAGGCGCCGTAGGGGGCGTTGAAGGAGAAGGTGCGCGGCTCGATGTCATCGATCGCCAGCGGATGGTCGTTGGGGCAGGCGCGCTTCTCGGAGAAGCGGCGGGTGCGGCCCGGGTCGTCGGCCTCGAGATCGACGAAGTCGACCACCAGGATCCCCTCGGCCAGCCGCAGCGCGGTCTCGACGGAGTCGGTCAGCCGGCGCCGGGAGTCGGGCTTGGCGGCCAGGCGGTCGACGATCACCTCGATGGTGTGCTTGAACTTCTTGTCGAGGCTGATCTCCTCGTCCAGGCGGCGCACCTCACCGTCGACGCGGGCGCGGGCGTAGCCCTGGCTGCGCAGGGAGCTGAGCAGCTCGGCGTGCTCCCCCTTGCGGCCCTGCATCACCGGGGCGAGCAGCTGGAATCGGGTGCCCTCGGCCTGCTCGAGCAGGGTGTCGACGATCTGCTCGGCCGAGGAGGAGCGCACCTCCAGGCCGCACACCGGGCAGTGCTGGATGCCGGTGCGGGAGAACAGCAGGCGCAGGTAGTCGTAGATCTCGGTGATCGTGCCGACGGTCGAGCGGGGGTTGCGGTTGGTGGACTTCTGGTCGATCGAGACCGCGGGCGAGAGCCCCTCGATCAGATCGACCGAGGGCTTGTCCATCTGCCCCAGGAACTGCCGGGCGTAGGCCGACAGCGACTCGACGTAGCGTCGCTGCCCCTCGGCGAAGATGGTGTCGAAGGCGAGCGAGCTCTTGCCCGATCCGGACAGGCCGGAGAACACCACCAGCCGGTTGCGGGGGATGTCGATGTCGATGCTCTTGAGGTTGTGCTCCCGCGCGCCGCGGACCACCAGGGAATCAGTCACCCGGCCATCCTACGAGCGAGGGCCGACGTTCGAACAACTGTTCGCAGGAGATCCTCGTGACACCGCGCCATACTGGGAGCATGGCTGATCACGAATACACCGGACATGTCGATCCCGGCGGCCCCAGCGGGCTACAGGTGCTGCCGTCGCTGGAGATCCGCAAGGCCTCCGTGGGGCCGATGGACAACAACGCCTACCTGCTGACCTGCCGGTCGACGGGCGCGCAGCTGCTGATCGACGCTGCAGCCGATGAGCAGCGGCTGCTCGCGCTGGTCGCTGAGGGGTCGGCCGAGGGGCGCCTGGACACCATCGTCACCACCCACTGCCATCATGACCACGTCGGGGCGCTGGAGAAGCTGGTCGGGGCCACCGGCGCCCGCACTGCCGCCGGCGCCGCCGATGCGCCGGAGATCGCGGTGCCCACCGACCGCGAGCTCGCCCACGGCGACGTGATCGAGCTCGGCCGGCAGCGCCTGGAGGTGATCGCCCTGCGCGGTCACACCCCCGGCTCGGTGGCGCTGCTGTTCCGGGGCGGTGAGGCAGGCGATCACCTGTTCACCGGGGACTCGCTGTTCCCGGGCGGGGTGGGCAACACCTTCGGTGATGCGGAGGCCTTCGCGCAGCTGATCGATGATGTCCAGCAGCGGCTGTTCGATCGGCTCGGGGACGCGACCTGGGTGTACCCCGGCCACGGCGACGACACCACCCTCGGGGCCGAGCGGCCCTCGTTGCCCACGTGGCGTGAGCGGGGCTGGTGAGTCCGGCTACGGCCACCCGGCCCGGTTCGGAGCCGGCTCATGAGCGCAGGCGGGTGCCGCCCTCGGCGTCACTGGCGTCCGCAGAGCGGTCAGCGGCCCGGCTGATGCGTACCAGGGCGATCGGGGTGACCAGAAAGCAGGCCGCCACCCCGGCGCCCACCAGCGGGAGACCGGCGCCGGCACCCATCACCTGCATCGCGGCACCGAGATGGATCACGACGAGGGCCACCAGGAGGCACACCATCATCCGTTCCCCCTCCCGGTAGACGGACTGGGCATTGCCCGGGGTGAGCTCGACCGGGAGGTTGAACAGACGCGGCCGGGTGGACAGCCACGCCAGCGAGATCACCAGCGCGACCATGAGCGCCGTCAGCCACAGCAGGCTGCCGCGCTCCCCCATCCGGTCCGCGGTACCGCTCATATCGAAGTGGACCGGGATCACCTCCGGCAGGGAGGGGAATCGCACCAGGGTCCAGACGACGATCGCAGCATCGGCGAGCAGGGCCAGACAGCGCGCCGTCCGGGCGCCGGCCCCGGTGCGGTAGGTGCGGGCCGGCCGGATCGATGCTGTTCTGGGCACAGGGAGTCTCCTTCGGCGTCTGTGGTCCCGCCAGGCTACCGGCGGGGCCGCAGGCCCACGCGGGGAAGCGCCGCGTACGGTGGTCCCGTGCAGCCCGCCTCCTCACCCACCGCGTCCGGACGCGCCGCCTGGTGCGTGCTCGGGCGGGCGCAAGGCGGCGCGACCGTGCTGGTCGAGCTCGACGCGTCGGGGACGGAGATCGCGCGCAGCGCGTTCCGTCCCGATGAGCTGGCCACAGAGGTGTCCCGGCGCGAGCAGACGCAGCATCCTCGCTGGGTGTGGAGCGACACGACGGCCTGGTATCCACGTCTGCTGGCCGCCGGCGTGACCGTCGAGCGCTGCCACGACCTGCGGCTGGTCCATCGGATCCTCCGGCACTCGCAGCTGGTGCGGGAGCCGAGCGCGATCCGGGCCGCAGAGGCGTGGGACACGCCCCTGGCTCCCCACGTCCCGGAACGCGACACCGGGGCGACGCTGTTCGACCTCGAGGCTGGTTCGGAGCGTTCCGGGGGCGTCCCCCAGGACATCGACGAGGCGCTCGCCGAATTCTCCCGGCACCGGGCGGCGAGCGAGGGCTCGGCGGATCCGGGGCGGCTGCGGCTGCTGGTCGCCGCGGAGTCTGCCGGGGCGTTGCTGGCCGCCGAGCTGCACGAGGCCGGGATCCCCTGGGACGAGGCCGAGCACGACCGGATCCTGCAGGACGCACTGGGTCCGCGGCCGGGCCGCGATCAGGTCCCCGCCCGGATGGCGGAAGCCGCGGCCGAGGTGCGCGAAGCGCTGGGCGATCCCACGCTGCAGCTCGAGTCGCACCCCCGGCTGCTGCGCGCCCTGCATCGCGCCGGGGTCGATGTGGACTCCACCTCGCAGTGGGAGCTCGCGGAGCATGAGCATCCGGTGATCGCGCCGCTGCTGGCGTACAAGAAGATGTCGCGCCTGCTGGCCGCCAACGGTTGGGCCTGGCTGGACGAGTGGATCCATGACGGCCGCTACCGGCCTGTCTACGTCCCGGGTGGGGTGATCACGGGCCGCTGGGCCTCCAGCGGCGGCGGGGCGCTGCAGATCCCCCGGCAGCTGCGTTCGGCGCTGCGGGCCGATCCCGGGTGGCGCCTGGTCAGCGCCGACGTCTCCCAGCTGGAGCCGCGGGTGCTGGCGGCGATGTCAGCCGACGGCGCGATGCTCGCTGCCGGGGCGGGCCGCGACCTCTACGCCGGGATCGTCGGAGCCGGCATCGTCGCCACCCGGCAGGAGGCGAAGACCGGGATGCTGGGCGCCCTGTACGGCGGCACCACCGGGGACAGCGGACGCGTCGTGCCCCGCCTGCGACGGAGCTTCCCGGACGCGATGCGGCTGGTCGACGACGCGGCGGCCACCGGGGAGCGCGGGGGCACGGTCTCGACCTGGTTGGGCCGCTCCTCCCCTGCTCCCGAGGAGGCGTGGGTGCAGGCGCAGCGCAGCGCGAACCAGCCCGATGCGCCGTCCGGTGAGCAGGAGCGGGCGCGACGCTCGGCACGCGACCGGGGACGGTTCACCCGCAACTTCGTGGTCCAGGGCACGGCGGCGGAGTGGGCGCTGTCGTGGATGGCGGGGCTACGGCTGGCTCTGGCCACGTTCGAAGAGGTACCGGAGCCCTCGTCCGCCCCGGCCTCGGGCCGGGTTTTCGCCCGCCGGGCTCACCTGGCGTTCTTCCTGCACGACGAGGTGATCGTCCACGCCCCGGCCGAGCAGGCCGAGGCCGCCGCCGAGGCCATCCGGGAGGCCGCCGACGCGGCGGGACGACTGCTGTTCCCCGGCAGCACCGTCGACCTCCCGCTGGACCTGCAGATCTCCGAGCGCTCGACGGAGAAGTGAGCGATCCGCCACCCGCCCTCGACCCGGAGAGAAGGCCGCCAGCTGCCCGAGCCGCAGCAGACCACCCCCATGGCATACTTGTGGCATGAACAGGACACGGCTGAGCACCACCGTGGACACCGAGCTCTTGCAGAATGCTCGTGGCTTGCGTGCCGGTTCCAATGACGCCGCCCTCATCGATGAGGCGCTGGCCGCGCTCCTCGCAGCCCATCGGGACGCCGAGGTCGACGCGAGCTATGCGGCGTACGACGCGCATCCGCTCGATGAGCCGGACGAATGGGGGGATCTCGCGTCCTTCCGCGAGGCGGCCGCCTCGTCATGAGCTCGATGCCGATGCGGGGTGAGCTGTGGTGGTGCGAGATGGCCGAGGTCGGCCGCCGGCCGGTGCTGGTGCTCTCCCGTGACGCGGCGATCCCCAGGCTCCGCCGCGCCCTCATCGCACCGTGCACCACGACGATCAGAGGGCTCGCCAGCGAGGTCGGACTCGCACCGGGAACAGACCCGATCCCGCAGCGCTCCGCCGTGAACCTCGACTCGGTCGAGTCCGTCTCCGTGGCCGTGCTCGTGGAACGACTCGGCCGGCTCTCCGATCGGCGCATGCGGGAGGTCTGCGCCGCTCTGGCGGTCGCCGTGGACTGCGCTCGCTGACCACCACGGCATGCCGCGGTCTCCCGTCAACGGTCAGTGCTCGATGGGTCCGCTGTCGGGACACGGTCCTCGAGCAGATCCATCCCCAGGGAGAGGGCTCCGGAGGCGAGCCCCATGACCAGGCGCGGGGCCGGGACCTTGCGACGGCGCAGTGCGTTCTCGATCGCCCGGTCGATCTGGATCCCCGCGTAGGTGGCGCCGGCGAGAGCCACGCCCATCGTGCCGGAGAGCATGAGCACCGGCATCCAGCGGATCCCGGCCCTCGCCCGTGGTGTCGCACGGTCCGTCGGGGCGATCGCATCCTGGTGCGGCACCGGCTCCTTGTCCGGGGCGGGAGCCGCGCTGTCCGCCCCTTCCCGGGGCTCGGCGACGGCCCTGCGCTGCGCTCTGACGAGGATGCCCGTGGTGAGCGCCGCGGGGGCGAGGACGGAAGCGATATGCACCGATCGGGGCAGCCGGTGGAGCGGGATCGCGCCGAGCCCGGTCGCGCCCACCGTCCTGAGGACGATGGGCCCGGGTGTGAGGCGGAGGATGACCGGCGTGGCGTCGGCTCGCGGGCGGTGATCGAGGTCTGCAGGCACGTGTCGACGTTATCGGCGGACGCACCGCACAGCCATCGACGCGGGTCGACTCGACCCCCGGCTTTCGCAGGGGCCCGTGCCGCGAGCGTCGAGCCCTGCGGGAACCGCAGCTCTCAGGACGAGCGCTGCACCGCGCGCAGCTCCTTCTTCAGCTCCTGGACCTCGTCACGCAGCCGGGCGGCGACCTCGAACTGGAGGGTCTCGGCAGCCTGATGCATCTGCGCCGTCATCTCATCGATCATCGCGGTCAGCGAGCCCACCGGGTCCTCCCCGAGGTCGACGGTGCGCCCACTGACCGCGTCGACCGCATCGGCTCGGGCCCGGTCGCGCCGGACCTGCTCCTTGCCGGAGCGGTAGTCGGTGGCCATCAGCGTCTCGGTGTCGATGTCCTCGCGGGCCAGCATGTCGGTGACGTCGGCGATGCGCTTGCGCAGCGGAGTCGGATCGATGCCGTGCTCGGCGTTGAAGGCCAGCTGCTTCTGCCGACGGCGATTGGTCTCGTCGATCGCGGACTGCATGGAGTCGGTGACCACATCCGCGTACATGTGCACCTGCCCGGACACGTTGCGGGCGGCGCGTCCGATGGTCTGGATCAGCGAGGTGCGCGAGCGCAGGAAGCCCTCCTTGTCGGCGTCCAGGATCGCCACCAGGGACACCTCGGGCAGGTCCAGTCCCTCACGCAGCAGGTTGATGCCCACCAGCACGTCGAACTCGCCCAGCCGCAGGGAGCGCAGCAGCTCGATGCGGCGCAGCGTGTCGACGTCGGAGTGCAGATACTGCACCCGCACGCCGTTCTCCAGCAGGTAGTCGGTCAGATCCTCGGCCATGCGCTTGGTGAGCGTGGTGACCAGGACCCGCTCATCGGCCTCGACCCGCTTCTGGATCTCCTCGCGCAGATCGTCGATCTGGCCCGTGACGGGCTTGACGATCACCTCGGGATCGACCAGACCCGTGGGACGGATGATCTGCTCGACCCACCCGTCGGACCGCTCCAGCTCGTAGTCGGCCGGCGTGGCGGACAGGTACACGGTCTGACCGGTGCGCTCGGTGAACTCCCCGAAGGTCAGGGGCCGGTTGTCCAGGGCGCTGGGCAGGCGGAAGCCGAAGTCGACCAGGGTGCGCTTGCGGGAGCGGTCCCCCTCGAACATCGCGCCGATCTGGGGGACGGTCACGTGGGACTCGTCGATCACCAGCACGAAGTCCTCGGGGAAATAGTCCAGCAGCGTGTTCGGTGGGGTGCCGGGGCCGCGCCCGTCGAGGTGACGGGAGTAGTTCTCCACCCCGTTGGTCGAGCCCATCTGACGCAGCATCTCCAGGTCATGGGTGGTGCGCATCCGCAGCCGCTGGGCCTCCAGCAGCTTGTTCTGGGACTCCAGCTCCTCGAGCCGCTCGCCGAGCTCGACCTCGATGGAGTCGATCGCCTTCGCCAGCCGTTCGGGCCCGGCGACGTAGTGGGAGGCGGGGAAGATGTGGATCTGCTCCTCACCGCGGATCACCTCCCCGGTCAGCGGGTGGAGGGTGTAGAGCTCATCGATCTCGTCGCCGAAGAACTCGATGCGCAGAGCGAGTTCCTCGTACATGGGGATGATCTCGACGGTGTCGCCGCGCACCCGGAAGGTGCCGCGCTCGAAGCTGACGTCGTTGCGGTCGTACTGCATGTCCACGAAGCGGCGCAGCAGCTCGTCGCGGTCGACCTGGTCCCCGCGGGCCAGGCGCTCCATCCGGTCGACGTACTCCTGCGGGGTGCCCAGCCCGTAGATGCAGGAGACGGAGGAGACGACCACCACGTCGCGGCGGGTCAGCAGGGAATTGGTGGCGCTGTGCCGTAGCCGCTCCACCTCGGCGTTGATCGAGGAGTCCTTCTCGATGTAGGTGTCCGACTGCGGGACGTAGGCCTCGGGCTGGTAGTAGTCGTAGTAGGAGACGAAGTACTCGACGGCGTTGTGGGGCAGCAGCTCCCGGAACTCGCTGGCCAGCTGCGCGGCCAGAGTCTTGTTGGGGGCCATCACCAGGGTGGGGCGCTGCAGCTGCTCGATCAGCCAGGCGGTGGTGGCGGACTTGCCGGTGCCGGTCGCGCCCAGCAGCACCACGTCCTGCTCGCCGTCGTTGATGCGGCGAGTGAGGTCGGCGACGGCGGTGGGCTGGTCCCCCGAGGGGGTGAACGGGGAGACGACCTCGAAGGGGTGCTCGGCGCGGACGAGATCGGAGACGGGACGCATGGCCTCGATCGTACGACCCGGGGCCGACAACCCGCTCGCCGACCGCACGGGCGGGGAGGGCTCGCTCACTCCTCCAGGTCTGCGAGCACCGATGCCAGAGCGTGACGGGCCCGGTCCCCGAGCTCCTGACGCCCGGCGTTGTTCAGAACCAGTCGGTCGGAGCGTCGGATCCGCTCGAGGTCGCTGACCTGGGCGGCCATGACCGATTCGACATAGGCGCGGTCGCGGCCCCGGTCCGCCACCACCCGGGCGATGCGGTCCTCGCGCCGGGCGAGCACCGTGATGACGCGGTCGTAGCCGGCCTCGCCGCGTTTCTCCAGCAGCAGGGGATTGTCGTGGATCACCAGGCGCTCCCCCGCCGCGCGGGCCTTCGCCTCCTCATGGGCCACGGCCCTCTCGACCCGGGACAGGACGATGCCCTCGAGCTCGGCGCGAGCGGCAGGGTCGCCGAACACCAAGCGGGCCATCGCCGCACGGTCGATCGTTCCAGACGGGTTGCGGTAGGCCTCGCCGAAGCGGGCCACGGTCTCCTCGACGCCGTCGCCGGGCAGGTCCAGCACGGCGCGGGAATGGGCGTCGAGGTCGATCACGCAGTGGCCGTCCCGTCGCCAGATCTCCGCCACCGTCGTCTTGCCCGATCCGATGCCTCCGGTCAGCCCGATCCGCCACGGGGCGTCCTGTGCGTCCATGCG
>Ga0209487_1000319_pt1 | contig 43539 bp, 41 predicted proteins | sample Poulit2012_FD_187524 | JGI IMG/M metagenome (GOLD analysis project Ga0209487, IMG submission 187524) | Agricultural soil microbial communities from Georgia to study Nitrogen management - Poultry litter 2012 (SPAdes) (version 2) | ecosystem: Environmental > Terrestrial > Soil > Agricultural land... | reverse complement strand
AACAGAACAGTTCTTATCTGGTGGTGTAACACGAAATACACCACAGTTAAATGAATTGATGCCATCTAACTTTGCAGAAATTAGTAAAAACCTAGCGAAAAAGCTAGGGGTCAAGTCGGGTGACTCAGTTACAATCTCAACGCCTCGTGGTGAAGTTACCATTGACGCGATGGTTACAGATCGAATGCAAACATTAAAAGTAGATGGTAAAGATGTTGAAGTGATTGGTGTACCTTGGGGTTGGGGATTCAAAGGTTTAGTACAGGGAGAAACTATCAACACAGTGACTAATGCAGGTTATGACCCTAATACAGGGACTCCCGAGTATAAGTCTTGCGCATGTAATGTGACAAAGGGAGGTAAATAATTATGGCGAAGAAAAATGACAAAGCTATTTTGGTGGATACTACTCTTTGTACTGGATGTAAGGCTTGTCAAATAGCCTGTAAAGAATGGCATAACCTCCCTGCTACGGAATTCGAGAAGGTTCCTGGAACGTATCAAAACCCAGCTGATCGTTCTGTAAATACGCTTATGTTGATGAACTTTATCGAGCAATATGATGAAGACACTGGCACGATGGATTGGTTAATAAGAAAAGATCAGTGTATGCACTGTACTGATGCTCCGTGTGTGGAGGTCTGTCCATCAGAGGCATTATTTACTCACGAAGATGGGTTTGTTGGTTTTGACAATGATAAATGTATTGGCTGTACGTACTGTTCAAAGGCTTGTCCATTTGATATTCCTCGTTATGAAACAGATACATTAACGGGGAATAAGCGGATGAATAAGTGTGATTTTTGTCAGGATAGAGTGACAAATGGTGAATTGCCGGCCTGTGTACGGACTTGCCCTACAAATGCTCTTGAATTTGACACGTGGGAATCTGCAGTAGAGAAAGCCCATGCTCGTGTAGACAGTATTAAAGATAGATTTCCGAACGCAAATGTCTACGGGGATACTGAAATGGGTGGAACACACTATATTTACATTCTAACAGAAGGGCCTGAAACGTACGGTTTACCTGTAGAGCCAGAAACAAATGAACTAATCTCTTATCGTCGTGATGTTTTAAAGCCAGCAACACAGTTGTTAATGGGAGCGACAGCAGTTGGCTTATTGACTAACTTTATTGTATCATCGGCAACGTTCGGAAATGAAGAGTCACAAGAGGAACACCCGGACGATGGAGGCGAAGAAAATGAGTAAAAAGCAAAAGACGTTAGTAAAGAGATATAACCGAACAGACATGGTATTGCACTGGACAGTGGCTATCGGATTTATTCTCGCTTTGCTTACAGGGTATGCAGTTTTCTTTGAAGGATCATCAAAACTATTAGTAACTGAAGCAGGTTATGTGATTAGGCTTATTCATAGAATTGGTGGTGTCATGTTTATTGTAGCACCAATACTTTATTTCATTTTTTCAAAAAAAAGATTTGGTTTTTTAAAAGCTTTTAAATGGAATAAAAGCGATTTTGGTTGGTTATTGGCAGCTCCTAAACATTATTTCGTTGGCGGGGGCGATATGCCTCCCCAGGAGAAATATAATACTGGTCAGAAGATGTTTTACCTGTGCGCTATTGTCTTTGGTTTCTTGTTAGCTGTATCTGGTCTTATTCTTTGGTTCAATTTGTTTTCACCAACAGTTGGACTTATCATGCTCTTCCTGCATGATTTGTCAGCCGTTATGTTAACTTTATTCTTCTTTGTTCACGTTTACTTGGTTGCATTCCATCCAAATGAACGAACATCCTTTAATGCAATGACAACAGGTTATATGGATCGTGAATATGCAAAAGATCATCACGAACTATGGTATAATGATGTTACAAAGCATGAAGAAAAAGAACCAGAAGAAAAAGTAACTCACAGAATAGGCTAAAGCTTTTATAAAAAAATATAAGAGTCGTCGCTTTAAGTGAACATCATGTCACTATAAAAGGAGGATTTCTAATGGCAAACATAGGTATACCCAGTCTAATTCTAATCCTTGTCCTTGCCTTGATTATATTTGGCCCTAATAAGTTACCCGAACTGGGTCAGGCTGTCGGTAAAACTTTAAGAGAATTTAAGCTTTCCACCAAGGGTATTATGGAAGACGAAGAAGAAAACGACACGAAGGCTGAAGGCAACGAAAAATAGAACTAGTTAACAAACTAAGATTCCTCGATTATTATGTTTTGAATATTTGTTGGAAGACACTTAGAACAATTAAAAGTTCGAGTGTCTTTCTCTTACTGATTGAGTCCCTGGCCCAATTGGAATTGTTATTTCGGTCTAGCTCTCTTTTGATCGATTAGCATTCAATTAGATGTTACTTTTTAATTGGTGTTCTTACATTCGATAACCGAACTGATTTATTCATGATGTATGATCTATTGAAATTCAATTTACGCATCATGATAAGTGCTCATGTATTTCCTTTTTAGAATTATATAGCATAGTCAAAAGGCTGATTACAGCAGGAGCTAGCTCATAGTTAGTAATGTGGGGTCAACGCTTAAAAAAACACTAAACACATATATTATTCTCAAAAGAAAACGATTCCTCATCTAAGGGAATCGTTTTCTAAATACTTATTTATATTCAATCTGTTTACGTCTTACAATGCCGATGCGTTTTGTCTTTATAAGATTCATTGAAATGAGTATGATAGTCATAGGTGTGATGTTTTGGATAAGGAAGCGATCAACAGGAAGATAATTCATTTAATTGACCGGTACTTTTATAAAAGACAGATTGACCAACCTTTATGCGGCTGATTTCTGTAAGGATTTCGGGCCTTTGGTTGTAAGTTTACTTTTAAAATATGGGATCACCCAACGGTCAAGTCCGTATCTTCCAGCGTTAAATCCTGCAACAAGTAAGAAGATTGTTAGTAAGACCATTTGCGCATTCGTACTTACTGTGCCACTGAATAAGAAGGCGAAATTCATTGTGATGCCCATGAGAGCTGCAAAGTTAGTAAAGATTCCTAAGATAAGTGCGACCCCTACTAAAACTTCTCCCCAGGCAACTAAAGTGCTGAAGAGTCCTGCGTTTGGCAGAGCAACATATTCCAGAAATATTGCCCACCAACCTTGTACAGCCGGGTCTTCTCCCACTGAACTTGCTATGGCACCTTGTAGGTACCCGCTTGCGTCAAATCCGCTTATTTTTCCTATCCCTGCAGTTAACCAAGCGTACCCAATATAAATCCGAATAAATGCTAAGATTGCTGCCATGATCCTGTTATTACGGATAAAATCGACTATCATAAATCTCATCTCCTTTTAATTGTATTTTGTATACGCTTTCATAATAGCAGTTTTAAGAAAGGAGAAGAAGGTTGTTGTTCAATGATTCACAATAAATCCAAAATGTCATGGCTAATATGTGAAAGAGTCACAAGTAAACGGCATACCATAGGTTAAATTAAGTAAACTGTATAAGTATGTTGGTAACTAAAACCTTATTATAACAAGATTTTTGTCTACATTATAAAGCAATCAAGCTTCAATTTATATGCAAATTATCATCTACACTCATCCAGAAAGAGTAATATGTTAAGTATTTGTGTGTAGAAGTTTGGCAAATGGAATATATTCACCTAATTTACTTTATAAGTAACGTTATATTCCATTTGCGATAACATTCTTTCGTTAATAACTGTTATAATGAAAATAAACTTTGAATTAATATAAAGACTCCTACCAGGAGCCAAATCCAAACGGCAGGTCATATCGGAGGCTTTTTCCTATGTTTGGACTCTTTTTGCTGGATGCCTCAACCACTACCCGAACAATTCTTTTTATTTTCCTCCATTTGAATCACACCTCCTTTGTTATAATTGGAAAATACCTATAGAGGTATCTTAACAAGTGCTAGGTTATTATCAATAAATGAGTTTCTTATTAATGTTACGTCTCAATAAAACAAGAAAAAAGAGGGAGAAATAAGTATTCTCCCTCTCTTGTGCAGGCACTATTTTACATAAATTGTTTTAGCTTTCTTTTCTGTAACTTCACCGATAATATGCGCTTGGCTAGAATGATTGGTTTTTAGAGCATTAATAAATGGCATTGCTTCTTCTTCAGGCATACTAATTAATAAGCCACCAGAAGTCACAGCATCGCATAAAATATACTGCTCATACGTCTGGATGCTCTGTGCATACTCAACAGCTTGTTCTAACCAGCGATGATTTGCTTTTGAGCCACCTGGGATAATATTTTCTTCAGCAAGATCTTTAGTTTCAGGTAAAAGCGGCACATCTTTATGGTTAATGACAAAGCTGACATCACTTCCATCTGCCATTTCATAAGCGTGTCCCAGTAAGCCGAACCCAGTAATATCAGTTACGGCATGTGGGTTAAAGTCTCTCAAGGTTTCTGCAGCATACTTGTTCAGCGTGGCCATAATATTTGAAACATAAACAATTTCCTCTTTTGATAGGCGATTCTTCTTTATTGCTGTAGTTTGAATTCCGATTCCAATTGGTTTAGTCAACACGAGCACATCACCGGGACGAGCACCGATATTTTTATAGAATTCATCAGGATGGACCGTTCCTGTAACAGACAGACCGAATTTAGGTTCACGATCATCAATGGAATGTCCACCGATAATATGGGCACCTGCTTCTCTTACTTTATCCCCGGATCCTTGTAATATCTTTGCTAGAATCTCTGGGCCAAGATCCTTAATCGGATAGGCCACAATATTTAAGGCTGTTTTAGGTGAACCTCCCATGGCGTAAATATCACTTAAAGCATTCGCAGCGGCGATTTTCCCAAACATATAAGGGTCGTCCACAATTGGGGTGAAAAAATCAAGTGATTGAATGAGTGCAATATCATCCGTTAGCTTGTACACACCACCATCATCTGAATGTTCTAGGCCGACTAGGAGGTTAGGATCATCACTTTCAGTTGGTAAATGACGCAAAACTTGCGCCAGGTCTTCGGGACCGATTTTACATCCTCATCCAGCTTTTGTTGATAAAGATGTGAGTTTTAGTTGATTTTCCACAGTTTCATCCTCCTTTTGATAATGAAATAGATGTGTCATAATAAGAGTATAAATCGAAAACTTAAAAAAAGCGAACAAACTATATAAAACAAAAGTAGGTGTTAAAAATGAATGTACTTTCTCAATTACCCGCTGTTCATCAATTAAAAAATCACGAACGTTTTTTGGAACTCATTACGGTCTTAGATATTTCAGAACAAGTATTGACAGATTGGCTGTCTGAGCAAATTGATGTGGTTCGAAACAAAGTTATTAATAATGAACTAAATCATGAAGCTCTAAATCGAGAGAAGCTAATCGTGCTTATTTTTGATCAACTTAATAAAAAAATACATTCATTTTATCGAAATAATTTACAAGGAGTCATCAATGCGACTGGCGTTGTGCTGCATACGAATTTAGGCAGGGCCAGGTTGAGTAAGCAAGCTATTGAGCATATTCACAAGACGGCTTCCTCTTATTCTACCCTTGAGTTTAATATACAAACAGGCACGCGTGGGTCTAGGCATGATATTGTTGAGGAATATCTTAAACAATTAACTTCTGCTGAAAGCGCTATGGTCGTGAATAATAACGCAGCAGCAGTTTATTTAGTATTAAAAGCGATTGCTTCAGACGGAGAGGTCCTTGTATCTCGTGGGGAGCTTGTTGAAATCGGTGGTTCGTTTAGGATTTCTGAGATTATGGAAGAAAGTCAAGCCAAGCTCGTTGAAGTGGGGACAACTAATAAAACGCATGTCAGTGACTATAAAAAAGCTATTACAGAACAGACTGCATTACTTATGAAAGTACATAAAAGCAATTTTAAAGTCATTGGGTTTACTGAAGAAGTTGACACGGATGATCTTGTCCACGTGTCAAAGCAACACGATATTCCGATATATGAAGACCTGGGCAGTGGAACTCTGTTTGATTTTCAAAAAGAAGGTGTAGGTGCAGAACCAACTGTCCAAGATAAGGTGAAATCAGGGATTGATCTTTTGTCGTTTAGTGGTGATAAATTGTTAGGTGGGCCACAAGCAGGCATCATTGTAGGGAAAAAGATGTTTATTGATAAATTGAAAGGGCATCAGCTGGCCAGAGTTTTACGGGTTGATAAATTTACTTTAGCGGGTCTGGAGGCAACTTTGAAATCCTATATGAGGGGACAGGAAAGAAACGACATCCCGACCATTCATGACATTACAGCATCAAGCCAATCCGTTTGGGAAAAGACGACTAAGTTTGTGGAAAAGTTAAACAGGGCGAGTACTTCTTTTACTTGTGATATCAAACCTGGTAAGTCCAAAGTCGGTGGCGGGACAATGCCTAATGAAGAAATTGATACGTATATCGTTGATGTAAAGCATGATTTTTATAACAGTGAGGAGTTATCAGTAAAGCTCCGTTGTTATAAGAACCCAATTATTGTGAGAGTAAAAAGTGAAGCAGTACTTTTGGATTTCAGGACAGTTAATGATGAAGAATTGGATCAGGTGATTGAGTCATTTTTGCAAATTGATAAGAAAAATCTATAATACTACTATGGCGGGATCGTGTGGGAATCGAACCCACCGGAGACGTCACGCGCCTCCCAAATGGTTTTGAAGACCAAGGAGAACACCAGTACCTCATCCGACCCCGTGAAGATTTATATACCTCTATTATATATCGATTTTAATTTCTAAGCCAAGAAAATACTTACTGAAAAGGCCAGGTGAACGAAATGAGTCAGTATTTTACAATTGGTATGGCAGGACATATTGATCATGGAAAAACGGCTTTAACAAAAGCGTTAACCGGAGTGGACACAGATCGACTCAAAGAGGAAAAAGAAAGAAATATCTCAATCGAACCAGGGTTTGCACCATTTATTGATAATGAAAATATGGAAGTCTCTATTATTGATGTGCCAGGCCATGAACGATTCATTAGGCAAATGATAGCGGGTGTAGCTGGGATTGATATGGTTATCCTTGTGATTGCGGCGGATGAAGGCGTCATGCCGCAAACAAAAGAACATCTTGATATTTTATCCTTATTAGGAATAGAAGATGGATTCATTGTGATGACAAAGATAGATCGAACAGACGGAGAATTACGAGATATAGTTATCGACGATACAAAAGAAACAATGAAAGGGACCTTTCTTGAAGATGCTCCAATTTATATGGTGGATAGCCTATCAAATAAGGGTGTTCCCGAGTTGAAAGAAGCTTTAACAAATACGTTGCATCAGTTAATGAAGAGAGAACGAAAAAGCTCATTCCGTCTTCCGATTGATCAAGTGTTCACAGTGAAAGGCCAAGGTGTTGTAGTACGGGGAACAATCTATGACGGAGCGTTAAAGCAAGGTGAGAGTCTGAAGATATTACCACTTGATAAAGAGGTTCGCGTGCGGCAAATTCAACGTCATCATGAACAAAAAACTTTCGTCTCAGCAGGACAACGTACAGCCATCAATATTAGTGGCGTGTCGCGTGATAGCGTATCCAGAGGCGACGTTTTAGTTTCTGATGATTTTTATTCCGTGTCAAATCGAATTGATGTCGCGTTTTATCCATTAAAAGACGTAAAATATAAAATTAAGCAACGCCAACCGGTTAAGCTTTTTATTGGAACATCTGAAGTTATGGGGAAGTTAATTTTCTTTAATCGAAATGAAGTTAAAGTAAATGATGGGAAAGAAATTCTTTGTCAAATTCATTTGGAAGAAGAAGTTGTGGTTACTCGTGGTGATCGATTTATTTTGAGAAAGCCCACTCCGATTGAAACGATGGGAGGAGGCTGGGTGGTTGAACCTGAAGCGAATAAACATCGATTTGGGCAAGCAACGATTTATGAATTAATGTTAAAAAAAGAAGGATCGCCAACAGACCGAGTCAAGTCGCTTCTGAAAGAAAAATTAGCGTTAACTCGTGAGGATATTTTAAAACAAGTATCTATTTCCGAGGAAGAATGGGATGAAGTTAGTGCCGATTTACTGAAAATGGAGAATGGTTTCTTTGCCTTACATTCGACTTTTAATCAAGTGAAAGAGAACATTATTGAATTACTGGAAGGTTTTCATTTGCGACTTCCGATGCGGATTGGAATCAATAAAGCTGAGATTATATCAGAGTTAAAACATAGATACCCTGTTACCATGCTTGAAGATGCCATTATCGCATTGCATCAAGCTGAAGAAATTAAAGTGATGGATCAGTATCTTTCTTTAGTTGATAAGACGCCTTCATTACCACCTCAATATAAAGTAAGACTCGAAAACGTGGAGAAAGAGTTACGAGAACAGGGATTAGAAGTGGGATATTGGAATGAGCTTATCAAACAGCACCACATCCCACAAGACTTACAGAGTGAGTTTTATAATTATTTAATTGAAACAAATAGAGCATATATTTTGGATGATGGAAGATTAATTACGAAACATGCGGTTGACGAGGCTTGTAGCAAGCTCGAAGCACATACTAAACTAGAAGACTTCACCCTTCAAATAGCGAGAGACGCTCTACAATTAACAAGAAAAAACCTAGTCCCTCTACTCGAACTTTTCGACCGGTTAGGTTACACAAAAAGAGTAGACAACAAAAGGAAGTGGGACGGAGGGACAGGCACCGCGTCCCATTAGTGCATTGGGACGCGGTGCCTGTCCCCTTTGTCCCAACCCTGCATCCAAGTAGTTATAAGGATGCGGGGTTTTTATAATGCGTTTTTTAATATCTATTATTATTTTTTGCAAAATTAATAATAGATATTTTTATTACAGGATGGATATATCTATTGAAAGAAGAAAGAAAGTGACGATATATAAAAAAAGTAGGAAAAAGGAACTATGACATCAGGACGGTGAAACATCATTTTTCCCTAAATCTTAAAGTGATACGCTTGAATGATTATAAATTTTAGAGGAGTGTTTTCTGAATGGTTATTTCAACAAAACAAAGAAGTGGTACTATCACACATCTTTTAAATGGAACGTTATTGTCTTTGAAGACAGCTGTTCCAATGCGATTTGAAGTTATGAAGCCTCAACTAATTGAAAAGAATTTTCGTCTAACCTTTGGGGTTTTTATAGGGATTACAGGTGATATTAAAGGAAAATTGGTTTTATCAAGCTCTACAGAACTCTTTAGTTCAATTGGTGAACTTATGTTTGGCATGCCTTTAGAAGGGGAAATGCTGAATTCTTTTAGTGGTGAACTAGGTAATATGATAGCCGGTGGTCTTTCAACGAATATTGCGGAAAAAGACATCAATATAAATATTACCGCACCAACAATCATGACAGGTGATACGACATTATCAGGTTATAGAAAAGGTGTTGAAGTAACTACTATATTTGAGGCTGATAAGGAAATGAAATTATTTTTATTGATGGATTAACTAAAAGGTTAGAAGAGGTGTTTTAAGTGGAAACAAACCCTTATTTAGAGTTATTTCTCGATGAAAGCAATGAGCATTTGCAAGCAGTGAATGATAATCTTTTAAAACTAGAAGAGGAGCCTACGAACCTTGATATTGTCAATGAGATATTCAGATCCGCTCATACTCTAAAAGGTATGGCTGCCACAATGGAATATAGTGATATTGCAACACTGACCCATCATATGGAGAATGTCCTGGATGATATTCGTAATCAGAAATTAAATGTGACTACAGATGTGATTGACATATCATTCGATGCGGTTGAATTGTTGGAAGAGATGGTTAAGTCGATAGCAGAGGGTGGGGCTGGAGAAAGAGACATATCCAACCTTGTCGCCCGGTTAGATCAAATAGGAAGTTCGGAAAACATTGAGACGACGAAAACTGTAGACAAACCCGATGTTCATTTAGAATTAGATGAATACCAATTAACGGTTATTAAGCAAGGTAATGAACAAGGTTACAATAGCTATCAAATCACAATTGAATTAATAGAAGATTGTATGTTAAAAGCGGCTCGTGTTTTTATGATATTTGAAGTTCTAGAAGGTCTAGGAGAAATAATTCAAACCGACCCATCTGTTGAAGAGTTAGAGGCTGAAAACTTCGAACAAAGTTTTTCACTTATCGTTTTATCAAAAGAGTCCATGAAAAAAATTGATGCTGATGTAAATCGAATTTCTGAAATTAATCAAGTCATTATTTCACCATTTGATGTTACGGACTCTGTTAAGGAAAAGTCTGAGTCTAAATCAAGTCAAGAAATACAACAGGCAGGAGATGAGTCGGAAAGCAAGCAATCTAAAAATGTTCCTTCAAAAACAATTCGTGTCAATATGGAGCGAATTGATGGACTCATGAACTTATTTGAAGAAATAGTGATTAGTCGTGGTCGTTTAGAACAACTTTCGAGCGAATTAGAAAATCATGAGCTTACAGAAACGGTGGAAGAAATATCTAGAGCTTCTTCAGAAATGCAAAATTTAATTTTATCGATGCGAATGGTACCCGTCGAACAAGTCTTTAATCGTTTCCCTCGCATGGTCAGAGGGCTTGCGAAGGATTTAAATAAAAAAGTGAAACTTGAAATAATTGGTGCGGAAACAGAACTGGATCGAACGGTGATTGATGAAATTGGAGATCCACTTGTTCATTTAATTCGAAATTCTGTAGATCATGGTATTGAATCACCAGAAGAACGGTTGAATAGTGGAAAACCTGGAGAAGGTATTTTGATTTTACGAGCTTATCATAGTGGAAATCATGTGTTTATTGAAGTAGAAGATGATGGTGCGGGAATTAATCGTGAAAAAGTTTTGCATAAAGCTATTGAAAATGGATTGGTAGATTCAGAGCAATCGAAGCATATGTCAGATCACGAGATTCATCAATTAATCTTATCATCAGGATTTAGTACGGCAGATCACATTTCCGACGTTTCTGGACGCGGGGTTGGACTTGATGTAGTTCGCGCGAAAATCGAATCTCTCGGTGGAAAAATTTTAATACATTCGGCTGAAGGGGAAGGCAGCAAATTCATTATAGAATTACCTTTAACTCTATCTATTTTATCAACGTTAATGGTTAACGTTGCCGACGAGATTTATGGTGTGCCTCTTTCATCGATTGTTGAAACAGCCTTATTGACGAAAGAACAGATTATGCATGCTCGCGGAAGATATGTGATGGATTTTAGAGGCAAAGTGGTTCCCCTTGTATTTTTAAAAGAAGTATTTCAGGTTCCATGTGATTCGTCTGATGTGCAGGAGAATTATTATTCAATTGTTATAGTGCAAAAAGGAGATAAATTAACAGGGTTGGTCGTAAATTCATTCATTGGACAGCATGAAGTTGTCTTAAAATCATTAGGTAATTATTTACAGGATGTCTATGCGATTTCAGGTGCCACGATTCTCGGGAACGGTCACGTGGCTTTGATTATCGATCCGAATGAGTTAATCAAATAAATAGAGGAGGTCGAAAAATGGAAAACTCATCAAAATATATTGTCTTTCAATTAAATGATCAATCATACGGAGTTGATGTCCATCAAGTGATGTCAATCGAAAAGATGTCATCGATTACTGAAGTGCCCAAAACATCCGAGTTAGTCAAAGGGGTTATAAATCATCATAGTGAAGTGATCCCGATTATTGATTTAAAGGAACGACTGCGACTAGGAAATACGACATACACTGAAATGACGCGTTTGCTGATTGTCAATACACATCAGACACAGTTTGGCTTAATTGTCGATGCAGCCACAGACGTGATTGACATTAATCCATCCATAGTAGATGACGCACCAAATGTACTAGGAGGGCTTGATCGATCCTTTCTTAAAGGCCTGGCAAAATTGGAAGAAGGTTTATTAATACTGCTTGACTTAGACTATATTTTAAAAACTGAAGAATTAAATGAAGTGAAGGAAATTATTAGTAATTAATCTTAGTAATTAATCCAAGGGGGATATGGTAATGGCGAGAGTACTTATCACGGATGATGCAGCATTTATGCGTATGCAGCTTAAACATAATCTTGAAGAACTAGGACATGACATTGTAGGCGAAGCGGAAAATGGAGTGGAGGCAATTGAAAAATACAAAGATTTAACCCCAGACCTTGTTACCATGGATATTACAATGCCTGAAATGGACGGCGTTGCAGCAGTCAAAGGAATTATGGAAATAAACCCAGAGGCAAATATTGTTATGTGCTCAGCAATGGGGCAACAGAGCATGGTGTTGGACGCCATTAAAGCAGGAGCGAAGGATTTTATCGTCAAACCTTTTACACGAGAGCGAATTAAAGAAGCTGTTGGAAAATTAGTCTAGTGAAATCACATTAAAAACGAAAGCGTGAATATAAAATGAAAATACTAACAAGAAATTCAAAAACATTATTTAAATAGCATAGGCTCTGTCTCAGAATCAATAAAAAATAAATAAACCAGCTAAAAAAGGAGTATCTAAGAGTAATGCTAAAACTAAAAAGTATCAAGAAAAAAATGTTAATAGGTTTTGCAACACTTATCATACTAGTAATTATCTTTGGCATTTATAATTATCTTTCTATTAGTTCAGTTAATAAACAAACCAATAATATGGTGGATAAAGAGGTTAAATTACTTATCGCTGATGAACAACTGGCAGCTTCTATGTCGGGAAGGATAGCAACGCTTAGAGGTTATTTATTACTTGGAGATTCTAATTACAAAGAGTTATTTGATGAGTATACAGAACAAGGATCACACTATGAAAAGATTGCTAGAGAACTAGGGGCTTCTGATGAATTTGATATGATAATCAACAGAGCTGAAGAGTGGCATGCGTATGTTAGTGATAACGTTATTGCTGAATATGATAAAGGAAATGAAAATCTGGCAATCAAAAATATTTCAGAAGCAAGTACTGAAGCACGAGAAATAATGGCCGATTTGGAGGAATTAGCCAAAGGCAGAGAAGCTGAAATAGAAAAAGTTGGGAATGCCATTGTTGATAGTGGAAAGTCCAATTTAATTACGATGTCTGTAGTCGTGACTTTTCTAGCAATAATTGGAATTGTGGTGGCTTTGCTTACATCCAATATGATTACTAGACCAATTAAAATTGTCATGGATCGTATGAAAGCTATTGCAGATGGTGACTTGAGTCAGGATCCTTTAGAAACATCATCCAAAGATGAAACAGGTCAACTCATTATAGCAACAAATAATTTAAATAATAACATGCGTGAATTGCTCGGTCAGATAAGCCTCGTTTCTGAAACGGTATCTAGCCAGAGTGAAGAACTAACGCAATCAGCTAATGAAGTGAAAGAAGGAGCCGAACAAGTCTCCTCCACGATGGAAGAGCTGGCTTCAGGATCTGAAACTGAAGCAAGTACTGCTAGTGACTTATCAGCAACCATGCAACAATTCACAAAAGATATTGATGACGCTAATAGTAATGGTGCAGATATCCAAGAAAATACACATAAAGTATTAGCTATTACCAATGAAGGCAGCGAATTAATGGATGCTTCAAAAGGGCAAATGGAAAAAATTGATCACATCGTTCAGGACGCCGTTGAAAAAGTTCAAGGACTTGATGATCATTCACAAAAAATCACCAAGTTAGTGTCAGTTATCCAAGACATCAACGAACAAACAAATCTCCTAGCACTCAACGCAGCGATAGAGGCGGCTCGAGCAGGCGAACATGGTAAAGGATTTGCGGTTGTCGCTGATGAAGTGAGAAAACTTGCCGAACAAGTATCAAATTCAGTTACAGATATTACAGATATCGTCACGAGCATTCAAAATGAATCCAGTATTGTTGCAAAATCACTTCAAAGTGGGTACGAACAAGTTGAACAAGGTACAAGTCAAATAGAAGCAACAAGCGCTAAGCTAGAAGGGATTAGTCAAGCTGTAAAACACATGGTTGAAAACGTCACGTCAATATCTTCTAGTCTAAACCATATTGCGTCAAGCAGTCAGCAGATGAATGGCTCTATCCAAGAAATAGCAGCTATTTCAGAGGAATCAGCAGCAGGCGTTGAAGAAACATCAGCTTCTGCACAGCAAATTAGTGCTTCCATGGAGGAAGTTTCAACGAGCTCCAAAGACCTTGCAAAACTTGCCGAGGGACTAACTGAGTTGGTCAATCAGTTCAAGTTGTAAGCTGAAAAAATATTTTTATAGGTAGAGACTGCAGAAATATAGATTGTAATAATAACCTTCTGCAGTTTCCTCACGTTTGTTGAAGAAAATTAAGAGTTCGATACATATGGATTCTTATTGACTTGGAGGTTGGAAAATGGACAAGGGATCGAGTGTTGGATTACTACTGGGATTGATTACAATTAGTCTTGGGATGTTTCTAAAAGGAGTTAGCCCAGTAGCAATAATTAATCCGGCAGCATTAGTTATTATTTTTTTAGGGACCGCTGCCTCGGTTTGTATTGCATTTCCGATGAGGACACTTAAAAATATTCCGGTACTATTAAAAATAATATTTACGAAAGAAAAGAATCAAGACTATAAAGAAGTTATTACACAATTTGAAGAGTGGGCTGACGTTACGCGTAAAGAAGGCCTGCTATGGCTTGAAGGACAGTTGAATAACATCAATGATCCTTTTTTAGTTTCGGGATTACAGTTAATTGTCGACGGACAATCACCTGATTTTGTTAAAGAAGTCATGTTGGAAAAAATTGATGCCATGGAACAGAGGCATCAAAAAGGGGTCTCGATTTTTACACAAGCCGGTACATATGCACCAACACTTGGAGTATTAGGAGCAGTCATTGGATTGATTGCTGCTCTCGGTAACATGGAGGATGTTGAAGCGTTAGGAAAGGCAATTTCTGCTGCGTTTGTTGCGACATTACTGGGGATTTTCTCAGGTTACGTCCTCTGGCATCCGTTTGCGAATAAACTAAAAGAAAAATCTGAGAATGAAGCGCTAGTCAAAATGATTATGATAGAAGGTTTATTATCAATTGCGAATGGAGAATCGCCGCAAGTTGTTAAAGATAAATTATATTCGTACCTTCCTTCTAAATCTATTTTAAAGATGGAACAGGAGGGGGCCAATGATAAGAAAGAAGCGTAATAAAAATTCAAAGATTAATGAATCATGGCTACTACCTTATTCCGATTTATTAACATTATTAGCTGCTCTTTTTATTGTACTGTTTGCCATGAGTGAAATAGATGCCCAAAAGTATAAAGAAATGTCACAAGTGTTTAAGAGTGAGTTCAGTAATAAAGAAGGGATACCAGGAGAAAGCGGCAGCATGATTGACAACCTAGATGAAGAAACAGAAAGTGAACAAAGAGAGGCTGAATCAGAAGTAGATAGTGAAGTTATTGAGATAAGCGAATTACAGGCACTTCAAGAAAAAGTTAATAATTATATTACAGAAAACAAACTATCTGAAGTTTTGGATACGAAACTTACAGATGAAGGGTTACTCGTTACAATTTTAAATGATATCTCATTTGACTCAGGCAGTGATAGAGTGAATAAAAAAGGAAAACAAATTGCTGAAGAAATATCAACACTACTTTATACAGACCCGCCCCGTCAGATTGTTGTTAGTGGGCATACAGATAATCAACCAATTCATAATGCAGAATTTTCCTCCAACTGGGAGTTGAGTGCCATGCGAGCAATAAACTTCATGACTCTCATTCTAGCAGCAAACGATGATTTAGATCCAACTAAATTCAGCTCCAAAGGATTCGGTGAACATCGCCCAGTCGCTAAAAACAACAATAAGAAAAACCGAGCAGAGAACAGAAGAGTAGAAGTACTCATTTTGCCTAACTGGGACATGGGGACACTGTCCCCACGTCCCGCTACAGCTCTGTTCTCAGCTCCCAAAGTTCGGGGAAGAAGTATTGGTCGAGAACTTTTTTTAGATAGCGTACTCCGCCTGAGCCGCCTGTGCCTTTTTTGAAACCGATAATTCGTTCTACGGTTTTCATATGTCTAAAGCGCCATTGCTGGAATAGATCTTCAATGTCAACGAGCTCTTCTGCCAGTTCGTACAGCTCCCAGTACTTATCCACGTTTTTATAGACTGTCATCCAAGCTTGTTTCACACTTTCATTCGATTGATGTGGTGTTGTTACATCACGATTTAGGACTTTATCGTCAATAGGCAGTCCTGCTTTTGCCAAGGCTTGTATCGAGACGTCATAGATACTGGGTGCATGGTAGGCTTGTTCGATTTTTTTATGCAGCTTAGGATCTTTCTCATAGATTTTTAAAACATGTTTGGTTTTATAACCTAAAGCGAATTCTATGAGACGATTTTGATAGGATTGGAAGCCAGATGCATTGCCTAACTGGTCGCGAAATTCAATGTATTCACTTGGTGTTAAGGTGGCAAGCACGTTCCAGACATCTTTTAATTGTGTTTGTACTTGCGATACACGGGCTAATTTTTTAAAGGATGATGAAAAGTGACCGCCTTGAATATCATGAATGGCTGACTGGGTCTCGTGTAAAATTAACTTCATCCATAATTCACTGACATGGTGAACGATGATAAATAACATTTCATCATGATGGTCGCTTAGACGGTGTTGACTCGTTAACAATGTATCAAGACCGAGATAATCACTGTAAGTCATTTTCTCTTTAAAATCTGTGTGGATTGTCTTTTCATTTTTAAAGGCGTCATGTTCATAAGACTCAGTCATTTGATATCCTCCTCAATTGGCTTAATAACAGCGCGAACTAAACTGCCATCTGCTTCTTCTAGTGGTAATGGTAAGGCAATAAGCTTATAATTTCCTTCCGCGACGTCGTCAAGCATTACATTTTCTAAAATATATATATCGTTATTGTAAAGGGCATGGTGACCGGGGAGGTCTTTGCTTGTCACTGAATCAACGGATGGTGAGTCAACCCCGACAAGTTTAACACCAAGGGACGCCATATAAGCCGCTCCATCTGGTGTAATTGGTGTAACCTCACTAGGAAATCGCTCAGGTTGATTAGGTAATGACGTGCGAATTAATAGGCGCTCAGTTTGTGAAATATCTTTCGCCTTCAGTGCCTGTTCATTGACTGCCTGTGCATGGCTCAAATCAATCACCTGGCATTTGCCGATAAACCTTTCTAGTTCTAAATCTATAATTCTTTCACCATCGTTTAGATAATGAAAAGGTGCGTCAACATGTGTTCCAACGTGCGCACTTGTTGTAATACGTCCGATATTGACCGAACCTGTCTCATCTTTCGTTAGTGGGGTGTCGTAATGGAAGGCCGTATCCCCTGGCCAGTGAGCTAATTTATTATTAAGTGGTTGTGAAATATCAATCCATTTAGTCATTATGAGACGATATCCCTTTCTTTTTCGAATTGCTCGTATTCTTTATTTTCCATGACTTCCTTTAAAATTTGCACGCATTGATAGACATCTTCAAAAGAATTGTATAAAGCGACTGGAGCAAGACGAATACCACTTGGCATACGAAAGTCAGGGATGACACCGTTCACTTTTAGCGCTTTACAAATTCGTGCAGCTTCAGGATGTTCTAGATAAACATGTCCACCACGCTGTTTTGAATTAATTGGATTACGAATTTCAAAATTAAAATCAACAAGCTCGTGATTAATCAACTCCATCATATATCCTGTTAACTGAAGTGACTTTTCACGGACATTCTCAATCCCAGCTTCATTAAACAACTCAAGCGCACCAATAAGCGGCGCAGCACTCAGCACATGCGGCGTTCCAATTTGAAATGCACCCGCATTCCCAGCATGTGTTAAGGTGTGTTCCATATCAAATTGCTTTTCTTTTTTTGAGCTGAACCAGCCTGCAAGTCCAGGTTCCATCCCAAAATGCTTCTCATGTAAAAACAACGCCCCGACACTACCTGGGCCACCATTTAAATGTTTATATGTACACCAAAAAGCAAAATCAACACCCCATTCATGTAAATCATGAGGTAGCGCGCCAATCGAATGGCATAGATCGAAGCCGATTTTTATGCCCCGTTCATGAGCGGCCGACGTCAATTTTTTCATATCAAGAATCTGCCCGCTACGATAGAGCACACTTGGTAAAACAACGAGTGCGACGTCATCCGTCATCGCTGTAATAATGTCTTCTTCATCGAGCAAGTGGCCATCCTTACTTTCAACTTGGATAAGATGGCTGTCGTCATAACCTTTTAACTTGAGTTGCGCCTTTAATGCGTAAATATCGCTTGGAAAGTTAAGTGTATCAGCTAAAATTTTTGTCCGTTTTCCTTCTGGTTGATAAAAACTTGAGACAAGATGATGCAGATTGACGGTAGTTGATCCTGTCACAAGGACTTCTTCTTTCTTTGCCCCGACTAAACCGGCCATACTTCCCCCTAGTGTCTCTGATAAGAAAAACCATGGCCGCTCTCCATCTGTCCAGCCGTCAATGGCGTGTGTTTTCCATGATTCAAGCAGTTCAAGTGTTGTTTGTTCAGCTCGTTTACTAAGTAAGCCGAGGGAGTTCCCATCCATGTAAACGCTGTCTTTATTAAGGTAAAATTCATTTTGAAAATCTTGTAATGTATCCTTTGAATCCAGCTTTTGTGCGTAATGACGTGTGTATTCTATTGTCATTTCCTCATCCTTTCGTTTGCGGATCTACCTATCTATTAGTTAATGAAAATAAAATTTATGCGGTTATAGAAATGATAATATGTAGGGAGTGAGGTGTCAATAATGGGGCGAATTAGGAACGTTTTTGTTTTTATATAATAAAGTAAAACATGGGCGATTTTAAATTTAGAAATTAGGTGAAATGATATGCATCGTTTTAAGGGAAATCAAGGGCTTGATAGGTATAATAGAACGAATTATTTAGACAATAACTTTAAAACCTCTGGAAACACGGGTGACTATATGCAGTTAATTGGCAATATCGTTGCTGCAGTTGGAGATTCTCTTCAAGCTTATGGGCAAGCAGTTTCAATAGCAGAAGATGAGCAACAACAAATAGAACAACAGCAAGAGCAGCAACAAGTAGAGCAGCAAATCGAGCAATTGAAACAGCAAGTTCAGCAACAGCAGGAAAAACAAGATGAAAAGGAACAAAAGATGGAACAACAAATTAAGCAGCTGAAACAAGACAAGCAAAATCAGCAAGAACAGCAATTACAGCAGCAAATGGATAAAACGCAGGATAAACAAGAAGAACAAATGGAGATCCTAAAGGAATTAATTCGACAATTAAAAGAGGATAAAAAGTAAAAGGATTAAGTATTTTTTAAAATATATTGTAGATTTCTTTTATAACTACATATTTTGTAATAGAAAGGGGGAAGATAAAATAACATTTAGTAGACTGGGGGATAATGTCCATGCTTGAAAACTGGGATTTTTTTGAAATGATTCTTCGATCTACGGGGGCTTTTACTGTATTACTTATAATGACACGCCTTATGGGACGTAAGCAGTTAAGCCAGCTCACATTTTTTAACTATATTACTGGAATAGCAATAGGCTCAATTGCTGCTAATATGGCGAGTGAAACAAATGTACATTACTTAAATGGATTGACAAGTTTAATTTGGTGGTCCATTTTGACCATACTTGTTGGTTATATTGGTTTAAAGTTTGCTAGAGTGAGAGTTGTAACAGATGGACAACCTATTGTTGTTATTAAAGAAGGTAAGATTCTTGAGAATACATCAGGTAAACTACGTCTAAACATGGACGATTTAGCGGCGTTATTACGTCAACAAAAAGTATTCTCGGTAAAAGATGTCGAAAATGCCATATTCGAGCCAAATGGGAAGTTGAGCATTATGTTAAAAGAAGAACAAAAGCCACTTACAAAGCAAGATCAAAATATATTTACCATAAAGCCAATGTATATCCCAATGGAACTAATTGCTGATGGTAAAGTCATTGAGAAAAATTTGAAAGAGTCTGGTGTGTCTATAGATTGGCTTAACAAACAACTTAACTCATTAAATTTAAATTTAACAGATGTATTCTATGTAGAATTGCAAAAAGATGGAACATTATATGTAGACAAGCGCAGCGATGATTTAAATGAATAAATGCAATAGAAGTCCCTTAACATTTTTTAAAGCTTGGAATTTATAAAATAAAAGCCAGTAGCCCATTTCCATTGGCTTCCTGGCCTTTAATGTTGAATAACCATTTAAAGACATCTTTCCATGGTAGTCGACACGCTATAAAATCCCAGCTTTTCAAGTCGTTTGGCTGAATCTCCTGCTAAACATTTAATTGTACTTTTTTATATTTACTTTTTTACTCTATTGATACCTTATCGAAGTAGACATAAAAGTCTTATAGGAGTATTTGAAAAGAATGAAGTATAGCATATTTTAAGGAGAACATGTAAATATGCGAAACCCCAGAATATTGTTGTATTGCTTTGTAAGATTTATATGTTCTGAGAGTATATCAAAATACTTATCTCCTATATCATCCGAAATTTCAAAGTCAGGGGCATTGTAGAAATTCTGGCTATCGTTATTATAATTATATTTTTCTACATTTATCTTTTCAAAACCTCCATTTTGAAAAGCTTGAATCCATTCAAATTCGGTTAATAAGTTAATTCCATAAAATTCTTTTATCTTTCGAATGTCATGTTCAGAAGTCTGGTGATCATCTAAGACCATTTCGATGGCATAAAGAGTGCCCTGTGGCTTTAATATTCGCTTAAATTCTGAGACCGTTTTTGAAATATGAGTGAAAGCAATGACTGATTCAGAAAACACTATATCAAATGTGGTCTTTGAAAAGGGAAGACTTTCAGTAGTGCCTAGCATCGTTTCAATTGGCAACCCTAAGGTCAAAAATCTTTTTCTCGCCTTATCTAGCATAAGTTTGTTGTTATCTAAAGCTAAAACTTGGCATGAAAAGTTTTCAGCTATATAAGCAGCCGTTTGCCCTGTTCCACAGCCAGCATCCAAAATTGATAAATCAGAATTTGGATTCTCTTTTTCTAGGATAGACTTTGTTAATTGTAATCCCCCGGGGTGTGCGCCTCCTACCCCTATAAATGCTAATGATTCAAGATACATATTTTTCCCCAATGAACTTCCGCCTTTTGTTATCAAATATTACAACATTTTATGATTCAGACAGGATAATGTTACATATTTTTAGTTTAAAGAATGGGCAGCAAAACTTGTCTAGTTTTGTGATTTATAAGCAAAGTTATCTCTTTATGAACTTTGATAACATGGGGCTGAATGTTCCATAAAGTTCGCCTATTTGTTGAACTGTACCTGAGATCTTTTCAAAGTCAATATTCCCTTCAGATGTTTGGAACATGGATATTAAACTTGGATTATTTTCACCTTTTTGCTGATTATTCGATTGACTTGGCAGGTTTAATTGTTGTGGTTGTTGCATAAAAGGACGAGGTCTAGGTGGTCTTGGCGGTCTGACCGGCCTGAGAGATCTAGGTGATCTAGCTTGTTGTTGCTGACCAAAAGGAAACATAAGAATAGAACCTCCTTTATTTATTCTCTGTTATATATTATTCATCTAACTGATTTATGAAAAGGTATGTGTCCTATAATTATTAGTTAATTAAAGATTTTAAGGTGTTCCGTCCTTATCTTAAAAACATATAATGCAGATAGGATGACTGGAGGTGGTGACATGACTGTCATTAATACAGATAAATGGTTGCATGAATCTATGGATAATCCGGTAAAAATGTGCGAAAGATTAGAGAAGAATTTTACAGGAGTTTCTTCAAACGAGATTTATCAGCATTTAGTTATGCATGGCATGTACCAACAACCTTTAGATGATGGGAAAGAATTAATAAAAGAATTACAGGAAAAAGATACATGGGAAACTGTGCAAAAAGCAGAATCTAGATTGCGAAAAAAATGGGGTGGCCCCAATATACCTATTTTTATTTTTCCAGCAGACCAAAAAAATCGCGATCTTAGTCGAAATTTTAATGGCAAATCTGGGCTAGCTTTTGTTGATAAATTATTCTTGTTTGTGTCTACCACTAATACAAAAAAAGAAATTAAGGCATTATTTACACATGAATATAATCATACTTGTCGATTAAAGAAATATGAAACAGAAGAGAATGATTATGTATTATTAGACTCAGTGATACTCGAAGGTTTAGCCGAAGCCGCTGTGCTTGAACAATTGGGTGATGAGTATACAGCTAAATGGACCACATATTATTCCGATGGAGAACTTGAAAAAATGTGGCGTCGACTTATCCAACCATCACGTCAACTTCCAAAAAATCACCAGAGACATCAAAAATTATTGTATGGAGTAGGCTTTTACCCAAAAATGGCTGGCTATGCTGTTGGATATTATTTAGTTAAAAAACATATGGAAAAATATAAATTGACATCAAAAGAGTTGCTTGATATTCCTTCTGAGGAGATTGCTCAGATTAAAGAATAATGGTGACTTTTCTTATTGTATAGGAATGGCGAGAGGATGTCACAGGTATTTAATAAGAAAGGAGTGAGGTATCATGTTCGGAAGACGATCTGGATGCGGGTGTGGCGGATACGGTTATGCTGAGCCAGTGACTTCCCCAACATTTGGCTTTGGGAGAGGGTTTGCTTTAATTGTTGTGCTATTCATCCTGCTCATTATCGTTGGCGTGGTCATTTGTTAATTTAAGAAAATTGCATATCTAGCTGAAATTAGAAGAAAAAACACCTCTGACTGTTATGAAAGTATTAACAATCGGAGGTATTGTTTTTCTGTATCAAATATAGAAAGATAATAATTGTGAGTAGAACGTTGTGGAAAAGATAAAAATCAACAGCTTAAACGATATTTATCACGCATTGCGCACTTCAAATGTCATATTTTGTTCGCTTGTTGTCGATCCATAATAGTGTTACTATCTAATTAATTAATTTAGGGAGTCGATAAAATGGCTGATATTTCTAACGAAGACTTGCTAGTTGCTATTAAGGAATTATCTAGTGAAGTAAAAGAAGTGAAAACTGATTTATCAGGCGTTAAGACTGAAGTTAAAGAAATAAAAGCGGATCTGACTAGCGTTAAGGCTGAAGTAAAAGAAATAAAGACAGATCTAACCAGTGTTAAGACTGAAATGCAGACTATGAAGACGGAATTGAAGCAAGATATTCAAAAGATTGATCACAAACTTAAAGTCTTTATAGAGGACTTAGGTGATGCGAGGGCAGATATTTCTATTTTAAAACATGAAATAAACTAAATATCTGCAGTAAACAACGAGAAGAGATTCTCGTTATTTTTTTAGATTTAAAGATGTAAATAAGAAAACTTTATCGTATCAACTAATACTCCCTCTACGATCACTTTCCGCCTCCAGTAGACTTTTCACGCTAAGCCATTTAAAATAGAATTATGTTGAAAAGTGTAGGTGTAAAATAATGCAAACATTTAAAAAGGTGATTGAAGCTTCTTACTTAACCGCAGATAAAGCGTGGAGTTACAGAGCTATTCTAAGGTATTTTTATATACAACATGAACGGATGCGCGAATTTCTTTTTTCAGAAGAAATTTTTGATTACTTGACAGATCTCGACGGTTTTGCTGATTACACGGAAGAACAGTTAAATCTAGATTTAGACCAACTTGTTCGGTGGAATAACCTTGTGGCTCGTCAAGAAACGGGAAAAGCGCGCACGATTGAGGAATTCAAAAAGAAAAGGTTCCGCTACCAATGCACCCCATATACCGTTGAATTTGAACGCATGTTACAGGAGATGGAAAAAGGTGGCGAAGTCTTTGGGGGGTCTCTTGAAAAGAAAGAATTTGAACGGTTATATCAAGCGCTATATGAGATTGAGACTATTTTGGAAACATCCACATTTCCCCGTCCTGATGAATGCGCCCAAACGTGGAATGATGTTTTTACATATTTTCGTTCAATCACGAAAAACACATCAGACTACATCGCCCATATTAATAGTGAAGAAGCGGAAGAACGTATGCAAACAGAGGCGTTTCTCGTTTTTAAAGATCAATTTACAACCTATTTACGTGATTTTATTATTGAGCTACAACAGACAGCCTTAAAAATTCAGGAATTATTAAAAGCGATTGATGTTTCAACATTACATCCATTTCTCAAGCAAGTCATTACTCATCAGCAACACGTCCCTCGTTTTGAAGATATCCAATTAGATGAAGAAGAACTCATTCAAACTGAATTAGATAAATGGCAAAGTCTGTCAATCTGGTTTCTTGGTAATGAACTTCGAGAAAGTGAACTGGACATGTTACAAATTCGCACAAATGAACAAATTAGACGAATTACACGAGTTGTTCAAAGATTAGGAGAGCGTCATCATTATTTCCGCAGTAGGAAAAAGGATTATCTCCATTTAGCGAAGTGGTTCGACTCTTTGTCAAATGTTAGCGAGGCCCATGAATTATCCTCTGTGGTTTTCGGCGTATTTCATACCAATCATTTATTCAGTGATCATGTACCGACAGATGATATTTATACATCGATATGGGATGAAAAGCCTATGGAGTTTGAAACAAATCCTCGAATAAGGCATTATCGTGAAAAAACTCGTCCAGGTGCTATTGTTAGTCAACGTGATCAAAAAGAAAAAATCAAACAAGAACATTTACAAAACAAGCTTATTGAGCAACAAACGCTTGATAAATATATGCAAGGAAATGAAATTCATCTGGACCAGTTACCAGTGGTTGAACCTTATGTACGAAAAATGCTGCTGAGTTGGGTAGGAAAAGCGATGATGCGAAAAGATCATACCTTCCAAACTGAACATGGACGAATTGTAAAAGTGATGATGTCTAAAAATGAACGGATTATTTTGCGAGCTAAAGACGGCGAGTTAGAAATGCCAAAAGTTACATTTCATTTCCTTGGGGAGGTGGACGTATTAGATGGAACTAACATTTGATGAAAAAGCACAAAAAGCATTGCGAATTCTGATGGAAAAGTTTTGGATATTACGTTTGGAAGAGCCTGAAACATATCAACTAATACGCGAACGTGAGAAAATGATCAAACGTTATGTTGATGAAAAATTTGGCTTTGATTTAATCGTTCACCAACATTTTATAAAACTGGAAAAAATCCCAGTTGAAACTAAAAGTTGGATGGGTATTCAGGAGTTTCAAGAATCCCGTGATTATGCGATTTTTTGTTGTGCTTTAGCTTTTACAGAAAGTCGTTCCGTTGATGAGCAGTTTTTATTATCGGATATTTGTGAGGATATAAAAGATATGTATCCAGGTGAAATGGCTTTGGACTGGACTAATTACAATCATCGTTGCTCCCTTGTCCGTGTTATTAAGCAAATGGAAAAGTTATCGATTTTAAAAAAAGTTGAAGGTGAAATTGACCAATTTGCTATGAATGAAGACCAAGAAGTGCTTTATGAAACGACAATTTATGCCCGTTATTTTATGCGGTCATACCCAAAAGATTTATTTGAATATGATTCGATTGCAGATGTTCTAGCCAGCGAGTGGGAGCGTCATGAAACAGATGAACGAAGAAAAAGAGTATATCGAAAGCTAGTTATTTCTCCGGTTGTTTATCGAGAAAGAGAAGATGACGCTGACTTTGCTTATATTCGTAATTATCGTAATCGATTAAGAGATGACTTAGAAGCTCATACAATGTTTCGTCTAGAGGTATTTAAAAATGCTGCACTACTCGTCTCCGATGAACGAAAACAAGACTTAAATTTATTCCCTGATCAAAAAGCGATTATGGATGTCGTTCTTCATTTTGCATCTTATATTCGGGAGAATTACGAACAATTTATTCCGGATGAACTTGGCAACATAAGAGTGACTCAAGTCATGTTCGAACAGGTAGTTAAAGAAGTTCATTCTATTTACGGCAAAGGTTGGAGCAAGCAGTACCGTGAAGGATCAATCCCTTCAACAATGAATGATCTTATTGATGTTTTGTTTGACTGGGAAATGATGGCGTTAGAAAAAGAAACGGGTGCTTACTTATTAAAACCATTACTAGGACGTGTTTCCGGCAGATATCCGAAAAGGTTTCTAGAGGAGGGACAACATGAACAAGCAAAATAAATGGCAAATGAATCGTGCAGGGTTGTTGAACTTTTGGTATTATGACGATGAAATATTTGACTTTGCTGATGGAAAACTACTATTACGAGGGAGTAATGGATCAGGAAAATCTGTCACAATGCAAAGTATTTTGCCCATTTTGCTAGATGGGAAAAAGTCTCCTGACCGTTTAGATCCATTTGGTTCAAGAGCTCGTAAAATGGAAGACTACCTTCTCGGTGAAAAGGAAATTGTCGACCGTGACGAACGAACAGGGTATTTATTTATTGAGTATAAGCGAGAGGATACAAATCAATATATTACAACAGGTATTGGCCTCCAAGCCAGACGCTATAAAACACTCAATTTCTGGGGATTTGTGATCACTGATAATCGGCGAATCGGAAAAGATTTATTTCTTTATGAATACGAACACCATGCAGGTGAAAAACAACAAATTCCACTCTCACGTGTACAGCTTGAAAATCGTATTGGTACAGGAGGTCACGTGGTTAGAACACAAGGGGACTACATGAAACTTGTAAATAAATATATCTTTGGTTTTGAGACAATCGAAGCGTATGAAGACTTAATTAAACTCTTAATCCAATTACGTAGTCCCAAGTTATCAAAAGACTTTCGCCCAACGGTTATTTATGAAATTCTAGAGGCGGCTTTGCCTCCTTTAACAGATGAAGATCTACGTCATTTATCAGATACGATTGAACATATGGATCAAACTAAACAACAAATTGAACAATTGGAACGTGAACAAGAAGCACTGGATAAATTGATTAAACGTTATCACACATATAATGAATATCAACTTGTAGAAAAGGCACATCATTATGTTGAGGCAACGAAACGATTAACGAAAGAAGAAAAGTTTACGGCCGAGAAAATAGACGAAAAACATCAATTAGAACAAGAGTTGAACCAACTTAGAGAAAGAAGACAGGAGTTAGAACAACAGTCAGACCTTTTAGGGAAGAAACAAACACGCTTGCAGCAGCATAAAGTATGGAGTCTAGAAGAAGAACGGACCTCAGAAAATAACCGATTAACAGAAGTACATGACGATTATCAAAGAAAAGAAAGGCAAGTGACCAATAAAACTAGACAAGAATTAGAGACCAAAGAGCGAATCGAACATTTACTTGAAGAAATTCTAATACTTGATAACAAGATGAAGGATGATCTCATTGATTTAGAAGCCGACGCAGAGGAAGCCTCATTTGAACGTCACGAGCAGAATGTCGCAGATTTTGAACGGAATAAAGATCATGATTTTGATTTTACCGTGTGGAAAAAAGAAGCAGAAACTCATTATGAATTGCTTGATTCGATTAGTGAAAAGCTTAGAAAATATGAGCAAACAAAAGAGCAGATTGCTGATATGGAAAAAACAATTGCCGATACACAACTGGAAATGGATCAAACAAGCCAAGAAGAACAAGACTGGCTACGTGTTTTTGAAAAAGATAAGCAAGACAAAATTAATGAAATTTATACTTGGACAGACCATCATTCATTTTTTACAGTTGACAAAGATACGCTGCAACACATGTCACGAGATCTATTGAAATTATATGAGCCGCATACCTTTGAAGCCATTCGCACGCCATTTTCAGAAGTAAGTCAAGACTACCAACTCCTTGTAAATGAACAAATTGCTAATAAAAACAGTGAGCTGACGGGCATTAGGAATGAGCTAAAAGAACAAGAGCAATTACTTGAAGAATGGAAAGCAAAACGTGACCCAGAACCACCCAACCTGCGAGAGGAAACAAAAGAGGCTCGGATGCATCTACTAAGAAAAGGTATCGAGTTTATTCCATTTTATGAAGCAGTAGAGTTTCAGGAATATGTCGGAGAAGATGTGCGTAAAAACATTGAAGCGGCCCTTATGGATGTGGGATTAATAGATGGCCTGATTACAAATTCGGATATTCCACTTGAACATGACCGTGTGATCAAGCCAAATCCTCAAATGATGGCACATACTTTAGCTGATTATCTTATAGCTGATGTCGATGAGAATGAAGCCGTACAAGCAGTGCGTATTGATGAGGTGCTGCGGAGTATTTTGGTTGATAATAATAATGACGGCGAAATTACATCGGTAAGGACAGATGGTACCTATAATATTGGTCTTATTGAAGGACATGCTGTACCAGTAGAAAGCGTCCGTTACATTGGAAAAAATGCTCGAAAACGATACCGTGAAGAACAAATAGAAAGAATAACCCAAGACATTGACATGCTTTCGTCTAAGGAACAACACGCACAATCAGACATACAAACACTAAAAGAAAATATTCAGGCAGCTCAAACGGCTATGGAGAATTTTCCAAATGATAATGATCTCAAGGTTAGTTTTGAACAAATAAAAACATGTCGCTTTCAAATGAAACAATTAGAAAAACAATTAATCACCCATGATCAGAAAATGAATGCCATGCTGCGTCTTTTCCAAGAGGTTAAACGGAAATTGGATACTGAAACAAGAGGTATAAATGTTGAATTTACCTATGATTCCTATCAGAATGCAAAACAGATCCAACGACGTTATGAAAAAGATTTAACAGACCTGGAAAAGTTACATGTCACCTACCGTCATGAACACGTAAACAAAGAACAGACAGAGAATCGTCATCTTGAACTTGAAGTAGAAGTAGACGACTTAAAAGGGGAATTAAATCTCCTTCATGATAAGATGGTGCGCTTAGAGCAAAATATTGCTGAAATTGAAAAACAATTGGAAACACACGGCATGGATGATATTAGACAACAAATACAAGATGTTCAGGATGAGATGGCTAAAATAACGGATGAATTAAACAGAAATAGGAGCGAGTTACCTAGAAAAGAAAGTGATTTTAATTCCTTAGAGCAGACGATTACTAATCAACAACAAAAGATGAACTTTTCAAAAATATTGATTGAAGCATGGAAGAAATTATATGATCAGGAAATAAATTATGCATTTGTTACCTTACCTGAGGATGAAGAACACCAACTCACTCAATGGATTGTAAAAGAATATAAACACTTATTAAAAGACACAACTAAAATTGATAAACAGTTATCAGATGTCTTTTTTGAACAACATTCGAACTTGATGGAATACCGTATGACTGAACATACCACAACAGCACCAGAAGTGGCAGGTTTAAACGGGGAATGGACAGAGGAACAACAAATTCTTCTTGATCATTGGGAAAACAAAACTTCAAGGCGTGTCATACAACTAGACTTTCAAGGGAAGCGTCTCAGCCCATATTACGTCCAGAATATAATCGAATAAGACCAGTCTCGACAGCGCACCATGCTAAACAATCAGGACCGTCAGCTTTATGAAGATATTTTATTTGATTCTGTTGGAAGGAAGTTAAGAAGTCGGATCAATCGAGCTCAGCAGTGGACGAAGAAAATGAATGAACTTATGAAAGATAGTGACTCGACCTCAGGAATTTCCTTCTCAATACAATGGAAACCACGAACGGCAGAAACTGAAGATGAACTCGATACAAAAGAACTTGTCGATTTGCTACGTCGGGATCCACGTCTTTTGAAAGAGGATGACCTAAATCAAGTTATGGACCATTTCCGGTCAAAAATTGATCGTGCTAAGGAATTAATCGAAATTAAAGGTGAAGGAAACACACTCCTTCAAGTTTTAAAAGAAGTCCTTGATTACCGCTACTGGTTCTCGTTTGTCTTATCTTATCAACGTGTTGGTGAGCCAAAACGCGAATTAACAAACAATGCGTTTTACAAATTTAGTGGTGGTGAAAAAGCGATGGCGATGTATATTCCATTGTTTACCGCATGCTATTCCAGATATTTAGAGGCGGATGAGGCAGCACCTTATATTATTTCACTTGATGAAGCATTTGCCGGTGTGGATGACGACAACATTAGCGTCATGTTTAGGATTGTCGAAGAATTAGGTTTTGATTACATCATGAACTCTCAAGTGCTTTGGGGCGATTATGAAACAGTTTCCGCTTTATCAATTTGCGAACTTGTTCGACCCAAAAATGCTAGTTTTGTTTCAGTTATCCGTTATCAATGGGATGGAAAGACGAGGAAACTAGTGGACAATGAAAAGGATATCGAGTTGGATGAGAGTTTAATCTAAGAAGATTATGAAATTGATTCGAAAGAAAAACGTAATGGCAAGGTGAAAAGATGGAACGGGAATTAAATGAGGCGATAAAATATTTTAAGGGTGAATTAGTCTATCGTAAGCTCTTCCACGCATTTAGAAAGAAATACGAATCTCTGGGTAGAATTGGAGGTACCGTTTCGGTAAAAGATTTTTCTGATGATGAACTAGAAGAATTAGGGAAATTCTTTGGGCTTCCAGGCAACCAACTTAGTTTGAGAGGTTCAATCTCATTAAGAGCTTTCGAGGAGCAAATGGAGCGAACTAGGTTTAGTTCCCTCACATTAAAGACGTTGTTGGATGGTTATTTTGGTGAAGTTATTATTTCGAAAAAGGAACAAAAACTAGCAAAAGAAGCTAAGTTACATGGGTTTTTAAGCGGGATGAAAGAACAATTTCCCCGCTTAGCATCCTGGATCGACCATTTACACATGCAAAATAAAGAGGGGCGGTGGATTTTACAGTTTGCTGAAAAAAACCCTGAGATCTATGAAAGATATCTCGTTACATTAGATCGAGCTATTCAATCTCTACCACAAAAGGTGGAACGGCTACCGATGTTTAGTCAACGGGTGACAGGGGATCCTCATGCATTTGATTTACAGACAGATTTAGGAAGAATGTTAATTCATTTATTTGTCTTTTTGCAGTCAGAAGAAGACGATCAATTGATAGGAAAGGTTCCGACGAGTACAGAAGAAATTAATAATGTTTTAGAAAGGTTTCACATCTATCGAGATGACTTATTAAACTTTGTCACCTGTGCAAATTTGATGGCTGAAACATTAGTAGGTAAGCATCCTGTATGGGAGGCTGCAGTTTCAAGAAGAACTGTTCAAATCGTTCCTTTAAGAGAATTGATTCCACTTTGTGGAGTTAAACCTGCCAAGGGGCGCGTTGTTTGGGTAGTTGAAAATTCAGGGGTCTGCGCGACATTACTTGATTTTCAACCGGATGTTCCGATAATATGTACAAATGGTCAATTCACATTGGCTGCATTCATGCTGATGGATTTAATTGTTCAAGAAGGTTTTTCCTTATATTATGCTGGAGATTTTGACCCTGAAGGTCTTGGTATGGCACAACGTTTATTGGAACGATATACAAATTCTGTTCGCCTATGGCGCCTAGATAAAAAGGCTTACAAAAAATCAACACCAACAAAGAAGTTACCACAGGAACGCTTAGAAAAGTTAAAACGAATCACACACCCTGATTTAACGGATGTAGCTAAATCTATGCAAGAAGTGGGGATGGCTGGTTATCAAGAAGCACTTGTTGGATGGATGATTGAGGATATAAGGAAAGGCATTTGACAATAAGTCTTTAGGGCAGAATGAACGTGAGCAGAAGTCAATAATACTTAAAAGCACCTCTCATTGTTATTGGTATACTTTAACGATGAGAGGCGCTTTTCATTTTTAACTTTCCCTAGGAAAAGAAGAAAACGAACTAACGTATATTCATTTCAGATGGTACAGAATTATGGCGTTCGCCACGATCCAGTTCAGCAATTCTTTCCATATCTGAATCAGTAAGTTCAAAATCAAACACATCTAAGTTCTCTTTCATACGTGAAGGAGTGACGGTTTTCGGAATGACAACAATATCTGATTGTAAGTGCCAGCGCAATATGACTTGTGCAGGTGTTTTATCGTGTTGAGTTGCAATTTCTTTTATAACAGAGTCGTCGAGCACTTTTGTACCGTTCATTAATGGACTGTATGCTTCTAGAACAATACCGTGTTTTTGACAAAATTCTTTCAGTTCTTTTTGTTGGAGATAGGGATGACATTCGACTTGGTTGACTGTTGGAACAATATCACATTCATCCATCAAACGCTCTAGATGCTCAATATCAAAATTACAAACCCCAATTGATTTTGTGCGGCCATCTTTATATAATTTTTCCAAAGCCTTATACGTGTCAACATATTCATCATATTCTGGAGTAGGCCAATGAATAAGGTATAAATCTACATAGTCGAGTCCTAACTTTTCAATACTTTTTTCAAATGCTTTTAATGTGTTGTCGTAACCTTGATCAGCATTCCAAACTTTTGTTGTAATGAACAGCTCTTGCCGTGGAATACTACTTTTTGCAAGTGCCTCTCCAACTCCTTGCTCATTACCGTATATTTTTGCAGTATCGATTAGGCGATAGCCAGCATCTAAAGCATGCTCAACCGCTTCTGTTGCTTCTTCGTTAGGAACTTTCCAAACGCCATAACCAAGTTGAGGGATATGTAAGTCATTATTTAATGTTTTGAAAACCATATTATCGCTTCCTTTCTTTGATATCTAATTATAATCATAGCTTATCTTAAGCATGGAAGAAAGACATTAACGCATCTTTTGTTCATATTATTATACAAAGGCATCTATTGATTTGTTATAATACTTTTGGAGGTGCTTTTCGTTGTCTGAGTTGCAATTTTACATTCGTCATCAAACGAATTTTTTACAAAATAAATTTATTCTCGTATTTAAAAGTGACCAAACTCGAGACTACTTTCAGAAGGCATTACCGGGCAGTCATTTTGAAAAGGTGAGTAGCGAGATAGCTGAAAATGCTGCAAGAATAGGTATTGAAGGAAAAACTGTTCCTTATGGCTACACGCTAAAGTTGTCCAATGATGAAATGAGTCAACTGAGTACTGCAAACTGGGAAGTGACAGCACGACTGCTTGCTGAAGGAAATGAACGGTTATATAGGCAAGCCAAACAAAAGTAGGCAGGAGGCGTAAAAGAATGAAAAAATTGATCATCGACGGTTTTGAGTTAAATCAAGATGATATAAAAGAATTATTAAGTGAACTCAAAGATGAAGGTGTGAAGTCGGAAAAGGACTTGGAACGCTATTTTAAAGGCCACAAATATATGAAAAACGAATCGATAAGGAGTCATCTTTTATTAAGTCCTACCCAGAAAAAAAGGAATTTTGCTATCCCATTTGATGAAGACAAAGAAGAATAATGAATCTAAAAAACTCATCTTAAGATGGGTTTTAATTTTTGTTTTAACAGGTTATTCTCTTAATCTACTGAAATTCCCTCCTAACAGACATAATAAATAAAATATTAAAATAAGATTAAATTGTGTTAAAATAAAAATATCGTAAAATGAACGGATGATGAGCAGCTATGAATTGATCTCGGTAAGATTATCGCCTAGTTGTCTATCTTTTGAGACGTATTGAAATAACCTAGGAGCTTTGAAAATGACCAACTTTAAAATAACAAATAAATTGATAAAGAACTTTAACGTCCCTGAGTTTTCTTTTGTTGTGGAAGCCTCAAATGTATTGGCGTTATATAGTGATACCGATTTACAAACGGAACTTTCAAATGGATTAAGATCTAGTGGGCAAGCCATGATCTTTGACTGGCAAGATGGTTTATATGAACGGTTAACGGTTGAAGATAATCTGAGCTTTTATCACAAATGGTTTGCTTATAAGATTCCTTTTGCCGAGGTATTAGTCTTATTCCAGCTACAAAACTGCGCAAAAAAGTCTTTACATAAATGTTCACCATCCGAAATTCGCCGCGTTTATTATGCCAAATATTTTATGAGCAGTTCAAATGAGCCCCTTGTCTTTTTAGAGCCGGTACACGGTGTGGATATTACAACGATCAATACATTTTTAAATATGATCAAACAATTACAGGATATGGAGGCTCCTGTTCTTGTTTTAGTAACTAATCTTGAGCATGCACTATTACTTGGTGATCAAGTCTATAGAGTGGATAAAAAGGGACTTCATCATATCGAGCTAGAAACAGATGAAGAAGTACCGGAGGTGCAAGCAGCAACTCCATCTATAGCCAATTTGTACAAAGTGCCGGCGAAAGTGGATGATAAAGTCATTCTGTTTGATCCAACAGAAATAGATTATATCGAAAGCCAGGAAGGAAAAGCTCAAATTGTTATCAACAATGAATCTTTTGTATTGGATTCAACGCTGGCTGATATTGAAAAGAAATTAGAAGTTTATGGGTTTTTTCGTTGTCATAGATCGTATATTGTGAACCTGCAAAAGGTAAGGGAAATTATTACGTGGTCTAAAAATACCTATTCACTAAAAATAGATAATAAAACTGAGTCGACTATTCCATTATCTCGCACAAAAATTCAAGAAATTCAAGGGATTTTCAACCTGAAATAAGTACATTTCAACCATTTCTGAGTACATCTCGCTTTGATACGACTGTGTTTAGGTGAAAAGTGTAGTAATATGTGAATTGCAAGAAGAAGGGGAGGCGAGGAAGTTGAAACATGCCATTCAGGTAAAAAAATTACGTAAGGAATTTAATAAAAAAGCGGCTCTTGAGGATGTTGATTTTGAAGTTTATCAAGGAGAAATTTTTGGTTTGCTCGGTCCGAGTGGATCGGGAAAAACAACGACGATTAAAATTTTAACAGGTGAGTTGAAAAAAACATCTGGGAATGTGAGCGTACTGGATATGAAACCAGATTTATTCAAATCATCTGATTTCAAATCACAAATTGGTATCTTATCAGATAATAGCACACTGTATGAGCGACTGACTGTTTATGATAACTTAAAGTTATTTTGTAAGTTATATAATGCTCCATTAAAACAAATTGACGAGGTTTTGCGTCAAGTTAATTTAAAAGACGATAGTAAAAAGGTTGTTTCCAAATTGTCAAAAGGAATGAAGCAACGGGTATTGCTTGCTAAGGCACTTATTCATAAGCCAAAGCTTGTTTTTTTAGATGAACCTACTTCAGCTCTTGATCCTGGCAATATGGCTCATATTCATCAAGGATTACGAGCTTTAAATAAAGCTGGTACAACAATCTTTTTAACCACACATAATATGGAAGAAGCGACTGATCTCTGTGATCGGGTGGCCTTTTTGCATAAAGGCCAGATTCAGGAGCTAGATAAGCCAGACGATTTGCGCTATAAGTATTCAAACAATACTTTTCACATCGAGACATTTAATGGAGAAAAATTGGAAATTGAAAATGTGCCGGAGAATGCTGATCAAGTAAAAGAACTTATTACAAAGGGATCTGTTAAAAGAATGTACAGTGATAACCCGACATTAGGTCAAATTTTCCTGCAAGTGACCGGAAAGGAGCTAGTGTAATGAATCTTCAACGAATTAATGCCATTTTTGAAAAAGATATGAAAGACTTTATGAAAAATACGGCGCTTCTTTTCATGCCGGTTACTCCAATCCTTCTAGCGGTGCTATATAGTCAAATGGGAGAAGGCGAAGCCATGCCTATTTATGTAGTTTATTTAGTTGTGGGTGTTGCCTTTTCTACAACAACTTCAGGGCTCATTTTGATGATGATGGCGGAAGAAAATGAAAAAATGACACTTCGAGGTTTAATAATGTCCCCGGCTTCATTTTGGGATATTATAGTCGGAAAAAGCCTTGTAACTGCATTATTAACGTTAGTCACTTTAATTATTTCATTATTAATTATTGATATAGAACCTTTTTTAAATATTAAAGCAATCATAGGATTAGTACTATTATTTTTATTCTTCCTGTTTCTGGGTATAGGGGTAGGATTATTTGTAAAATCAGTAGGTATTACAAGCGCATATTTATTACCAATTATGTTTTTGTTTGGGTTTACACCAATGTTTGAAGCTTTTAATCTTGGAGATTTAGCTATGAAGGTAGCAAACACTTTCCCAATTACACAATTAATCAAAATGCATGAAAACAATTCCTGGGCACCTTTAGGCGTTGTCAGCTTATGGGTGATTGGCGCAGCTTTATTTACTTATATTTGCTTTATTAGAACGAGACGGGATGATTAACTATACTTCTGAGTAGTCGATATATTGCAAAGCTGCAATTTGATAGCGTAATAAGAAGAGAAAGTAGGAGTTTTTGGAGTGTGTTTATCGCAGGTTAACAAACTGAAAACGTACAATGAATGAGGTTTCAAATTATGGATGCCTGTCGTTAAAATGATAGCATACCAATCTACAAGCTTTATATTTAAGACAGGCATCCTATTTTTTTAGGAAATTAATGTATGAAGAGTTCTGAGAAGTATTTTATTGAATGCAATTTTTTAGAGGATATTGATGATTAAATCGTCTTTCTAATATGCCCTAACTCCCGATCATGTTCATTATACTTTTCCCAAAGGAGGTCATTATCTGCTTTCATAAAAAGCATTTCCTTCATTAAATCTTTGTGCCTGTTCTCAGCATCCGTTTTTAAAGAAGTTAGTTCACTTGTGAAAATTGATTGTTCCTCTTTCGCAGTAGTTTGCTCTTCCCTCATGCTTCCAACTGTTTCAATTAAAGATGTTAACATATCTTCCATTCTATCTAATTGCTTTTTCTGTTGACCCATCATGTTCACCTCCTTTTAATTATTATAGCCGATATAATGGGGAAAGGCTATGAGTAATTTGTCGATATATATTTTAGATTTCTGGGTTTTTAATCAGTCTTATGAAAGACCTTTAGATCCAAATACCAGCAGCATGTTTGGTGTTACTCAAGACTTGAAAGTCGTTTCAAGTGGGGACAAGATAACTTTCCGAGAAAACATATATCTTTACAAGAATTACTAGAAACTCTGTATAGTAGAGGTTAGACGACAGGAAGGATGCAAATATGGATACTAAAGAGAAAAAAGAGTATGTTAACTGGCGAAAGTTTATCGACTTGGTAAAACAAACAAAACCCTCACTATGGATGATAGTGATCGCTGTTACAATGAGCTTAATAACGACGGCTGTAGGGTTGCTAATCCCATTGTTCACAAGAGACCTCGTTGATCGGTTTTCAATGGCATCGCTAAAACCAACAACCGTTTTTCTGCTTGTGGTCGCTTTTATTTTACAAGCTATAGCAGGTGGGCTATCAATTTATCTACTCAATTATGTTGGTCAGAATGTTGTTTCACAACTAAGAAAGCGTCTCTGGAAAAAATTCCTCTTACTGCCGGTTCCGTTTTATGATAAAAATCGATCCGGAGAAATGATCAGTCGCATGACGAACGATACGGCTATCATTAGAGGTTTGATCACTGACCACCTAACGAGCTTTTTCACAGGAATAATTTCTATCATCGGCTCAGTTATCATTTTACTTATTTTAGATTGGAAAATGACGTTAATCATGCTCATTTCCGCCCCGCTGACCTTAGCTATCTTATTTCCACTTGGTGGACAAATGCATAAAATTTCAAAAGGATTGCAGGATGAAACAGCAAATTTCACCGCTCTCATTAGTCAAGTATTATCTGAAATTAGGCTTGTAAAATCGTCAAATGCGGAAACCCCAGAATATAAAAGTGGAAAGAAAGGCATTAATAAGTTATTTAGTTTCGGTGTACGAGAGGGGAAAATTCAAGCGTTAATCAGTCCCCTTGTTTCTTTTGTGTTAATGCTATTACTTGTCATTATTATTGGTTATGGAGGAATGCGTGTCTCAACTGGCATTCTCTCAGCAGGAGATTTAGTAGCATTTATTTTATATCTATTCCAAATCATTTTGCCGATGGCGCAATTCGCAACCTTTTTTACCCAATTACAAAAAGCTAAGGGAGCGACTGAACGTATTATAACAACCTTAGAAGAGGATGAAGAAGACTTAGAGGGTGGTATGATAGTGAACGACTTTGCTCAACCTTTAGTATTTAACGATATATCATTTGGCTATGAAAAAAGCGAGACGATCCTTAAAGGAATAGAATTTTCAGTTGAGCATGGTAAGGTTACTGCAATTGTTGGGCCGAGTGGCTCCGGAAAAACGACCATTTTTTCATTAATACAGCGATATTATATTGCAACGGAAGGGATTATCAGTTTAGGGAATCAATCGATTAGCGACTTTTCGCTGTATTCATGGCGGAGTCAAATAGGATATGTATCACAGGAGAGCCCAATTATTGCCGGAACAGTCCGTGAAAATATAACTTATGGTTTGAATGATGATATAGGTGAGGATGCCATTATCGAAGCAGCTAAATTGGCCTACGCAGATCAGTTTATTGGGGAACTTTCAAATGGTTATGAAACAGAAGTAGGGGAAAGAGGTATCAAACTTTCAGGAGGACAACGTCAGCGTATTGGAATCGCACGTGCATTACTTAGAGATCCAAAAATACTGATGCTAGATGAAGCAACGTCCAGTCTTGACTCTAAATCAGAGATTATCGTTCAAAAGGCATTAAAGAACCTTATGAAAGGACGAACGACACTCGTGATTGCCCACCGTTTATCCACCGTGGTGGAAGCTGACAAAATTCTGTTTCTTGATAAAGGCTTAATCACAGGAAGTGGTACGCATAAAGAACTCTTTGATCAACACGAAAAATACCGTGAATTTGCAATGCAACAATTGAAAATGGCAGAAGGTTAAATAGTAGATGTGTCTTATAATAAAACGCCAGTTCAGCTTCAAATATTGAACTGGCGCTTTACAAAAATTGAACTGTCTTGATTAAGAATCTTAAAGTCCCATTATATGGTAACCGGAATCTACATGTAGGACTTCGCCCGTAACCCCGCGAGCAAGATCACTGACGAGGAACATCGTTGCGTCGCCTACTTGGTCTTGATCCACATGACGTCTTAGAGGTGCTTTTTCTTCAATCGTTTGGTTAATCTCATTAAAGCCAGAAACCCCTTTGGCAGATAGCGTTCTAATTGGACCGGCTGACACAGCATTAACACGAATATCGTATTTACCCAAATCCTCTGCTAAGTATCTGACGCTTGCTTCTAAGGATGCCTTTGCCACACCCATAACATTATAGTTTTTCACGACACGTTCAGCACCTATGTATGTTTGTGTAACAATGCCTCCACCCTCAGTCATCAAATCCTTTGCTGCACGTGAAACAGCAGCAAGTGAGAAGGCGCTAATTTCTTGGGCTAAAAGGAATCCTTCTCTGGATGTGTCTGCAAACTCTCCTTGTAACTCATCACGATTGGCAAAAGCTACAGCATGAATGACGCCATGAATAACACCGATTTTTTCTTTAATTTCACTAAAAGCTTCATTAATACTTTCGTCGCTTGCAACGTCACATGACACAATCAGTTCTGCCTCTATGTTATTCTTCTCTAGAAGTTTCGTTAATTTCTTATAGGAGCGCTCTTGTCTATTGGTGAATATTAAATTCGCCCCGGCATTATGTAAGGATTTTGTAATCCCCCAAGCAATACTACGTTCGTTGGCAACTCCCATCACAACCACATTTTTTCCTTTTAATAACTCTGACATGATTGCACCTCCATAAATAGCTCTTTCTTTTTCATTATACATAACAAGTTATTTGAAAGAAATAAAATTCAAATTTAATGTATATTTTTCTGTATTATTACGTGAATAAGTTTTTACTTCGTAATTATTTATAATAATAAAAGCGGTAATAAATTACGGGAGTATCTATATAATGACAATAAAAGTCCAAACCTATTTTTACGAATTTTATATAATTTTAATTGATTTTAAAATTTCTTAAAATTAAGTTGAATATTTATAAAGCTATTGCTATACTTTTGAAATAAGGGGGTAAACTATGTCGGATGTTCTGCTGCAACTTAATAATTTGCATACACATTTCTTAACAGATAAAGAAGAAGTTCCTGCTGTGAATGGGATTGATTTAAGTGTACATAAAGGTGAAATTGTCGGAATTGTTGGTGAGTCAGGTTCTGGAAAAAGTGTTACATCTTTATCAGTTATGAAACTAGTACCCAGTCCGCCTGGTAAAATTGTAGAAGGTGAAATTAATTTCAAAGGCGAAAATCTTGTAAAGGTTTCAGAAAAAAGAATGAGAGACATACGTGGTAATGAGATTGCTATGATATTTCAGGATCCAATGACATCATTAGATCCTTTATATACTATTGGTAACCAATTAGTGGAAGGCATTAGGTTACATAAAAAAACTTCGAAAAAAGAAGCGTACAATCAATCAATTGATTTGCTAAAACAAGTCGGAATTCCAAGAGCGAATGAGGTCGTTGACGAGTATCCGCATCAGCTATCTGGTGGGATGCGACAAAGAGTTATGATAGCGATGGCAATGTCTTGTGAACCTGAATTGTTAATAGCAGATGAGCCAACAACAGCCCTTGATGTGACGATTCAAGCGCAAATATTAGATCTAATGATCCAATTAAATAAAAAGAAAAATACAGCCATTTTACTTATTACTCACGATCTAGGTGTTGTATCAGAAGTGTGTGACCGCGTTGTTGTCATGTATTCTGGACAACTTGTTGAAGAAGGAACAAAGCGAGAGGTGTTGAAGGATCCTCAACATCCCTATTCACAAGGTCTCATTCGATCATTACCTAATATCAAAGAAAAAGAACAAAAATTATACTCGATCCCTGGGACTGTTAAACAACCTAAATTGGGAGAAGTAGGTTGTAAGTTTGCACCACGTTGTGAGTTTGCATTTGATCGATGTTTTAAGGAAAACCCTGAATTATATTCGTTAGGGGATAGTGGGCGAAAAAGCCGATGTTTCCTACATGACAACAAAGAAGGGGATGTAGCAAAAGATGCAGCAACAACTCTTAGAAGTTAATGGTTTGAAAAAATACTTTGATATTAAAGGAGGTGTTCTTGGTCGAAAGGTAGGCGAGGTTAAAGCGGTTGATGGAATCTCCTTTGATGTACAAAACGGTGAAACATTAGGAATTGTAGGGGAGTCAGGGTGTGGCAAATCTACAACGGGGAAATCAATTTTACGATTGATTGAACCTACAGAAGGTGAAGTTAAATTTGAGGGACAAGATTTATTAAGCTTAAGCCCAGAACAAATGAGGAAAATGCGCCGAGATATTCAAATTATTTTCCAAGACCCATATGCATCTTTAAACCCAAGACACACCGTTGAGAAGATAATAGGTGAGCCATTACTTGTTTATGGAATGAAATCCGCAAAGGAACGCAAAGAGCGTGTAAAAGAATTACTTGAGGTAGTCGGCTTACAAGCACATCATGCATCAAGATACCCGCATCAGTTTAGTGGTGGCCAACGCCAACGGATAGGAATAGCACGTGCTTTAGCTAATAACCCCAAATTAATAATTTGTGATGAGCCGGTTTCTGCTTTGGATGTTTCTGTTCAATCCCAAATATTAAATCTAATGGAAGACTTACAGAAAAAGTTCAATTTAACCTATATTTTTATTGCTCACGATTTAAGCGTTGTCAAGCACATTAGCGATCGAATTGGAGTTATGTATTTAGGGAAAATGGTTGAGTTGGCAGACAAAGATATGTTATATGATGATCCAAAACATCCTTATTCACAGGCACTGCTCTCAGCTATACCAAACCCAGACCCAGATGAAATAAAAGATAGAATTATTTTAAAAGGTGACGTTCCAAGTCCTTCAAACCCACCAAAAGGATGTCCATTTAATACAAGATGTCCAAAAGCAATGAATGTTTGTAGGGAAATAACTCCAAATTTTCAAGAAGTTGAAGAGAACCATTTCGTGGCGTGTCACCTTTATGAATAAAGAAGTCAATGCTTTAATCTAGCATTCATGATAATTAACACAAGGGGGAACCTAATATGAAGAAAAAATTTTCACTATTTATAATGTTCATTATTGTTGTATTGCTTGCAGCATGCGGTGGGGATGACGAGAAAGCAAGTAAAGGGGAAGGAAGTACAACTGGTGATGATGAACAGACATTAATTTACGCACGTGGTGGGGATTCAACAAGTCTAGATTTTGCAAGTACATCAGATGGTGAGTCATCTCGTGTCACAAGGAATATTTTTGAAAGTCTTGTCACATATGATAAAGATTCATTTGAAATTGTTCCTGCACTCGCCCAGGATTGGGATATTTCGGAGGATGGTAAAATATATACTTTTTATTTAGAAGAAAACGTTAAGTTTCATGATGGAACTGATTTTAATGCAGATGCAGTTAAATTAAACTTTGAACGTTGGTCAGATCCAAATCATGAATATGCTTTTTTAGATGAAGGATATGTTTATGCACTTTATGAATCTTTGTTCGGTGGATATCAAGGGGATGAGGGGCATGTTATTGATGAAATAAATGTTATTGATGATTATGAAATTGAATTTGTATTAAAAGAGCCACTAGGCCCTTTCTTACAAAATCTAGGGTCACATTACTTTGCGATAACTTCTCCGGCAGCTCTTGAGGAATACGGGCCAGACATTGACGAAAATCCAGTTGGGACAGGACCATTTAAGTTTGTTAGTTGGAGTAAAGATGAACAAATCGTATTGGAAAAGTTCGAAGATTATAGAAAAGATGGTTTACCAAAATTAGACAAAGTTATTTACGAAGTAATTCCTGATAATGCTGCGCGTTTGATTGCACTACGTTCAGGAGAAGTAGATATTATTGATGATGTAAACCCTGATGAGGGAGAGAACCTTGAAGCTGAGGATGGATTAGAACTATATGCTCGTGAAGCAAATAACGTTGGTTTCCTAGGTTTTCAAGTCGAAAAGGAACCATTAGATGATAAGCTAGTTCGTCAGGCTATTAGCCATGCAATTGATACTGAGGCACTTGTTGAAGCTTTATATTCTGGTTATGCAGAGGAAGGAACGAGCCTATTACCACCAGGATATCTTGGATATGATGAAACCCTTGAAGGATATGAATTTGATCTTGATAAAGCAGAGGAATTGTTAGCTGAAGCGGGCTATGAGGATGGCGTTGACATTGAGTTCTGGGTGATGCCAGTATCTAGACCATATATGCCGGATCCTGAAAAAGTTGCCGAAATCATTCAAAATGATTTGGATAAAATTGGAGTAAATGCAGAGATTGTTAGAGAAGAGTGGGCTCCATACATTGAGAAGACGACAGATGGTGAGCATGAGATGTTCTTACTCGGGTGGTCAGGTTCTAATGGTGACCCAGATTATTTCTTAACAAGTTTGTTGCATGGTGACAGTATTGGAGGAGAAAATCGTGCATTTTACTCTAATGAAGAAGTTGACAAATTATTGGATGAAGCGAAAAGAACAGTTGATGAAGATGAACGTGCTGACCTTTATGTAGAGGCACAAGAATTGATTCTTGAAGATGCTCCATCTGTTTTTATGGTTCACTCTACTCCACTTGTAGCTGCAAGAAGTGAAGTAAAGAACTTTATACCACATCCGTCTACGTCTGATCCTTTGGAAGAAGTAGAGCTGTCTGAGTAATTAATAAGGTGTAAAAGTGGGGGGTATGCCCCCCTTTATAGGTTTTACTCATTACTAGCTAGAGCAGTTCTATTGTAAATTAAACACTAGTAATCATCATAGTCATGCTTCAGGCATTATATATTGTGGAAATATAAAATCGAGGTGGAACCATGTTTGCATACATCGTTAGACGACTCTTGTTGTTAATACCAGTCTTGATCGGTATGACAATTATTACTTTTGCGATTGTACATCT